>Ga0187847_10003573_pt1 | contig 11820 bp, 7 predicted proteins | sample June2016WEW_4_10_FD_132458 | JGI IMG/M metagenome (GOLD analysis project Ga0187847, IMG submission 132458) | Peatland microbial communities from SPRUCE experiment site at the Marcell Experimental Forest, Minnesota, USA - June2016WEW_4_10 | ecosystem: Environmental > Terrestrial > Soil > Wetlands...
GGCGGGACTTTCACCATCACCAATTTGGGCGGGATCGGCGGCACCGGGTTCTCGCCCATCGTGAATCATCCCGAAGTCGCGATTCTGGGCCTTTCGCGTTCGCGGATGGAGCCGGAGTGGGTGAACAACAAATTCGAGCCGCGCTTGATTCTTCCGCTGTCGCTCTCGTACGATCACCGGTTGATCGATGGCGCGGATGCCGCGCGCTTTCTGCGGTGGATCGCGGAGGCGTTTGAGCAGCCGTTCTTGCTGTCGGTGCAGGGATAAGGGCTTTTCACCGCCGAGACGCGGAGAGCGCCGAGTTTTCTTTTTGCTCTTGTTTTTCTCCGCAGCCTCGGCGTCTCTGCGGTAAGAGGCTTTGCGAATTTCGAGGATAGATAAAGAAAAATGGCAAATACTTCGAATCTCCGTGTGGCTGTGATTGGCGGTGGTCCCGGCGGTTATGCCGCCGCATTTCTGGCTGCCGACCTGGGCATGAAAGTTACGCTGATCGATCCGGAAGCGAACCCCGGCGGCGTCTGCCTGTATCGCGGCTGCATCCCTTCCAAGGCCCTGCTGCATGTGGCCAAGCTGCTCGAAGAAGCCGAGCAGGCGAAGAACTGGGGCATCGAATTCGGCGAGCCCAAAGTCGATCTCAACAAGCTCCGCGAATGGAAGGCGAGCATCGTCAAGAAGCTGACCGGCGGCCTGGGGCAGTTATCCAAGCAGCGCTCGGTCACGTTTGTGTCGGGCAAAGCCGCGTTCGTGAACGCCACCACGTTAAAAGTTACGAAGACCGCGGCTGGCGGCGAAGAGAACGTGACTTTCGACCGCATCATCATTGCCACCGGATCGCGTCCGACCGTGGTGCCGAGTCTCAAGCTCGACAGTCCGCGCCTCATGGATTCGACCGGCGCGCTCGATCTCCCCGACATTCCGAAAACGCTGCTCGTCATCGGCGGCGGGTACATCGGATTGGAACTGGGATCGGTTTACGCCACGCTCGGCACAAAAGTGACCGTCGTCGAAATGCTGTCGGGCCTGCTGCCCGGCGCTGACCGCGACCTCGTTCTCCCGCTGCACAAGCGTCTGGAAAAACTCTTCTCCGCCATCCTGTTGAATACCACAGTCAAATCGCTCAAGGACGAAAAGACCGGCATTCGCGTGACGCTCGACGGTCCAAACGTAAAGGAGAAAGAGCAGGTGTTCGACCGCGTGCTGATGTCGGTTGGGCGGCGCCCGAATTCCGAGATTCCCGGACTCGACAAAACGAAAGTTAAAGTGAACGCCAAGGGATTTATCGAAATTAACGAGCAGCGGCAGACCGCCGAGCCTACGGTCTACGCCATCGGCGATGTAGCGGGTGAACCGATGCTCGCGCACAAGGCGATGCACGAAGGCCGGTGCGCCGTGGAAGCCATCGCCGGACACAAAGTCGCTTTCGAACCAAACGCAATTCCCGCGGTCGTATTCACCGATCCGGAAATCGCGTGGGCTGGGCTCACCGAAACGCAGGCTAAAGAGCAGGGACGCGAGATCACGGTCGCCAAGTTTCCGTGGGCGGCCTCGGGGCGCGCCATCACGCTCGACCGGCCCGAAGGTCTCACCAAGCTGCTCATCGATCCGAAGACGGAGCGCGTGCTCGGCGTCGGTATCGTGGGCCTGAGTGCGGGCGAACTGATTGCCGAAGGGGTGCTGGCGATCGAAATGTGCGCGCTGGCGGCCGATGTCGGCATGACCATCCATCCGCATCCAACGCTGTCGGAAACCATGATGGAAGCGGCGGAAATTTTCTACGGGCAGGCCACCGACATTTATCGTCCGAAGAAATAAACGCAGATGCCGAACTCGCTCGGCTGGACCCTTCGACTTCGCTCAGGGCAGACTCGCGAGCGCGCCCGGTCCTACACATGCGACTATTAATACTTCAATGAAAAAATTGGCGCTGTTGGTTCTCGTCGTTTCCCTTTCCTTCCCGGGCCTCATGGCCCAGTCGGTGACGAGCCTATTGAAGGGCGCGACGCAAACTGCCGCGCCCATTGTCGCGTCCGCCGATCCGCTGGGGCGCGATACGCCATCCGGAACCGTGCTGGGATTCCTGCAAGCCGCGCAAGACGGAAATGAAAAGGCCGCCGCCGATTACCTGCAAATGAGCGCCGCGCGCCGCCAGTCGCAGGGCCCTGACATGGCGGGCAAGCTGAAAGTGCTGATGGACAGCGCTTTTGTGGGCAGCTTGCGACGGATCAGCACGCGTCCCGAGGGCAATCTGGAAAACGGCGTCGCCGATCAGCAAACGATCGGATTGTTTTCCAACGGCGACCAGGACGTTCCCGTCATGCTGGTGCGGGTCACCGATCCGAGCGCGGGGAAAATCTGGCTGTTCTCATCGGAGACGCTTAGCAAAGTTTCGGAGTTGTACGACAACGTCGAAGCGCACCAGGTGGAAAACAAGCTGCCGCAAAGCCTGGTGCGAAATGTGTTTCTTGGGATGCCGCTCTGGCAGTGGCTGGCGCTGCTGGCGGCGATTCCCGCAGCGATGGCGATCGGCTGGGCGGTGGTTTTGCTGCTGGCGATTCCGCGGCGGCTTTGGCTTAAGTTCAGAAATCGTCCCAACCTGCATTCCTACAGCCGCATGTCCAAGCCGCTGCTGGTGTTCTTCAGCGCGCTGGCTCACCGCATCATAGTTCACTACATTGGACTGCCGCTGCTGCCGCGTCTTTATTACTACCGGACCATCGGCATTCTCATCAGCATTGGCTTTTTCTGGTTTCTGCTGCGCGTGACCAGCCTGATCATGCAGCGCCTGCGCCTCCATGCCATCAGCGTGGGCCGCGTCGGAACGGGAACCCTGATGGTATTGGCGGAACGGCTGCTCGCGGCGCTGGTGGTAATCGCCGCGATCCTGGCCATCCTCGCGGTTCTGGGCTTCAACCTGACCACGGTGCTCGCCGGCCTGGGCATCGGCGGCATTGCCATCGCTTTCGCCGCGCAGAAGACGCTCGAGAATCTTTTCGGCGGAATTTCCGTTCTAGCCGACGAAGTGATTCGCGTCGGCGATTACTGCCGCTTCGGCGACCGCTCCGGAACGGTGGAAGACATCAGCCTGCGGTCTACACGAGTGCGCACCGACGCGCGCACCGAGCTTTCCATCCCGAATGGCACGCTCGCCACCATGAGCATCGAGAATTTTACGCGGCGCGACAAGATTCAGTTTAGTCCCGCGCTCGCGATCCGATATGAGACCACGGCGGACCAATTGCGCTATCTGCTGGCGGAGATTCGGCGGATGTTGTACGAACACCCGAAAGTCGAAAGTAACAGCGCGGGCATACGCTTCGCCAATTTCGATAGCAGCGCGTTGCGCCTTGAGATCGCGGCCTACGTGCTGACTCGCGACTCCAACGAGTTCATTGCGATTCGCGAAGACCTCTTGCTGCGGATCATGGGGATCGTCGACAAATCGGGCACCGGTTTCGCTTTCCCGTCGCAGACCTTGTATTTTTCGCGCGATTCCGGTCTCGACAAGGAGAAAACCGCAGCCGCCGAACAACAGGTGCAGCAATGGCGCGACCAACACAAACTGCCCTTCCCGGACTTTGCGGCTGAAGACAAGTCGACCTTTCGCGACTCGATTGCCTATCCTCCGCCGGAATCGGCCGTCGGCGGAAAATCACAGCTGGGTTGAGAGCGGTCCCCTTACTCCGGTAACTTGCGGCTTTCGACGCCGGTTTCTAGCATTTAGGCTATGCCTCATGCTCTGCTGTTATCGCCGGACGACCAAGCTGTCGCCGCAATTACTGGCGTATTAGAAGAGATGTCAGTGACCTGCGAGCGGCCGCTGGACGGAGTCTCCGCGGCCCAAATGCTCAATGCGCAAAGCTTCGACCTGGTTTTGGTCGATTGCGAAAATCTGCCGGCGGCCAAGCTGATCTTTGACGTTTGCCGTAAAGGAAACAACGGCCACAACCCTGTGCCCATCGCCATTGTCGATGGCCGTGTGGGGCTGCCCACTGCCTTTCGCCTGGGTGCGGAACTGATCCTGACCAAGCCGGTTGCGAAAGACCAGGCCCGAAGTACGATCCGCACCGCCGTCAGCCGGGTGCGAAGAGACGCCCCGGCATACGAGAGCGTTTCCGTGCAGCCAGCGAGTGCAGTGAGCGCCGTCGAAGCCAGCGTGGTTAACACGGAAGTGCGCGCGATGGCAGCGGCGGCGGCTTCTTCGCAAGGCTCCGCGCCGGCCGTCACTACGACGATGCATTCCGCTGTGGAGGAAGCCGAAGAAATCGATGCGGCGCCAGCGACGCCGAGTTCGGAAAATGCGTCGGCATCCTTTGGGACATCTGGGACATCGACGTTGTCAGAAGATCCAGTGCTAGCCGAACCGAAGACAGCGGAAGTGGAAGCGGAAGTGGAAGTGGAAGCGGAACCGTCTGAGACACAGCAGAAAATCTTAGAGCCGGCCAAGGCAAAGCTCGCGCAACCGGCGGCAAAATCCAGCGCCGCTTTCGTACCGTCGCATCAACCACGTCCACAGCAAGCGAGCGGCGCGCAGGTCGCATTACTAGCGCTTGTTATGGCCGGTGGCGGATTTTATGGCGCATGGCTGTATCAGCCCGGATTTCGGGCCGCGGTGCAACCGCAGATTGATCGCGTGCTGACGCTGGTGGGGATGGCGCTACCGCCGGCTTCGAAGCCGACGCCCGCAAAACCAACGGCCCGCCCGGTTCCGGTCCAGGTCGCCGCGCCCGCACCGGCACCCGCCTCGACCACTAACGCGAATCCGACGCAATCGACGAACCCGACCGGGGATTCCGCAAAGAATGCAGTGCCCGCTTCGCCAACTGGCGCAGGTAATGGTTCCGCAGCCGGGATCACGCCGCCCGCCGCCGCTGCAGCGGCGCTGCCCGCGACGCCAGGCAAAGTTGTTGCTCCGCCTGCTTCGGGGAACGGGAACACGCCCGCCGCCGCACCCGTTGTCAAACAGCCCGAGGTAGTGAAACCAAGCGCCAGTAAGCCGAGCGTCGGTAAAGCCAACGTCAGTAAGACCAGCGTCACAAAGAAGGATACTGGCGCGACGGCTCCCTCCGACACACCTCTGCCCACGGAGAATGGCGTGATTGTTCTGTCATCCAAGGGTGCGGAAAAACGACTGACTTACAGCATTGCCCCAAGATATCCTGCCGAGGCGCGCGCGGAAGGCGCGGAAGGAACGGTCGTCCTGAAGGCCGTGGTGGATGAGAACGGCAAGGTGAAAGATCTGCGCGTGGTCGAGGGAAACACGACCCTGGCAACCGCTGCCATCCAAGCCGTAAAGCAGTGGCGGTATCAGCCTTTTTTGCGCGACGAAAAGGCCCAGCCCTTTCAGACGGTCGTGATCGTAGATTTTCAGCGACCATAAACAACCCCCCGCTATCCAGCAATTCGGCAAAAGTGGGCGCAACTCGCGACCAAACGGCCGAACCACTCCATGACTCACGTAACTTGCCGGTAACCAGCGCATTCCCTACGATGGGCTTATCATGGGCTACCAAGCTTTACTTTTCTGTTCCGATGAAAAGCTGTTAAAAGTCGTAGGTCAAGTGTTCGGGGACCTGGACTTTACCGTAGAGCCCGTGCACGAGCCGTTCGCAGCCGTCAAAAAGCTGATGGCGCAACATTACGACGCGATCGTGGTCGACAGCGAGAACGAACAGAACGCTTCCCTGCTGTTCAAGAGCGCAAGGAATTCCACCTCCAATCACAGCACTCTGGCCATCGCATTAGTGGAAGGGCAAGCGGGAGTCGCCAAGGCCTACCGCATTGGCGCCAACCTTGTGCTCACCAAACCGATCAACGTCGAGCAAGCCAAGGGAACGATTCGGGTGGCGCGAGGACTCCTGCGAAAAACGTCGGAGGCCGCCGGCGCGACCAGAACGGCCGCGCCCACAACACCCGTGAGTTCGACTCCTATGTTCGGGGGCAGTTCGTTCCAGCCAGCCGGAGGGAACGCAGCCGCGACGGCCTCTTCCTTACGTCGTTCGGAGGCTCCTGACTCTAAAACTCCGCTACCCGCGATAACTCCGGAAGGACAGCCAGCGGAGACTGCAAGGGACTCTTTTGCAACGAACGCGCAGAGGGCAATCGCAGACCAGACGACGGTTACTCCGACGGCCGCTACGCCGGACTTGATTACGATCGCGCCGGAAGGGAAGGTAGAAGCGCAGCCGCCCTCTTCCGCGGGCGTCGTTGACCGCGCAGTCGAAAGTCACGGAATCAAGAACGCGGTCCAAGACAAGGCGGGAATCAATCCTGCGGCATCCGTCTCGGAACCAGCGCAAAATGCCGCTCCCGCCTTTTCTTCGATCGCGGGATCGGCCGCAGCCCCGGCTCCGGCCAAAGAGGCGCCGGTTGTGATAGCGGAAACCGACGACATTCTCGAAACGGAGCATGCCGCTTCCTCTCGCACCGATTCACTTCTTGACCTCGCTCCAACTCCGGTGCTCAGTTCGGTTCCAACTGGCCATGCACCGTCGTTTGGAGGGTTGAGTGAGCGGAATTCCGGCGGCTCGGGCGTCAACAAGAAAACGCTGATTGTAGCGGCCATTATTCTAGCGCTGGCGGCGCTCGGGTACCTTGTATACGGGATGCTCGGCAAATCAAGCGCCACCGCAGTTCCGCACATCGCAAGCACGTCGCCAGACTTAGCGAACCCCGCTTCAGTCCTACGGCCACAATCTTCCCCGGTTGCGGCGCCTGCGCGAAGCACGCCCGGCGGCGGCCAAACCTCGCCTTCCAAAACCGCGACTGGACAATTGACCGGCAAGACGACCGCTTCGGGCAGTTTGCCGACTGCAGAGGCTGGCGTAGATCGTGAACTGGAAAGCAAGAAGCCGGATTCGGCTCCCTTGCGCGTGAAATCGGAAGCTGCAGAAAACAAAACGCAGGCGCAAGCCGACGAGCCGGCGCCACCGCTTTCCGGCCTGTTGGCCGGTGCAAACGAAAACGCAAACACCTTGAGCGGCGCGGTGTCTTCGGCGCCCTCCAGTCTTCCCGCGCTATCCATTTCGACGGTGAAACTTTCCCAAGGTGTCTCGGAAGGGCTTCTGATCAAGCGGGTACAGCCAAAGTACCCACAAAGCGCGTTCGCAGCTCATATCCAGGGCGCAGTCCAGATCGAAGCCACCATTAATAAAGAGGGCGTCGTCAGCAATCCCAAAGTGTTGCGCGGGGATCGCGCTCTTGCCCAAGCGGCGGTGGAAGCCGTCCGCCAATGGCGATACAAGCCCTACTACCTCGATGGCCAGCCCGTCGAAGTCAAGACCGAGATTACCGTCAAATTCAGAGCGAACTAGCCGCCAGCCGCCAGGTTTCAGCTGTCGGATCTTGGACTCTCCAGGAATGCGCCCACAAGTCTCCCGAGACTAGCGGGTCGCTTGCGAATCGTTCAGGAATGGTGCAACGGCGGAAAACCGATGGCTGGCGGCGGATCGCTAGTTCAACTGCTCGTCCAGGGGCCGTTGCCGTGGACGTCCCGGATGGGCTGTGATGCTGCGGAACTTGTCGTAGAGTGCGTGTAAGTCTTCGCTTAACAGCCGCACGACCTGCACACAGAAATCGCCGTGCTCACGCAAGAATGCCAGAAACTCTTCGCGCGGTATGAAAATTGCCGTGGTCTGGTCGCCGGCTTCGGCGGTGGCCCGGTACTTTTCACCGCTCATGCTCTCACTCAGTCCGAGCATCGTGCCCGGAGTGGCGACCTCCAGAAGCTGTTTTTGGCTGGCACCGGTCGCCAGCAGCAGGCGCACTTCGCCGCTCTCCAACAGGTAAACGCCGGTTGGCGCTGAACCCTCATGGAACAGCGGCACGCCTTTCTGGAACCGATGCACCGGCCGGATTCCGTGCAGGGCCTTGAGTAGATCAGGGCTCAACTTACTCGGCGGAGGCTGCGACGACACAATGTCACCCCTTCCTGTCTTAGAACCAGTCTGCATACATTGGCGAGGTCTGCCTATGATCCAGATCACGTCTTTAAGTGACAATTAGTTCCAGACTGTGGCTTGGAGGGCGTTGCCGTTGAATTGAGAGCGCTGGGCGAAGAGAATATTCTCGCCTGCCGTGCCTGAGAGGCATCGATGCCGCGCGGCTATTGCCGCTCCAGGATCTCGTCGATTGCAGCCCGGTTGCCTTTGTCGATGCTCACAACTTTGTGAACGGGCTTGAACCCGGTCAGGGTGATATCCACGATGTAGTTACCCGGTCCGAGAGCAACGCCAACGGGCGACGTCCTCTCCAGAACCTGCTGGTTGATGGCGACTTGTGCGCCTTTCGGTACGGTGCGAACTACGATGGAACCCAGGTCGGCCGCACTCTCTCCGCCGCGGCCGAACAGCTTGTTGAATCGGCCGAGGGGCCGCATGTCCTCGGTGTTTCCCAGAGCTCGGAGTGCGGGTGCGTACTGGAAATTCTGAGCGGGTGCGAGATCGGCCAGCGTGGCTTCGTCGAGATATCCGCGCTTGCGCAGCAGAACGGTGTGACTTCCTTTTTCCACGGCGAACTGCGCCGGGGTTACTCGCCCCGTGGGCTTGCCGTCGAGGATGACTTCGGCGCCGACGGGTGTGCTGTTCACCACCATCAGCGCATTGACCGGCGACAAATGCAGCATTAGAGACGACTTGTTGCCGGAGGCGACATCGACCGAATGTACGTCCGAAGAATAGCCGGGCTTGTTCACCGATATGATGTGCTTGCCGGGAGTTAAACCCGTCACATTGAACGGCGTAACCCACGAGGGATCATTTTTCCCGTCGACCTGAAACGATGCGCCTTGCGGGCTGGAGTCGATCATCGCCGCGCCCAGAATCACGACTGGCGCCGGCGCGGGAACTGGCTCCCGTGGGGCGTTCTTTGACTTGCGCTTTTCGGCGGGGCGTGCCGCCAGCCTGGATTGCGCTTCTGCGACCTGCGGAGCTGGCTTTCTTGGCGGCGCCAGAGTATGAGCAATGGGCGGTTTTGGACCTGGAGTCGAATCGGGCCCTGCGGCCGTAATCTTCTTCGGAGCCGCGGTCGCGCCATCGTCTTCTGAACGAACGTGAAGCAGCACAGCGATCGCGATAAGCAGGATCAGCCCCATCGCTCCAAGAACCGAAAAAAGAATCAGCCGTGGCGGGACGGTGGCGATTTGCTGGAATGCTCTCTCCGCGATTTCGCGCGGCTGGATTCTTGCCTTGTCTTCGTTCTCCGCCGATCTCCGGGGAAAGACCTGCACCACCGTAGGCGGATCAACGGACTCGGGGACGGACGGCGCAAACACCGGTTCCTTGAGCGGAGGCATCTCGGCCAGGTCGGAAAATCTGGTTCCAGATGAGGCCGCCGCTGCCCCCGACATGACCGGATCGGCGGCGACGCGGGGCGTTGGCCGGACTGTTCCCAGTTCGGCCGGCGACGCCGATAAAACCGGGCCGCGTGGAGCTTGGGTTTCGCTAGCATTCACCTCAAAATCGCTGATGAGTCGCGCACCCGTGTTCGAGTTGTGGTTCGAGCGCGCATCCGAACCACTGACATTTGGGGCCGCGGAAACGCCGGCTCCATTCGCGGCGCCCGCAACCGCCGCAGAAGCTTTGTTCCCGACGGCAGGCCGATCGGACGGCACAGGAGCGGCTGCGCTTGCGCCTGAAGAGACGAACTTGCTGGATGCAGCCGCGCGCGCGGAACTCACGGCGGCACTCGTCGCCAAAGCTGGCTTCTTAGTGTCGGCAGCGGCAGCTTTCTTGCCGCTTTCCTTGCATTGCTCAAGATCCTCCAGCAGTTCGCGCGAGCTCTGGTACCGCTCCGCTGGATCTTTCGCGAGCGCTTTCATGATCAGCTCGCTCAACAACGGATGAATCTTCGCGTTCACCGACAACGGCTTTGCCGGCATCTCAAGTTCAATCTGGTTGACCAGCGCCACGGGATCCGCGCCCTCGAAAGCCTTGCGGCCCACCGCCATCTCATAGAGGATCGCGCCCAGGGTGAACAGATTCGACCGCGGGTCGACCGCTTCCCCGCGAATCTGCTCCGGCGAGCAGTAGCTCAACAGAGGGCCCAGGCCCTTGCCCGACTCCGCTGCAATCAGACTCATGTTGGAGATGCCATAGCCGAGGATCTTGACCAGGCCATCCCACTGCACCATGATCTTGGCCGGCTCCAGCGAACAATGCGTCACACCTTTCGCGGCGGCGTGTTCCAGTCCGGCGCAAACCTGGCGCGTGATGTCGAGCAGATCCCAGATGGAGAAACCTTCGTTGCGCTCCAACATGGTGGCGATGCTGTTGCCTTGGATATACTCCATCGCCGCGCAGAACTGCCCGTCGACCTCGCCCGCTCCATAAAGAGCCACGATGTTCTGGCTGACCAGATCGCGCGTGCTCTCGCCTTCGGCCAGCAGCGTGTCCACGAACGCGTCAGCGCGCTCGCCGAGCGGCTCCAGACTTTGCGTCTTGAGCGCCACGACCTGGTTCGCCTTCAGGTCCATCGCCTTGTAAATCAAGGCGGTTTCGGACTTGGAAAGCTCACTCTGAATTTCAAAACGGCCAAACAACGTCGTCATTAACAATCGCCTCGCGGTGGCAAGCCGAGAACGCCCTGAGTATGAATTCGGCTAAAACAGGGGGAGAATCATAGCTAGGATACCGCCTCCAACTACCCAAAGGAGAGTTACGAAAGTACTGAGAAATGGGGTGGAAAGGGATCGGGCCGGGTACAGCGACGGCGAGATCGCGTGTTCGCCTCGGGGTTGTTTGGCGCATCGGAAAGAGGTAGTTTAAAGGTATGGGAAGTCTCAATTCTGACGAACTCGCGCGGCTTAGCCCCGAGGAGCGTCTTGCCCTGATCGGCCAGCTTTGGGACAGTTTGCACGATGCTGAAGTTCCGCTACCGGAAGCACAACAGGTCGAACTGGCGCGGCGGCTGTCCAGTCTCGATCAGGATCGAGCCCAATCCGTCACCTGGGAACAGTTGCGCGCTGAGTTAGAGCGACGACGCCCGTAGCGATGCAAGTAATTTTCACGCCAGCTGCGCGTGCTGAACTCGCGGAGGCCCAAGATTGGTACGAGGGCCGGCATCGCGGTCTTGGGAGTCAGTTTCTCGAGCAAGTTGGAGCTACTGTCCTTCGTTTGGAGGAGAATCCCTACCAGTTCCCGACGGCTTTTCGAGACGTGCATCGCGCACGTCTGCGCAAATTTCCTTACGCTCTCTTCTTCCGCATCGAAACTGGCGCGCTAATGGTGATCGCGTGTTTCCACGGAAGTCGCAATCCGCAGCGATGGGAGCGACGGGTTTGAACGTCGGGTCCGGCTCGGGCGACTGAAGGAGATGCTCAAAGGACTGCCAGCGTGAGGGAGCATCGGCGCTAGGAGGCCGCGTTTTGTAGTCGAAAGTGAACCGCTAACAAGGCGTCCATCGCGTGCTTACCCCAATGCGAGTAGAACAAGAGGCGCCAATTCCAGATGACACCAATTCCAGATGACGTCTTCTGGCGGAGCTTCATGCGCTATGATGAGTACGAGTCCCTCTTTCAAATCACGGTAGATGTCGGCAATATCGTCGGCTAGAGTTCCGAAGATAGCTTCGTCGTCCTCAGTTGGATCGAACACCTGCCAATAGCGATCCCAGTCCCCCAGTTTCTCTTTCAGCAAGTTGTAGAGTTGACCCCATTCTTGCTCACTTTGTCTAACTCTTGCACGGAATGCGGGCTGGCTGTTTCCTTCGGCCGGATCGTCGCCGTCGCTTAGTCTCACATCGGGCAGGCTGATAGCTTCGTCGATCAGTTTCGGGAGTATCCGGTAAATCTGCAGGAGAAGGTCTGTTCTCTCTATGCTCGATGCA
>Ga0187847_10003574_pt1 | contig 11819 bp, 9 predicted proteins | sample June2016WEW_4_10_FD_132458 | JGI IMG/M metagenome (GOLD analysis project Ga0187847, IMG submission 132458) | Peatland microbial communities from SPRUCE experiment site at the Marcell Experimental Forest, Minnesota, USA - June2016WEW_4_10 | ecosystem: Environmental > Terrestrial > Soil > Wetlands...
ACGGCTACTTCATCGCCGCCGATGGTCGCATCGGAGTTCGGAAAGCGTAAGACCGTGTCGTCTTCTTTCAGGTCGCGGCTGACCAGCTTGTACGGCTTGCTGACACGGATGACCTCCTGCACGCCGACCATCTCGTCGAAGCTGCCGGGATCGATCTCAGTTTCGTTGCCGGTGATGCCGATGGCGGTGCGCTGCGCACCCGGCATGGAATGAGCGCGAAAGCCCAGAGTTTCGATTCGTTCGCAGACGCGTCGCACATCCTCTTCGGTGGCGTGCGCCTTCATGACGATAAGCATTGGGAGACCCCTTGTTAGAGGTCTAGTGTACCGTTCGCGGACGGGCGGGGCAATTCGTGCAGCTACCACGCGCGAGCTTACAGGCCTGGAGCTTTAAGGTGCGGGTTCGACTCAACTTCTCGACGAAGAAGTCTGCGGTCGGGGTTCGGGGCTCGAAGCTCCAGGCTCAGCTCATCATCTCCAGAAGCTTCAGAACGGTGTTCCAGTTTCTGGCCGTGCAAACCGTCTTAAGTCTGGAGTCGAAGTAGGCGTTGGTCAACTTGGTGCGACCCATTCCGTTAGGGAGGTGTAGATAGATTTCGCGGCCGGAAACATGAAACTCGTCAGGCGCAGACCGCTGCGGATCGAGAGACTTGACGGCAACAGCGGCTGGCAAGTCAGCGAGGAAGTAGACGTGCATCGTGGGATGCGGCAACCCGGCCTTCATAAATGGGTTGAGGCGTGCGACCTCGGCAAGTTCCTCACGAGTACGCAAGACTACGGGAACGGAAAATCTAAAGCGCTCTTCAATCTTCTTCGCCAGAAGTGCAGGAAGAGCTTTCGCAACCTTCGGCGCAGCAGTAAAGACAACGTTGCCACTCTGGATATAGGTGCGCACGTTGCCGCACCTGGCGCCGATGAAAACCTCGGCCAGCCGCTTCATGGGGACAATGCGCTGTCCGACGACGTTGATGCCGCGCAGCAATGCGACGTAGGTTTCTATCTGCTCCACGATGTGCCGTTGTCCCAGCTGATGGTGTTGCCGTCGGGGCTGATGGTGCCGCCAATTTGCTGGCCAGACCAGTTAGTGGTGATGTGACGCGAGTCGTCGAAGGATCCGCTCGCGGTTTGGCCGCTCTCGTTCTTCAGTTGCAGATTGCCCTTCTTCTGCCGGATGGAGCAAGCCTGCGAGCGATTGCCGTCGCGATACCAGGTGCCATCGAGATTGGGACGGCGTCCGCCTCCGCCGCCGGAGCTGCACCGCAACCAATAGGTGCCGTTGGACCAATCAATGCGAAGGCCGTCCGGGCTGAGCGTTCCCTTAACGAATTGCCATTCGTCGGCGCTGAAAACCGTCTGTTGGGTATTTACGAAGTGGCCTATCGAGGTGCTTCCGCTTTCGTTGGTGAAGCTCAGGAAGGCCCCATTGCTGCTGATCGAGCAGCGCTTGGTTTTGTCTCCCTGGGCACACCAGTCGCCGGTGATGCGCCCAGCTTGTCCGAAGTCCTGCGCCAGCGCCAGCCGACCATGCAGATGGACAATACCCAGCATGACGACGGCGATCAAGATGACCGCGCCCACGAGTTTGGCGGTCCTGAACACCGCCAAAGAATATCAAAGAATTGCAAGTCGGCAACAAACCCGTCACAATCAGATGGGTCCAATAGCCATAATTTGTAGCTGGGTTGCGCAACGGGCATTGCTCACGCCAAAGACATGCCACTTCTTGACAGCACGCGGGTCAAAAATCCTTTCTGGACGGCGCCCAACCAGATCACACTGCTGCGGCTGATCTTCATCCCTTTCGTGATTATTGCGGTGTTCGATGCTCACTGGCCGTGGGCCCTGGGGCTGTTGCTTGCCGCCGCGCTGAGCGACGCGCTTGATGGCCTGCTGGCCCGCGCCCTGCATCAGCAGACTCTGTTGGGGCAGTATCTGGATCCGCTGGCCGACAAGCTGCTGTTGAGTTCTCTGTTCCTGGTGCTCTCGTTCGTGAAGAAGATTCCGTGGAAGTTCACGATCGTGGTTTTCAGCCGCGACCTGTGTATTGTAGCTACCGCCGTTGTGCTGTACGCCACAGTGGGCTTTCGCGACTTCCGTCCCAGCATCTGGGGCAAACTGAATACCGCCTGCCAGATCTCTGCGGTGTTCTTCGTTGTCCTCTCGCAAGTAGTGGACGCGCACTGGGTCAAATTGCTGATCAAGTTTTTTCTTTATGCGACTTTCACCTTCGCTACTATTTCCGGAGTGCACTACGTCCTGATAACGGGACACCGGCTGCGCAAAGAGCAGGAGAAAACAAGTGGCTAGGGGCCAGTGGCTAGTTTTCAATCCTGCTCATGCCTTGGATTGCCCCGCTTCTTCGGTTTGCCTGGCCACGGACCACTAGCCACTGACGACTTTCTTCATGTCCCCCGATCGCCATCATCGCCTGCAAGTGATCTTCGCCTTCGCCCTGGTGTACATCTTTTGGGGCTCGACCTATCTGGCCATCGGCATTGCCGATCAGGAGGGCCTGCCGCCGGCAGTGATGTGCGCCATGCGCTTTGCTATCGCCGGGTCACTGATGCTGGCGGTCCGCGCCCTCATTGGCCGTAGCATTCGGATCACGCTGAATGAAGCGGTGCGCCTGGCCACCATTGGTTGCCTCCTGCTGGTGGGCGGAAACTTTGGCCTGGCCTGGGCTGAGCAGTGGGTGCCAACCGGCTTTGCCGCGCTGATCATCGCAGTGACACCCATCTGGTTCCTGCTGCTGGAGACATTTGTGTTTCGCGGAGACCGCCTCTCGGGCCGCGGTCTGGTTGGCGTAGGGCTGGGCATCGCAGGTGTCGCCGTATTGTTCTGGCCCAGGTTTGAGCACCGCGCGACGCTGGGCATCATGCCGCTGGTGGGAGCCAGTACGCTGCTGCTGTCGTCGTTCAGTTGGTCGCTGGGTTCAGTGCTGTCACGCAAGTGGCAAATGAGAGTCGATCCATTTACTGCTACCGGCTGGGAAATGCTGTTTGCGGCTATCGGCAACGCGCTCGTCGCCGTCGTCAGCGGAGAGGGGCATCATGTCGCCATCACGCGTCGCGGAATGTTGGCAGTGCTCTATCTCGTAGTCTTCGGATCTTGGGTGGGATACACGGCATACATCTGGCTGCTAAAGCACGTGCCGACGCCGAAGGTAGCGACCTACGCGTATGTCAATCCGCTGGTGGCGCTTTCTTTGGGATGGCTGGTGCTAAACGAACAGCTTGACACATTCGTGCTGGCTGGAACAGTCGTCATTGTTGCCGGAGTGGCGCTGGTCACCACCGCTAAAGTGCAATATGGCAGCAATGCGGCAGCGATGCTGACAGAGATCGAACCGGACGCATAGGTCTATCGAAAAACATGAGTCGAAAGCCTGTAGCTTGCGGGTATAATCACCGCACTTATGTCGCCGTGGGTCATGTTGTGGTGGGAGTGGTTTTTGCTTGCTGCTGTCCTGTTTGTCGTGCGACAAATCATCTATAGCGAGCAGCCCGCGGGATACGCTATTCGCGTTGGCCTTCTTGTAGGGATTCTCCTATCCCTCTTGATGGGCATAATTCGATTAACCAACTCGATGTGAGGCGTAGACGCTGCGCCTTGGCCAGCATGACCGCCGATATGTGGCAATCGATGCTGCCGCGCCCCTTTCAACCTGGTTCATGGGGATGGCGGTCGAGGCTCTCGTCTTCCCACTGGAGAAAGGCGCGGAAGGCAGCCCCGCGATGACTGTAGCCCGCCTTCTCTTGTGCCGTAAGCTCTGCAAAGGTTTTGCCAATCTCTGGAAAGTAAAACAACGGATCGTAGCCGAAGCCATTGGCGCCGCGGTAAGCGTGCAGGATGATTCCTTCGGCTTGGCCGTGAAATGTCGCCATAGTATGGCCATTGCGCGCCGCGGCGATCACGCAAACGAACCGGCCGGTCCGGAATTCGTCGGGCACGTCGTGCAACTCGCGTAGCAGGCGAGCATTGTTGGCTTCGTCGTCGGAGTTGCCCGTGTGCTCTGGGGCCGGAGGTTCGGACGGACGGCGCTCGTCGGCGGCGTAACGCGCGGAGTGTACGCCAGGCGCTCCTCCCAGAGCATCGACCTCCAGTCCGGAGTCGTCGGCGATGACGATTTCGCCTTCCGCGTACTGGCTGTAGTGCTCAGCTTTCTTGCGGGCATTGGCCTCAAAGGTGGCGCCATCTTCGATGACGGACGGCAGCAACGCGAAGCCGGGCAACACCTCGATCTGCACGTTGTGAGCGATGGCCGCGCCGACGAGGTCGCGAATCTTGCCAGGATTTGAGGTGGCTACGAGTGCACGTTTCATGAAGATCCTACTTCGTCAAAAAGCTCTTTTATCACGAACGCTTCTGTTTTGTTATAAGCGACATTTTCTACTTTCACCGTACCAGAGCGTGCACAGAAAGATGAGGGCTCCGAGGCTGAGGACATCGCCCAGCCAACGGTCTGGGGTGCGGGTGAAGCGAACATCGACTTCGCTTTGGCCGGCGGGAAGGGCAATCACCATGCGTCCTGTGGGATCGTCCGCTTGCGGAGAAATTCGCTTGCCATTCACTTCCACGCGCCAAGCGGGATAGTTTAGCAGGCGGAGGACGACGTCGACGGGCAGAGATGCCTCCACGGTGAAATCCTTGCGATACACGCCGCCCTCGAAGTGCGTCACCTGAACATTCGCGCCCGGGGCCTGGCCCTCCTGGGTGCGGACCGCAAACTCAGGAAAGTCCGCCTTGATCTCGTAATTGTCAGCGCCTGCGGGAGTGTACTCGTCGGTCCCCATGTAGCCGTAGCCCGCGTGGAACAAGCTGGAGAGCATGAAGGGCGTATCTTCAGGATCGCACTGCGTTTGCAGCGTCAGGTTGCAGACCGCGATCAGTCCGACAGACAAGACAGCGTAGAGCGATGCTTTGCGGCGAAAGCCTGGCATAGCCGCGACGACAAATACGGCATAGGCGATGCCGGTCACCATCAGCCAGCGCCAGGGAAACTGAAGGAAGCGAAGATCGGGCATGAAGCGGTAGGCCACGCGGGTGACAGGCAACATCAAGGCGAGCGACACGCCGGCCAGGAGAGCCAGCGACCACCCAAGCATGGGATTGCGCCTGTGCCATTTGCGGGCCACGAGCATGGCCACAGCGGCCAGCGCGAATTCTCCAACCGCGAGCCACGACAGAGTTCTGAGAAAAGTGTCGTGCTCAGGTTCGCCGACGCGCGTGAACAGGAAATTCTCCGCCGGCCGCACCCCTGCTGACAGTACCTGCCCCAGTGTTATCCAATTCTTCTCGTACAGGACAGGCACGATGTAGAAGGAGGCCAACAACATTCCCATCGCCATCGCAGCCACGCCATATAGAAACACGCGCGAGTTGCGGCGATAGATGGTGACGACAGCCAGCAGCAACCCCGCGACATAGGACGCGATGATTGCCGCCGGAACGTTGGTGAGCCAGACTCCGGCAATGGTCAGCGCCAAGGGGACAACCATGGCGCGCGCGGGACGGTCGCGAACAATCCACAGTACCAGCAGCGGCAGAAACGGAACGGCCAGCAGTTCAGCGAAAGCGCTGCGGACGTAAATCGTCAACAGCAGGTAGGGGTTCACGGCATAAGCCACGGCGATCAGGGTGGCGTCAGGCTCGGTGAACCACTCGGCCGCCATCTTGTGCATCGCCAGCCCGGCGAGAAAAACCGCACAACCGGCGAAGGCCGCCGGGACAACGGTCCACGGCAGGAAGCTGCCGAGCGCAGCACCCAGAATCCATGAGAGCGGGGGATAGAAAAGGAAGCGCGGCTCACCGCTGCCGTAGTTGGCGGATGCGGCCCAGCGGGGGAAAACGACTCCCCCGCGCCATTGGTGCGCCACCTCCATCCAGCTATTCATGTGGAAGGTGAGATCGTGCCCGCAGGCGGTGCCGCGCACGCTAAACGGCGCGACCACGGCAAGGGCAGCAAGCACCAAGGCGCAGACGGTTGATCTCTTCATCGTCGAGGTGACCGGTGGCATGTGAGTGTTATCTTAACGTCACCTCCCGGCGACCGAACTCATGGCGCGGGAAAAGTGCCGTCTGCACCACCGGCCTGCCCAATTCCGGCTCCGCTGCTGGCGTTCATCAAAATTTAATGCGCGGTTCAACTGAGGTTGATCTGAGCAAGCTATGAAGGTAAAGCCTCAGAATCCATGCCTGAGGAGTGGAAAGGGTGAGGAAAACTATGCGTCAAGTACTTGCGACGACGTTAATGGCGGTCATGATGTTGGGACCGCTGGTGAATGCGAACGCTGCGCCCGCAAAACCGGCTAGCAAAACGGTAGCCGTTCATGCGCCTGCGGCAACTCCCATCACGCATATCGTGGTGATCTTTGGCGAGAACATCTCCTTCGATCACTACTTCGGCACATATCCCACTGCCACCAACCCCTCGGGTGAGCCGCCGTTTATGCCCATCCCGGGAACGCCCAACCCTAACGGTATTCAAGGTCTGCTCAGCACGCTCAATCCGAATCTCAACCCGGCGAACGGAGCGGGTGCAACCAACCCCTTCCGTCTTGATCGCTCGCAGGCAGCCACTGCCGATCAGGATCACGACTACACCCCCGAGCAAGCGGCTTTCGATAAGGGGCTGATGGACTTGTTCCCGGCCAATACCGGCACGGCTGGTCCGCCTCCCAGCGGCGGCGGCGTTGTCGATACCACGGGCTTGGTGATGGGCTACTACGACGGCAACACCGTCACCGCCATGTGGAACTACGCGCAGTACTTTGCGTTGAATGACAATGCCTACGGCACCAACTTTGGCCCCTCCACGGTAGGCGCGATCAATCTGATCTCCGGTCAGACCAACGGTGTCATCAACAACGTCCGCGGCACCGGCGCCGTCATCGCTGACGGCACGGGCGGCCTCACACTGATCGGCGATTCCGATCCCAACGGCGATATGTGCTCTACCACCTCGGGCGAAAATCTCAACATGAGCGGCCAGAACATCGGCAATCTGCTCACCAACGCCGGCGTCAGCTGGGGCTGGTTTGAAGGCGGATTTGACCTGACCATCACCAACCCGAACGGCACCACCGGTTGCAACCGCTCCACCCTCTCGACGGTCACCGGAGCGACTGAGAAAGACTACATTCCTCATCACTCGCCGTTCCAGTACTACGCCTCGACGGCCAACTGGCCGCACACCCGCCCGACCAATGTCAACACGATTGGCCAGAATGGTGATGCGGGAAACCACATTTACGACACTCACGACTTCTTTGACGCCATCAACGCCGGCAACTTCCCGGCCGTGAGCTTCCTGAAGGCCCCGGGCTATCAGGATGCGCACCCCGGCTACTCCGATCCGCTGGATGAGCAGACCTTCGTGGTCGACACCATAAACTTCCTGATGCAGAGCCAATACTGGGCCACTACCCTGGTTGTGCTCAACTATGACGACTCCGACGGCTGGTACGACCACCAGATCGCCCCCATCATCGAAACTTCGCAGACCTCTGCCGATGCCCTTACCGGTGCCGGTACCTGCGGAATCGTGACGCCCGTGCTGGGCGGACCCAATGGCCCGGTTGTCCAGGGACGCTGCGGCTACGGTCCGCGCATCCCCATCATGGTGGTTTCCCCCTATGCCCGGCAGAATCAGATCGATCACACCTTGCTGGATCAGGCTTCGACCATTCACTTTATCGAAGATAACTGGCTCAACGGCCAGCGAATCGGATCTGGCTCGTTCGACTCCGTCAACAACTCTATCGCCTCCATGCTGCAAGTTCAGCCGACGAGTTGTTACCGCTACTTGTTGCTGAACGACCAAACCGGCGAGGTCACAGGTAAAGGTTGTGCCCGTCCGTAGGACTGGACTGCGACACTCTGTAACCGCGCGTTAACCCCGCAATGGATGCAGCACCGCCTGCATCCATTGCTGCTTTATCATCTCTTACTTGTTGGGAAAGGCCTACGTTGACCTCTCGTCGAAACTTCTTGCGGCAATCCTCCATGTTCGCCGGCAGTATGTTGCTGGACGGGTCCAAAGTGGCTTCAGCCATGATGCACGCCATGCCGACGCAGCCCAACACGCTCAACGTCAGCACCCTGGCAAACTTCGTCGATCCCTTGCCAATTCCACCTGTCGCCAAATCGAGCGGAACCCGGGCGCTGGTTTCCTCAGCCAAAGCAAAAGCTCCTTATTATCGTTTCGCTGCGCAACCCGTCACGGTCAAGATTCACCGCGATCTCCAGCCAACGCGCTTCTGGTCCTTCGGGCCTTCGGTCCCTGGCCCGACATTAGAAATGCGCAGCAACGAAGACGTGCTGGTGGAATGGGCCAACGAACTCCCGCAACAGCATTTCCTGCCCATCGACTATCGGCTGCACGGAGCCGAAGGCAATCCGCAGGTGCGCCTTGTCTCCCACCTGCATGGGGCGCGCGTTCCCGCCGATAGCGACGGTTTTCCCGAAGACTGGTTCGTGCCCGGCAAGTCCGTTCTCTACCACTATCCCAACCAGCAGGACCCGGCGATGCTCTGGTATCACGATCACGCCATGGGCATCGATCGCCTGAATGTTTATGCAGGCCTGTTCGGCGTCGCCATCATCCGGGACCAGTTTGAAGACGGACTGAATCTGCCCAGCGGCAAGTACGAAATCCCGCTGACCATCTTCGATCGGCTGATCACACCCGACGGCCAGCTGTATTACCCCATCTCAGATAAGCCGCAAGCACCGTGGGTCCCTGAGGTCTTCGGGGATGCGGTCCTGATCAATGGCAAGCTGTTTCCTTATTTCGAGGTCGAGCCCCGCAAGTATCGCTTTCGGGTGCTCAATGCCTCGAATTCGCGTTTCTATTCTCTCTCCCTGCACAACGGGCTTCCGCTTCATCAGATCGGCACAGATCAGGGACTGCTGCCGGAGCCGGCTTCCCTCAAGGGCACTCAGTTGGCGCCAGGGGAGCGCGCTGACATCGTCATCGACTTTAGCGACAGCCGCGGCGAGCAGATTATCCTCAAGAACGACACGATCGGCATCATGCAATTCCGGGTCTCGGCCAACAAGATCAGCGACAGCAGTTCCCTGCCCAAGCAGCTGCGTCCAGTTCCCAAGATTGTGGAGTCGGCGGCGGTAAAGACCCGCCTGCTCACCCTTGACGAATATCGCAGCTTCACCGGCGAGTCGACCCAGCTGTTGCTGAATGGAAGTTATTGGCACGATCCCATCAGCGAAAAACCGGCACTGAACAGCACGGAGATCTGGAGCTTCATCAATCCCACCGACGACACTCATCCCATTCACCTGCACGCCGTGCGCTTCCAGATCCTTGATCGCCAGCACTACGAGCCCTGGACCTACCAGACGAAGAAGGAATTCCGCTGGCTCGGACCGCGCACTCCACCTGAACCCTTCGAGGCTGGCTGGAAGGACACCGTCGCCGCCCACTCCAAAATGGTCACGCGCATCATCGTGCCCTTCAATGCGTATCCAGGAAAATATGTCTGGCATTGCCACATTCTGGAGCACGAAGACAACGAGATGATGCGGCCATACGAGATCGTCGCCGGCACATGACGGTTGGCTTCGCAGTACAATGGCCGAACCTCGTAAAGGTTCGCTTATGACCATTGCCGATGTCCGTAAGGAGTTTCCTGCGCTGGAGCGGCAGACGTTTCTCGACTCCGCCTGCGTCAGCCTCGCACCCCAGCGTTCAGTTGAGAAGCTACGCGCCTTTCTGGACATGGCTGCATCTTGCCCCTCAGGCTCCGCCACCCAGCAGCATCTCGATATGGATGCAATGCGCAGCGCGGCGCGAGCCCCACTGGCCAAACTGATCAACACCGGCGAGGACGACATCGCGCTGATGGAGAGCACCACGCAAGGCATGAACCTGGTGGCAAACGCGATTCCGCTCAAGCGCGGCGATCGCGTTGTGGTCTGCGATCTGGAATTTGTCGCGGTCGCCCTGCCCTGGGTCCAGAAGCGCGCGGAAACAGGCATCGAGATCGACATTCTGCCCAATCGCGATGGGCAGATCCTGGTCGATGACATCGAGGCGGCAATCACTGCCAACACGCGCGTGGTTGCCATCAGCTCGGTGCAATGGAGCAACGGTTTTCTCTGCGATCTCGACGCGCTGTCGCGCCTGTGCCGCGAGCGCGATGTATTTCTGATTGTCGATGCGATCCAGCAGATTGGCGCCATTCCGCTCGACGTGCGCAAGACTCCGATCGACGCCATTGCCTGCGGCGGCCACAAGTGGTTGCTGGCGCCCTTTGGCTGCGGCTTTCTGTACCTGAGCAAGGAGTTTCGCGCTCGAGTCAAACCGCCGCTGGCCGGCTATCTTTCGGAGGCCGAACCGGAAGGCGGTTGGGGAGCATTCTTCCAGACGCCCTCGATCAAGCCGGTTCGCGACTACGACTTCGTTGACGTCGCCCGTCGCTGGGAAATCGGCGGCACTGCAAACTATCCCGGCGCAATCGCGCTGGCGGAGTCAGTGGGACTCATCAACGAGATCGGTATCGAGAAAGTCGGCGAACACGTGCTCTGCCTCACCGACTATCTGATTGATTCGTTGCAACAGCAAGGGCTGGAGATTGTTACGCCGCTTAATCGCCAGCACCGTTCCAGCATCGTCACGTTCACGGTCGGCGACGTCGATCAGAATGTCGCGCTGGTGGATTATCTTCGGCAACACAAGGTCCTGGTCTCTTTGCGGTACACATCGGGCGTTGGCGGCGTGCGGGTCGCGTGCCACCTGTTCAACAACCGCGAAGACATTGGGCGCCTGGTTGAGGCGACTGGCGAATTCGTTCGCCGCCACGCAAAGGCCACCGCCTGATGGCCGCCGATCCCCTCCCAATTCCCGACCATCACGCGCAGGCTATCGCCAACGAGCAAGGGCTGGCGCGCCAGCTCAGCGAGCGCCAACTGGGCATGATTGCCATTGGGGGCGCGATTGGCACCGGATTATTTCTGGGCAGCGCGCTCTCCGTTCGTACCGCTGGGCCGGCGGTCATTCTCAGCTACATCTTCGTGTCAGGAATTGCGCTGCTGCTGATGTACTGCCTGTCCGAGATGGCGGTGGCGCATCCCACGGCTGGCTCCTTCGGCGTCTACGCTGACCTTTATCTTTCGCCGTGGGCGGGCTTCGTGGTGCGCTACACGTATTGGGCGGCGCAATCAATCGCCGCCGGCGGCGAAGCGGTCGCCGCCGCCATCTATACGCGATGGTGGTTTCCCAACACGCCCGTCTGGGCCTGGGTAATCTTCTACTCCGCGCTGCTGATTTATGTGAACGCACACAGCGTCGGCGCTTTCGGCAGCTTCGAATATTGGTTCTCGATGATCAAGGTGAGCGCCATCGTAGTGTTCATCCTGCTCGGCGCCAGCATTCTGCTGGGCATACATCAAAAGCGGCCGATTGGATTGGAGAACTTTCACGCCAATGGCGGCTTCCTGCCGCGCGGCTGGACCGGAGTCTGGCTGGCAACGGCGTTCGTCATCTTCGGCTTTATTGGGACTGAGATTGTGGCGGTCACCGCGGGAGAAGCGAAAGATCCCGAGCGCTCCGTGCCGCGAGCGCTGCGCACCATGCTCCTGCGCCTGGTCATCTTCTACGTTGGCGCCATCACCATTCTGGTTGGCGTGATTCCGTGGACCGAGATCGAGCCCGGCCAGAGCATTACCGTCAGCCCCTTCGTACGCGTCTTTGACTTAATGCATGTGCCGATTGCCGCCGACATCCTCAACTTCGTGGTACTGACCGCGGCGCTCTCCGGCATGAATTGCTGCCTCTATTTGTGCACCCGCATGATCTTCTCG
>Ga0187847_10003575_pt1 | contig 11816 bp, 11 predicted proteins | sample June2016WEW_4_10_FD_132458 | JGI IMG/M metagenome (GOLD analysis project Ga0187847, IMG submission 132458) | Peatland microbial communities from SPRUCE experiment site at the Marcell Experimental Forest, Minnesota, USA - June2016WEW_4_10 | ecosystem: Environmental > Terrestrial > Soil >...
ATGGCGGATGCATGCCAGGTGTTGGTGGGGGAGTTGGTGACCGCGGCGTCCGGGAACTGAACGAAGAAGTCTTCATTTTGGTTGCATAATGCCTTCTCGCGAAAGTCAACCAACAACTGAGTGCCCTTTGCATCAAAATATCCGCGTGGCATATTGGGATAAGTTTCGCGTTCGGCGCGCAGAAAACGTTTGATATCGCGGCGATATTCCTTCAACAGAGTCAGAGCATCGTATTCCGGATGACCCTGAAAGTGAACGAACAGGCTTTGCTTCTTTCGCTTTACGAAGCAATCCATGCCGCCTTCAGGTGAATACGTAAGTACCGAATAGCCATTCGCAATGAGATCGGCCCCGCGCACCTCATTCCAGCGCGAGTGCGGGAAACGAACCGTGCCGGCAATCTGCCTCATCAGCGCATGATCGGATGTAGGAAATTCAAAGACTCCGAACTGTTTGTCGGGCAGCGGACAACGCTCGATGCCATCACTATGCAGAACGCTGGCATGTGCGGCCAGGCAGGACAAAACTGCAGACGCCGTGTTGCGCTCCGCCCAATCGAAAAGTTCAGTTAAAGCGCCCCAATACGCTTCTTCTCGGAGGTTGCGCTTCAGCGGCTCGGTTCCAGTGATGACGACTCCATCAAACTGGCCGTTGAATAAATCACGAATGTCGCTGTACGAGGCCTTGAAATGATCAAGTACGCGCTCGCCGCGAACAATCTGCGGAAGAGAAAATAACTGAAGGCTGACCTTGTGATCGCCGGCGGCCGCATTGAGCAGCGTGAAGAATTGCCGCCCAGTGTCTTCAAACGCCGGATCAGGCATATTGTTCACCAGCGCGATGCGAAGAGAACTCGACGGAGATCCATATCGTTGTGCCGGAGGAGAAGTCCCGCCTCCCCAGCCATCTGGTATCCGTCCTTCATGCATCGTCAACGGCATGACTTTTATGCCTCCTGCGCCACGGCCTTGTGGCTGGAGAAATCCGTAGACGCTTGTGCCAAGGCCTGCCCAAGATCGTCGAGAATGTCGTCTATGTGCTCAATGCCCACGCTGAGGCGAATCATCTCAGGCGTAACGCCGACTTTCGCCTGTTCTTCCGGCAAGAGCTGCCGATGGGTTGTCGAAGCAGGATGGCAAGCAAGCGACTTTGCGTCGCCCATGTTGACCATGCGTTTAAAGAGACGTAACGCGTTGAAGCATTTCGTTCCAGCCTCGAAACCGCCTCTCACTCCAAACGTCAGAAGCGAGCAGCGCTTATCGCCCAAATATTTTTGCGCCATGGGATAGAGCGGACTGTCAGGGAATCCGGCGTAGTTCACCCATTCAACATGGGGATGCGCGCGAAGGAACTCGGCGACTTTTTTCGCGTTTTCTACGTGCCGCTCAACCCGCAACGCCATGGTTTCCACTCCCTGCAACAGCAAAAACCCGTTAAAGGGAGAGAGCGTCGCGCCTGTGTTCCGTTGGCAAACAGTGCGGCAGCGGGCCACGTAAGCTGCTTCGCCGAATTGGTCCACATAGACAACGCCGTGATACGCCACTTCCGGCTTGTTAAACATGTAAAATTTTTCGGGATATTTCCGCCAGGGAAACTTGCCGCTGTCCACGATCATGCCGCCAATCGTGGTGCCATGGCCTCCCATGAATTTAGTCATGGAGTGAACAACCACGTCTGCGCCGTATTCGATGGGCCGCAGCAAAATCGGTGTCGCTACGGTGTTGTCCACAATCAGCGGAACACCGTGTTTATGGGCGACTTTGGCCAATCCTTCAACATCGGCCACGTTTCCTGCTGGATTGCCCACGCTCTCGCAATAAACTGCGCGAGTATTTTCATCAATCAGTTTTTCGACATCACTGGGATGGTCGCTTGCGGCGAAGTGCGTTTTGATCCCACGCTTTGGGAAAATATGCTCGAGGAGCGTAAACGTAGCGCCGTAGAGTTGCGGCGTCGAAACGATGTTGTTCCCTGCTTCCAGAAGATTGATCAGGGAATACTCGATAGCGGCCATGCCCGAACTGACGCTAAGGGCCTCGACCCCGCCTTCGAGCGCAGCCACACGTTTTTCAAGGACCGCATTGGTGGGATTCCCAATGCGCGTATATATGTTGCCCGGCACTTCCAGATTGAAAAGGGCTGCGCCATGCTCCGCGCTGTCAAATTCAAAGGCCACGGTTTGATAAATAGGTACGGCGACCGCTTTGGTATTTGGATCGCCGTCGTAGCCTACGTGAATCGCGATGGTTTCTCTTTTCATGAGTTGCTTGCTCGAACCTGTTGCTCGAATCTAGCGGTTAACGGCCTCGCTTGTTGCCATCTGCCGCGATGCCAAGGGCAATGCCTCTTTGGCCGATGCCTTTACAAGAGCGCGTGCAATCGTACTCGCAGCGAATCTCGAGCCGAAGGCAAAACGCATGAGTGGCCCAAAACTGTTCGCTGCCGCCACTCCGGCAAAGTAAAGGCCGGGCTCCGAGGATTCGAACGAGGGCGACAGAACCGGAGCCCGGTCCAACGTTTTGAGATTTGAGCGAATTTCGGAGCTGAGAAAGGCAAGGCGATCCATATCCGGTTTGTAACCGGTGGCTGCAATGATGTGATCAGCGGAAACGTCCCGGCGCGAACCGTCTTTTCCGCGGAGATGCAATATCGCTTTGCCGTTTTGCACCTCGGCGCGCTCGATGGCGTAACCGAGCACAAGCGGCACTTTGCCGACGACCATGTCGCGAGCAAACCATCCCCCGGAAGGGCCGAGGATGGTTCGCACGAATTTCAAACGAACACTCTCCGGCAGGTAATAGAACAGATGCGGCCAATTGGCAAAAAAACGATTGCGCAGTCCTGGGCCTAACCCTGATTTGGGATGACGCAACTGTTGCCACAAGCTACGGTGCCTGCCAATTTCCGGTTTGCCATGGAACTTTAATTCCTTGGGGCGTGCCACGAGCTGAACCTTAGCTCCTGCCTGATGCAAGAGGCCTGCCAAGTCCGATGCAGAAGAGCCAGCGCCAACGACAATGACGCTACGTCCGCGAAGAGGTTCCAGATCATGGTGCTGAAAGCTGTGCGAGACGTATCCCTGGGGCAAATGCGCGAGGGTGGCTGGAATCTGGCCAAAATGCGTGACGCCGACAGCCAAAACGACGCGGCGCGCCTGAACGGTTTCTCCGTCCTCGAAGCCCAACTGGAATCCACCATCAATCTTCTCGAGGCTGACGAGATGCTTGTCAGAGAGTTCCCCGACCATACGTTCGCGGAAAGCTAGCCCGTAATTGGTGAAGGTATCCAGGCGAACGGGAATACCGCTGTCGCCGTAGGCGATATTGCGCTCGGCGCAAAACCGCTTCAGCGTAAGTTCGTTATTGGGGTCGTGAAGGTTCGAGGCAAAGCCGTCGGACTTCAGCAGCATGCCCTTGGGCATGTGCGACTTCCAACTGTCCATGGGACGGCCAAAAATGCGAAAGGGAACGCCGTTCTGGCGCAAACACGCGGCGATCGAAAGTCCGTAAGGCCCGGCTCCAATAATTGCTATATTGATCATGAGGTTCTCAATTAAGAAAAGTCAGATTACTCGCGTTTTGGCAACGCTGTGGCCGGGGGGAAACTAGAAACGAATACTTGAACAGGTGCAGCCTATCACTTCTTGTTGGCAGACTCTATGCCACTTTAGTGCCATTACAACACCTTTATAATCTACAGGTTACGAGCCACTTTCCCAGTCACAAAGCCGACGACACGATTGACCGAATCCAAGTTCTCAGAGACCACTTCTTCGTCTTCCACCGTGATTGAAAAATGGTCTTGCAGGAACACCACGAGTTCGACAACGCCGTGCGAGTCAATCACCTTCCCGAGAAGGGGTTCGTCATTGCCCAGTGTTCCCGCATTTCCAAAGAGGAACGTTTCCACCAAAAAACTGCGAATATCTCGTTCGATTTCGGCTGTTTGCATGTTCAAGATGAGCTCCTATCGGTCGAAGAAATAAATGGCCCGTCCACAACTGGCACGCGCCCACAACATGTAATTCCACACATCGCTAGGCTTCCTCCGGCAGCGTATTCCGAGAGCTTCGCATGTGCGTTGGTGGTTTGGAGGATGGATCCTTGGGCGCAGCATTTTTCAATGGCTGCGGATCGCCATTGAGGAATGCGCGAATCGTAGCCATCAATTGGGGAGACGCTTCAGCGCTAATGCGCTCATTCGCCGCCAAAGAATCTGCCGCGTCAAGTTTGGCATGCAGTTCGGTTTCGTTTTCCGCGACGATAACACGACCTTGGGCGCCGAATTGTTTAGAAGTCGCATGTTGATGATCGCTACGGGTTTCACGCAAATGCTCGCGGCGTGGCAGAACAACGATTGGCTTGCCGAACTCAAGTGCAGTCAGAATCGTGCCCATGCCGGCGTGCGCCACAATCACACTCGCTTCAGACACGCGTTGTTTGAATTCGGCCGGTTCCATAAAGTCGGTGAATTCGATGTGCTTCGGTCTGTAGGCTCCGGCCGCAATCTGCGCGAAGACATCGCGGCGCCCGCGCTGGGCGGCCCACTCATCTACCGCACGAATCATCCGGTCGAATGCCTCCTGCGAACCCACGGTCACGAAGATCACAGCACCGCACCTCCGTAGTGTGGACCGTCGGGGCGAGAAAGATGAGGCCATTGCGTCAGCCAAAGATCAGCATGGCGGCCGACTCGCACACCAGCCATAGAGATGTGATCGGCATTGGCAATGCTATCTACCCAAATGGTGCGAGCGCCAAACAAGCGGCCTAAAACTACAGCAAAGTATCCTGGCGCTGCTCCGGTGGAAATGACTACTTCCGGGCTCTCTTTCATAAGAATCCAAGCAATCTGCAGGGCGCAGGTAAGCATGTGGAGTTTGTTCCAGCGCGTGGAATCTTTTACTACATAGAAGCGGTTGTGCGGAACCGACGAACGATACGCCGGCATCACCGTAACATAGGCAACGTCGTGGGCATCGAAGGCGGGGATGATACGCAACAACTGCGTCCAGTGACCGCCGCTGGAGGCGACTGCGAGAACACGTTTCTTGTGAGGGCTGCTGTTCATAATATTGCGGGTGTAAGAGGCTTCACTAGGAACGATTCATGCTTAGCGACATGGAGCAAAGCATCCGTGAGTTCCAATACAAATTGATTACGTTGCAAGCCCCGATCAAGGTCATGCATCAGTACGATTCCGCCACGCTCCTTGCGCACGACATCGGCGACGTCGCTGACTTTCGGCAGCGTCCCTTCTGTATCGCCGGAATCAATCGTCCACCAACAAACTGAGGCGCTGCGCTGGCGTATTTCGTTATACGTCGGCAGCGTCATCTTGCCGTAAGGCGGACGAAACATACCATCCGATGCAATCCACGGGGCAAGCTGTTCGTAGCCATCACGAATATCAGACACTGCGGCGGAAGGCAGCGACTTCCAGGCATTCAGATGACGACTGGTGTGGCACCCTGCGGAGTGCCCTTCGCGAACGATTCGTTCCATAATTTCGGGGTGATCCTGCGCATGGCGTCCCAGCATAAAAAATGTAGCTTGCGCAGACCGCCGTTGTAGAAGGTCGAGTACTTGCGGCGTCATAACCGGACAGGGACCGTCGTCGTAGGTAAGGGCCAATATGCCATCTTTTGTAAATTGCCGCCGCAGACGGGCCGTAACCTGACGCCGCCAAATCAACGGGGAAAAGTAGGCTGCGCCCGCCAAAGCCACAGCAGCTGCGGAAACCGCAAATATGTTTTGGTTGGTCACAGAATTATGCGGTAGCGCGTGAAGTCTGGTCGCGCTCCCATTGCACAACGCCGCTTCGCATGCGTTTGTGCGCGCGATACTTCGCGATCAAGGTCACGAGACAATAAATCGAGAGCTGCGGCCAGAGCCATGGATAGCAGAATAATTTCGCGAGCGAACCATGATTGCGTTGGTAACGGCTTCGCCAGAGTTCCGGAAACGCGGTCGCCAATTCTAACGCCCCATAGTGGGCGCGAGTTTTGGTCGCGATGTGGTCTTTCAAAGTTTTCGGAGGAAATACTTGCGATCGCGCATCGGCCACGATTTGGCGTTCGTTTTCAGTGAATTGAATGCGCACATAGCCATCGTCAGCAGTTAGCGCGGGAAATTCACCAAAACGGGCCCGGCCTGTTTTGGAAAGCGCATAAACCCCAGAGCCACCAATGCCATCTCGAGAGGACGGTAATAAAGAACGAATCTGATAGATCGCCCGCACCGCCCAGGAACAGGACGCGAGGTCGAAGTCCGGTGTGGGCGCGACAGCCAGTAAACCCCCGGCTTCCAGACATTTTGCGAGGATTCGAATTGCAGCCGTCGTAATCACAACATCGGCGTCAGCGTAAACGCGTGGAAATCCAGCCGCGACGGAATCCCCCATGTTCAGCGCATGCGCTTTGCCCGCGATCGCTGTCTCTACGACTCTCACTATCGGCTCAAACGTTCGTGCGATGACGGCTGTATCGTCTGTGCACCCATTACAAACCACGATAATTTCTAGTTCCCCCGCCCTCATGCCTTCAGTCACAGCCTTGAGAGTACGACGGATAACACTCGCTTCGTTGTGCGCAGGAATAATGACTGAAATCATTCGGCCACCGTCGCATACTTACGCGCTGTGGCCAAACCCAACGACCACTCACCCTTTGCTGGATCGAATTGCTTGACGACTCGCGCTGGATTTCCCGCCACGACGGAATAAGGAGGAACGCTTCGGCTGACGACGGAATTCGCCGCGATCACTGAGTTCTTGCCGATCACGAGTTCGCCCTTGCCGCAGACGATGGCAGCGCCGTATCCAAGCCACGTCCCCGCCTCCACTCGGATGGTGCCGCCTTCGGTGGTGCCCTGCGCAACGATTGGCGTATTGATGTCGTTGAATGCATGATTGTGGTCCATGACCAAAACGCCCGGCGCAAAAATGACGTTACGTTCGAAATGAATCTGGTTCTTCGCGGAAATGACACAGCGCCGCCCCACCGCGCAGCCGTCTTCGAATACGATTGCAGGACCATCTCCGCTCGGGATTTCAGGAACATTCAGCCAGACTTCCCGATCCAAGATGATGGAATTACCGAAGTGAATAAAAGGCGCTAAGGGCCGCTTGATATCGCAAGTGTGATGAATCCGAACTTTATCGCCCATCGCAGCAAACGGATATGTTCTACGCAGCCATGCGATGTGCAAGCGATTGGCGATGCGAGTCGTCCACGACCGAGGATCGGGCCGCAAAGTATTAGATGAGTCAGTCATGTTATGTGAAATTCACTTTTTTCGGAAAACGGCCTCGATGCTCGGTCCTCTGCCACTCCAGGAACCAATTTGTGCGACCGGAGCGAAAACTGCCGTCCGGACACACTTGCGTGCAGCCTTCCAAAGAAATCCTCGCGGTTTTGGCTGCGATTGCGGTCTCTGGTCCAACCCAAACTTCCCTGCTACATTTCCCGCGACGTAATCAAGACTGCGCTCCAGATACGAAACTCGCGGAGTGGCCAGATGAACTTCTTCAAAATTCAGATCACTCATGACACGCCGCAATGAGTGCGGCGAAAAATGGAACAAGTGCCGCGGCAACTCAAGACCAAACCAATAAGTACCGAACAACTTTGCTTCCCACGAGTCGATATTTGGCAGCATTACGTGATAAATACCGCCAGGCTTGAGCCAGTCTTTTACTTTCGTAAGGAATTGCTGCGGGCTGTATACATGCTCCAGCACGTCGAAGCAGGTGATGACATCAAAACTGTTCGAGACAAACGGTGCATCCAGCACGTCGCCAACAAAAACATCTGCTCCGGTAGCCGCTCGCGCTTTTTCGGCCGTTGCGGCTTCCATCTCAATGCCATAGAGCTTCCAGTCGTCGCCGCGCATAGTGCTGAGAAATCCGCCAGAACTGCAACCCAAGTCGAGCAAGTTGCCGCCATTCTTATAATGCGCAATCAAATCGCGCTGATCGCGCCAGCGTGCCACCGCCGAACCTTCGCCGGCCGCGACGATCGCGTTGTGATATTCCTCGTCGTAGTGAGGTCCCATTTCTTCCAGCTTGGGAGGATCCATGAGCCAAACACCGGTGCATGAAGAGCAGCGCACCAGGTGATAGCGCGCCGTACGCAGGTGAAAGCGATCCGGCGCTTCCAGCAACTTGCCGACTTGCCTGCTTCCACAAAGTGGGCACGAGCATGAGCCGCTTGCGATTGTCAAATTTTCCTTGGTCTCGTTTTCGATCACTGCTGCTTCTGTCATTTGTTTGAAATTCCCTCGTTATGCCTTCTTCACCTTCACCCAAGCGCCCATCTCAGGGTCATAGGTCTTAATGAGTTTGGCCGGATTACCAGCCACAATGCTGAACGGGGGGAAACTTCGGGTTACGACGGCATTTGCTCCAACAATGCTGTTTCGTCCAATCCGTATTTCGCCGCTTTCGCAAGCGACCACTACGCCATAGCCGAGCCAACAATTTCGCTCGATGACGACTTGGCCAGGGTTGGCGTCCGAGTCATTGAAGTTGTTTGGATTTTGGGCATGATCCGTCAACAGAACCGAGGGAGCTAACAGCACATCGGATTCAAGCACAATCTTATGTTTGGCAGAGATCGTGGATCGCCGTCCAATAGCACATCCATCGCCGATGACGATCTTCGAGCCTGCGGAGAAACCGCCGTCCTTGACATCCAGCCATACTTTCGGAGCAAAATATACGTTCTTCCCGATGCTGATTTGTGCCGCATTCCCGCGCTCGATCTCACAAGTGTGATGGACTGACACGCCTTCGCCGAATCCGGCAAATGAATACGTACGCATCCACATGGAGTTCAAGAGCGTGACAAAACGCGACGCCATCTCCAATGGATCGTCATCAATGCGCCCAATGTTTTCAGTGACAGTCATGGATCCGCCTATCCCACGCCTTCCTGCGAGCGCAGACGGTGCGGCAGAAAAATGCCGAACAGAGTTTTGCTCTCGGCATCGGTGATGGATTTTGTCAGAGCAAGCGCTGGCCATGCGGCTAAGAGACATCCCAAACAGACTTTTCCGAGTTGCAATCCGGCCAGTAGTCGCGCATTGGAGATTCCCGGCAGAGGCACCGCCGCGGCCAGCGCTCCGGCGAACAATACCGCGGCGGTTGCTACGGTGAGTTTCACCGCATCTGACAATAACGCCCGCGGATGGAAGGAACGGAAAGTCTTCGTGATGGCAAATAACATGAAAACCATGCCGGCCAATTCTGCAGCCGCCAATCCCCACAGAACGCCATAGAAACCCAATTTGCGCGCAAATATCGCGATGGAGAACAAAATCACAATGCGAATTCCCTGCCGGATGTTATCGAGCAAGGCTTTGCCGGAAACACGGTACAGAACCAATCCCAGCACAGAAAATCCCTGAAAGAATCCCGCAAGGCAGACAATCCAGAGTCCAAGACGGAACGACGAATCGGCCTGGCCAGTCCATGCCAGAACCATCGTCGTTCCAAATACGGCAATAAACGCAAGAGGAAATAGGCACAACCCCATGGTGATTTTGAACGCTTTGACAATCAGCCGTCGCATCTGCTCGGCAGATCCTGAGGCGTAAACCATCGCGCCACCCGAAAGAATCGGCAACAAGAAAGATTCCCAAAGCATCATCGCGGATTGAACCAGGCGCGTGGTGATGGCATACACGCCGGCAGACTGTGCTCCGAACGCGCGTAAAATCGCCACCGGAACAATCGAGACATAGAGAACTTCAAGAATATTCACCAACTGGTAGCTGCCCGCAAAGCGCACCAACTCTCCGGCGACGCCGCGCGTGACATACTTCAATCGCACCTGCACTTCCGGTAAAACTTTCTTCGCGGCAAAGTAGCAGCAAATTACGAGTCCAAGTTCTGAAACCGCCATGATCAGCGACATGGCGAAAAGGCCTTTGCCGTAATGTAGAGCAGTGATGATAGCCACAGCTTCCGCGATCGTGAAAACCGTGGAAAAATTCCGCACCAGATCCAGGCGATGCCCGCCGGAAACAATCGCTTCATAGGCTGCGCCGAAGTTCGACATGACCATGATCAGCGCCAGCGCGGAGATCGATTTGGCCGTAGCGCTCTGGAACTCAGGAGGAACGCCAGAGGCCTTCGCCAGCAGGGGAGCGAATATCGCGATCGGAATCAGCGTAAGCACCGAGATCGTCATCAGGCCAGCCATGCCCGTACTGACTAACTTGTTCGCGCGCTCATAGTCCCCGTTGCCGGTGGCTTCCGCAACATATTTCTGGAACGCCGACTTAATGCCCACACTGCCGAAACGCATATAGGCAGCGGTGGTCATGACAATGGACCAGATGCCATATCCGCCCAGGCCAAGGTGCGCAATCACGATTGGAATCGTGACCAGACGCGTCGCCACCTGCGCCCCGCGGGCGACGATGCCAAAGACCGTGTTGCGCCCGATAGTATGCGCAAGGCCGTGAGCATGCACCTTTGAAGCCAGTTTTACGGGTGCCTGAATTTCGCTAACAGATGCCATGAATTTGCTTGTTAAACCGTTCTCTAGGTTCCGTGCATCTCAGAGAGCGGTGAAATGGTGACGGGCTGTGATCGCGGTCTCATTCTGTGCCTGAGTTTCCCGCGGTCCGTCCTGTTCCTGCCGCTCTTGCATCGTTTTCTGGAGGGCGCTGGCCACGATCTGGGCGGCCCGCGATGACGCAGCGGACGTCAGCGCAAAACTGTCGGACGGCAAGGCTCCTGCAAATTCAGGAATCGCCGCCACTAGCGCGCGTTGGACTTGCGGCATCTCGGCTCGCACCGCATTTCGATGGGCTACATACGCTGTCGAAATCATCGCCAGCAACACATACCAGCCCACGATGCTCTGATCAAAATATCCGATGCCAATAAACGCAACCGCATTGGCGAACAACCCTGCGCCCAACGCCCAATCAACGCGCGCTGAATTGTTATCTCCCGCTTTGGCGGCTCTGCGACGAGCCTTCCCTATGTATTTAAATCCATAGACAATGATGGCCATGAAAAAGATCAAAGGAAGCAGTCCCGATGTATCAGCCGTGCCCACATATTGGTTGGCCGTATCCCACATGTCCCATCCCCACACGCTTGTGTCCTTCACGCCTATCAACCACCAATCGCGAAAGTGGTGGATGCATTGGTCCACCAGCATGTAACGGTGCCACGAGGATGAGCCTCCGGTGAGGTCGATTTTCTCGATTAAGCTCCAGACTGGGCCCTTCATCACCATGTGCAAAGCGATCAACACAATCACGATGCCCCAACGGAAGGCGCGCATCCATGCCCGTAGGGGCCACATGCAAAGAGCAACCACTCCCGCTGCGTACGCCATGATCGGCGTACTGGAGGCACAGGTCAGGGTGATGATGGTGCTTGCCACTACTCCCACGCCCACCCATTTCCGGTTGGCTTTGCCCTTTGACCATAGAGCTGCAAATAAAGGAACCAGAATCGCGCCAAACGTACCCGCCAAGATCGAGTGGGCGAACGGGCCTTGTGCCCGGAAGCGTCCATCCCGGTCCGCCAAATTGGCATAAGAATGGGCGTCTGCCCCGCCGAGCAAGGCGTATGGATTATGGCCGCTGATGGCTTCGTAGCTCATGGTCGCGGCGACAACCACGGCGACCCCAATCAGAGTTTGAATAGCTAGCACGATATCTTCTTCGTCACGAATGAGCAGCCGCATTAGAAAATACACGCCAAACACTGTATAAAGAACGCCTACCTGATTGATCACCGCGCCTATTTGCTGAAATAGCAAAACCCCATTGACGGCAACAAATACGGAATAA
>Ga0187847_10003577_pt1 | contig 11809 bp, 7 predicted proteins | sample June2016WEW_4_10_FD_132458 | JGI IMG/M metagenome (GOLD analysis project Ga0187847, IMG submission 132458) | Peatland microbial communities from SPRUCE experiment site at the Marcell Experimental Forest, Minnesota, USA - June2016WEW_4_10 | ecosystem: Environmental > Terrestrial > Soil > Wetlands...
AAGTGCGATTTGAGCTTCAGCCAGGCGCTCGAGTTTACCTGCCTGCGTAGCGGGGTGGTCCACCTCATAGATGCGGATCTCCAGTGCTGCATGGGGATTCCGGAGGGCGAAAGTGTCGAGACCCGCGCCAAGGATGACGATCTGCCGAACTCCTCCTTCGACAGCTTTTGACAAAGCATCTTCCGCAATCCGGCTTCGCGCGGCGGTGAACAAACGTCCGATGCTGGCCAAGGGATGTTTGTTCGCGAATTGAAGCACGTCCATTTCGTCTTCACGTAGAATCCTCATGGCAAAAGGGTCATGGAGGATTGAGCCATGATCGAGCACTTGATGAGCAGCTCTTTGCCGGGCGATCATCAGGGCAGTGCGGCTGGGTTCATCAGGCTTCATGTTCGAGGCCTCGGTTAGAAAATCTTCGAGCATTGTAGAATTCGAGTCCGGCCACTCGTCGTTATAGTGAAGGCTGGGCGAATGGCCCGGGCAAGCACCGAATGTGTGGCACACCTGCTTGAAGAGCGGTACAGAATCACGGTGCGTCGACCAACTCAGGCCGGCACCACGTCTCCTTCACCCGGCGCAAGGAACAAGTTCGCTTCCAGCCCATGTTGGCGCGTGTACAGGTCGTAGTAGCGGCCTCCCATGGCGAACAGTTCCGCGTGGTTCCCCCGCTCAACGATGCGCCCTTGTTCCACCACAAGAATCTGATCGGCGCGTCGGATGGTTGAGAGGCGGTGAGCAATCACAAACGTGGTGCGGCCTTCCATGAGCTTGTTCAGGCCTTCCTGGATCATGGCCTCGGACTCGGAATCGAGCGAGCTGGTTGCTTCGTCGAGGATGAGGATGCGCGGCTCCGCCAGCAACGCGCGGGCGATGGAAAGCCGCTGGCGCTGACCGCCGGAAAGCTTTACGCCGCGCTCGCCTACGATGGTGTCGTACTTCTCTTCGAAGCGTTCTGCAAATTCGTCTACGCGCGCTGTGCGGCAGGCGAAAAGGAACTGCTCTTCGGTGGCGTCGGGCTTTGAGAACAGGATGTTCTCGCGGATGGTTCCGTCAAACAGGAATGAGTCCTGCAACACCACACCGAGCTGCGAGCGGAAGGTGTTCAGGTTCACATACGCAAGGTCCATATCATCTACCAGCACGCGGCCGGTGGTGGGGATGTGAAAGGCGCAGATGAGGCTGATGATGGTTGACTTGCCTGAGCCGGAAGAGCCAACGAGCGCGGTCACTGTGCCAGGCGTGGCGGCAAAACTTACCTCATGCAGAACCGGCTTGTCCGTTTCATAGGCAAACCCGACGTCTTCAAACTTCACCGTTCCCTGAATCGGCGGCATCAGCTCGGTGCGACCTGGGCTCTGGTTCTCTTCCATTTCGCCCATGATCTCGTTGGTGCGGTCGAGTCCTGCAAACGCCTCAGTCAACTGCGTGCCGATGTTCACAATCTGGATCACGGGCGCGATCATGAAGACCAGAAACATGTTGTATTGAAAGTAGTCGCCTACAGTCCAGGTGCCGCGCAGCACCGCATGACCGCCGAAATACATGACCAGGGCTGAAACGAGGCCGGCCATGGTGGTGGACGCGGCTCCCAGCGTGCTGGTCATGGTCAGCGACTTCATCACGTTTTCAAGCAGCCGCTGCACGCCCTCAGCAAAGACGCTGTGTTCGCGCTCCTCGGCGTGGTAGCCCTTGACCACGCGCACGCCGCCCAGCGACTCCGTCAGGCGGCCCGTGACCTCAGCGTTGATCTTGCCGCGCTCACGAAAGATGGGGCGAATGGTTTTGAATCCGTACTGCAGAATCACTACAAAAACGGCCAGGACGGAGAAGACTGTCAGCGTTACGGGCACGCTGCGGTGCATGAGGTAGATGAAGGCCAGAACCGCTGTGAGCAATCCGCCGGTGAAGTCCACCAGGCCTGTTCCAACGAGGTTGCGCACGCCTTCGACGTCGGTCATAATGCGCGCTACGAGTGTGCCGGTCCGGTTCTCATCGTAATAGGAGACCGAGAGCAGCCCGACGTGCTTCTGCACCTTGCTGCGCAACTCCGCGATGAGCCGCTGACCGGCCTTCGAGAGCAGTTGCGTCAACGCGAACGAAGTGATGGCCTGCGCCAGCATGGCTCCGAAGACCAGCGCGATCATCTTGGGCAATAGGGCAGGATTGCCGGAGGGCGATAACACCTTATCCATCAGCGGCTTCGCCGTGAAGGGCATCACCAGGCCGGCCACGCGGTTGACCACCATGAGGCAAAACCCTGCAAGGATCAGCCCTTTGCGCGGCGCCATCAGCGCCCACACCTCCGGGCCGACTTTCTTCAGGCTGATCTTTTTCTTGGGTATGTCCGGTCGCCCAGCGCGCACGCTGCCAGCCCGTGGCGACCGCTCGGCATGCGACCCGGTCATCCCACCCAATCCGCCACGCATGGTGCCCATGGACTAAACCTTCCCTGAACGGCGAGCGGCAATGAAGGACCGCACGCATAGAATTACGTAAACGAACATTAGGCTGGCCATGGCGACCTTTGAAGCCAGCGCGATCATGTCCGGCTGATGTCCGGCCGAACTTGCGCTCACGTAGCCGCGCACGGCTTCGATCGCACCGCCAAGAAATCCGAGCAGGCCTATGGTCACATTGATGTGCATGAACAGCTTGCGCCGGCCTTCGCTGGGGCTGATAGCGAGGAAACCGAAGACGCCAAGCGCCAGACCAAACCATGTGGGAATCAGGGCTGTATAGTGCACGCTTCCCGTGCCCAGAAAACCGGCGAGGCCAAGAACAACCAATAGAAGCGCAAAAACCAGTGCGACTTTCGCCATCGAATGCTTTCCTCTCTGTACATTGTGAGGATACCAGTAGCTTTGGATGAGTCGGAGGGGTGGGGCGATGCGGAATTCGCAGCCGAACGCAATCAGCCACTCGGAGTTACCGAGCGTTTACCCGCGAGCCGAGTCATTCAGGTTAGCCAAATGCACAATTTCAAAAAGCACTGGACTGCTTGGGGACTAATCATAGTTCTGCCAATTGCTGCGTGCACCTGGGTGCTGTTTTTCGGTTTGAGGGTGCCTCGGAATAGATTTCAATCCCCAAATCTCGAATCGGCGGAACAGGCAAGGCAGTTTCTCGCCGAAGCGCGTCTGCGAATTCAACAGTTCAGGCTTGAAACTACGGAACTCGATCATTCCAAGCTGATGGAGATTTCATTCAATATCTACCTACGCGCCATTGCGCATCCGGAACTCCCCGAAGTGTGGCAGACGGCGGCATCAGTAATCGACAAACGGTCGGGACAAAATGCGAACCGTATGACGTGCGGGACGGATTCATTCACCATAGTGTCCCAAGGGGATCGGGACCAGTTCGAAGGCGCGCCAATCGTCTCCTACCAAAACTGCACCATCTCGCTCGACGGGGGCGAGTTCGTCGCGGCAAAGAATCGACGGACTCCCATCAAGAATCGGAAAGACACCATGTTGGAACTCAAGAATGTCCACGTGGTTTATCGTGGGGGCCCATTTCCTCAGGTGAATATATTTAGCTGTGTCGAGTGCACTTTCGACGTGCAACTGCAGAGAATTCCGCCTCCTCGTGGAAGGTCGTTTATTCGGGGACTTCTGATGTCCGATTTCAGCAATTTCTCGATCATCGTCTCCGAAGATTGAAATTCAAATCCGAGTGTCCTGGGGCCGAGAGGCCCCCAGGACAGCCGGTTTGGAGACCGGCGCTACAGCCTTCGCCTGTTTCAAATGCGCTTAGCGCTGGATGCGCGCCGATCCACCTTTGGCGAAGGCCCGCACTTGATCCACTGTCGCCATGGTCGTGTCGCCGGGGAATGTGGTCAGCAGCGCGCCGTGGGCCCAGCCCAACTTCACTGCTTCTTGCGGTTCTTCGCCGGTTAGCAGGCCATAGATGAACCCTGCCGCAAAACCGTCGCCGCCGCCAACGCGGTCATAGACATCCAGTTCGGCCGTGGGCGCGTTGTAGGTTTTTCCGTTGATCCAGGCGACCGCGCTCCAGCTATGGCGGTTGGTGGAGTGCACCTCGCGCAGCGTTGTTGCTACCACCTTCACATGCGGATGCTTCTTCACCACGTTCTCAATCATGCCGAAGAACACGCTAGGATCGAGTTTCGATTTCGCCGCGACTTCCGGTCCGGGAACGCCAAGGCCCTTCTGCAGATCTTCTTCGTTACCCACCAGCACGTCCACGTTCTCCACGATGGTGGCAATGGTTTCGACGGCGCGTTCGTTGCCGCCGTGAATCTTCCATAGCTTCTCGCGGAAGTTGAGATCGAATGATGTAATTGCGCCCGCCGCTTTCGCGGCCTTCATCATCTCCGCAGCCAGCGGAGCAGTGGTGGGCGAGAGCGCCGCGAAAATGCCGCCGCAGTGAACCCAGCGCACGCCGTCGGCAAAGATTGCGGGCCAGTCAAAATCGCCGGGCTTCAGTTGTCCCGCGGCCTCGTTGCTGCGGTTGTAGAACACCACAGGCGCGCGCACGCCGAATCCCTGGTCGCTATAGACCGTGGCCATGTTGGGGCCGGTAACGCCATCGTGCTTGAAATGCTTGTAAAACGGCTTGACGCCCATGGCACGGACGCGCTCGGCAATCAGGTCGCCAATTGGGTAGTCTGACATTGCCGAGGCCACCGCCGTTTTCAGCCCAAAACAATCGGCCAGATTGGCCGCAACGTTGAATTCCCCACCGCTGACATGAACGCGGCACTCAGTCGCTTTGCGAAAAGGGATGATCCCTGTGTCCAGCCGGTGAACCAGCGCTCCCAGTGAAAGAAAATCCAGTTTGGCATCTGTGCGAATCTGCAATCCTTGGCTCATCGGCCTTTGTCCTCGAATCTTTCTGACAATGTCCCCAGTTCCCTCAGGAGACTCGTCCAATTGTATCTCAGTGGTCTGACCACTGCTTGTGACGGCTTCGCACCGCGCCATCCGATCCTGGCCCAACTCAGCCCTTGGTACCCGCGCCTATCCCCTTCAAGTCCCCCAGCACGTCCTGCACTGTCCATTCATTGCCCGCGTAAAACCGTACCACCTTGCCGTCGGGCCCAATTAACGTGGTCGACAGCGTGTGCGTGATCGATCCGTCGCCCGCGTCGCTCATCCCCACATCGAACCAGTGCGCCATCTCTGTCAGCACCGGCTTCTCGGGCACGGCAAAATCCCAATCCGCAAAGGCGCTCTTCGCGTCGCTACCTATATAGGTGGCGCCATAGGCACGCAAGCGCGCAGGCGTATCGTTGTCCGGGTCAAAGCTGACGCAAAGCAGGTGGGCGCCATGCAGCGCGGGCGTAGCGGCAATCTGCTTTTCCAACACGGCAAAATTCCTTGTCACGCGCGGGCAAAAATCCGGCCGCGGGCACCGTGTATAGATGAACGTCACTAGCAGAGACTTGCCCTTGAACTGCCCCAGGTGAATCGCATGGCCATCCTGATTTTTCAGCTTAAAGTCGGGCACGGCATCGCCCTGTGCCGGGACGTGGTAGGAGACGGTAGGCCGGTAATCCGGCTTGCCTTGGGCCACCACCACAATATGATCGAGCAGCACATCGGCGTTCGGGTCCTGCGAAACCAGTACGTCGGCGGTAATCACGTCGCCGGGATGCAGTTCGCTCAGGATGTTCGCGTCCTTGAGCTTGTAGGGCATGGTCATCGCCCCCATGAAGCCCGGAATGGCGTCATGATTCAGCGTCACTTCGCCTTTGCCGTGGTCGGTGGCAACCACTTTCCCGCGCAGCTTGTAGACTTTGAAATTCTGGCTGGCGCTCTGACCGTCTCCTGCTTCCGGCCCCGAGTGACACCCCGCCACCACAACCACAGTGAATAATACGCAAGCAAACAGTCGGCGAATCACTCCCCAGTGTACAACCCTGACAGCCTGGAATACGCTTGATTGCGGTGCGCGCTTGCCAAGCTCAAGAACGCAGGCCCGCCACTGAAAGGGTACGAAACCATGTGTGCGATGGAAAGTTTTCCCGAGTTCATGAAGAATCCGGCGAACAGGATCCCAACCGCTGCGCAAAACACTCCCGGGGTTGAAGGCTATGTATTCGATGGAAAAGATGGGAGCCAGATGGCCTTTTGGACCTGCCCCGAAAGCGCTGTGTCTGCTGCGCATACCCACGAATATGACGAGTACATGATTGTTGTGCAGGGCTGTTACACCGTGATCATCAATGGCGAGCGAATCCCATTGAGAGCCGGCGACGAATATTTCTTCCCACGCGGCGTAGTACAAAGCGGAGAAGTTCTTGCTGGCACCAGAACGATCCACGCATTTGGCGGCCACCGTGCCGACCGCGTCTGAGACGGTTGCCCGGCCGTCTTTGATTCGCTGATTATCCTCGCGCGTGGACCCCCCAGCACAACGGCGTATAACGCTGAAATGGGTCGCATAGGAGCAACGGAACTCGACGCATGGTTGCGCAAGGGCGGCACTGTGGTTGCAGCCTGCGAGGTACTCCAACCATGAATGCGAGCAACCTCGAGCTTCGCCATCGGAAGCTGCTTCATCAGCTCCTTGTAGCCGCGGCTTTCGTCACCTATCTCTACGACCCTGACGACATTGTCTGGCGATTCGTGAAGAACAGCTCAGCCTCGCACCAGTGGGAGCGCGCCCTATTCCTCGCCGCCTCGATCGCTATCTTCGCGGGTGCGGTCCTCTGCACATGGTCGCGCGCCCATCGAAAGGCGGAAAGCAACTCATCCATCGCGCCCGGCAGCCAGGTTGATGGCACGCAAGCGCTCGGCGAGATTCTCTATGCCGTCGGACTTGCTTCTCTTTTTCCGCTATCGGGGTTCCTTATCCTTGTGATTGGCGAGACGCTCCGCGTGGTTCGGCTTGTCTCTCCAACAGCCGATTCCGTCCGATCTGACCATCTTTTTCAGGGGCCCCGAAACCCGGATTTCTCGCCGGATGCCCGTGAAAAACAGCGGAGCGACGCGTGGGGAACGGCCTTCCGCATCGAGTTCGTCAAATGGGGCATCGTGATCACCATGATTGTCTTCGTCATCACGCTCACCGACAGGGTGGCGGAATATCTGGCTGGCGCCAGTTTTCTTATCGGAATGCTTCTCAACGCGCCGATCTTCGGCCACACCCGCCAACCAAATCCTGCAGACTAGATTCCAGGAAAACTCGCCATCGTCGAGCGGCTAGGATTTCCCCAGCCGAACGGCGTATAACCCTGAAATGGGTTCCGCAGCAACTGAAATCGACGCATCGCTGCGCGACGGCGGCATGGTGGTTGCCGCCAGCGAACGCGCCGCCCGCGCCATTGCCGCGGCCTTCCATCGCAGACGCCGCGCCGAGGGCCTCACCGCCTGGTCCGCGTCCAACATCCAGCACTGGCAAACCTTCGTCCGCAGCGCCTGGGAAGACCGCACACGCGATCGTTCCGACCCTCGCCTCCTTCTTAGCCCGACCCAGGAGCAGGCAATCTGGGCGCAAATTGTCGGGAACCAAAACCACGCCGCCGCGCTGCTCGATGGCCCGCGACATCGCCTGGCCGCACTGGCCATGGAAGCCCACCAACTGCTGGCTGCTTATGCACCTCACCTTCTTTCGAGAACGGCACGGAGCGCCTGGCAGCAGGATACGGCGGCCTTCAGCGCATGGCTCGCCGTCTTTGACGAAACCTGCCAGTCCGGCAGCCTGCTTAGCCCTGCGCGCTTGCATGTGGAACTGATCGCCCTGCTCCAAGCCGAGACAGCCAAATCCGACCCCGCCCAGCGCCCACCTCTCCTGCTAGCAGGCTTTGATCGCATTCTGCCTGTCCAGCGCGCCGTCCTCGACGCCTGGGGAGGGTGGCGTCAAACTACTCCCGGCGTTCCCGCTGAAGCCGTCCATTTCCATGTGGCCCCGGACACCCAGGCCGAGCTAGCCGCCTGCCGCCTCTGGTGCGGCCACCAGCTGGCCGCCAACCCAAACTTACGTCTCCTCGTCATCACCCAGGACGCGACCACCCGCCGTGGTGAGATCGAACGCGCCTTTCTCCAAATCGATCGCGGACCGGCCAATTCACCCTTGTTCGAATTTTCCCTCGGCGTGCCGCTTGGCCAGGTTGCGCTTCCCAAAGCCGCCCACTTGCTGCTGCGCTGGCTGACCCAAGCCATCGCCGAGCACGAGATTGACTGGCTGTTCGCCACCGGCTATGCCGCCAGTGCCGAGGAGTCCTCCGCACTGCAGGCGGCCATGCGTGAGATTCGTCGACGTTCCAACCAGCAGCCCCAATGGACCCTCCGCGCCTTCCTCGGAGCAATCCGCCAGCTGGCGAGAAACCGCGCGCCCGATCCTCACAACGAGCGCTGGATTGCCCGGATCACAGAAACCGAGCGTCTCCTGGCTGAGCATTTACGCCCCCCGCAAAGCCCCCTCGCATGGGCGGAATTGGTTCCACAGCTGCTGCAAACCCTCGGATTCGCCGAGTCCGTCCGGCTTTCGAGTGCCGAGTTCCAGGCCTTCGACAGTTGGCGCAAGGCTGTCGAAACCTGCGGATCGCTCGGCTTCGACAGCCGCCGCATCGATTGGCCGAAGTTCCTCTCGACCCTCGCCCGCGCTCTCGACGCGACACTCTTCGCGCCCGAGTCCCGCGATGCGCCCATCCAGATCGCCGGCCCTGCCGAGTCCGCCGGCCTCAACGCCGACGCCATCTGGTTTCTCGGCGCCAGCGAAGATGCCTGGCCCTCCAAAGGAACCACTCATCCCCTGCTTCCGCTCGCGGTGCAGCGCGAGGCAGGAATGCCCCACGCCACGCCGCAGCTTGACTGGGATCTTGCGCAGGCCATTACCGCCCGTCTGTTAATTTCGGCCCCAGTAATTCACATCAGCTTTCCGCGCCAAACTGAAGCATCAGAAGGACGTCCGTCTCGCCTGATCGTCCAGATCGCTGGCGAGCCTCAACTGCTGCCCGCTGAATTGATCGCTCCAACCCTGCCGGACCCGGCCACTACTCCTGTCGAAGACTTCAGCCGCATTCCCTTCCCGCCCGGCAAGGTTCTTGGAGGCGCCGGTGTGCTCACCTCCCAGTCCCAGTGCCCTTTCAAAGCCTTCGCCACCGCCCGCCTGGCTGCTCAAACCTGGGAGACAGCGGAAGCCGGCCTGAGCCCCTCGCAGCGTGGGAAGCTCCTTCACGCGGTTCTTCATTCCATCTGGGCCGGCCCTCCGGATGGCATTCGCATCCATCAGGAACTCTTGAGCATTGGCGACATGAAGCCGTTTGTCATCAATCACGTTCGGCGAGCTGTTCAACGGGAACTTAGCCCAGCGATTCGGGAACGCATGCCTCGCCGCTACCTGGAGCTCGAAGAGCTGCGCCTCGTCCGCCACGTTATGGAGTGGCTCCAATTTGAGGCCGCTCGTATTGCGTTTGAAGTCGCAGAGACCGAAGCAGGCCGCGCCGTATCCATCGCCGGCCTCGCCTTCGAACTTCGTCTCGACCGCATTGACCGCCTCAACGACGGCTCGCTTCTGGTCATCGACTACAAAACCGGCGATGTCTCCCAGAAATCCTGGGAACTGCCTCGGCCCGACGACGTTCAGCTCCCCCTCTACGCCGGATTCGCCCTCGACCGCGAAAACGAAACCCTCGGCGGCCTCGTCTTCGCCAAGGTGCGCCCCGGCGACAAATGCTTCGCAGGCCACGTCGGCGACCCATCCGCCACGCTGATTGCCGGCCTCAAAAGTACCGCCGCGCTGGCGAAGAACCCCCTTACCGCCGAACAGCTGATCGACTGGCGCGACAAAATCGAGGAGCTAGCTCGCGACTTCCTTGCCGGCCGCGCGGACGTGGATCCACGCGAATATCCGGAAACCTGCGACCGCTGCGGCCTGCAGACTCTCTGCCGCATTCAGGAGAACCGGATTGCGTACCAAGGTGACGACGAGCCGGACCAGGCGGAGGCCGCCGATGAGTAAATCCGCCTCTCCTCCTGACCAGCGCCAGCGCGAACTGGCCCTCGATCCCACACGCTCAATCCTCGTCCAGGCGCCTGCCGGCTCCGGGAAAACCACCTTGCTTACCGAGCGCTTCCTCGCCCTGCTCGCGGAAGTGGACGACCCAGGGCAGGTGGTCGCCATCACCTTCACCAACGCCGCCGCCGCGGAAATGCGCAACCGGGTCCTCGACGAGCTCCTCAAGCCTGAACCCAGTCCCCTTGCTCTCCGCGCCCTTGCCCGCTCCAACGCCCTCGGCTGGAAGCTCCTCGACCTGCCCGCCCAGCTCCGCATCTCTACCATCGACGGCTTTTGCCGCGAACTGGCCCTCCAGCAACCCCTTCTCTCGGGCCTTGGCGGCGGGCTCAACATCGCTGAGCAGCCTGAGGACCTCTACCGCCGCGCCGCCCGACTCACCCTGGAGGCAATCGGCAACTCCACGGACCCTGCGCTCAGCGCCGCCGTCGCGGCCCTGCTTGACTGGCGCGACAACAACTGGCAGGAGGTGGAAAACCAGGTTGTTGCCATGCTGGCCAAGCGCGACAAATGGATGCACGACTTCCTTATTGAGCGCGATCCGGACTGGGACGACCTGCGCCAGCGTCTCGAACGCCCCTTCGCCAACGCCGTCCGCGAGGGCCTGACTCACGTCAGCCAGCTCCTCGATCGGGTACCCGGAGCGCGGGAGGAAGCTCTGGAACTTGCTCGCTTTGCCTGCACACAATCCGGGGGAGAACGGCACCGCGGATTGGCCGAGATTGCCGATTTTCCCCTTCCTCCGTTCCCTACCCACGACGCTTTGGAAGAAGCGCATCAAGCGCTCGATTGCCTCGCCGGGATGCTGCTGACCCAGGACGGCGGGTTCCGCAAGCGCATCGACAAGACCCTCGGATTTCCCGCCGAGCGCAAGTTTGAGAAGGCCCGGATTGCCAAGCTCATCGCCAATCTCGACGCCGTCCCCGGTCTCGAATTCGCCCTTGCCGGCGTGCGCACCCTGCCACCAGCTCGCTATGACGAAGCGGATTGGCTCATCGTGCGCGCCTGCTTTACCGTCCTGCGCCACGCCGCCGGCGAGCTCAAAGTCGTCTTCGCGGAAGCCGCCAAAGTCGACTTTATCGAAGTCGCCCAGGTTGCCCTCGCTACCCTCAAATCCGACGACGGCTTCCCCTCCGAGACCGCGCTTGTCGTTGCCGATGGCATCCGGCACCTCCTCGTCGATGAGTTCCAGGACACGAGCCGCCACCAGTACGAGCTGCTCGCCGCGCTCATCGCCGGATGGCCCGACCGTGCCGGACGCACTCTGTTTGCCGTCGGCGATCCCATGCAATCCATCTACTTCTTCCGCGACGCTGACACCGAGCTTTTTACGCGCACTAAGGCAATCGGCCTGGAAATCCCAAACTCCGAACCGCTCAACCTTCAATACGTCCCCCTGACTGCAAACTTCCGCACCACCCCGCCACTCGTCAACCGGCTCAACGACGTTTTTACCCAGGTCTTTTCCATCGACGATGGAAGCGGCGTAACCTTCGCATCGGCGGAGCCTTTTCGGGGAGATTTCCACAGTCTTGAGAAGTCTCTCGAGTTGCACATTGGCTTCGAGGAGCAAAGTGCTTATAAAAAAGTAATTAACAACGTACGTGACTCTTCGCATTCCGATCAAAAAGAGACACAATCCGGGGAGATTGTCGACCTTATCCACCGTTTTCGACAGGCTGTGGAAAACGCGAATGCGTCCGGAAGCAAGTTCCGCATCGCTGTTCTGGCCCGCGCCAGAAAGTCCCTCGCCCCCATCGCTGAGGCCCTTCGCGAGGCGCAGATTCCCTTTCGCGCAGTGGAGCTTGAAAAGCTGGCTGACCGC
>Ga0187847_10003580_pt1 | contig 11805 bp, 9 predicted proteins | sample June2016WEW_4_10_FD_132458 | JGI IMG/M metagenome (GOLD analysis project Ga0187847, IMG submission 132458) | Peatland microbial communities from SPRUCE experiment site at the Marcell Experimental Forest, Minnesota, USA - June2016WEW_4_10 | ecosystem: Environmental > Terrestrial > Soil > Wetlands...
GATCGTGCTGGCCTCGGCTTCGGCGGCGGCGTTTTTGCTGGCGTTCGCGGTGATCCGGTATTTCGGGCCGCGGCACGCTTTCTGGCTGGAGGTGGGCGCGCTGGCGGGCTTCGCGTTGTCGGCGCTGATCTGGCTGGTGGTGGCGGTGGCTACTCCGGCGCCTACGGTCGTGGTGGACGTGGCGAAGCTTGGCGCGCGACACGTGCACGACCACCTGCCGGCGGAGATTCGCGAACGGTTGCCGGAAGAGATACGGGTGAAGCTTACGGGATCGTAGGAGCGAGTAAGTTCTGGACTACACTAAAAAACTAATTAAGTTCTGGACTAAGACATAAGACAATGAGATTGGCGCGCGACATTCTGGCGCTTCTGCTGGTTGCAGGGCTTTTGCTGGCGACGGGTTCCCGGGCGGAGGCTGACCACGGGTTTGTGTCTTCGGTTGAAGGTTCGGCGGGGACTGGCGATCATCCGGCTAATGAGCATCCGGCTAGTGATCACGCCGCGGGTTGCCACGCGCTTAGCGGCACGAATTCTTCCGATGCGCCGGCTCCTCATTCTCCGCGGCCCGCGCCCCTACGCTACCGGTGTTGCCTGACCGGTCATGACGTGGCAACCGTACTGGCTTCTTATGTTCCGCAACCGTCAACCCAGTGCGAAGGCGCCACTATTCCCGCCGATCCCGCGCTGGGCGGACGCTTTTTGGACGTTAGGAACGTTTCTACGGTGCTCTTCGCGGACCCGCCTGGCATGACTTCGCTGCGCATTTAGTCTCCCTTCTCAACTGCAGATCAAGAACCTTCAACCAAGGACTCTCTTGGACCGTGATTGTTATGTGCATTTAGGAGTGTAAGTGCGCGCGCTAATTCTTACTATAATCTTAGTTGCCTTGTGGGCGTACTCTGCGCCAGCGCAGGATGTCGTCATAGACAGGCAATCAAAACAGAATACGGACATGTCCGACATGGATACGCGCAACATGGACATGCCGGGAATGGATATGTCGCAAGCGGGGCCGGACTGGATGCCATCTCCGCACATGAGTTCGGGTACGGGATGGCAGCCGGCGGCGACGGCCGGGCATATGTGGATGAAGTCGGAGAGAGCCTGGGATGCGATGGTGCATGGGGTTGTATTTGTGGATTACAACCAGCAGGGTGGGCCACGCGGCGAGGGCAAAGCGGAGTCGGTGAACTGGCTGATGGCGATGGAGCAGCACAGATGGGGGCGGGGAAGCATTTTGTTCCGCGAAATGTTTTCTGCCGAGTCGCTGACTTCGCCGCATCCGGGGTTTCCGGAACTGTTTCAGACGGGTGAAACCTATCATGGCCAGCCGCTGGTCGATCACCAGCATCCGCATAATGTTTTTTCTGAACTGGCGTTGTATTACGCGCGGCCGGTGGCAGATTCGACCAAGCGTAGATTGTCGTGGGAATTTTACGGCGCGGCTGCGGGGGAGCCGGCGCTCGGTCCGGTGGCCTACATGCACCGCGCGTCCGCATCAGAATTGCCCCTGGCTCCGCTATCGCACCATTTGCAGGATTCCACGCATATCAGTTTTGGAGTGATTACTACGGGGCTGGTTATAAGCCGGTTCAAGATCGAAGGCTCGGTGTTTAATGGCCGGGAACCGGACGAGAAACGTTACACCATCCAGTTCGCCCCGCTTGATTCTTGGTCGGCGCGCTTGAGCATCGCGGCATCGCGGAACTGGACCGCGCAGTACAGTTACGGGCGCCTGGAGCATCCGGAGGCACTTGAACCCGGCAGCCAGCGCCGGCAGACGGCATCGGTGGAATATGTGCGGCCCTTTGCCGGCGGGTCGTGGGCGACGTCGGCGGTTTGGGGACGTGTGCACAAAGTGTGGGATGACCACAACCTGAACGGTTATTTGCTGGAGACGACGGTTAATTTCAGGTTGCGGAATTATGCGTTTTCGCGGATAGAGCTAGTCGACAAGGACGAATTACTTCCCGACAATCCCTTGCTTCCGAGCTTTCGAATCGGAGCCTACACTTTTGGCGGCGCGCGCGATCTTGTGCAGAGCCGGCTCTGGCAGTTGGCGCTGGGCGGGGAGTTTACGCTTTATTCGAAGCCCGCTGCCCTGGATTCCTCCTACGGGCAGAATCCGGTCTCGTTTCAGGTATTTGTGAGAGTTCGACCGGCTCTGGGCCATCAGGACCATTAGCGACTCTTTCAGCGCCCAGGGGCGCTGAACAATTGGCAAAACCTGAGCCACAGAGGGCACAGAGGTTCACGGGGGAACCCTTGCAACAAGAAGCCTTCGTGGTACTTCTCGGCCTTTGGTGTTTCTACTGGGCCGTATCGTGAAACTGAACTGCTACGGCACGGGAGATGAGCATTTTTCAGAAGCATTTTTCAGAACTGCGCGAGGCAGATTATCATGACGACGTGATCCGGCTCGTTTCTGCCGTCATTTTTTGCGTCAGTTTATGTTTGGCCTCGGTCCCCTGTCCCGGCCAGGATGCGGCTCCGGCTCTGCGCCTGCCTGCGACCGTGCGTCCGGTTCGGTATTCGGCGGATTTGCGCGCGCGATTGGAATTGATACTCGGCAAAGGTATAGACCCGAGGGAACTGCAATACACGCTGTTTAACGCGCTGCCGCAAACACGCGAAATTGTGTGGGAGTTCGTGCAGGAGAATCTTGACGCGATCAACTCTACGATTGCCGGCGCTCGCGGTATTCCGTTTGGCGCGTTGCTTCCGCTGACCGCCGCGGGCTTTTGCGATAACGCGCATCGGCAGCAGGTTGAGAACTTCTTTCAACCCGCATGGCGACGCTGCCGGGGGGAGCGCGTTACCTGGCGAATACGCTGGAGCGAATACGGCTGTGCAGCGCACGCGCCGCCGTCATCATGCCTGCGATTGTCGATTTGTTGAAGAAACAGTAGGCGAAATTTTGCCGGATGCTCGGATTCGGATGTCGACCTGTGGCTGTTGGGAGAACTGAGAAAGACTTTTGTATCCTCTATTGTTGATTTTTGGAATCATCGAATAAGCAACTTAGACTACGGATCGTGGCTTACGGAGTTCTGTGGTTCCACATAGTTCATCTCTGCCGGGCGGGGACGCCCGGCGCTCCACTGGCATAAGTCGCATGTCACCTGGCGGCCTTCCATGAGCCTGCTTAGGATCGCAATGCTTCTCGGTATTTCGCTGGCGTCACTCGCGACCTGGGCGCAAAAGGATCCCGGCCCGCGGGCGGGGGCACCCGGGGCGGGTTTCCCTTACCCCACGCTCAACGCTAACGAACTGTCGGTCTACAGCCAGGCATTTCTGCGCTTCGTGAGGCCGGTTTCCGTGTCGGGAACCATCGAAAAGGGAAAGGGCCTGGGGCCGACCTTCAATGGCAACACTTGCGCCATGTGCCACGCGCAACCGTCGATTGGGGGCAGCAGTCCAGGCGTGAGCAGCCCGGAAGAGCCGCATACCAATCCGCAGATCGCTCTGGCTACGCTGGATGGCGCCACTAACTCCGTGCCCTCATTCATCACTGCCAGTGGTCCCGTACTGGTGGCACGTTTTGTCCGCAAGGCGGATGGATCGCGCGATGGCGAGGTGCATGGCTTGTATACGATTGCCGGCCGCACGGATGCCAGGGGTTGCAATTTGAAGCAGCCGGATTTTGCGCGACAGCTGGCGGACAACAACGTGGCCTTGCGCATCCCCACGCCTTTGTTTGGATTGGGGCTGGTCGAGAACACGCCGGATGCCACGCTGCGGGCGAACCTGGAAGCAACGGCAGCCGCGCGGTCGAAGCTCGGCATCGGCGGGGCTTTCAATATCAGCGCGAATGATGGAACCATCATGCGCTTTGGGTGGAAGGCGCACAACAAATCTCTGCTCATGTTTGCGGGCGAGGCGGCGAGCATCGAAGAGGGCGTAACGAACGAGCTGTTTCCCAACGAGCGCGAGGCGGTGCCTGATTGCGTGTTCAATGCCACGCCCGAAGATTCGAGCGGTATTGTGAATCCCAATCAGCGGAGTCCGAATTCGGGTGCGCCGGTCGGAACGGTTTCGGAGATGGCATCGGATATCGTCAATTTCGCAATGTTTATGCGGCTTTCAGCTCCGGCAAAACCCGCGCTTCCCACGCGCTCGACAGAGAATGGCGCAAAGTTGTTCGAACAAGTTGGATGCGCGCTTTGTCATTCACCTTCGTTGACCACGGCCGCGTCGGGTTACACCGGCATGGGCGGCGTGACCTACCATCCTTATTCGGATTTTGCGCTGCATCACATGGGGCCAGGTCTGGCGGACGGCATTTATCAAGGGATGGCGGGACCGGACCAGTTCCGCACGGCTCCGCTGTGGGGCGTTGGGCAGCGTCTATTTTTTATGCACGACGGGCGGACGGCCGATTTGTTGCAGGCGATCCTGGATCATCAATCCGATCATCGATCTGATCATCGATCCGATCATCGATCTGACCTTCAATCCGATCATGGTTCTGAGCAGGGCATCGGCTGCGACGGTCAACACAGTGCGTCTGCCGATGCGAAGAATTGCCGCTCGGAAGCCGACGGTGTGATCCGCAATTTCAAGTTGCTCAGTCCGTTGCAGGTTCAGGACGTTCTGAATTTCTTGCGCTCTTTGTGAACCGCCGGCAGGTTCGCACGTCGGCGGTTCGGTATACTCGTTGCTTCTGCTGAATCGGCTGCAAGAACGCATGCATTAATCCATGGAAGATTCGCAATGAACGGCGCTGAGAGCCTGATACGCACGCTGGTGGCTGGCGGCGTCGACACCTGCTTCTCGAACCCGGGCACGTCGGAAATCCACGTCGTCGCGGCGCTTGATCGAATCACTGAAATACGGTGTATTCTCGGGCTCTTTGAGGGCGTCGTGACCGGAGCTGCCGACGGCTATGCCCGCATGGCGGAGAAACCGGCATGCACTCTGCTACACCTTGGCCCCGGTCTCGGGAATGGCCTGGCGAATCTGCACAATGCGAGCCGGGCGCGGGTGCCGATCGTCAACCTGGTGGGGCAGCATGCTACTTCGCACCTGCAATATGACACGCCTCTCACTTCTGACATAGAAGCCATCGCCCGGCCTTGCTCCAACTGGGTACGCACATCTCGCGCATCTTCCGAAACGGGGCGCGACGCGGCCGCGGCACTGGTGGCTGCGCGTACTGCGCCCGGGCAGATTGCGACCCTCATCATGCCCGCCGATGTTGCGTGGAGCGACGGAGGCGCGATCGCGGCTATCCCTGCGGTGCCGCAACCTTCTCTGCCGAACGCTGAGACCGTCGAACATGCCGCCACCATGCTCCGGTCGGGCTTGCGCACCGCGATTTTGATTGGCGGAAACGCGCTCTACGGCGGAGGACTGATCACGGCCGGGCGCATCGCAGCGGTTACGGGGGCAAAATTGTTAACTCCGTATCCGCTCACTCGCCTGCAACGCGGCCCGGGGCTTCCGAGGGTGGATCGTGTCCAGTATGTTCTTGAACAGGGAATCGAGCAGTTTAAGGAATTTCGTCAGCTGATTCTGGTGGGGGCGCAAGCTCCGGTCGCATATTTCGCTTATCCCGGGAAGAGCAGCGTATTTACTTCACCGGAATGCGTGATTTACGCATTGGCGAACCCTGGTGAAGACTACGTTGGCGCCCTCGATGGACTGGCGGCTGCATTGTCGATAAGAGGTGAAAACGCAACGTTGGAAAAGGCGGAGCGACCGCCGATGCCGGGTGGGGAAATCACCTTGCCGGGACTCGCCGCGGTCGTCGGGGCGCTTCTGCCGGAAAACACCATCGTGGTCGACGAGTCGATGACGTCCGGCCGGGGATTGATGGCCGCGACCAAGGGAGCGCCGCCGCATGACTGGCTGGGAAATACTGGCGGATCGATAGGAATTGCCTTGCCACTGGCGGTGGGCGCGGCGGTAGCCTGCCCGGAACGCCGTGTTCTGTGCCTGAGCGCCGATGGCAGCGGCATGTACACACTTCAGGCCCTGTGGACGATGGCGCGAGAGGGTCTGAACGTCACGACCGTGGTCTTCGCCAACCGGGACTATGCAGTCCTGAAGAGGGAGTTTTCTTATTTGAGCGCGGGCGGCCCGGGAGCTCGCGCCGCGGCCATGTTCGAGATTGGACGTCCCGACCTGGACTGGACTTTCCTGGCGAAGGGAATGGGAGTGCCCGGCATCCGTGTTCGTTCGCTGGATGCATTCGGGAAGGCGCTGCAGGCGGGGTTGGAAGGTGAAGGACCGGCGCTGATTGAGGTGCCGCTGTAGAGTAGGAACACTTGGTCGAACGAATTACGGATTTGTGGTCATAGGCAGGCTTGGCGGTGAAATTGCGTGTGCGGGCAACATCTTAATTGACAGGTGTGCGCGTGCGGCATAAATTAAAGACCATTGCGGTTTACTTCCCCGCTTACATAACTACAACCCACATCCCAAGAACTGGACTCCAATGCGCCGACTCACCTTCCCGCTGGCTATTATCTTAGTCGTTGCACCGTTGTTCGCAGCCTCCAACGGAATCCCTACCGTCAATCAGCCGCTGGTTCCGTCGCGCGTGCGACCGGGAAGTGCTGGTTTCCTGTTGAGGGTGAACGGTACCGCCTTTGTGCCCGGTGCGGTGATTAATTGGAACGGCACTCCGCTGTCGACTACATTCGTAAGTCAAAGCCGTTTGAAAGCTGAGGTTTCGTCGTCGTTGGTGGCAAATCCCGGCACGGTTAACGTGACGGTTACTAATCCGGCGCCGGGCGGTGGTACCTCGCCTCCTGTTTTCTTTAGTGTCACGGTACTCACCGCATCGCTGACGTTCGCTACCTCGGTCATCGACGTCGGAGTTGCCCCATCCAGTGTGGTCGCGGGCGATTTTAATAACGACGGAAAAACTGACCTGGCTGTTCTCAATGAGCTCCAGCCCGACTCATGCTATACGTTCGATGGTAAAGGAACCATTCAAATACTTCTGGGGCACGGCGCCGGAGACTTCTCTACGGTGTCGTCCACATGTCTTCCAAACAATTTAGGCACGGTGGGCCTCCCCTATCTGATGGCTGCAGACATCAACGGCGATGGCAAGCTGGACATTGCGGCGGAGTGGTACTCCGAGGGCGAGGGTTTTTCAAACCTTGAATTTTACCTTGGTAACGGCCAGGGAATGCTTTCCGACACAAGTTCAATCATTCTGTCTGACGATGATTTTGCCGTTACTCCGGCCTTCGGTGATTTCAACCGCGATGGCGATCTAGATTTCGTTTTCCCCTCGGGCGATAGTGCTTTCCCTGGCCTACTGGTTTATTTCGGCAATGGGAAAGGCAGCTTTAGCCTTGAAGGCGGAAACGGGCTAGTGTATGGAAGGGGCGTTATAACCGGCGACTTCAACGGCGATGGAATACTCGACTTGGCACTCCTCGGGTCGGACGTAAGGGGAACTCCAGCCGGCCCCCTCGTAATTCTCCTTGGAACTGGGGGAGGATCGTTCGTCGAAGACACGACACAACCTGCTACGACGCTGGTTAATCCAGTCTCCGTGACTACTGGAGACTTCAACGGCGATGGAATCCTCGATCTAGCCTTTGCAGATTCCGGTTCAACCGCGCTCACGGTGCTCCTGGGTAACGGCGATGGCACCTTCACTCAGAAGGCCGGCCAGCCTGACGCTGGACAGGCTACCACCTTCATCACCAGCGCGGACCTGAATGGCGATGGCAAGTTGGACCTTGTGCTGGTAAATTCGGCCAACGCTGTACTAATTTATCTCGGCAACGGGGACGGTACCTTTCAAACAGCTTTAGAAGTAGCAGCCGGCAACGGAGCAAACCAGTTGGCCATTGGAGACTTCAATGGAGACGGGCGGCTCGATATAGCAGTTGCAAACTCGACGGACAACACCGTTTCTCTATTGATTCAAAGTCCAGCCGCGACTGTTTCAACGAGCAGCCTCAAGTTTGGGACCGTAGCGGTCGGATCGCCAGGCAATCCCCGGCTGCTCACGCTGACTAACTCTGGAAGCGCGGCGTTGCAACTGTCAAGTATTGTCGCCGCCGGAGACTTCACACGGACCGATAACTGCCCAGACGTTCTCTCGATTCGCCAATCCTGCCAGATCTATATTGTCTTCCGGCCGACGGCAAAGGGCCTTAGAACAGGCAGCATCACGATCATCGACGATGCGGCCGACAGTCCCCAAGTGGTTCAACTCATCGGGACGGGCCACTAGGGCCAATAATTCGCGTGCTGCAAGCAGGAAGTGGGCTTGTAAGAAGTCGAAGGGACGTAAGCCGACCACCTGCTCTGGGACATGCTACGCGGTCAGGGGTCTGCTCTAAAAACGATGGGTTGTTCACGCGGGCGCGTGAATCCAGGTGGGTCGCTAAACTTGGGGGGTGACGGGGGACATGCTGGCGAGTTCGGCCTTGGCAATTTTTCCGGTCGGGGTTAGCGGCATCGACTGTACCAGAACGATGTGCGAGGGACGCTTGAACGGGGCGAGGTGTTGGGCGGCGTGCTGCGCCAAATCGCTCTCCGATGCGGTCGCGAGCGGCGCGAGTTGGACGTAGGCAATAACTTCCTCCCCGCCTTGGGTTCCTGCGACCGTGCGTCCAACGACCGCGGACCGTGCAACCGCGGGGTGCGCGTTCAGCACTGCTTCAACCTCCGCAGGATAGACATTCTCTCCGAAGCGAATGATTAATTCCCTGGTGCGGCCAATGATAAAGAGGTATCCGTTTTCTAAACGAACCAGGTCGCGGGTGTTGAACCATCCGTCGGGATTGACGGCGGCGGCGGTTTCTTCAGGGGCACGATAGTATCCCTTCATAATATTGGGACCGCGCACCCACAATTCGCCGACTTCTCCATCAGGCACGGGCTTTCCATCGGGACCGACCAACTGCGCTTCTACTCCCGGCAGGATCCTGCCCACCGAGGTATCGGTGCGGCGCTCTCCTACAACGGCCTGGGAGATATTAGGAGAGCATTCGGTGATGCCGTATCCGTTGTAGAGAGTCGTGCCAAAAAGGTTCTCGACTTGCGATTTGAGGGCGGGCTGAAGCGGGGCGCCGGAAGAGGAAATGATGCGAAGGCTGGGAAAGTTCAGCGACCGCATTCCCTTGAGGTTGGCGTAGTCGGCAATCAGAGAGAACATCGACGGAGCGCCCAGCATGATCGTCAAGCGCTCTTTCTCGAGCGTGGCGAGAGCGGCAACAGGATCGAAACGGGACGCCAAGTACAGAGTCGCGCCGCTCAACAGGGAACCCAGCAGCACCACGGAAAGCCCGACCGCATGGGTTATCGGCAGAACGCCATAGAGGCGGTCGTCGGGAGTGAGGGAGCGTATTTTCGCCGACACCTCCGCGACAAAGAGCAGGTTGCGATGCGTCAGCATGACGCCTTTAGGGAGACCAGTAGTTCCGGACGTGTAGATCAACGCGGCTACGCGTTGCGCGGGTTCGGTGTCGACCGGTTCGGGTGCGACTGCTTGGTTGAGTGGCCCGACCGCGATCGGGCCGAGGCCGGCAGCTTCCTGGACGGTGGCGCCATGCCGCTTGGCATGTTCTCGCGCTTGTGGCGATACGCTCGTGGTGTAGATAACCCGGCGAGCGCCGGAATGTGCGCGAATCTCGTCGATCTCGCGTGCCGAGAGGCGCGAATTGACCAACACCGGCCAGGCATCGACGGCGGCGAGGGCTAAGAGAATCGCAACCAGTGCGCGGCAGTTTTCGCATACGACCATGACGCGGTCGCCGGGCCGGACGCCGGAATCGAGAAGCCACTTCTCTGTAGCGGATACGGCAGCGGCGAGTTGCTGATAGGTCCATACGCCTGCTGCCTCGGCCAGCGCGGGACGTTCCGGCAAACGCTCGGACCATGGCCTGATTATGTCGCAAATGCGCTCAGGAGGGGTCATCGGATGCTGTCGTCAAGGTTACGAGACATCGGTTACCAGACATCGGTTACGAGGCACGGGTTATCAGGCATTGCTTACCAGCGATTGGCGCTGATCGCGGTGATCAACAACCTAAGCGGCGATGCCCTTATCTCCAGGGCCTGCCGGCTTCGTGGAAGCACTCGCATACTGGCGCACACGCTCCATCGGTTCGGCGATGCTCGGTGATCGGGCGATAATCCAGATGAAGGCTCGATTCAGCGCCGCCAGCGGGAAAGGCAGTGGGCGTTCAACGTCGACAAACAGCACGACGCGTTGGGAATCGCAGTCGTTCCAGACTTCGTGTGGATGGCTGTCGTCGAAAATCATGCTCTTGCCTTCCTCCCAGCACTGAACGTCTTTCCCAACCCTGATCCTCGAACTGCCCACAGGACTGGGGACAATCAATCCCAGGTGATAGCGAAGAACACCCTTCCACAATCCGCGGTGTTCGGGAATGTGCTTCTTCGGCGCGAGAATGGAAAACATGGCCGACGTCATTCCAGGAATCTTCTGCAAAACACGTACCGTCTCCGGACATCGCGCGCAATTTTCCTCGGCCTTCTTGCCGTAGGCATAGAGCCAGAAGGTCTTCCACTGGTCGCCTTCCGTCAGATCCTTTTGCGCGTCCGAAATATCCTGAAAATTCGGAATTTCTTCCCGGCGGGTGAGAAGTGCGTCCAGTTCTTTGCGAACCGCTCCCCATTCGGCCTCGACCGCGGCCACCCATGGGAACGAGTTAGGGTCAAAAAAAGTCTTGTTTCTGTCGGGAAAGAACATCACCTGTTCTATAGGCCGGCGCGCGAACAATAACATGTTTCGTACCCCACGCGAATGTCCAAGCCTTTTCGCAAGGCGATCCGAGGCCGTATAGGAAAACTGACGTCGGCCGAGGATTGCCCGCTTGGCTAGGAAGAAAAAAGTATAGCGCAGAGTTCGAATTCTTGACCATGTTTAACTGTATCCCGCCAACTTCGATCGGTAGTGGGTCAGTTTGCGAAACTCCTTACCACCAAGGGCACGAAGGAACACGAAGGAAACCATGCAGACGAAAATGCCTTCGTACGCGTCGGGAGTGCCGGACTGAGCACGCAAGGGGCACAAATCTCAGTTCCGTGAAATCTGAGCAGCCGGTGACGCTCCTGATTTTCGCCCGGTATTTTCATGAACAACCGTCGCGGCTGATGGTTTCGACATGTCCGCTTTTCTCGATACCATATAACGCAACCAATTGCGGTAAATAGTCCGAGCGGCCAGGTGCCACGTTCTTTGCAGTGTCGCGACTAACGCGGCCTCAGGAAAGCCTTCCATAAGTTCTTCCGGTTTATCGGAAACGGAGCCGGTGAGCAGGGCTTGGCGAAAAACAGTCACGAGTTTCTCACCTGCCGCGTCGAAGTAACTCCTGGGCATCGAAGGGTAAGTCTCTCGTTCTTTCCTTAGGAATCTTTTTATATCTCTCTTGTATTCTTTCAGCAAGGTTTCGGCGCCATACTCCGGATGGCCCTGGAAGTGGACGAACAGGCTCTTCTTTTTCTTTTTTACGAAGGTGTCTACGCCGCCATCGGACGATTGTGTCAGAACGAGATAACCGGCATCGCCCAGTGCGCGGGCTTGCACTTCGTTCCATCGGGAATGCGAAAACCGCACCTGTTCTTCGGTGCCGCTCAGGAGTTCGTGACTGGCCGACTTGGCGAAGGCAAAGACGCCAAACTGCTTATCAGGCAACCGATGACGGCTGATGCCGTCACTGTGCAGCACGCTGGCGTGCGCGGCCAAACAAGAAAGTACAGTAGAAATTGTATTGCGTTCGGCCCAATCAAAAACCTCGGCGAGAACGCTCCAGTAGGGTTCATCCTGAAGATTGGGCTGGCGCGGCTCTGTACCTGTGACAATCA
>Ga0187847_10003581_pt1 | contig 11803 bp, 10 predicted proteins | sample June2016WEW_4_10_FD_132458 | JGI IMG/M metagenome (GOLD analysis project Ga0187847, IMG submission 132458) | Peatland microbial communities from SPRUCE experiment site at the Marcell Experimental Forest, Minnesota, USA - June2016WEW_4_10 | ecosystem: Environmental > Terrestrial > Soil >...
CACCACGCTGGCCAAGCCCTTGGCCGGCGGCATCCCCATGGGCGCGACGCTTTGCACCAACGAGGTCGCCCGCGCCTTCCATGCCGGAATGCACGGCACCACCTTCGGCGGCGGCCCGTTTGCCTGCGCTGTGGCCATCGCCGTCATCGACACCATTGAGAAGGACCACCTTCTCGATCACGTCACCGAGATCGGCGAGTACTTCCAGGCGCAACTGCGCAAGCTGGCTGAGCGCCATGCGTGCATTATCGACGTTCGCGGCAAGGGCCTGATGATCGCCGCCGAACTCGACTCCGCCGATCTGGCCAAGCACGCCGTCACGGCAATGCTGAAGGACCACGTCGTGATCAACCAAACCAGCGACACCGTCCTGCGCTTCTTGCCGCCTTACATCTTCGAGCGCGAACACGTGGACGCAACCGTTGCCGCGCTGGACAAGGTCTTTACTGAATTCGCCGCCGAGCATGTTCCCGCGCTCGCAGGAGGACAAACCCATGGCTAGCAAAACTCTCATTGAAGTTGCCGCCCTTCCCGTCGAGAAAGACCCCGACATTCTTGCCGCGGCCGCGCGGCTTGCGGGTGAGGATATGTGCTCCATCGCCGATCTTTCGAGCGGCGAAGTGCGCGCCATTCTCAAGCTCGGCCACGACGTCAAGCGCAATCCCCGCGAGTACCGCCATGCGCTGGATGCGAAACAAATGGTCCTGATGTTCGAGAAGGCCTCGCTGCGCACGCGCCTCAGCTTCGAGGCGGGCATCAACACCATGGGCGGCAGCGCGATCTTTGTCGATCAGACCAATTCGCCTCTGGGCGAGCGCGAATCGATAGCCGACATCGCGCGCAACGTCGAACGCTGGGTCGATGTCATTGTGCTGCGCACCTACGCGCACGACACCATCACCGAGATGGCCGCTAACTCGCGTGTGCCGGTCATCAACGCGCTCTCCGACTTCGAGCATCCCTGCCAGGCGCTGGCCGACTTTATGACCCTCGAAGAACACTTCGGCACCGCCGCCGGACTGAACTTCACCTATGTCGGCGACGGCAATAACGTTTGCCACTCGCTGATGCTGACCGGCGCGCAATTGGGCGCGAATGTAACGATAGCCACGCCGCGCGGCTACTCGCCGGACATCGAGATCGTGACCAAGGCGCGCGACATTGCGGCGGCCAACGGCTGCGAAGTCCGCCTGCTGCAAGACCCGCAGGCGGCCGTCGAAGGCGCCGATGCGATCTACACCGATGTGTGCGTCAGCATGGGCTTCGAGCACGAGTCGAGCAAGCGCGCTCCGATCTTCCGGCCCTTCCAGGTGAATGAGGCGCTGATGGCGAAGGCCACGCCGCACGCGGTCTTTATGCATTGCCTGCCCGCGCGCCGCAATGAAGAGGTGACCGACGCGGTGATCGACAGCCCGCAATCCATCGTCTTCGATCAGGCGGAAAACCGCCTGCACACGCAGAAGGCGCTGCTGCTGTTGCTCCTCGGCGGGTTGGCGAACGTCAGAGCTTTTAGCTGCTAGCTTCTAGCCCATCGCACCTTGATTGAGTTGATGCTTTGAAAGGGCACGGCTTTAGCCGTGCCGCAAAAGGCGCAAAAAGGACGCGGGCTTTAGCCCCTGAGGGAATGCTGGATCGCAATCAGGACTTGTTCAAAGGTTCCCTGAACGAATTTTCTGGAGTCGCTATGTTTGATCAGCTAGATGATAAGGAACCGGTGGAGACCGCTAGGCGTAAGAGACTGCCTTTTTGGGCAATGCTCCTGATATGGCTTGCCATGAGCACTGGATTTACAGCATACAACTGGTTTCTTGTGAGGCAAGATGAAAGAATCGCAACTAAGGAACAGGTCGCATTGGCTTCTGTTTACAAATCAACCGACGGTAAGGGTGGTCCCCGTGTCTTCTATTCATTTCTGTATGACGGCGAGAAATATCAAGGAGATGATGGTGTAGCGCGCGGATCGATCCTTAGCAATCATGTTGCTGTGTATTTCGACCCCGAACATCCGGCGACGAACACTTTGACCGAGTACCGACTAAAGAGCAAAAAGGATCATAGGATGATGATTGGCTGCGGCTATGCATCTGAGGGATTGGCTGTGATCTTAGCTCTTGTTTTGTGGATCAAGAGATCAAGTAAAAAATCGACAGAGAATGTTTCACAGGTTTGATCAAGCGAACGAGGTTTCCCAAGCATGTCCGTAATTCTCGAATCCCTGCCCGTCGGCCAGAAAGTCGGCATCGCCTTCTCCGGCGGGCTTGACACCTCCGCCGCCCTGCACTGGATGAAGCGGAAGGGCGCCATCCCTTACGCCTATACAGCCAACCTCGGCCAGCCCGACGAAACCGACTACGACGCCATTCCGCGCGCGGCCCTCGAGTATGGCGCCGAAAAGGCCCGCCTCATCGACTGCCGCGGCCCTCTGGTTCGCGAAGGCATCGCCGCGCTGCAATCGGGCGCCTTCCACATCACGACGGCTGGAGTTGCTTACTTCAACACCACCCCCATCGGCCGCGCGGTCACGGGCACCATGCTGGTGGCCGCGATGAAGGAGGACGATGTCAACATCTGGGGCGACGGATCGACGTTCAAGGGCAACGACATCGAGCGCTTCTATCGCTACGGCCTGCTCGTCAATCCCAGCCTACAGGTCTACAAGCCCTGGCTTGACGCCGCTTTTATCGATGAATTAGGCGGCAGGGCCGAGATGTCCGCCTTCATGCAGCGGGCGGGCTTTGCGTACAAAATGTCAGCGGAAAAGGCCTACTCCACCGACTCCAACATCCTTGGCGCAACCCACGAAGCCAAAGACCTGGAGCATCTTTCCACGTCGATGAAGATCGTTGCCCCCATCATGGGCGCGGCCTTCTGGCGCGACGATGTCGAGATTCAGCGCGAAGAGGTCTCCATTCGCTTCGAAGAGGGCTCGCCCGTCGCCCTCAACGGCCAGCAATTCGACTCGCCCGTCGCCCTCCTGCTCGAAGCCAATCGCATTGGCGGACGGCACGGGCTGGGCATGTCCGATCAGATTGAGAATCGCATTATTGAAGCCAAGAGCCGCGGCATCTACGAGGCCCCCGGCCTCGCCCTGCTCTTCATCGCTTACGAGCGCCTCGTCACCGGCATCCACAACGAGGACACCATCGAGCAATACCGCGACAATGGCCGCAAGCTCGGCCGGTTGCTCTATCAGGGCCGCTGGTTCGACTCGCAGGCGATTATGCTGCGCGAATCCGCCCAGCGCTGGGTCGCCAAACCCATCACCGGCGAGGTCACGCTGGAGCTGCGCCGGGGCAACGACTACTCCATTCTCAACACCGAGTCGCCCAACCTCACCTTCCATCCCGAGCGCCTCAGCATGGAGAAGACGGAATCCGCCTTCTCCCCGCGCGACCGCATCGGCCAACTCACGATGCGCAATCTCGACATCACAGACACACGGGAGAAGCTGCTGACCTACGCCGCTGCCGGCCTCCTCACGCTAAGCAAAGGCAGCGAAATGCCCCAGCTTAATAATGGCAAGGAGAAGGAATAGCATGGCTATTTGCAAGTATTGCGAACAAGAGATGCATACCGCTGATGGCTGCGTGAAGCTTCCTGTGAAGACAGTTGACGGGCCGCGCGACCCAGTTCTCTATGGGAGTGAAATTGGAAACCCGCCAGAACCAGAAGGCCACCGGTGTCACGATTGCGGTGCTCTGCCGGGTTACTATCATCATGCAGGCTGCGATTGGGAGCAATGCCCTCGTTGCCACGGTCAGCTAATTGGCTGCGACTGCGAACCAGAAGACGACGAATCCTCCGAATCGGAAGAAACAGAAACTGAAGACTGAAGACAGATCAATGTCCAACGAACAACAATCCGGGAAGATGTGGTCGGGCCGCTTTCGCGAGCCGCTCGACAGCGAGTTCGAAGCGTGGCAGCGGTCGATTGTCTTCGATTGGCGGCTTCTCGGCGAAGAAGTAGCCGCCAGCAAGGCTCATGCGTCCGCTCTCTGCGCAGCGAAGATTCTCACTGAAGAAGAAACAACGGAGCTCCGCGCGGCGCTCGACGCGATTGCCGCCGAACACGCGTCCGATGCAGGCAAAGCCGCCGTGCGCGATCACGCGACGGCCGAGGACATTCATCATTTTGTCGAACTGAAGCTCGCCGAGCGCATCGGTTCGCTGGGCCTCAAGCTGCACACCGGCCGCAGCCGCAACGAGCAGATCGCCACCGATCTGCGCCTCTATGTGCGCAAACAGATCAGGCTTACTCTTGATGCACTTATCACATGGGTCAATGCGCTGGTAGAGAAGGCCTACAATGCGGACGATGCCGTCATGCCCAGCTACACGCACATGCAGCGCGCCGAGCCGGTGCTGGTGGCGCATTGGCTGCTGGCGTATGTCGAAATGATCATGCGCGATGTCGCCCGGCTCATGGATTGCAAGGAGCGGCTCAACTACTGTCCGCTTGGATCTGGCGCGGTGGCCGGAGCTACGCTAGCGCTCGACCGTACCATAGCCGCCAAAGAGTTGGGCTTCACAGGCCCCACCAGCAATTCGATGGACGCCACCAGCGATCGCGATTTCATTTTGGAATACCTGCAAGCGCTGACCTTTGTCGGACTGCATTTGAGCCGTTTTGCCGAGGAAATCACGCTTTTTGCGACGGCTGAGTTTAATTTCATCACGCTGCCCGAGGCCTATTCGACCGGCTCCAGCGCGATGCCGCAGAAGAAGAATCCCGACCTCACCGAGCTGATTCGCGCCAAGGTCGGCCGCATCAATGGCGCAGCTCAGGCTGTCACACTCCAACTTAAGAGCCTGCCTTTGGCCTACAATAAAGACATGCAGGAGACCCAGGAGCCAGCCTTCGCCGTCGAGTTTGTGCCGCAAATGCTACGGCTGGTGGCGCGCTTTACCGCGGCTCTCACCTTCAATCGCGAGCGGATGAACGAGGCCGCGCAGTCGGGCTACTTGAATGCGATGGCAGCGGCCACTTACCTCGTCCACAAGGGCGTTCCCTTCCGCACCGCGCACGAGAAGGTGGGCAATGCCGTGCGCTTTGCCATCGAGAAAGGCGTTGAACTCAACGCGCTCTCGCTCAATGAACTGCGGCAGTTCGGCGAAGAGTTCGGCGAGGATTTCTTCGCGGCGATTACGCTTGAGGCCACGCTCGATTGCCACGACGTGATCGGCGGGACCGCGCGCGAGCGTGTGCGCAAGGATCTGAATGCCATGCGAAAGCGCCTTGCGACTTTGCCACTACTTAATAAGCAGCAGGAGGCCGCACATGCTGGTGCGTAAGGCCCTGCTCAAGGACGCCTCCAACGTCTACGACCTGGTGAATTCGCTCTCGTCGGACGGTACGCTGCTGAAGCGCCCTTTCGCCGAGATCTGCGAGAACATCCGCGACTTTACCGTCGCCGAGTCCGATGGCGGCGTATTTCTGGGCTGCGGCGCGCTGCACTTTTACGGGCCGCACCTCTGTGAAGTGCGCTCCATCGTGGTCAAGCCGGCAGCCAAGGGCCAGGGAGCGGGCGGGCGCATCCTCAAATCGCTCATCGAAGAGTCCGAAGAACACGGCATTCAATCGGTCTGCCTGTTCACTCGTATCCCCGACTTCTTTTTCAAGTACGGATTCCGCACGGTGGAAGATAAGTCCGAATTGCCCGACAAGATATTCAAAGACTGCCAAAGCTGCCCACGCCTGCATCGCTGCGATGAGGTAGCCATGGTGCGCGGCCGCATCCCCCGCGTCTCGCTGCTCGGCGCGCGTGAAGAAGCCCAGCAGTTAGTCCACATTTCCGGATAACTTCGAGTTATTCAAGATCATCGCCGCCACGGCAAGCTGGCCGTAACTCAGGCCGCCATCGCCGGAACTGACTTGTCGGTGCTGAAAAACTTCAAAACCTTCTTCCTCCAGCCCTTCACGGAGCAGCCGCGCCAGACGGCGGTTCGCCATGCATCCGCCGCTCAGCGCAACCGTGTTGATCCCGGTTTCGATGCGTGCATTGCCTGCGGCGTTGATGAATCCCTCCGCGATGCCCGCATGAAACCGCGCCGAAATGCGTCTCACCGGCACCCCGCGCCAAATGTCTTCAAGCACCGCCTTCCACATCTTTCCCGTTCGAATCTCAGCCACACTGCCTGAGCCCTCTTCCGCCTCGTGCAACTCCGGAACGTACACGCCTTGTTCAAACCGGTCGCGCTCATCAACGGCGGCTCCTTCCAATTCAATCGCCGCCTGCGCTTCGTAATCCACGACTCTGCGATTCATCACCACAGCGGCCACAGCATCGAACAATCGTCCCAGGCTCGATGTCATCGGCGCGTTGATGCCGCGCTCCATCATGCGATCCAACACCCGCGCTTCCGTAGCCGTTGCTCCGGCAAGCGATGCCGCCAGTTCCGCATTGAAGCCCGCCGTACGCAAGGACGCAAACGCCATGCGCCATGGCTCGTTGATCGCCGCTTCGCCGCCCGGCATGGGTACGTATTCAAGATGCGCATACCGCTCAAAGCCGGCAACATTCGTTTCTTTCAGCCGCACGATCAGCACTTCCCCGCCCCATACTTTTCCATCGGTCCCGTAGCCGGTGCCATCGAGAGCGAGACCGATCACCGGACCCTCTAGCCCATGCTCGGCCATGCAGCCGGCCACATGCGCATGATGATGCTGCACGGCAATCAGCGGCAGCCCGCGCTCACGCGCCCACTCCTTCGCCCACTGGGTCGAAAGATAGCCCGGATGCAAGTCATGCACCACGGCCCGCGGCACGATTTCAAAGGTCCGCATCAGGTGGTCGAGCGACTCCTTGAAGAACTCCAGCCCGGTCAGGTTCTCCAAATCCCCCAGGTGCTGGCTCTGATAAGCAAACCCTCCTCGCGCCAGCGCAAAGACATTCTTCAGGTGTCCACCGACGGCCAGCAGCGGCGGCGCATCGAACGGCAACGGCACCCCCAGCGGCACATAGCCTCGCGCTCGGCGAATCAGTTGCGGCGCGCCATCCACCACCGCGGTCACCGAATCGTCGCAGCGCTGCAAGATCTCACGGTCGTGCATCAGGAAGGCGTCGGCAATCCCCCCCAGCCGCGCCAAAGCCTCATCGTTGTCAATGGCGATTGGCTCTTCGCTCAGGTTGGCCGAGGTCATCACCAGCGCCCTCACGCGAGCGCCGGCAAAGAGCAGGTGTTGCAGCGGCGCGTAGGGCAGGAAGACCCCCAGCCATGGAATCCCCGGAGCAACCGCCTCGGCAACCCCGCCGCCGTCTCGCCGGCGGGCCAGCACAATCGGCCGCGCAGCCGACGTAAGCAGCGCCTCTTCTTCGGCGGTCAACGCGCACACCGCCCGCGCAGCCTCCAGATCGCGCACCATCACCGCCAGCGGCTTTCCATAGCGGCGCTTGCGCTCGCGCAGCCGTATCACAGCCGTGTTGTTGGTTGCATCCACGCTCAGATGAAAGCCGCCGATGCCCTTGATGGCCACGATCTGGCCGTCCACCAGTCGGTCGATGCAGGCTGCCACCGCATCTTCCGCGGCAATCTCCGCGCCATCGGCCCCGACCACCCAAACCTGCGGCCCGCAATCCCAGCACGCATTCGGCTGCGCATGGAAGCGCCGATTCTCCGGGTCGTCGTACTCCCGCTGGCAGGCCGGACACATGGAAAACTTGGCCATTGAAGTCTGCGGCCGGTCGTAAGGAATTCGCCGCGTAATCGTGAAGCGCGGACCGCAGTTGGTGCAGTTCAGGAAGGGATAGCGGTAGCGGCGGTCCTTGGGGTCCAGCAACTCTCGCAGGCAATCCGGGCAGGTGGCCGCATCCGCCGGAATTCCGGTGCTCGCCCGGCCAACAACCTCGCTGGCAACGATCTGAAATCCTGCCAGCGTTCCGGAGGCTGCGGCAACCCACAGTTCGCGCGTCGTAACCGAGTCGACGCGCGCCAACGGCGGCGCTTCCAATCGCAGACGGGAAAGAAACAGCTCAACCCGCTCCTCCGGCCCCTCAATCTCGATCGTCACACCGTCCGAGTCGTTGCCGACAGACCCGGCCAGACCCTCCTCCAGCGCCAGACGATAAACAAACGGACGGTAACCCACCCCCTGCACGACGCCCCGCACGAAGACCTGTGCGCGCCGTAGCTGTCCTTTGCGCAGTTCCTCTTCGGGTTGGGTACGCTCCGTCAAGTGAAAGCCTCACACCGGAAACCAGCATAGCGCATCGGCACTCATTCGACTCAGGTTCCAGAGGCCTCGGCCCGGCCTTTGTCTCATACGGCTCAGGTTTCTTGGCAGGATAGGCTTAATCTTAAAGGGAAGGAACGGGATAGGTTTCAGCATGGTGCGTAGCAGAAGATTTGGCGCGGCGGCGGCGGTTGCGGCTTTCCTGGCTCTGCTGGGGCTCGCCGCGGTCCAGGCACAGCAGTTGGATAGCTCGACGGTGATTCCGGCCGTCGACGCGGCGGTCAAGAGCAGATTCGATCAGGTCGCGTCGTACACCGTCACCGAACACTATGCCGTTTACAGAGGCGGCTACACAACCCATCCCGCTGCCGAAATGACGGTCAGGACGGACTACCGCAAGCCGACCGGCAAGAGTTACACCATCGTCGCTCAGAGCGGATCCTCAATCATTCGAAAGCTCGTGCTGGGCGCGATCCTCGACCGCGAAAAGGAGATCAACCTGCCCGGCTACCGGGAGGGGTCGTGGCTCACCTCGGCAAACTACGAGATGAAGCTGAAGCCGGGCGGAGCTCAGCCTCTGGACGGACGGGAGTGCCTCGCCCTGGCTATCTCGCCCCGCCGCAAGGCTCCCAATTTGATTGAAGGAACTGTGTGGGTCGATGCGAAGGACGGCTCGATCGTCGGCATCGAGGGAACCGCATCGCAAAGCCCTTCCGTCTTCAGCGGACCGGCACAGGTGGCCCGGCAGTACGCCAACGTGAGCGGCTTTGCCATGGCGACTCATGCCAGGGCGGTTTCTGACAGCTTTCTGTTCGGCCGGACAACGATCCTCATCGACTATCGGGACTACCAGATTCAGCTTCTTCCAGCGAAGTGAGCGAAGCCAGCGGGATTTCCGCGCCAATCCAGTCGCGTATGCTCTATACTGATTTTCGTGCTACCAATATTGAGCGACTGGAAACTCGATGCCGCGCTCGGCTCCTGTCTGCTGCTGGGGCTGCGCCACGGCTTCGACTACGACCATCTGGCCGCCATCTCCGACATCACCGCCGTGCAGCGCAACTGGCGCGGCGGGCTGCGCCTGGGGATGACCTACGCTCTCGGCCACGCCTTTACGGTGGCCGCCCTGGGCATCGCCGTGCTGGAGTTGCACATGGGCCTTCCCGAGGGCCTGGACCACTGGACCGAGCGCCTGATCGGGCTAACGCTCATCGTCCTTGGCATTGGAGTGGTGGCGGGGATTCTTCGCCGGGACGCGCATGGCCACGCGCACAGCCGCATTGAGAGCCGCCTGGCCATTGCCATCAACGGTATCCTCTGGATGGCCTGGAAGGCGCGCCGCTGCTGGAACCCGCACGCCGCGCAACCCGAACGCTTTCAGTGGATGTACAACGGAAAATCGGTCTTCACCATCGGCGTTCTGCACGGCGTCGGCGCGGAGACGCCCAGCCAGTTGGCGCTGTTTTTTCTCACCGCCAACCTGGGCGGAACCTCGCGCGGCATCATGGGGCTGGCGGCCTTCGCTGTCGGCCTGATCGCCATGAACGCCCTGATGACCGCGACCATGGGCGGGGCCTTCAATGCCAGCGGCCACCATCATCCACGCCTCTACCACGCCATCGCCTGGACCGGAGCAGCGTATAGCTGCATCATTGGCGTGATCTTTCTCTTCGGGATTGCGGACCATCTGCCGCCGCTCGGATAGCGGGTCCAAGTGCTCTCCCAATCCGGAACATTTCCTCCCGATGCCGCGGAATGGGATGCGGCACTACGCCCCGTGACCGTTGTCACGGACGATGATCCGCTCCGCTTCCTAGAATCTCTATAGACCAGAGGCGGAGCGGAGACAGTACAATCGCCCTGTATCCCCCGGTCTCTCAACGGGAGGAATCGTGCCTGCTTTCACACCCCCGCCGCTGCCCAGCGACGACAAACGATGGAAGATCGTCAACGGCACCATGCGCAAGAATGGGTTTGCGCGCCACGCGCTCATTGAAACGCTCCACACCGTGCAGTCCGCGTTCGGTTACCTGGACGACGATTCGATTCGATTTGTGGCTCTATCTCTGCGCGTGCCGCTGAGCCAGGCCTACGGAGTGGTGACGTTTTACCACTACTTCAGCCTCAAGCCGCCAGGCAAGCACACCATGACCGTATGCGCCGGCACGGCCTGTTACATCAAGGGCGCCGACAAGCTGGTCGCCGCCGCGGAAAAACGCCTGGGCATCTCTCATGGGCAGACCACCAAAGACGGCCAGATCAGCCTGATGACGGCCCGCTGCGTGGGCGCGTGCAGCCGCGCGCCGGTGGTGCTGTGCGACGGCGATGTGGCGGGCGAGATGGCCTCCGGGCAGATGCTCGAGCAACTGGAAAGGTGGGCGGTGGAATGACAATCGAAGAGCTCGAACAAATCGCCAAGAGTGTCTGCCAGGAAAACGAGAAATACGATTTTGAAGTGAATGTCTGCATGGACCTGGCCTGCATGAGTCAGGGATCGGACCGTTTGCGGGAGGCGCTGGTGATGGCCGCCGAAGCGTCCGGCAAGAATGTACTGGTGCGGCGCACCGGGTGCATGGGGCCGTGCTCCTCCGGGCCGCTGGTCCGGGTAGACCCCGAAGAGCATTTGTATCACCACGTAAAGGCCGATAACGCCGAGGCGATTGTGGCCAGCCTGGGCGGCGAGCCGGTTCCCGAGCTGCAATGCGATTTGAACGATCACTTCGACAAGCAGGTGCGGGTGGTGCTGGAGAATGCCGGCCATATCGACCCGGAAAAGATCGACGATTACATCTCCCGCGACGGTTACAAGGCGCTGCTGACGGCGCTGACCGAGATGACCCCCAGCGGCGTGATTCACCGCGTCACTGAAAGCGGCTTGCGCGGGCGCGGCGGCGGCGGCTATCCGACCGGGCTGAAGTGGGGCACGGTAGCCAAGGCCGGCGGCGACCTGAAGTACGTGGTCTGCAACGGCGACGAGGGCGATCCCGGCGCGTTCATGGACCGCAGCGTGATGGAAGGCGACCCGCATCGCGTCATCGAGGGCATGGCCATCGCCGCCTACGCGGTTGGCGCCAGCAAAGGCTACATCTATGTGCGGGCCGAGTATCCGGTTGCGGTGGCGCGGCTGACCACCGCCCTGCGCGACGCCCGGCGCCGCGGACTGCTGGGCAACGGCATCTGCAATACGCCCTTCAGCTTCGACGTTGAGATTCGCCTCGGCGCCGGAGCCTTTGTCTGCGGCGAGGAGACGGCGCTGATCGCCTCCATCGAGGGCCGGCGCGGCACGCCCAAGCCGAGGCCGCCTTACCCGGCGGTCAGCGGCCTGTGGGGCAAGCCCACGCTCATCAATAACGTGGAGACCTACGCCAACATCGCGCCCATTGTGCGCAACGGCGGCAAGTGGTTTGCCAACATGGGCTCGGAGAGAAGCAAGGGCACCAAGGTCTTCGCGCTCACCGGCAAGATCACCCATACCGGCCTGGTTGAAGTCCCCATGGGCATCAAGCTCAGGGAGATCATCGAGGTCATCGGCGGCGGCGTACCGGACGGCCACACCTTCAAGGCGGTGCAGACCGGCGGGCCTTCCGGCGGCTGCATTCCGGCCGCATTGCTCGATCTCGGCGTCAGTTACGA
>Ga0187847_10003584_pt1 | contig 11794 bp, 11 predicted proteins | sample June2016WEW_4_10_FD_132458 | JGI IMG/M metagenome (GOLD analysis project Ga0187847, IMG submission 132458) | Peatland microbial communities from SPRUCE experiment site at the Marcell Experimental Forest, Minnesota, USA - June2016WEW_4_10 | ecosystem: Environmental > Terrestrial > Soil >...
AATCTCGGCTTCGGCGTGGCCCAGGGTTTCGAAAATACGAATTGCGGTTGTCTTCGCCCTGCGGCTGATCGCCGCCTTCTCGATGATCTCGCGAATTTCCGTCAGGCCGCGACCGTGGCCGTGGGAGTGAGTATGAGTATGCTGATGATCGTGCTCATGCTGCTCATGGAAAACTTCGCGCGGCAGATCTTTTTCACCGTTGGTGTACACGTCGACTTTGGTAGCGGCGATTCCACCGCGCAAAACCCGCGTAATCTCAACCCGCGCACCGATATTCAGCGCGGTTACCGTCTCTCCGAGAATCGTGGGAGACACTCCTGCATCGACCAGCGCACCTAGAAACATGTCGCCGCTGATGCCAGAGAAACAGTCGAGGTAGGCGATGCGCATGATAAGAACCGCTGTTGGCTTATAGCTCTTGGCTATTAGCTAAAGGCCAAGAGCCAAGAGCGAATAGCGCCGTTCCCGGCGAATTTTCATCATAGGTGCCACTCGCATTGCCGTCAAACCCGCCACATCCCGTGAGTTTGTTAGAATCACTGTTCCTTCAATCAGTTAGAGGGCATCCTTGTATCGATATCTCGAACGCCGACTGGTCGACCATCTGCGCGAGTTTCTGCGTCGCACTTACGACCTCGACATCGCAAACATTGTGGTCGAGCAACCGCCGAAAATCGAGTTTGGCGAGTACGCGCTGCCGATCGCTTTCGAACTCGCGCGGAAACTTCGCAAGGCTCCGCGGAAGATTGCTGAGGAGATTGTCGCCGGGATGGGCGCGGTTCCCGGGTTCGAGAAGTTCGAAGTGGCTGGCGGCGGATACATCAATGTGCGCGTGAGCCGCGCCGAATTGGCGACCGCGGTCATCAACGATCAATCTCCTGTCGCGGAAGTTCCACCCGGCAAGGTGCTGGTCGAGCATTCGAGCATCAACCCCAACAAGGCCGCGCATATCGGACACCTGCGCAACGCCATTCTCGGCGATACCTTCGTTCGCTTGTTGCGCTTTGCGGGCAGGGAAGTAGATGTCCAGAACTACATCGACAACACTGGCGTTCAGGTTGCCGACGTAGTGGTGGGATTCATGCACATCGAGCAGAAGTCTCGCGCTCAGATTGAAGCGCTCACCGCCGCGCCCCGATTTGATTACGTCTGCTGGGATCTCTATGCCCGCGTCTCCGAATGGTATGCGGAAGACAAAGCAAACCTGCAGGCGCGCTCTGCCGTGCTGCACTCGATTGAAGAAGGGAATAACGACACGGCGGCGATTGCGGATTTGATTTCAGTTGCCGTTCTCAGGCGGCACCTCGAAACCATGGACCGCCTGGACATCGAGTACGACTTCCTGCCGCGCGAGAGCGAGATCCTCCATCTGCACTTTTGGGATGCGGCTTTTACCAAGCTCAAGGAAGCAGGCGTGCTTACTTACGAGTCCGAGGGCAAGAACTCCGGCTGCTGGGTGATGCGCCGGGCGGGAACGTCAAAAGCTGAAACCGCTGAGAGCGTAGAGAACGCAGAGATAAAAGAGGAAGATCAGAAAGTCATCGTCCGCTCGAATGGCACCGTCGGCTACGTCGGCAAAGATATTGCCTATCACATGTGGAAATTCGGCCTGCTCGGCCGCGATTTCGGATACCGCAAATTCTATCGCTATCCCAATCATCACGACTGCTGGATCTCGACTACCAACGGCGAGCGCGATCATCCTCATTTCGGCGACGTGGCCGAGATTTATAACGTCATTGATGCGCGCCAATCCGAGGCACAAAACACGGTCATCGAAGCGTTGCGCGGCCTTGGCCACGACGACGCCGCCGATCGCTACACGCATTTTTCCTACGAGATGGTCGCACTCACTCCGCGTTGCGCCGCCGAGCTTGGCTATCAACTGAGCGACGAAGATAAAGCGCGGTCGTGGATCGAGGTCTCTGGCCGCAAAGGCTTTGGCGTGAAAGCCGACGATCTGCTCGATGCGCTGATCACGTCGGCTCGCCAGGAAGTCGATGCGCGGCATCCTGAACTAAGCGAAACTGAGCGCGCCGGCATTGCCACGCAGATCGCCATCGGAGCGCTGCGCTACTTCATGCTGAAGTTCACCAAACCCTCGGTGATCGCCTTCGACTTCAAAGACGCGCTGAGTTTTGAGGGCGACACCGGTCCCTACGCGCAGTATGCCGTGGTGCGCGCTTCCAATATTTTTCGCAAAGGCGGTTTCGACCCGGAGAGCTTCTGTCGAGATTCTGCAAGCCGCGTCTCGACGGAGGATTTTGCCCAGTATCTTGCCGGCGAATCCGGCAACGATATCTGGGAGCTATGGCTTTCAGCCGCAAAAACTTCTTATATCGTTAGCCAGTGCATCGCAACGACCGAACCTGCGTATCTTGCCAAGCACGCCTTCCAACTCGCACAGCTTTTCAACACGTTCTACCACCGCTATCCCATCCTGAGCGAAGCGGATGAGGGCCGGAAGAAATTTCTGCTCGCAACCGCAGCGGTCGTCCGCCGCGGACTGATTCGCATTCTAGCGGCGATGGGAATCACCGTTCCACCGGTCATGTGAGGGCAGGAGTCAGGTCTCAGGTATCAGGAAACCGTGACGGTGAAACAAAGGTGACTTTCGTTTCTTCCTGAAACCTGACACCCGACACCTGAAATCTGATACCTGTCCCCTGAGCCCCGAGCCCCTTACAACTCCGCGCCCTCCGTGCGGCATCCCTCTTGCCAGGGGTATCCATATGAAGAAAATCCTGGTAACGCTACTGCTGATGCTGGCAACAGCGGCTTTGAGTAGCGCCGCGGCGTCAGATAACGCATCACAATTAGGCACTTTGGCCAACGCTCGATACGTGTATGTGACTTCCTACGATGGCGGTCAGTTCAATCCCAACATCTTGCCCGAGGATCGCGCTGCAATTTCTCGTGTCGAAGACGCGCTCCAGAAGTGGGGCAAACTCATCGTGGTGTATCGGGTGGAACAAGCCGACATCGTCCTCGCGGTGCAGTCTCGCGCGTCCGAAGATGTGCTCGCTGTCTACGATGCTCATGAGCGTGGTGCGGGGAGCCGGCCTTCGCAGACTTATCTCTGGCGCGTGATGGGCCGCGGCGGGTTGCAAACAGGCGAAATGCCGCTGTTTTCGCAGTTCCAGAAGGCGTGGGACGAGATTACGAAATGAAGTGGGAAGCGCCGCGAAACCACGAAACCGCGCAAAATCATGAAGGTCGCGAGTTGGAGCCGACGCGTCATCCCGCTGTCGGCTCCACCACGTACCTCGTTAACAGCTAGGGCGATCCGTTCCCCACGTCTATAATCCTCGATCGGAAACCAAACAGTATAAAATTTCTACGGTTTATAGCGCGATTGCCCGGCTTGGGATGTTGGATGTCTGGCAGTAATGGTGTAAGACATTGATATGTAAGCGGTTACGGCTTTTGTGCGAAACTTCGAAATGGCAGCCCCCGTGCTTTAGTAACTGGCGTAGTGCAGAAGCACTTGCCAGGCACGAAAACAGATTGGAAAAGAAAAGCACCTAATTTGGCCAAGGAGCCATCAAGCTTATGAATCGAACCTCATTGCAATTGACCCTAATGCTAGCGGCAACATTGGTGGCATCGCTCGGGTGTTCAACCAAGAACTACGTGCGGCAACAGACCACGCCGCTGATCAACAAGACCAATGAACTCGACGATATGACGGCGCAGAATTCCAAGAGCATCAAGGATGTCGATCAGCGCGCCCAAGCTGGCATCCAGGATGTTCAGACGCGAGCCGCAGCGGCCGACCAGAAGGCATTGGCTGCGGGCAGTGACGCTGACAAGGCGCAAATGGCCGCCAACACCGCATCGCAGCGGGTGGATTCTCTGACCAACACGGTCGTCAACCTCGATAATTACCGCCCGGTGGTGGAGACCGCGGTACATTTCGGATTCAACAAGGACAATTTGACGAAAGACGCACGCGAAGCCATCGACCAGCTCGCCGCCAGTGTCTCGACCACGAAGGGATACATCATCACGGTCGAGGGCGCGACCGACTCGGTTGGCAGCTCGGAGTACAACTACGAACTAAGCCAGCGCCGCGCCGATGCCGTGATTCAGTATTTGGCCTCGGAGAAGGGCGTTCCGGCTTACAAGATTTATCTAATCGGGCTCGGCAAGGATAAGCCGGTGGAATCGAATAAAACCGCCGACGGCCGCGCCAAGAACCGCCGCGTCGATATCCGTCTGATGTCGAACACGGGAGCCGAAACCACACCGGCGCAAGGGCAAGGGCCCAGCAGCAATCCCCCGACGGCGAGCGCAGCTCCGCCATCGATGTAAGAAATCGTTGTAAGAATAAGTTCCCTCCTCCCCGGAGGATTTTGCCAAAACAGGCCGTCCCATCATGTGGGCGGCCTGATTTTTTTTGCCTCACGGTTGCCGTTCGCCCTTCCGCGCTCGAAAAAGTTGATGAGTGTAATCGGAACGTTACGCCAAACAATAAACGACGCGAAATGCCGCTGGTGTTAACATTCTTTGCCTGTTGTCTTCAGCGGTGGACTGTCCTTTATAGATCGGAGGGAAACAACAATGCAGAAGAAGAGTATCAACGCTATCCTGGTTGTCCTCAGCGTACTGTTCATGTGCAATCCATCGATGTTTGCTCAAGTATCCCAGCCCGCCACACAAGACGTTCCGGACGCCGATGCACAACCGCACAGCCTTTCAGACCAGGACATCGAGATGATGCGTGCGGACATACGCGCACAGCGGAAGCAGATCGTCGCACAGAACATGAACCTTACCCCGGACGAGGCAACTAAATTCTGGCCGATCTTTGAGCAGTATAGAAAAGAAGCGATCAAACCCAACGACGAACGCTGGGCTGTGATCAAGGATTATGCAGCGAATCACAGCACCATGACCGATGCGCAGGCCTACAATTACATCAAGAGATTGGCGGCCGTTGACGAGGAACTCATCGGATTGCGATTGAGGTATGTTGCGGTGTTCGAAAAGGTCATCTCGCCCAAGAAGACTGCATTGTGGTACCAGATCGATCGCCGTATCGATCTTCTGATCAATCTGCAATTGTCCTCGCAGATTCCGATGGCCGAAACCAGCAAGTAAACCGACGGGAAAGCCTGTCTCCCTTCAACGATACCGCACCCTGCGGACGCCCAATAGCTGCTCGTTGACCTGCCGGTGAGTGTGATCGCGATTTTACGTCAATAATCACGGCTCAAGTTCGTTTGGACGGTGAGATAATCCCTGTAGCGAGGGAATATGTTTGAGACCTTAGAACCTCCTGAGCAATTCGTGGCCCGCCGATGGCTGCTCCTGATGTACGGCACGTACTGTCTTGGAGGTCTTGGGTTTGTTTTTCTTGACGTAAGGAGGCATGGCTTCACCCCGCCCGTTCACCTTTCCTTTTCCTGCGTGATGTTTTCTCTGTCGTTGATGTGGTTAGTAACTACCTTGAAATCAGGGACCCCTGTGACGAGCCGTAAGGCTGGATTTCGCAACATGGCTCTCTTGTTGCTCCTTGCGGCAGTTGATTCTCTCTGGATGCTTCGCTAATGACGGTGCGCCGCCCACGCTGATATGGCGGGGATTGTTGACGAAACCAGGCGATTACACTCGTTGAGAAATTAGAGGTTTGCGTTCCCTCTGACGTTTCTCCTCTTCACGGTCTGCTCCGGCGTCCCCCCAAAGCGATACAATAGAGGGGTGCGTATCGGGTTCGGTATCGTCTTTCTGGTGTTGCTGGCCGCAATTTCACCAGCTCAGGATTCGCAGGACAAGACCGCCCCAGACAAAACTGCTCCTGATAAAACTGCCGCGGAAAAGGCTGCCGCCCGCGACCGCCAGGCAGACGAAACCTCCAGCCGCGCTACACGAATCGACCTTAGCCCACCCAAGGACGACGACAAGAGCCATCCGCGCAGCAAGGATGCCATAGAAGGTCTCGGCATACCCGGGACCACGGACAGTCCGGATACGTCCGGCATCCAGGAGTTCCATCCGTGGAACCCGATGAAGGCGCTGAAAGATGTCGAGGTGGGCGATTTTTATTTCAAACGCAAGAATTACAGAGCCGCGCTCGAACGCTACAAAGAAGCTCTCTACTACAAGGATAACGACGCCGTGGCCAGCTTCCGTCTCGCCGTGTGCCAGGAGAAACTGGGCGATAAAGATGAGGCAAGGAAATACTTCGAACAGTACCTGAAAATTCTGCCGGATGGCCCCTTCGCCAAAGAAGCGCATGCGTCACTCGACCGGCTCGCAAAAACGCGGTAATGCTGCTGCAAGCTCCGAATTAACCTAAGTGATTGATTTATAAAGACTTTACGAATAAGTCCTTATTCCTCAAAGACCTGGAAAAAACCAGCCGCTAAGTCTTTGATTCCAAAAGACCGCCTGAGGAGGGGTACTTTGGAACCTACTTTTCCACCCGTGAAAAATCTCCCGTCGCAGCGTTCACGGCAACGCGCAGTTTTGCCGTTTCCCGATCCGTCCCATAGATTACGTGCCACAGCAACTCGTTCGTCTGGCGATTCCAGTCGAGCACGTAAAAAACAGGAGTCTCTGGTTCTTTCTCCAGCAACTTGTCGCCACCGTGTTGCTGGGCGATAGCGAACGCCTTATCCGTATCCACTTTAAGAAACTGAACATTGAAAATCTGGGTGCTGGAATTCGTCGGGCTGTAATTATCCTCGACGCTGTGCGAAACGTCGCCGAGCGCCCACGTATAGGGCCGAGTCGCGTGCTGCGCGGGCGACGCGAATCCTGCGCGCCATTCTCCCGCCTTGCCATCGCGGCCCTTGGAATCGTTGGTTGGTTCTGATTCCACTCGATAGGGTTGCGCGTCCTGCGCCCATCCGCGGGCCGAAATGTAGCACTTGTAGAACGCGGCGCTTCCGGTGATCTGCTCGGGCGGCTTCGGCTGCGGCTTTTCAGCAGGCGCAGGTTGGTTCGACTGCGAAGAGCACGCGGCCATCAGCCCTGCTGCTAAGATTGCAACGGCAATTTCGTGGATTCGTTTTTTCGTCATCATTTGTTTGATCGTCACCGATGATTCCCTGATCAGTTTCCGTTCGCGAATCATTGTACTGAACCAACCCCATGGATTCCTATCTCGAACGGTTGCGGCAGGAACTCGAAGACGCAATGGAAGGAGCGACCCCGAACAGTTGGGTGCTGGCTGCTGCCGGAAAATGGAATGCGGCGCAGATCCTGGAGCACCTTTACCTTACCTACCAGGGTACCAACCGCGGAATGGCAAAATGCCTGCAGCAGGCCACTCCACTGGCGACGCGCGCCACGCTGCAGCAGCGGATAGGAAGACTAGTGGTCCTGAATCTGGGGTATATGCCAGGAGGCAGGAAAGCTCCGGAACGAGCCATCCCCCGAGGAATGCCTCCGGAGGAAGTGCGACAGGCCATCGCCCAAGAGCTTCAGAAGATGGGATCAGGGCTGGACGATTGCGAACGCAGGTTCGGCGCACGGACGAAACTGATGGACCACCTGTTTCTAGGACCGTTGACGGCCCAGGAGTGGCGCAGGTTCCACTGGGTTCACGGACGGCATCACGCGCGGCAGATTCGGGAGCGGATGGGGAAATCGTGACGTTCTGGGACTGCAGGCGAAGATCGCGGGCGCCCCGCTCGAATGAACGAACGAGGCGCCCGCCACTCCGCTATTTGTTCTTGTCTTGATCTTTGCTTTTGCTGTTGTCGCTGTCCTTTTCTTCCGCAGCGATTCCGGCTTTATGCGCCTGTTCCTGCAACTCGTCGAGTTGTTGCCGCGCGTCATCCAGCGATTTCTGCTTGGCTTCGATTTCGGTCTTGTAACGCGCGTCATCCTTGTTCCAGTTAACATCGCGCACGCTGACGTTCGGATCGGTATAGGCCGCGGCCGCGCGCAGACGCATTTCGCGCTGGTCGAGGTCGAGTTCATGGGTTAGGGAATCGACCTTCTGCTTCTGATCGTCGAGCTTTTTCTTCCACTCGTCGGCCACCTTTTGCTTTGCGTCGTCTGCCTTTTGCTTGTCGGCAGCGGACGGAGCGGGATCGGCGGCTTTCGCACTACCGGAGTTGGCATCAGTCGATGGCGCTGGTCCGACCACACTAAGCGTTTCGTTGGTTGGAAGATTGTCGTTATCGTAGTGGTGGCTGGCCGTACTCGGCTCGGTTTTGTTTTTCTTAGCCGCGCGCGCGTAATCCCCGAGCGACTGCGCGGCTGCTCCGCAGACGCACCAAAGGAGCAGAGTAGCTATGGCCATGCATTTCGTGTGTTTCATGTGATCGTCCTTTCGCTAAACAGTACTCAGTACCTGGTGCCCAGTGAAAACTGACACCTCAAGAACTTGTGCTGGCAGCCCGTGCGCCGCCCAGAAAACTGCCGATCGTCCGATCTAATTGCGCCGCTTCGTGGGCGATGTCGTCGGCCAACTGATGCGCCAGGTCCGGGTCGCGATTGCACGACAGTTGCTGCGCATATCCCGCAATCGTAGTCAGGGAGATTCTTAGCCCGAGCGCCAGTTCCGACGAAATTTCCTGATGCATTTTTTGCGCGTGGAGGATGCGCTCCAAGTCGGTCTTGTCGGTGAGCACAAGGGTCGTGCCCATGAGAGTCGCGTCCTCGGCCATGACCGGAGAGGCCGTTACTTCAAGTACACGGCTTTCTCCGTCCCGTGTGAAGTAGTTCAGCACCAGCCCGCGAACCGCTGACTTTCCCGCCAAAGCGGGAGCAAGAGCTTGCTCGACGGTTGCTTCCGTATCCGTACCAGTTTGTTCCGGCCGCAGTGTGGCGCTACGAAAAAGATCGGCAGCATGCAGCCCCACCGGCGAGGCGAATCCCAGCAGCTTGCGCGCCGCGGCGTTGGTTTGGCGCACCAGGCCGCTTGTGTTCAGGAAGAGCACGCCGCAGGAAAGGTTCGAGAGAATGGTCGAGCTCAGAGTGTCGGAGGCTTTGGCTTTTCTACGGTCCGTGAGTTGCTGCGTGGCCAGTTCGTGTTTTTGCTGCTTCAGTTGCTGAATAACGGCGTGATAGGCATGTACGGGCAATCCCTCAGCCGCCAAAGGCGAGTGGCCGAGCGATTCGGATTCCTGGTCGAGATTTTTGCGTAGACGTCGAATCACAAATAGGCCCAATCCGAAAGCAGCGCCGCCAACCAAAAAAAGGAGCCCCATCCGGAGCACCACGGGATTGACGAGCAGGTTCACAGCGTTCTCCAATACCAATGCAGGAGCTGGTTCCCAAACAGGAACGACAGAATCGCCATGCTGCCGAGAAACACGCCGAACGGCATTTCGTAATAGCGAAGGGCGAGCCGGGCTGATTGCCAGGCGCGACGGCGGCCTTCTTCGGCGGTAACGTTGGAAGAAGAGTTGCGCGCCTGATTCCGGCGCATGCGCTTCATCCAGACCGCGAATACCGTACTCAGTCCGAACAGGGAGCCGGCCAGCGATGCTGCAAAAATCGTTAAGACCGTGAGCCGAGTTCCAAGGAACGCTCCGATCATGGCCATCAGCTTAACGTCGCCGAATCCCATGCCTTCGACGCCGCGGGCACGCAGGTAAATCGCTGCGGCACCATACAGAAACGAAGCGCCCACCGCGGCACCGAGCAGCGAGTCGGAGAGAGACCACATGCGCCAGGAAATCTCGCTGCGCATGACGGGCGATACCAGGCCAGGCATGATGCGCGAAGCTAAGTCATTCACCGGAACGACCAGGCTGAACAGGATCCCCAAGGCGAGCCCCGGCAGAGTCATGGCGTCGGGAAGAAGCTTAGTTTCCGCGTCGGTGAAGATCAGTCCCAGCAGCAGGTAGCCGAGCACGGTGCACTTCAGCATGGCGAGCGACAAACCAAAATGGGTGAAACAGCCGAGAAAGAGCAGTCCCGTCAGCAATTCGATGACGAGGTAGCGTGGCGAGATGGGTGCCTTGCAGGAGCGGCACTTTCCGCGAAGAATCAGCCAGCTGAGAACGGGAACATTGTGGTAGAGCGGGATCAGGTCTCCGCAGTGCGGGCAGGCGGAACGCGGCGTTACGACAGACTTGCCGAGCGGCAACCTGTAGATACAAACGTTCAGGAAGCTGCCGAAGCACAGCCCCAGAGCGAACATCGCAGGTGCAAGAAAAGGTTCCACTTGACAAGGTCCCAAATGGGCTAAGTGCCCAGTATGCTTCGATTTAAGTGATTATAAGCTGGCACGGGCGGGGGCTTCTAAGTACGAAAGTCATTGTACTTCTGCCGTTTGCAAGTTGTTGTGAGCAAGGAGGAAACGAGGGCTCACGCCACGCGTGTGATTTCCCGCCGCTCAGGTATGAATATCGAGAACACGGTTCCGGTGGAACGCGCCAGCTTACATTGTTCCGAGCGGCTGCGCACCCGAATCGATCCGCCGTGTTTCTTCACGATGCCGTGCGATACCCACAATCCGAGGCCGGTGCCGGTGTCTTTTTTCGTCGTGTAGAAAGGTTCGAAGATCTGGTGCAGATTCTCGCGGGGAATGCCGCTGCCGTTATCGGCCACTGTGATGCGAACTCCCACCCGGCCATCGGACCAGTCGCGTCCCGTCGCCACGCGGACTTGGAGAGCACCTCCGTCCGCCATCGCCTCGACGGCGTTCACCAGAAGATTCGCCAGCAACTGTCGCAATTCGCCGGAGTAGCCACTGATCTGAGAATGGTCGCGGTAGCGTCGCGTCACGCGGATATGCCGGCCTTCCAGTTTGCGGGAATACAGGCGGAGAATTTCGTCCATGATGACGGCAGGGTCCATCGAGGCGGGAGAACTGGCGTCGCGGACAAACCCCAAAGTCTGTTGCGCCAAGCGGGCTACGCGGCCCACTTCCTGCTCGGCCTGGGTCAGATACTCCACAGCGTGGCTGGAGTCATGGCGCGCGAGGTAAAGCAGGTTGATGACGGCCTCGAGCGGATTGTTGATTTCATGAGCAATGGAAGCGGCGAAGCGGCCCGCGGTGGCAAGTTTTTCGCTGCGGCGGATGGCTTCTTCCGATTGCTTCTCGGCCGATAGATCGCGAGCGATGGCGGACGCTCCCACGATTTTGCCACGGGAATTTCGCAGCGGCGACACGGACAGCAACACGGGGCAGCGTGTACCGTCCTTGCGCATGCGCTCAGTGCGGTAGGACACCACGTGCCCTCCTCGGTTGAGTAGCTTTCGGTTGGCCTCCGCCTCGTCCTGAAGTTCCGGTGGCGCCAGCCGAGCGACCGACGACCCCACCGCTTCCTCGGCGGAGTAGCCATAGAGAAGTTCGGCGGCCCGATTCCAGTTGGTGATGGTGCCATCGGGACGGGAACTATAAATCGCGTCGCAGGAATACTCGACAATGGCAGCCATCTCGCGAGTCGTGCGATAGGCGCGCGATTCCGCTAAAGTTTTCTGCCGGGCCATGCTTCCAGCGAACACGGCAATGGTCAGGAACACCGCCAGGCGCTCGACATCGGCGCCACGATGGATGCTGAAGCTGAAGTACGGCGGAAGCTCAAAAAAATCCATGCAGGCGGCGGAGAGAATCGTGCAGAAAACCGCGGGACCAAAACCCAGGAAGCGCGCCGTGAAAAGCACCCCTGCCAGCAGGAGTACAAACAGATGGCGATGCAGCAGAGGGGATAAGGTCCAAAGGCTCAGCCCCACCCACACGGCGAGCGCGGCTCCGCCGTATTGCATCAGCGCTGAATGCCGATTCCGTGCGATCCAACTCGTCAGATTAGGGCCGATTCCAGACATTCTTCCAGGCGCTGCCGGCTCCAACTGGCGGACTCTGGGTCTTCGAGCAGGCGGCTAG
>Ga0187847_10003589_pt1 | contig 11780 bp, 9 predicted proteins | sample June2016WEW_4_10_FD_132458 | JGI IMG/M metagenome (GOLD analysis project Ga0187847, IMG submission 132458) | Peatland microbial communities from SPRUCE experiment site at the Marcell Experimental Forest, Minnesota, USA - June2016WEW_4_10 | ecosystem: Environmental > Terrestrial > Soil > Wetlands...
CGCTTTGAAATCCCGCCGCGTCGACGCGCACGGTGTAGGTCCCGACAGGCAGTAGAGGAATCAGATAATGCCCGGTATTGTCCGTCTTACCGTCACGAGCCAGGCCGGTTCCCTCAGACGTGGCGACCACGGTAGCTCCGGGAACAGCCGATCCGGATTTGTCAATGACATTGCCCGAGAAACTTCCAGTGGCCTGGCCATGCATGTCTGGGGAGATCATCAGGGCGAGAAAGCAGATGACAGGGAGGAGTAGGATTTTGCTGAGTTTTGTATCGGCCTGGCCTTCCACCGATCTAGGACACTGCGCGCTAACCGTCATGCGGTTCATCGTCAAACCCCTTTCGATAATTCGGTTTAAGGTGGTTTCTTGGATCGAATGCGCTGGTAACTAGACTGTAAGAATAGGCCAGTCAAAAGTCAACGCAAGGTTTGGTGGGGTTCCCGCGGGGCCGGTAGTCTCTTCGGACAGCAGCTCTCCTTTTACCGGTTCTGTCGGGATAGCTGCACCTGCAATTCTCGTTGAACCCGGTTCGTTGCCCGTCTCGTCCGGCTCCGATCACACATTCGTGTCATTGAGAGTTTTTCAGACACGTGTCAGGCTTTCCCGCATGCGAGTCAATCTGATCACCCAACCGTCCAATCGCTTTGAATCTGGAACGGGCACGATTCCCCTCTCGCTGACGATCCGCCCCGCGTGCGGCTTACCCGGCGACTACGAGTTCCCAACTGATAGCGCTGCACTCTTGCAGTTGCTTCGAAAACAAACAGATTTACCTGCCTATGTCCTTCAGCGTTTTGAAGCGGAGCTTCACGCCCGACTCAGCGCCCGGTTGCTAGGAGTGGATCTGAGTGACAGTGTCCTCACGGATATCGGGTACTTCATCGACTAGCGGTCGTATCCGTGGCCGCCATCTTCCCGGGCTCGCGTGACTTCCCTGGGTTAATCCGGGGGAACGATGGTAATGCCCGACCTCTGCATTCTTCGGGGACGTAATCCGGTTTTCCGCAAAGCGCAGATCGTTCGTATGCCCGTCCCGTAAGCACACTGAGAGCCGCTGACCTAAGCCCAGGGTCCGAGTTTACCGCCGAACATGTTCGTGAGGTCCCGTATCCGGAAATGCACGATTTCGGGTGACCTGGCCACGCAATCGCATGAACAGGACATTGTTCAACGCGACCCTCTGGGGTGCGCAAATTCATGCTGGATGCTGTCCCAGGGTTTCGCTGCGCTGCACCTGGGCTATTCTCGTGTTCTCCCTCCGGGAGAACGGAGATCGATTCTCCATTCTTGACGGCAAGCAGATCCAGTCCCACCGACGAAGATCCTTCATGCGATGTCCTGGCGCTATGCGTTAACCTTCAGCAATTCTTAAGGATGGTCGCCTATAGTTAGAAAGATGCGTTGCGTTCGTTTGGGATCGATTGCGGTTCTTTTGTCGGGATTCGCGCTCGCTGCGGGGACAGGCCAGACTCCTTCACCTACGTCAACCGCGCCCCTTACCCTCGATGACGTAATCAAGCTTGCGGAGGCGAACGAACCCACGTTTGCCGCAGCCGTTGCAGAAAGCCGCGCGACTTCGCTGGAGAGCAAAGACGCCAAGGCAGGACTTCTACCCGCCGTTACTTTCCATAATCAGTATCTCTTCACAGAGTCCAATCACACGAAAGCGGCCACCATGCAAGGTGGAGTTAGTCAATCGCTCCCGGTCTTCATCGCGAACAATGCGGTTCACGAATACACAAGCCAGGGGATGGTGACCGAAACCGTCGGTCTCGCCGGAGTCGCCGCGGTCCGACTTGCCGACGCGCATGATGCACGGGCCCGAGCCGAACTCGAAATCGCCCGTCGGGGGCTCATTTCCACTGTTGTGGGGCTCTACTACAACGTCAGAAACGGCGCGCAACGGCTGGCTATCGCACAACGCGCCGTCGATGAGGCCAATCGATTCGTCGATATCACCCAGAAACGCGAGGCTGCGGGCGAGTCTGCGCATGCCGATGTGATCAAGGCCCGTCTGGGCCAGCAGCAACGCCAGCGCGACCTGGCCGATGCCGGCCTGGCAAACGAGAAGGCGCAGCTTGAACTGGACGTTCTCCTTTACCCGGATCCTGGAACTCGATTCTCGATTGCCGATGAGACGGCCCCGCCGATGCTGCCGGAACGAAGCGAGGTTGAGGCAGCGGCACGTGCCAACAATCCGGACGTGCGGAGCGCCCTTGCGGCGTTACAGGCCAGCCAGGCTGAATCCCTGAACGCGTGGGCGGGTCTTCTGCCGGATCTCGCCCTGAACTACACCTACGGCATCGATGCGCCGGAGGTTGCGAGCCATGGTCCGAATGGCGCGCTCAATCGAGGCTATTCTGCAAGCGCAACCGTTGACCTTCCCATCTGGGATTGGCTCACTTCGGAGCGCAAAGTGAAAGAGGTACATCTTCGTGCCGAGGCAAAGAGGGTGGCGCTCACAGCCGCGCAGCGCCGGCTTCTCGCCGACCTTGCCGAGTTCTACAACGAGGCAGACGTAGCGCGGCAGGAGCTTGCTTCGCTCGACGCAAGCGCGACCGACGCGCGCGAATCCTTACGCTTGACGAGCCTGCGCTATGTGAATGGGGAAAGCACTGTTCTCGACGTGGTGGACGCGCAGAACACGTTGGTCACGGCAGAAAATGCTCAAGCGGACGGATCGGTCCGCTACGAACTGGCGCTGGCCCAGCTTGAAACACTTACAGGAAGGCTTTAACCACATGCCTCGTGGCAATATTTACGCGCAAGCCGCACATGTATGCGCGCTGCTCCTTGTCGGCATGGCGTTCGGCGGATGTAAAAGATCGGCAGAGGAAGCGCCCGAACCCATTGTCTCGGTTCAGGCGGAACATCCCGCCGTCCGACCCATCTCTGAAGAGATTGCCGCGGACGCAATTCTTACTCCTCTCGCGCAGGCTGCGATCGCACCACGGATCAGCGCACCAATCGTGTCGGAGCTGGTGCAGCGCGGAACTCGGGTCCACAAAGGCCAATTGCTCATCACGCTCGAAGACCGCGACCTTCGAGGCACCGCACTGGATAGCAAGGGAAACCTCACTCAGGCGCAGGCAGCCTATTCTGCCGCGACGCTCGCCATTATTCCGGAAGATTTGCAGAAGGCGCAACTCGACCTGGCCCAGGCGCAGGTCAACTTGGAGGTCGCCAATCGGACAGCGGAGGAGCGGAAGCACCTGCTGGACCAGGGCGCGATTGCCCGACGCGATGTGGACACCGCGGTCGCAGCCGCAGTTCAAGCGCAGGCCGCGTTCGACACGGCGGCCAAGCATCTGGCCAACGTGCAAAAGACCACCCAGAGGACCAACACCGACACCGCACAGGGTCAGCTTGCATCGGCCCAAGGCAAGTTTGAAAACGCAGACGCACAGGTGAGCTACGCAAGCCTGCGCAGTCCGATCGACGGCGTGGTCACCGACAGGCCGTTCTTTCCGGGTGAGACAGCCTCTGCCGGAACGCCTTTGATCACTGTGATGGACACAACATCACTGCTGGCAAAACTGCATATTTCGCAAGCAGCGGCTCAGAAGCTCAAGGTTGGGGGCACTGCGGAACTTGAAATTCCAGGAGTTGAGGATCCGCAGCCAGCTACCATTTCGCTGGTGAGCCCGGCGCTCGATCCCGGTTCCACCACCGTCGAGATCTGGCTCAAGCTGACGAATCCTGGTGGGCGATACAAAGTTGGCACGCCCGTGCACGTTCTGATTCATGGAACCACCATTCAGAATGCAACCCAGCTGCCTGTTGCGGCGATTCTGCCAACCGACGATGGTTCGACGAGTGTCCTGGTGATGGGGAGCGATGGTGCTGTGCACAAACACCCGGTCAAGGTCGGCTTGCGCACATCCGAGAAGGTCCAGATCCTCAGCGGCGTTACGACTTCAGACCTGGTGATCACGGAAGGCGGATACGGCCTGGATGAGGGTACAAAGGTTAAGGTCGCAAACGACGACAAAGGCGGCAAAGATGACGCTGCGAGCGGGAGCAAGGAATAGTGTCTGCCGATACTCCCGCGTCTCGTCTCCATGAGCCAGATGAGAAATTCTGGCTTGCTCGCTGGTTGCGAACCATACTGTTTGTCGCACTGGTCCTGACCGCAGTCGGCATCTTCAGTTTTTTCAAGACACCAATCGCCGTTTTCCCAGAGACCAATTTCCCACGGGTCGTCATTGGTGTCGACAACGGTGTGATGCCTGTAGAGCAGATGCAGGTGACTATCACCAAGCCGATTGAAGATGCGGTCAATTCTGTCCCAGGTCTCCAGACGGTGCGCTCGACGACGAGCCGCGGCTCCGCAGAAGTGAGCCTCTTTTTCGATTGGTCCGTGGACATGTTCCGGACGCTGGAACTGGTAAATTCCGCGATCAGTCGCGTCCAGCAAGAACTGCCCGCGACGACGAAGATCACGACGAATCGGCTGACTTTTGCAACCTTTCCAATTCTTGGCTACAGCCTCACGACTACAAACAGCTCGGTGTCGCAAAGCGACCTTTGGGAGCTGGCCACCTACACGCTGAAGCCACCGCTCAATCGCGTGGACGGAGTGGCAACTGTGACTGTCCAGGGCGGACAGGTTCCCGAGTATCACGTTGTTCCCAACCTGGCGCGCCTGCAGGCTTCTGGAATCACGGTGCTCGATCTCGCAAACGCGATTGGTGCGGCCAACACCGTCGACTCTCCGGGTCTTTACGCTGAAAACCACCAGCTTGTGCTGGCTTTGGTGGGTTCTCAGGCTCACGATATCGAGGGTCTGCGACAACTGACTGTGAAGACGACCACCAGTGGAGCCCCGGTGCGTGTGAGCGACCTCGCTGATGTTGTGCGGGCGTCTGAACCGGTCTACACCTTCGTTTCTGCGAATGGAAGTCCGGCCGTGCTTCTCAACATCGCGCGCCAGCCATCGAGCAATACGGTCGCTGTGGCGGACGGCGTGGCGGCCGAGATCACCCGCTTGCGTGCGAGCCTGCCGCCTCGAGTCGTGCTTGAGCCTTTCTACGATCAATCCCAGATTGTTCGCGAGAGCATCGCGAGCGTTCGTGACGCTATCCTCATCGGCCTGTTTCTCGCATGCGTCATTCTCTTTCTATTTTTGCGGGACTGGCGCTCTTCGCTCATCGCGGGTTTAGTCATTCCAGTCACCGTGGCTGTGACCGTCCTTGCGCTTTGGCTCATGGGGCAGAGCTTCAACCTGATGACACTCGGCGGCCTTGCGGCGGCGATCGGGTTGGTGATCGACGATGCCATCGTTGTCGTAGAGAACATCGTGCTTCATCGCGACGCAGGCGAGAGCCGAGTCCAGGCGGTGCGCAAGGCACTGCTTGAGATCTCGCGTCCTCTCATTGGGTCCACTATCACGCCCGTCGTTGTTTTTGTGCCTTTGATTGCCGTCACCGGCGTGACCGGAAGCTTTTTCCGTGCGCTGGCTATCACCATGGCCGTCTCGCTGCTCACCTCCCTCGCACTGGCTGTGACGTGGACGCCAGGTCTGGCGATGATACTGCTTACTGCGCGAGCGGAGGGCTCCGAACCTGTCGCCGAGGCCAATCGCATTGGAGAACATCCGCAGGGCCGCTTTCTGGCGCGCCTTACGAAATAGCATCATGCGGCTCTTGGATGGTCGCTCCGCAAGCCGCTCTGGCTCAGCCTGTGCTGTGTTCTGCTCGGCGTGGTCAGCTACTTCGCATTCAATGGACTGGGGACGGATCTGCTGCCGGAGATGGACGAAGGGGGCTTCATTCTCGATTACGTGATGCCAGCCGGCAGCTCGCTTGAATCCACCGGAAAGGTACTCGATCATGTGGAGAAGATCCTTCGCGACACTCCTGAAGTGGAGAGCACGAGCCGCCGCACGGGGCTGCAGATGGGCTTTGCCGCGGTGACTGAAGCCAATACGGGCGATATCACTGTCAAGCTGAAGCAGAAACGCAACCGCGGGATCGACGATGTGATCGCCGACGTCCGGCGCCAGATCAAGACCACGGAACCGAAGTTGGACGTTGAATTTACGCAGGTACTTCAGGACAATATCGGCGACCTGTCCAACGCGCCCGAACCGATTCAGATCAAGCTGTTCTCGCCGGACGCAGTTCTTCTTTCGAACATCGCCCCACGAGTGGCTACTGAGATCGGCAAGGTCGAAGGCGTGGTGGACATCGAGAACGGAATCGACAACACCGTCAGCGGACCGGCTACGAACTTCGAGGTCAATCCGCAGTTAGCCACGCGGCTTGGTTTTACCACCCAGGAAGTCGCCGAAGACGCTACTTCAATTCTCGATGGGGTGGAGGCCCCCAATCCGCTTATCAGCAACGGCAAGCCGTACACGATTCGAGTGCGTCTGGGAGACGAGTCGCGCCGGTCTCTCGAAACCATCGAGGATACGGTTTTCAATTCCAGCTCCGGCCACACTGCGTCGCTGGGCTCAATGACCACCATCAGTCAGCTACCTCCGCAAAATGAGATCCGCCGCGAAAACCTGCAACGCCTTGTGGTCGTTACTGCGCGTCTTGAAGGCACGGATCTCGGAACGGCAGTGAAACGCGTGCAGAAGCGCGTGCAGTCCATGCACCTGCCGTCGAGCGTTCGCGTGGAGTACGGTGGCACCTACCAGGAACAGCAGAAATCTTTCGCGGAACTTGCGCGAGTCCTGGTCCTTGCATTGGTGCTTGTCTTCGGGGTTTTGCTCACTGAATTTCGCAATTTCGCCGCGCCCCTTGCCATTCTTTCCTCATCGGTTCTTTCGATGGCCGGCGTAGTTGGAGCGCTGCTCATTACTGGGACGACATTCAACGTTTCGAGCTTCATGGGTCTCATCATGGTCATCGGGATCGTGGCCAAAAACGGAATCCTCCTGCTCGATGCGGACGAGCGCTATCGCGCCGAAGGAGGCGATGCGCGCACCGCTATGCTGCATGCTGCACAACGCCGTCTTCGTCCCATCCTGATGACAGCGCTGGCTGCAGTTACGGGAATGCTGCCGCTGGCACTGGCTCTTGGCGCCGGGTCGCAGATGCTGAAACCCCTGGCTATCGCGGTCATCGGCGGATTGCTGATTTCGATGGTGCTGAGTCTGATTGCGACGCCTGCAGTGTATTTTCTTCTCACCCGCCACGAGGCTCCCGCAGTCTCGAGTTAGTCAGGGATTGGTTGGGAGTGCCCGGGAGTCGGGCCGGTTCTGCCAAACTTGGAACGTACGCGGCATCAAGCCGACGGAAATAAAACCGTAACCGTCGTTCCTTCCCCTTTAACGCTTTGAATCTCGATCGTGCCGCCGGCATTTTCAACGATGCTTTTGCAAATAGCGAGGCCCAAACCAGCGCCTCCCGTTTCGCGGGAACGCGACTGATCTTCGCGGAAGAATCGTTCGAAAACATGGGGAAGGCTCTCGGGCGAAATCCCTGAGCCAAAGTCCTGGATCTGAAGCTCTGCCCGTGTCTCCCCGGATTGGTTAAGACGTGCCGTCACCAGGATCTCCGATCCCGGGGAGCTATGCTGAATGGCATTCATGATCAGATTTGAAGTAAGGACCTCGACAGAATCCGGCGTGAGGCGAACATCGATCGCCGAAGTGAGATGCGGCTTGAGAGAAACACCGCACGATTCGGCATAGGTTGAAAGGCTTCTCAGCGTGTCGCTGACCTGCTCGCCGAGATCGATCGCAGGAGGTGGGGCCTGTGAGCGCTCCTCGAACCGGGCGAGAGTAAGCATGCGGGAAACCAGATCCTCGACACGACTGTTATCGGAAAGCACCTGGTCCAGGCCACTCCGATATTCGTCGGCGGTCCGGGGCCTCATCGACAGCACCTGGACGGTTGAACGCACAACCGCGACAGCCGTCTTCAATTCGTGAGCCGCATCGTTGATGAATCGCCGCTCAATCTCAAAGGCGTGCCGAAGGCGCGCGATCATTTGCAACAAAGCCTCGGCCAGCGGCCGCAGTTCACGCACCTGAAGCGCCGAAGCCGGTGGCGAGAACTGAAGTGACGCCGCACTGATCGAACTCGCTCCAGCCGCGAGTTCTTTCAGCGGGTTCAACAGCCTCCGGAGGAGGAAGACAAGCGCAATCGCAGTAACCAGAAGGAGTGCGAGGCTCAGAAGGACATTGAAGCGGGCGGCTTCCATGACCTCATGCCAGACGTGATCCGTACGAATTGCATAGATCACGGTGACTGGGCGGCGAAGACCGATGCCGCCGTTCTCCTCGCGATCGATGATGCGGAGGGCCGGCCGCTGGAGCACGCGGTAATAGTGACCTCCCGCATTTACCGTGCGAATGCCGTCCCGGCCCTGAGCGATTACGGCTGAAGGCGCCGCACTGGAACTGCCCACCAGTCGATTGTCAGCGCTGTAGACGGCGTAGACATCGCTGCCAGGAGGGGAAAACTCCTCGGGGTCGATCTTGACTCGATCTTCGGGGTCCTCGGAATCCTGTACGGCCCCGATGAGCGAGTCTGAGCGTCCCTGGAGACTCACATCGAGTGCTCTGAACTGTACCCGTCTCTCGTGCCAGATTGCCGTTCCAGCGAAGCAAAGCGCACACAACAACTCGATTCCAAGAACGGAAAAAGTGGCGCGCTGGACAAGTGATCTGGTCCTCATGCGACGGATTCATCAAAGGAACTGAGCCTGTAGCCGCGGCCACGAAGGTTTTCGATGACCGTGGATTCTGTCGCGTTTCGCAATTTGCGGCGAAGATTGGAGACGTGTGCCTCGATCACGTTGGAATGATGTTCCCATGTAAAGTCGTAAAGATGTTCGAGCAACTCGCGTTTCGAAATGATGTTGCGGGGATGGTGCATCATATATTCGAGAACGCGGTATTCGGTGGGAGATAAATCCACGATCTGGCCTTTAACACTGACCGTCTGTTCCGTCGGGCTCAAGGTGACATCACCGATGGTCAAGGACGTTTGCTTAAGGTTCTTGCCTCGCCGAATTAATGCCCGCGCTCGGGCGATCAGTTCTCCCAGGTCGAATGGTTTGGTCATGTAATCATCGGCGCCGAGGTTCAACAGATCGATCGTGCTCCTGGTTTCAGAAACCGCAGTCAGAATGAGCACGGGTGTTACGCCATCGCGGATGCGGAGCGTGCGAAGCACTTCTTTGCCAGGAACCTTGGGAATCATCAAGTCGAGGACGATCAGGTCGTAATCAGCGGCCTTGATGAGGTCGAGCGCATCTTCTCCGTCGTGGGACACATCCACCGCAAAGCCCGGCCCCTCCCTGAAGGCGGTCGCGATATTCTGCGCCAACCTGAGTTCGTCTTCGACAACCAGTACACGCATGAGCTAGCCTTCGTTCAGAGTATCCGCAGCGAGATGCTGTGAAGTATGTACAGCAATCTTAATGGTCGAAGGCGAGCTCGACCAAATCACAAGTAACCGATGCGAGCGCAAGCGAAGCGCCTTTTCCTGCATGGAATTTTCTGGTCTTCGGTTCAGCAGCGAAGATAAAGACTAATCCGCGAAGCTTAAGGCATGCTTAAGCTCGGACGGATACGATGGATAGTCACGAATTCCGAGCACAACGCAACGAAGCAGTTTTTCACTGGGATAGCATTGCTGGCGATCACTGCCTGTCTTTGCATTCCGCTCCGGAAGAAGGATAGGGCATGAAGCGCATGAGCAATCCCTGGACTAGGCGACAGTTTGTGAGCGGGGCGACGGCGGCCGCCGCTCTCCCGTTTGTTGGGCCAGGGGAATACGCTCTGGCCGCGGACTCTGCAGCTCTGCGGGGCAGGTTTCTTACTCATGTTTCAGTTGTGCGCGTGAACCAAATCGAAGTGACCCCGACTCGTTCGATCGGCGAAGACGAGGCACCGGATAATAGCACCGGTCATATCCGGGCGCGGCGAGAGGCGTTTGCGCGCGGCTGTCCGAACGGCAACATGACCTGGGCGGTCAGCTGGCTCGCTCTGCATGATACACGCCAGGAATATAGGGACGCGCGACGTCTGCTCGCGTCTTATCACGAGGAATATGGTGACGAAATCACGTTCATCTCTGGCGGCTATTTTGCACCTATGTACGACACTCGCGAGCACAATCGCCGGACAATTCACGAAGCGCTTCAATCGATCTCCGCGATGGTGGGGAACGGGTATCGACCGCAGTGCCTGGTAGCGGGATTTATGGATGCGGAAAACCAACGGTTGCTCGCCAGTGAAGAGGGCATTCATGTCTGCCAGGGGCAGATCTGGAGTCAGCACGGCATCGACAACGGGGATGGCGACGGTGGCATCTGCTATCCCTACTATCCCAGCCGGGAACACTATCTGAAACCTGCGCAGGGCGCGTCCGACTTCATCGACTGTGTTTGTCTCGATGGCTGGACCTGCGATTTGCTGACCGCACGCCGCAATGGCTTCGAGGGCGGATTCAACAGCCGCATGGGTGTGGGTCCAATCGAGACAGTTGGCAACCTGGGAAAAGAAGCAGGCTGCAGAGAGATGATGGCTACCACCGCAATGCACTTCGACCGGGGTCACGATCTGAACGGATTTGGTTGGGTGACGGGGATCTGGGAGGTATCGGTCGGTCACGATGAGGACCTGGCATGGTGGCTGCAGGCAGTGAGGGAAAGATGGCCGGATACCCAGGTGATGACGGAAGGATCGTTTGGTTTGGAATGGCGAAAGCACATTCCCAACAATTCGAAGGTTGATTATCGGTTTGATGCCAAAGGTACCGGGGCGCCAGGGTCAGAAAGGGAACTGGAAATTCAGTGGTTCATGAACCAGCAGTTTCGGCTGGGACTGCTTGGAAACTGGACATCGGGCAGCGCTCCGATGGTGATTGACTTTACTCGATACGATTTACCGGCTCATGAACCCGAGGATCTGCAGCGAGAGTGGAGCCTGATGAACGTGCTGAACCAGAAGGGAATTCGACCCCAGGACAGGCCGGTCCGGTTGGGGCAGCTCAGCCGGGAAGACCAGCGTCGGATTTATGCGCGATATCCAGAACTGAAGAATCTGGCTTGAGCATGCGTCTTTAGGCCACGGGCTGAATCAAATCAGCGAGCAGGAATTCGCAGCCATGTCGGATGAATCATGAAGATGCCTGCAAATTTCTTTTAGCGCGGCAGCCAATCAAGGAGATCGTCATGGCCGTTATCCGGAATTGCCCATCGTGCGGGAAGGCAAATCGAATTCCTGCGAAACACCTTGCCGATACGGGAAGATGCGGCGCCTGCAAGGCAGCGCTACCCGCGTTGGCTGAACCCATCGAGGTCAGCCCCGCGGAGTTTGACGAAGTTGTTCGCGAAAGCAAAGTCCCTATCTTCGTCGATTTCTGGGCTTCGTGGTGTGGCCCATGCCGGATGGCCGCGCCCCATGTTGCTCAAGTCGCTCGAGATCTCGCGGGGCGAGCTGTCGTGCTCAAGGTCGACACAGAGAAGTACCCGGAGCTTGCGGCTCGATACAACGTCCAAGGCATTCCGAACTTCGCGGTGTTCGCCAACGGCAGACTTCAGTTCCAGCAAGCAGGTCTGGTGGACGCGGGCACGATGAAGAGTTGGCTGGCTCGCGCCGCCTAGGCTGGGAAGACGTATGTGAAAGTTTTCCTGGCCATTTTTTGGGAAGGGCATCCGCTGGACAGCGATCGAGTTATTGCGAAGGTTGGGCGGGTTAATGGGCCAACAACGACTTGTTGAATTGACTGCATATCCGTCGGGCGTGTTCGATAGAATCGGTCGAATCCAAGCTTCAATGCGCGCGTGAGCGAAGTTTTGGACGAGCGATGGC
>Ga0187847_10003590_pt1 | contig 11779 bp, 13 predicted proteins | sample June2016WEW_4_10_FD_132458 | JGI IMG/M metagenome (GOLD analysis project Ga0187847, IMG submission 132458) | Peatland microbial communities from SPRUCE experiment site at the Marcell Experimental Forest, Minnesota, USA - June2016WEW_4_10 | ecosystem: Environmental > Terrestrial > Soil >...
AAATGGGCGGCGCGCAAGCCATCGCGGCCTTCGCCTATGGCACACGCACAGTGCCGCGCGCGGACCGTATCGTCGGGCCGGGCAGCATCTACGTGGCGGCGGCCAAGAAACTGCTCGCGGGCGATGTGGGCATCGACTTCGTGGCTGGCCCGACCGAAATCCTGATCATTTCCGCCGATGGCAATCCCCGGCACCTCGCAGCCGACATGCTCGCGCAGGCCGAGCACGATGTCGATGCGGCCGCCATCCTGCTCACCACTTCCAAACGGCTCGCCAATGCGGTGGCCCAGCAAATCGAGCGGCAGCTTGTGGATCTGCCAACCGCCGCCGTCGCACGCAAAGCCATCCAGCGCAACAGCGCCATTATACTGGTGCGGTCGCTTGAGGAGGCCGTCGAACTTTCCAACCGTTTCGCGCCCGAGCACCTGAGCATTCCGGACGACCGGCTGCTGGCGCGCGTGCAGCATGCGGGCAGCATCTTCATCGGCCCGTTCAGCACGGAGGCCGCGGGCGATTACGCATCCGGACCGAATCACGTGCTGCCCACCAGCGGCGTGGCGCGCTTGCGGGGCGGGCTGTCTGTCGGCGATTATTTGAAGGTGATTTCGGTGCAGCGCCTCAGCCGCGGGGCTCTTGCCGCGCTGGCTCCAGCCATCACCACGCTGGCCCGCGCCGAGGGGCTGGAAGCGCACGCGCGCTCCGTCGAGGTGCGGACGGGCGGCCTGAGAGGCCGCCGCAGGCCGAGGGCCTGCCCCACGGCGGACGGGTAATTCATGACGAAGCCTAAGCCAGCCCGACTGCCCAAAGGCGCCATCCGCCCGCGCGAGGCCGTGCTCCAGATGGCGCCCTACTCGCCGCCCACCGCCGGCCGCGCGGACAAGTTGCGCCTCGATTTCAACGAAAATACGGTGGGATGCTCGCCGCGCGTCATCGAGTTCTTGAAGCAGCAGCTCAACGCCGGCGGCCTCGCGGTCTATCCCGAATATGGCGCAGCCAAAGCCGCCGTGGCCGAGTTTTTCCGCGTCGCACAAGACCAATTCATCTTCACTAACGGCACCGATGAAGCCATCCAGGTCTTCATCAATACCTACGTGGACGATGGCCAGGAAGTGCTGCTGCTGCGCCCCGCCTACGCCATGTACCGCTTCTATGCGCAAGTGGCCGGTGCAGCGGTGCGCGAAATCGCTTACGACGGTCCCACGATGGAGTTTCCGCTCGCCAGCGTGCTCGACGCCATCACCCCGTCGACGCGCGCCGTGCTGATCGCGAACCCGAACAACCCCACCGGTACGGGCCTTTCGCTGCTGGCCATCGAGCGCATTCTGAAGCGCGCGCGCAAGGCCGTGGTGTTTATCGATGAAGCCTACTTCGAATTCTCCGGCATCACCGCGCTGGGCCAGATCGCGCGCTCGCCCAACCTGTTCGTCAGCCGCACCTTTTCCAAAGTGTACGGCATGGCGGCCATGCGTCTGGGCTGCTTGTTCTCGCATCGCGCAAACATCGCCTACCTGCACAAGGCGCAATCGCCTTACAGTGTGAACACGCTGGCCGTGCTGGCGGCGCAAGCGGCCATCCGCGACACCGCGTATATCGAGAATTACGTGGCCGAAGTGCTGGCCGCCCGCGAGTTGTTGTGCGTCGGCCTGGAGCGGCTGCAGATCGGCTATGTGCCCAGTTCCGCGAATTTCGTATTGATTCGGGCCGGCCGGCGCGCGGTCGAGGTCCGCGACCAATTGCGCGGCCAGGGTATCCTGGTGCGCGACCGCAGTTACGAAGCACCCGGCTGCGTGCGCATCACGGTGGGCACGCGCGAGCAGACGCGCCGCCTGCTCGGCGCGCTCGAGGAGATATGGCTGAAGCGTTGATCGTCTTCGATATGGACGGAGTGCTGGTGGACGTGAGCGAGTCCTACCGCGAAACCATCGTGCGCACGGTCGAGCATTTCGCCGGCGTTACGGTTACGCGCGCCCAAATCCAGGACTACAAGAACCAGGGCGGCTTCAACGACGATTGGAAACTGTCGCATCACATGATCGCGCAGCACGGCGTGGCCGTAGGGTTCCAGACCGTGGTGGATTACTTCCAGGGCCTGTTTCACGGCAATGGTACAGATGGCCTGATCCTACGCGAGCGGTGGATGGCGCGTGACGGCTTGTTCGATCGCCTCGCCGCGCGCTTCGATTTGGCCCTCTTTACCGGACGCCTGCGCTGGGAAGCGGAAGTCACACTGCACCGCTTCGCGCCGGAGCTGCGCTTCGATCCCATCATCGGCATGGAAGACGTGACCGCATTGAAGCCCGCGCCGGAAGGTCTGCTGAAGATCGCAGCAACGGCCGGCGGCCGCAAGATCTGGTACGTCGGCGACACGGTGGATGACGCGCGCTCGGCCAAGGCGGCGGGTGTGCCGTTCATCGGCATCGCCTCGCCCGACAACGTGCGGCGCGCGGAGGTGGCTTCGCTGTTCCAAGCCGAAAAGGCCGCGGCTGTCCTGGACGACATCAATCAACTGGAGAGTGTACTGATCTGATGCGCACTGCCACCATCCAACGCGATACCAAGGAAACGCGGATCAAAGCCTCGCTCAAGATCGAAGGCCGCGGTATGTACCAGATCTCCACCGGCATCCGTTTCTTCGATCACATGCTGGAGCTGTTCGCCAAACATGGCGGCTTCGACCTGAGGCTCGAAGCGAAAGGCGACCTGGACGTGGACCAGCATCATACCGTTGAAGACGTGGGCATCGTGCTGGGCCAGTTGTTCGCGAAGGCGCTGGGCGACCGGCGCGGCATCAACCGCGCGGGCTACTTCGTGCTGCCCATGGACGAGACGCTCGCCGTGGTGGCGCTCGACCTGGGCGGGCGGCCCGCGCTGGTCTACCGCGACCTGGTGCGCGTGCGCCTGGTGGGCGATCTGCAAACCGAATTGGTGGAAGATTTCTTCGGCGGCTTCGTGAATCATGCCGGCGCCAACCTGCATGCGCGCGTGATGTACGGCCGGTCCAACCACCACAAGATCGAGGCGATCTTCAAGTGCTTCGCGCGCGCTTTGAAATACGCGTGCTCCACGGACCGGCGGCTGCGCGGCCAGTTGCCTTCGACCAAGGGACTGCTATGATCGCCATTCTGGATTACGGCGCCGGCAACCTGCGTTCGGTCGAAAACACGCTGGCGGAAATCGGCGCGGCTTATACGCTGGTTCGCGATGCGGCCGGCTTGCGAGAGGCGCGGAAGATCATCCTGCCCGGCGTGGGTCATTTCGGCCAGATGATGCGCGCGCTCGACCAGATGCAGGTGCGCGACGCATTGATCGAGCGCATCCGCGCCGGTGTGCCGTTTCTGGGCATCTGCCTCGGCTTGCAGGCGCTGTTCGAGCGTAGCGAAGAAGCGCCCGAGGCGCGCGGCCTGGGACTGTATGAAGGCACCGTGCGGCGCTTTCCCGCCGATGCGCGCGTGCCGCACATGGGATGGAACCAGATTGATCGGTGCGGTGCTTCGCGGCTGCTCGACGGCCTCGACGCGCATGCCTTCGTCTATTTCGCGCACAGCTTTTACGCGCCCGCGGTCCCGCAGACCGCGGCGACCTGTACCTACTCGCTGCCTTACACGGCCGTGCTCGAATCGGGCAACACGTTCGCGGTGCAGTTTCATCCGGAGAAGTCCGGGCCGAGCGGGCTGCGCGTGGTGCGGAATTTCGTGGAGTTGCCGTAGGATGTACAATCTGATCATGGGGGTGACGAGCAACCTACAGCTCTATATCGCGGTGGGCCTGCCCACCATCGCTGTGATTACCAGCTTGGTGATCAGCCTGGTGCAGATCAGCGCGATCCGGGAAGACATGCGCACGCAGATCGGCGCAATCCGGGAGGACATGCACTCACAAATCGGCGAGATTCGCGAAGACATCCGCGAGATCCGTTCCGACATCAAGCTGCTAACGGGAAAAGTCTACGAGCTGATGGGGCAGAAATAGCCCCGGCACGATGCTCGCCAAGCGCATCATTCCCTGCCTCGACGTAACCGGTGGCCGTGTGGTCAAGGGCGTCAACTTCGTTCACCTGCGCGACGCCGGTGATCCGGTGGAACTTGCGGACCGCTACAACCAGGAGGGCGCCGACGAGTTGGTCTTCCTGGACATCACCGCATCGAGCGACGCGCGCGAGATCATGGCTGGAGTGGTAGCGCGCACCGCGCGCAAGGTGTTTATCCCACTGGCGGTGGGCGGCGGCATACGCTCGGTGGCGGATGCGCGCGGCATCCTGCTATCCGGCGCGGACAAGATTTCGGTCAACACCGCGGCTGTGCGGCGTCCCGAATTGATCACCGAGCTGAGCCAGGAATTCGGCGCGCAGGCTGTGGTGCTAGCCATCGATGCGCGGCGGCGCGCACCCGGCGCGTGGACCGTGTATACGCGCGGCGGGCGGGATGCGGAAGACCTCGACGCGGTTGCCTGGGCGGCCCGCGGCGAAGAGTTAGGCGCGGGCGAAGTGTTGCTCACTTCCATGGATAGCGACGGCGTGCAGCAGGGCTTCGATTGCGAATTGACGCGGGCCATCTCCCGCGCGACACGCATACCGCTGATCGCCTCCGGAGGCGCCGGCAAACCCGAAGACTTCCTGCGCGTGCTCACCGATGGCGAGGCCGATGCGGCGCTGGCGGCGTCGGTCTTCCACTACGGAACTCTGCGCATCGCCGACCTGAAGGAATACCTGGACCGGAGCGGTATCCCGGTGCGGAGGGGGTGATGATTTTCCCTTGCATCGATTTGCTGGACGGCAAGGTGGTCCAGCTTGTGCAGGGCCGCGAGAAGGCGCTCGAGGGAGACTCGCCGCTCGAAATGCTGCGCCGGTTTGCGGCCTTTCCGGAGATTCAGGTGATCGACTTGAATGCCGCGATGGGCACCGGCTCGAACGACGATCTCGTGTGCCTGGTGGCTGCGCATGCCTGCACGCGCGTGGGCGGCGGCGTGCGTTCGGCCGATCGCGCACGGGCGCTGGTCGACGCAGGCGCGCACAAGGTGATCGTGGGCACAGCCGCCTTCGCCGCGGACGGCATCAACGCGGCGTTTCTGGCGGACTTGGCGGCCGCCATTGGCAAGGAGCGGGTGATCGTCGCGCTCGATTCCAAGCAAGGCCGCATCGTGGTGAAGGGTTGGCGCGAAGCGACCCGTTTCCGCGCCGAGGAAGTGCTGGCGGCTTTGGAGCCTTACTGCGCGGGCTTCCTATGCACTTACGTGGATAAGGAAGGCATGCTACAGGGCACCGATCTCGACTGGTTCCGGCGGTTGCGCGCCGCGACACCGCTGGAAATCACGGCGGCGGGCGGCATCACTACGATCGAGGAAGTGCGCGCTCTGCTGGCGATGAACGTGCATGCCGCTCTGGGCATGGCGGTCTACACCGGGCGGGTCAGGCTGGAAGATCTGGCAGAACTGTCCGCGCGGTATCATTGCTAGTGTGATTCGCCGCCTTTACGTCAATAACTTCCGTTGTCTGGAGAACTTCGAATTACGACCCGCGGGCCAGTCGTCCGTCCTACTCATTGGAAAAAACGGCTCGGGCAAGACCGCAGTGGGCCTTGCGCTGGAAATTCTGCAGAGGATCGCCCGCGGCACGAACCGCGTGGATGACCTGGTGAAGCCAACGGACTTCTATCTCGGGCGCGCCGACGCGCCTATGCGATTTGAAATCGAGATCGGACTACAGGGCATGGTCTTTTCGTACATTGTCGCTTTCGAGCTTCCCATTGGCTCAAAGGAAATGCGTGTATTTGAAGAGGAACTGTCAGTCGCCGGCGAGCCAGTATATAAACGAGTACGGGACGAGGGGCAGGAGGGGCGAGCGAAGTTTAATATAGACTGGCGCCTGGTGGCTCTGCCGATTGTTCAGGAACAGTCGCCCAAGGATCCTCTGTTCATCTTCAAACAGTGGCTCGCCCGAATGCTCATTCTTCGACCGATACCCAGCCTGATTACGGGAGGCTCAAACCAGGAGACGCTGGAACCTAATCTTCAGGTCACCGACTTTGGTGCGTGGTTTTCCGGTCTTTTGGCTCACGCGCCGGCCGCTTATGTCGATGTCGACAAGTATCTCAAGCAGGTGCTGCCCGACCTGATAGACATCAAGAATCCGTTGATGGGCACCGGCTCCCGAAGCCTGGCGGTCCAATTCGGCAGCAGCCAGGGAAGCGTAAAGGTTCCGTTCGCAGATCTGTCGGACGGCGAGAAGTGTTTCATGATCTGCGCCATGGTGCTTGCCGCGAACCATGCCTACGGCCCACTGGTCTGCTTTTGGGATGAACCGGACAACTATCTTGCGCTAGATGAAGTCGGGCACTCTGTGATGGCTCTCCGCAAAGCCTTCCAATTGGGCGGCCAGTTCATCGCGACCTCGCACAATCCCGAGGCGATCCGCGTTTTTTCAGACGAGAACACACTTTTCCTTCACAGGAGGAGCCACCTTGATCCCACGACCATTCGCCCGCTCAGCGAATTGCAGGTGAACGGAGATCTGGTCGGCGCGCTGATTCGCGGCGATGTGGAGCCATGAGCGCCGATAAGCATCAGCCACACGTCCTGGTGCTCCCTGAAGACGACGCCAACCGCCAACTGGCCAGGGGATTTCTCCTTGACCCGTCTGTCTCAGCTCGGAGGATTCAGGTACTCCCGGTGGCTGGGGGTTGGCGAAAAGTCATTGACTCCTTCGAGTCAGATCACGTCAGGGAAATGGATCGCTATCCGCAGCGATTTATGGTGCTGCTCATCGACTTCGATAGTCGCGACGATCGGCTGACGCACGCCATGACCGTCGTTCCCGCGCGTCTAATTGACAGAGTCTTTGTTCTGGGCGTCTGGACGGATCCCGAGGAACTCAAGAGCAAACTTGGTCGACCTTACGAGGCGATCGGGCAAGACTTGGCGAAGGATTGCCGTGAAGAAACCGATACGACTTGGGAACACGATCTCCTGCGACACAACTCCACCGCGATCGACCGCCTACGCGACCGTGTTCGGCCGTTTTTGTTTCAGCTCTGACCGTCCGGAGCGTCGTTCCAAGCCGTATCCGCCGCCGGCGGAATGAAGGTCATAGCCCGCTCGGTCACGGCGCAGATGGTGAGACTCGGGTTCACGCCCAGGTTGGCCGCCAGCACGGAACCGTCGCAGATGTACATGTTCTTATAGCCGAAGACGCGGTTGCGGTGGTCCACCACGCCATCGGCGGACGAGCCGGCCATCGGACAGCCGCCCAGTATGTGCGCGGTGCCGGGGACGTTGAATAGGATCTCGGTCACCATGCTCATGGGCGTGCCGCCGATCAGTTGGGCGGCCTTGCGCGCAAACTCGTTGGCCTGCGGGATGAACGTCGGAATCTTCTTGCCCTGGCTCACGAGAATCTTTTTGAACGGATAGAACCAGCGGCGGCGCAGGCGCATGTCGATGTGGCGGTCGAGGGTCTGCATGCACAGGAAGATGATCGACTCGCGGGCCCAGCCGAAGGGGTGCAGCGCGCGGGCCGTGCGGATGGGATGCCGCAGCAGCGAGCCGAAAAGCGTGCCGAGCCAGGTGAAAATGCGCGTGCGGCCCGGCCGGCCGCTGGCAAGCAGTGTGGCGAGCGGACCCATGGCGTCGGAACCCGCGGGGTAGCGCACTACCTCGATGTGCGTGTAATCGTCCAGGTAGATGCCCGAGCCGATGGCGATGCCTTTAGAAAAATCCTCGCGGCTGCCGGGGACGCGCACGCCGATGAGCGATTCGGCGTTGGTACGCACGCGATTGCCTAGTTGATCGCTGAGAGCCGGCAGCGAGCCTTTCAGTTTTAGGCGGAAGAGCAGGTCCATGCTGCCCAGCGCCGAAGCGGCAAAGACCACGCCGCGGCAGGTGAAACGGCGGGCGTGCTTCCGAAACAGGGAAATGGAATTCACCGTGCGCACTTCATATCCGGCGCTGCCGTCCGCGGCGCCGTTGAGCGGCGTCACATCCACAACCCTGGTTTCGTCGAAGACCCGCGCGCCGCGCCTTTCGGCGAGATAGAGATAGTTCTTGTCGAGGGTGTTCTTGGCATGGTAGCGGCATCCCACCATGCAGCCGCCGCAGCCAATGCAGGTGGATCGCTGGGGACCTTCGCCGCCGAAGTATGGGTCGGGGCATGTCGCGCCGCCGACTTCTCCTTCGGGCGGCTCGAAGACCGCTACGTCGGTACGGTAGAAAGTGTGGCCCACTCCGGCGTCGTCGGCCGCCTGTTTGAGGAAGTGGTCTGCCGGGCCGAGGATGCGGTTTTCGACGACGCCGAGCATCCGTACGGCGGTTTCGTAATGGCGCGGCATTTGGGCTTTCCAGTCCGCCAGCCCGGCCCAGGAGCCGCTGTCCCACACGGAGTTCTGCGGGACGAGCATGGTGTTTGCATAGGTGATGGATCCGCCGCCCACGGCGCAACCATGCAGGATGGTGACGTGCTTGAAGTACTCGATGTTGAAGAAACCGCGGAGAGCCAGGCGCGGCCGCCAGAACCACCGCCAGATCAGCCAGTTGGTCGAGGGCAGGTTCTCGGGCGTCCAGCGGCGCCCCATTTCCATTACCGCCACGCGGTAGCCTTTTTCGGTGAGGCGATGCGCCGTCACGCTGCCGCCGAAGCCGGAACCGATCACGATGAAATCGAAGTCGGGGCTAGAATCAGACATAAGGGTCTCCTTATCACGAAGGCCACAACAGATGGTACCTCGTGGCGGAGACGCTTTCAGCCCGCTGACAGTTTTCGCTTATAGAATTCCGCGGTGAACTCGGAAATCGACCGCGCCGGTTTGGCGGATTCGAGGTTCTTCAGCATGGCTTGCTTATCGGCATCGCTGCGTTCCTGGCCCAGTTTGAACTTGCCCTCCAGCAGTTCGATTTGCATCTCAAAACCGATGACTCCGGCGATGAGGCCATTGGTGTAGCTTTCGGGAAGTTTGGCGAAGGCATAGCTGGAGCCGGGACCCTCAAACTTGGCGATGAGCTGCGCCAGCAGATCGTGAATGGCCTTCGTGTCCGTGATAGGCTTTGGCCGGCCCGTGGCGTGGGCCACGGCGAAGTTCCAGGTGGGCACGGATTCCGGCTTGGTGTACCAGGTGGGCGAGATGTAACTGTGGGGACCGCGGAACACGATCACGGCGGGCTGGCTGCCATCGAACAATTTGCTCTGCGGGTTCTGGCGGGAGATGTGTCCGTAGAGCGTGCCGTAGGGCGCGGCGGATCGATTGAGAAAAGTCGGGATGTGCGTGATGCGGATGCCGGGGCCGGCGGTGACGAGATCGGCGAAGGCGAATTCGTCCATGAAGTCCTGGAGGAGTTTGCGGTCTTCGACGAGCTGGGGTTTGGGGATATAGAGCGAGCCGGGCGACGGCTCTTGCGCGTTCAGATCCAGGCCGGCGGCAGCCAGGCCGAACAGCAGATGGCGGCGGTTCATGGTGTGGGACCTCCCTTACAATGGGCTGTTGACATCATGCCACGAATTCCGGAGCCGCTGCACGCGCTGCTGGCGAATCTGATCGATTATGCGGGTCTCTATCCACCGGCGGGTCTGCCGTTGCCGGCGGTATTGGAGAATTACGAGGCGTACCTCGCGTCGGCGGAAAGCTGGATGCTCAATCGCCTGGTGCTGCCAGTGGCGAAGTTGCCGGAAGTGCGTTTGCGGGATAACTGGCGCGTGACGTTACTGGTGGAGGGCGAACCGGGTCCGCTGCCCGCGCAGGTGGAGACGCTGGAGACCAGGCTGCCGCGGCGGCTTTCGCTCGCGACCTATTGTGAGGCGCCCATCGGGGGGCGCATTGTGGAGCTCGGCGGCGCGTTTGCCAAGGTGCGCACGGGCGGATTGACGCCGGAAGCGATTCCGTCATCGCAGGCGCTGGCCGATTTCCTGGGTGCGGCGGCATCGCGGCGGGTCGCCTTCAAAGCTACGGCGGGGCTGCACCATCCTATGCGTTCGGCCACCATGCACGGGTTTGTGAATGTGTTTGTGGCGGCGGCGTTCGCGTGGCATGGCGCGGAGCGTGGCGTGATTCTCGATGTTCTGAACGACGGGGATGCCGGCGCTTTCCAGTTCCTGACCGGCGAGTTGCGCTGGCGCGGACGGATCATCACGGCAGCCCAGATCCAAGGCGCGCGCCGCGATTTCGCGCACAGCTTCGGCCCGTGTTCGTTCACGGAACCTGTTGCGGATTTACGGGCGTTGGGGTGGCCGGCTTAGGGTGACATCGATTCACCGGCGACGACCCCGCGACACTCGCCCAAGCCGATGCGCCTGAAGCCGTCGCGTTCGCAGTAGCCGCGTAGAATCACCCCGTCGCCGTCTTCCAGAAACTTCCGGATTTCGCCAGTAGGCAGGCGGATTGGCTCAGCGCCGCGCTGGGTCAACTCGAGCAGGCAGCCGCGCTCTTCGGGCGACGGTCCGGATACCGTGCCGCTGGCCAGTAAATCGCCCGGTCGCAGGTTGCATCCGTTGCTCGAGTGATGCGTGAGTAACTGGGCCAGCGTCCAATACAGGTTCCGAAGATTGCCTCGGCTGAGGCGCGTCGGCTGAAGGCCTGCCTGGCGCATCTGGCGCGATGCGATATAGACTTCCAGCGTCAGGTCGATGCCGCCAGTCTCCCGATCCTCCGCCGCGCTCAGATAGGGCAGCGGTTCGGGGTCGCCATCCGGACGCTGGAACGCGGGCACGCGAAAGGGCGCAAGGGCTTCCATGGTCACGATCCAGGGAGAGATAGTAGTGGCGAAGCTCTTCGCCAGGAACGGTCCCAACGGCTGATACTCCCACGACTGCATATCGCGCGCGGACCAGTCGTTGAGCAGACACAGGCCGAAGATGTGCTGTTCCGCCTCGGCGATGGGGATCGGCTGGCCCAGCGCATTGCCGGGGCCGGCGAAGAATCCCACTTCCAGTTCATAGTCGAGCGAGCGCGTGGGACCGAAGACGGGCGCTTCCGCCGCTGGGTCCTGGGACTGGCCGCTGGGCCGATGCAGGGGCGTACCGCTGACAATGATCGACGAAGCGCGGCCGTGGTAGCCGATCGGCACGTATTTGTAATTCGGCAGCAGCGGGTTGCCGGGGCGAAAGAGGCGGCCCACGTTGGTGGCGTGGTGGATGGATGCGTAGAAGTCGGTGTAATCGCCTATGATGGCGGGGACCATCATATCGGCCTGGTCCATTGGAATCAGGAGAGGCTCGACGGCCGCTTGATGTCCGCCGCCGACGCGCAGCAATTCGCCGAGCCGTTTCCGCAGCCGCGACCAATGGGTGTGCCCGAGGGCCATGAGCGGATTCAGGACGCTGGCGGCGCAGGCGGTAATCGCGGGAGTGCCAAGGCCTTCCAGCAGTCCCGCTTGCGCGCCGCGGCCGAGATCCAGGATGCGGTCTCCGATGGCCACGCCGATCGCGCACGATGGACCGCTGCGAAACACTCCGAACGGGAGATTTTGGATGGGAAAATCGGCGCCGGGTTGATTGGCGGATTCAACCCAACTCGACAGTTGAGGATCGTGCGTGCTGTCCAAAAAAGAAAATGGTTCCAAGTGACCCGATCTCACAGCCAAACTCCCCGCCGGCATGCAACGGCACAGAGCTTTGCCACCAGGATCGCCGGGTGCCCTCCCTTCAGCTCCCCGCCGCCTTCTTTCGAAGGCAACGGATCAAAGCTTCCAGGCTCACCTGCCAGCTTTCCTGGCTGGAACCGGTATCTCGAAGCGGCCTTTCACTCTCCCGAAACGACTGCCCGTTTCCAGGCCACCATTTCGAGGTCAAAGCTCCCGACCT
>Ga0187847_10003595_pt1 | contig 11771 bp, 10 predicted proteins | sample June2016WEW_4_10_FD_132458 | JGI IMG/M metagenome (GOLD analysis project Ga0187847, IMG submission 132458) | Peatland microbial communities from SPRUCE experiment site at the Marcell Experimental Forest, Minnesota, USA - June2016WEW_4_10 | ecosystem: Environmental > Terrestrial > Soil >...
CGAGTTGCCCGCACTCGAGGCCGTGCCGGCCAGCGCGCCACTCACGATGGACGGGACGGTGACCGCCCTCTCAACCGCGCCCGACGGCAAAAGTGTTCTCGTCGTGGTGCGGAATGCGGCAAACCAATACGAGGTGGACCGTGTTACGGCGCTCTGCAATTAGTTTTTTCCTAGTTTTGGTTTGCGCCTGTGCGTGTGGAAGAACAAGGCCCCACTACGGCGGCACGCTGCACGTGGAGATTGTGGGCAATCCGTGGCAAGGTCCGGATGGACTGGCGCGACGTCTGGTTCTGGACGGATTGACCGCGCTTGACGCGAATGGCTTCGTCAGCCCGGCGCTCGCCGTGGAGTGGCAATCGGACTCGAGCGATCATCGTTGGCAGTTCCGCTTACGACAGGGCGTGCACTTTCACGATGGCTCGCCGCTGAATTCGACAGCAGTGGTGATGGCTCTGAACACTGAGTGCACCGCAAATTGTCCGTGGACCGCGGTGCGCGCCGTGGGTTCGTCTGTCATTTTTACCAGTGACTCGCCTCTCCCCAATCTGCCCGCTCTGCTCGCGAGCGACGGGTATCTTATCGCGCTCACGCGCACCGCCGATGGGCAAACTCCGGCGAACCTCATCGGCACCGGACCGTATCAATTCACCAGCTTCAGCAACGGTTTGCTCACGCTGACGTCGAACGACAGTTGCTGGCAGGGCAGGCCATTTCTCGACGGAATCGTGATTGCCGCTGACCGGCCGATTCGCGACCAATGGCTCGACCTCGGCGTGGGCCGCGCCGACATCGCCGAAGTTCCACCACAGGAGCTGCGCCAGGCCCAGCAGCAGCATCTCTCGGTGGTGGTATCGCCTCCAGTGGAGTTGCTGGCGCTTCAAGTGTCGGACTCGGGAGCGCTCACCAACGCGGTCCTACGCGCTGCTATTTCAGAAAGTATCGACCGCGGCGCGCTCTTCAATGTGATTTTCCAAAAACAGGGCGAGATCACTGCAAGCCTTCTGCCACAATCGCTCACCGGCTACGCGTTTTTATTTCCGGCGGACCGCGATTTGAACAAGGCGATCGAGTTGCGCGGGAGCCTGACACCGCCGCCGCTGACACTCGCAGCGGACGGCGACGGAACCATGCAGTTGGCGGCGCAGCGCATCGCGCTCAACTTGCGCGAAGCGGGATTCAATGTGCAGGTCGCGAACACACGCAACGCACCGCATGCCGATTTGACGCTACGCAAGCTGCCGCTCGAAGGAGCCGATCCCGCGGCGGCTCTCGAAACTTCACTGCGCGGCGCGGGAGAAAATGTTCCCGTGGCAGGACAGAATCCTACGGCGCTCTATCGCGCCGAGCACGATTTTCTGGATCTCAAAACGTTGGTTCCGCTGCTTGATCTTCCTCGCGCGTGGGCCGTCGGCAGCCGCGTACGCGACCTGCGATTGCGCGCGGACGGCACGCCGGACCTTGCTGGAGCGTCGCTGGAGGGCACACCGTGAGCCTTCGCCAAAAACTGCTGCTCCTGTTTTCGCTCACCGTGGCTGCGGCGGTCGCAGCGGTGGCGTGGACCGTGCTGGTGCGCATCCGCCACGTCTTTGAGGTGCGCGACCAGGAGGAGACGGCGCTCTTCGTCAGCCAGTTCCAGCGCGAGTTTCAGCATCGCTCGCAGGAAGTGGCCGCGGCTGTGAATCGCTTGGCAGCGAGCGAACGCACGCGCGCCATGGCATTCGAACTGATGCAATCGGGCGACGCGTCGGCCTTTCTCACGGACGCGCAGTCCATGGCGCAGGACGCGCAACTCGATTTTCTTGAGATTGTGGGAACGGACGGAAACGTGGTCAGCTCCGCGCAGTGGCCGGCGCGTTTCGGCTACCCGGAGCCCGCCGCAGCAATTGCCTCGTTCACGCCGTTCCTGAAGCGCGAGGACCTCCCTGATGGCTCGACCGCTCTCGGGCTCTTCACCGTGCGCGCCGTGGATCGGACAGCAGTGCGCCTCGTCGGCGGCGAGCGGCTCGATCAGGGTTTTCTTGCCGATCTCCCCGTTGCGCCGGGAATGCAGATTGGTTTGTACAGCGATACGGGCTCGACCGTAAACGTGAATCTGGCCACAGGCGTAACCAACTCCGCTGCAACTGCTTTCGATCCCTCGCGGCTTCTCGGCGTCAGCGGGAATCTGCCCGGCGCATCGTCCTACCAGAAACTCATCGATGCCGCGCGCACAACTGGCCAACAAGTGAGCGGCATTGTGAGTCCCACCAGCCGCCGCGAAGACAGCCTGAACGCAACTGCGATCCCGCTCAAGAACGAGCAGGGGAACGTGATGGCGGTGCTGGTGGTGGCGATTGCGCGCAGCGGCATGGTCGAGGCGCAGCAGCACATCCGCGCAATTGCATACGGAGTCGCGGCGGGCGGCATTCTGCTAGCCATCGCGTTCAGTTTGTGGATCGCGGCACGCGTTTCGCGGCCCATCGAGCAACTGGCGCGGGCGGCCGAAGAAGTCGCCGGCGGCAACTGGGGCGTGCGCGTGCCGCCGCGCGGGCGCGATGAAGTGAGCGTGCTGGCTCGCAGCTTTAATCACATGACGGAGCAGCTCCAGAGCCAGCGCGACCGCCTGGTGCAGAGCGAGCGCGTAGCTGCGTGGCGCGAATTGGCGCGGCGCCTGGCGCATGAGCTCAAAAATCCGCTCTTCCCGCTGCAGTTGACGGTGGAAAACCTGGTGCGTGCGCGCGAATTGTCGCCAGCGGAGTTCGACGAGGTCTTTCGCGAGAGCACGGCGACGCTGGCAACGGAGATTGCCAACCTGAAGACGATCATTGGCCGCTTCTCGGACTTCAGCAAAATGCCTAAGCCAGAACTCGAGCGCATCGACGCAAAGAATGTAGTGGAGCGCGTGCGTGCACTCTACGAAAACGCCGCCAGTCAAAATGCGAAAATCGACGCAAAGATCAAAATCGCCGTCGACGCCGCCCGTACCCCCATGCCGCTCGACGCCGATCCGGAGCTGCTTCATCGCGCACTCTCGAATCTGGTACTGAACGCCATGGATGCAATGCACGATGGCGGAGTGCTAACGATCTCCGCCCGTCTAAAAGGTGAAACTGTGGAACTCCGGGTTTCGGATACCGGCCAGGGCCTCACGCCCGAAGAGTGCGAGCGCCTGTTCACTCCCTACTACACCACCAAGCAGCACGGAACCGGCCTCGGGCTGGCCATTGTCCAGTCGGTGATTGCTGATCACGCGGGCACTATCGCCGTCGAAAGCACAGCGGGAGGCGGCGCAACGTTTATCATTACGCTGCCGAGGGCCCAAGCATGAACGCGAAAGCTAACATTCTCATCGTCGATGACGAGGCCAATACGCTGGCGTCGCTCGCTCGCGCTTTTCGCCTCGCCGGACACGAAGCGGTAGTTTGCGACAACGCGGAGCGCGCGCTGGAGTTGGCGCGCACGCAACCCTTCGATTTGATCATGAGCGACGTGGTAATGCCGCGGCGCGACGGTCTGGCGCTGCTTGAAGATCTGAAGACCGCAGGCGTGGCCGCACCGGTGGTGATGATGAGCGGCCAGGCGCATATCGAAATGGCAGTGCGCGCCACGCGGCTGGGCGCGCTGGATTTTCTGGAGAAGCCGCTTTCCACGGAAAAGCTGCTGGTCACGGTAGAAAATGCGCTCAAGTTGACGCGCCTCGAAACCGAAAATCGTGACCTGCGAGTGCGCGTCGGCAAGCATACGCTGGTTTATTCGGGAGAAACCATGCGCAGGGTGATGGCGCAGATTGAGCGCGTGGCAGCCAGCGAGACGCGCATCTGCATCTACGGTGAAACCGGCACCGGCAAGGAGCTGGCGGCGCGCACCGTGCATGAGAAGAGCCATCGCGCCGCAGGGCCGTTCGTAACGCTGAATTGTGCGGCGGTGCCTTCGGAGCTGATTGAAAGCGAGCTCTTCGGGCACGAAAAGGGCTCGTTCACCGGCGCGGGGCAGCGGCACACTGGCAAGTTCGAGCAGGCGCACCGCGGAACGCTTTTTCTCGACGAGATTGGCGACATGCCGCTCGCCATGCAGGCCAAGTTGCTGCGCGTTCTGGAAGAGGGCGAAGTGGAACGCATCGGCGCCGGCAAACCCACGACCGTTGACGTGCGCGTAGTTGTCGCCACGCATCGTAATCTCGAGCAGCTCGTCGAGTCGGGAGGTTTTCGGCGCGACCTGTATCATCGCGTGGTCGTATTTCCGCTAGAGCTGCCACCGCTCAGGCAGCGCTGCGAAGATCTGCCCGAGTTGGTGGATCATTTTGTGCGCCAGGTGAGCGGACAAAACGGATGGAAGCCGGTTGCCTTCACCGCGGATGCGCTTGAAGCGCTTCAGGGATACGTTTGGCCGGGCAACATTCGCGAGTTGCGCAACGTGGTGGAGCGCCTGCTCCTGCTCGCTGGCGGCGAGGTTGGGGCAGACGACGTGCGGCTGGCTCTGCCCGCGTCACATAAGATCGCTACGTCAGTCTCCGGCGCGGAGACGGAGACGAACGGTCCGCTTGCGCAACGGGTTCTGGCGTTCGAGCGAGCGCAGGTGCTGGCCGAACTCGAGCGGCACGGCTGCCAGATTACGCAAACCGCCAAGGCACTGGGCCTGGAGCGAAGCCATCTCTATAAGAAGTGCCAGCAACTGGGCATCGATCTCAAAGAGCTACCCGGTCGGGATTGAGCGCCACGCATCTTTTCGCACTGCTGAGCCGCGCAGATATTTCATGTCTCAATGATTAACAGAATGCCATCGCTCGCTACTACACTTTTCTTCCGAATTCGTCGTATGCTGTAAGGTACTTGGGATGCATCCAATGAGAACTTTCACTTTAGAAGAGGCGCAGTCGCTACTTCCCGTGCTGGAGTCCTTACTCAAGCGCGCCATGGAAGACAAGCGTTCCGCGCAAACTGCCGAGTCAGATCTGAGCGAAGTGGCGCGGCGCATTTATTTTGCCGGCGGCATGCGAGTGAATACAGCGGATGTGGCCCGGCAGCGCGCCGAAATGGAATCGCATCTGAAGCGTGTGCGCGAAAGCATCGCAGAAATTGACGCCATTGGGGTGCAGGTGAAAGACCTGGAATCGGGCCTGCTTGATTTTCCCTGTCGGGTCGACGACGAGGTCGTGCTGCTTTGCTGGCGCATGGGCGAACCTGCCATCCAACACTGGCACACCATCGAGGCCGGATTTCAAGGGCGCCAAGTTGTAGACGAGCGCTTCCGCCGCCGCGCCGCATCCGGCGGCCGGCCGAACTGATTCTTATCGCCGGGAATTTCGCTCGCACTGAGCGAATCTTTCTCCCACCGCGTCTATCCAACGAGGTACCCTTTGCCCTGCGCGTGAATCGAATCTCCATGCACGACAAGATGCGCCCCAGCGCAGTACCCTTTGGATTAATATCTATGATCGCTTTCTGAATGAGGAACCCGAATGACCGGTTTTGGAAGGACCTCGCCCCAGGCCGTGACGATGAAAATCAAAATTGGAGCTGTTCTGCTGGCGGCCACAGCGTTCGTCGCGGGATGCTCGGGTTTCTGGACCCTGCCCCCGTCGACCTCTACCACGACGACCACTCCGACCACGCTTTCGAGCGGGATTTTCTATGTGTTGAACCAGACCACCGGGCAGATTGTGGCCTATAAGATTGTGACCGGCTCGTTGACTACGATCGGTACTTATCCCATTACAGGGCCTACCGCTATTGCGATTGACCCTAACCTAGACTTTTTGTATGTAAGCACTCTTACCGGCATCTTTGTTTACAACATCGATTCTGGAGGTGCGCTCACTTTAGGCAACAACAGTCAGGCCATTTCATACGATATTGCTTCGGCCCTTCAGGTAGCTACTAGTACGAACAACTCCTGGCTCATCGATGCTTTCACCAATACAGGCCAGGTTCAAATGAATGCGATTCCCCTAAATTCGAGCGGGACCTACACAAGCCCAGCGAATGTTCCCAAGGCGTATATTACAGTCACGAGTCCTAGCGTAAAGCAGATGGTGCTTTCTCCGAAAGGGGACTACCTCTTTCTCGCCATGGGTAGCGGTGGCGCTGTCGCGGTTCCCTTCAATTCCGGTAGCTCTAGTCCTTTTGGGTCCACGGCGACGACCATTACTGCCGCCAGCTCTCAACAAGCCGCCCTGTCCGTCGCTGTGGATCCAACCGAGCGAATGTTTTATGTCAGCGAAACGAACGCCGCCGGTTCGTCTGATACATCGGGAGCGCTTCTGGCGTTCAGCTATAGCTCACTCACAAGCGGCGGCGCACTCACGCAGATTTCTGGCTCTCCCATAGCTAGCGGCGGAGGGTCGCCGAGCGCCATTCTGCCCGAGGCGTCGGGCGATTACGTCTACGTCGCCAACGGCCAGGGCGAAACCGGGGCTGGAAATATCACGTGGTTTTCCATCACGGCCTCAGGAACCACCTATTCCATCGCGTCCCCCTCAAGCAACTCGATAGCTGCGGGCGTTTTCCCTTTCGGCCTTGCTGAGGACAGCGACGATTATTTTGTGCTGGCGGTATCAACGGGTGGCACGACGTCGAGCGGCGACCCCGACCTTGAAGCCTTTACCATGAGCTCCGGAGCGCTCACTGCCGCGATTGCTTCCAAGACCGGAACCGACCCGGTAGGAGCTTGGGCTATCGCGGCGCTGCCGCAATAGCAGATGTCAGGTTTCACGATGTTGTCGTGAGTTTCCGGACAATCCGTGTTGCCGTTCTCGTCTGATTGATACCGCATTTGATTCCGATCCGGTTACCACTGGCGCCTGAAACAAGACATCTGCCTCTTGGCTGGTGCTATTCTCAAGTCGAGTGCAACATGCTGTGTCTACTCGTCCGCTAATTCTTTTTCTTCGTGCCCTCCGGCACTTCGGGACTGTTTTTGCTTTTTCGGCAGTGGCGCTGGCCTGTCTTTGCCTCTTCGCCGGCTGCGCCCGCTTTCGTCACGAGCAGCACGACATGGTGTACGTCTCATCGGCGCGCCCCATCTATCTCCACGACCGCGTAGCACCGGTTTCGAACCGCGTTTGCCAGGTGGTGAACGGGCAGGCGCTCCAGGTTCTGGAGCACGGGCGGCGTTTTCTCAAGGTCGAAACCGGCAAAAACGAGATCGGCTGGATTGAAGAGCGGGCCGTGATCGACGGAAAGACCTATGAAGCGTTTTTGCAGCTTGCTGCCCAAAACAAGAACGCGCCCGTAGCGGCCACGGCAACGCTGCGCGACGACCTTGCGATGCACCTGCTTCCCGGGCGCGAAACCGAGCGGTTCTATCTGCTCGCCGGCAATAGCAAGGTGGAACTACTGGCGCGGGCATCGGCTCCCAAAAAGCCTGCGGAGGCCTTGGCACCCTTGCCGCCGCCGAATACCGCAAAATCTGTCGCGGTAGGCAAAAGTGCACCCCAAAGTAAAAGCGCACCGTTGAGCGCCAAGGCGAAACCGGAAATTGCGACCAAGCCGCCTGCCACCGGCACAGCGAAGGCCGTGCCGGCCGAGCCCGTGCCACCCGAGATGGATGACTGGTGGCTGGCTCGCGACACGCAGGGCCGCGTGGGATGGCTGCTCGCAAGCCGCCTCGATGTAGATGTGCCCGACGATGTGGCGCAATATGCAGAGAACCAGCGCATTGTGGGCGCGTGGATGCTGACAAAAGTTCACGATCCCGACCCAGATCTGCCAAACCACGACATTCCCGAATACCTGACCGTTTTGTCCCCGCCCACCAACGGGCTGCCCTTCGACTTCGACCAGGTGCGCGTCTTTACCTGGAGTCTCAAGCACCATCGCTACGAGACGGCGTTCCGCCTGCATCCCATCCAGGGCTACCTGCCGGTTAAGGTCTTTACGCAAAACACGGCAGGCGGCACGGTTCCCGCCTTCAGTTTTGAGCTCGCCACCAGCGGCAATGTCACCACCGATCCCAAAACCGGCATCACCAAGCCTGTGGCTCCGCGCACCATCGATTACCAGATGGTCGACACGCAGGTGAGGCGCATCGGCCCGGACATGGCGTCGATTCCAATAACGCATGTGCCCGGAGAGAAGAAGCCGGAGAAGCCTGCGAAAAAGCACAAGAGAAGAGGTTAGAGAGTCCGCGGAGACCCGGCTATTGCGGCCGGCGGCGGAGTTCGAGCTCGACCACGCGCAGCATTTCGCTTTCCGGGGCGGGTTTGCCGGTCCAGATTTCGAACTGGCGCGCGCCCTGCTGCGCGAACATCTCAAGGCCGCTGATGACGGCGAGACCGCGCGACTTGGCGAGCTTGAGGAGCGGGGTTTCTATCGGTGTATAGACCAAGTCGAAGACCAGCGAGGCGTTGAGCTCGTTTTCTTTGATAGGAAGCTGCTGCTTGATGCCGGTCATGCCGCAAGGCGTGGTGTTGACGATGGCGTCAAAGCGGCTTTTGGCGAGCGCGTTCTGGCTCAGGACGTGGGCTTTGGCCTTGCGCGCGAGGGCGGCGGCTTTCTCGTGGGTGCGGTTGACGATATAGACGTCTGCGCCCTGCTCCACGAGGCCGAAAACGGCTGCACGCGCTGCGCCGCCTGCGCCAAGCACCAGAATGCGCGCGCCCTTGAGACGCATGCGCCGTTCCAGCGGCCGAACCACGCCGGCCACGTCGGTATTAAAACCGTAAAGCTTGCCGTCCGCGCCGGTGCGGAGCGTGTTGCATGCACCGATCTTCGCGGTGACCGCGTCCATGTTGGCCAGATGCGGCAGCACTTCCTGCTTGAGCGGCATGGTCACGGCGACGCCGTCGAGGGGTAGGTCGCGGATGACCGTAAGCAAGTCGTCGAGCGTTTTGACTTTGAGCGGCAGCATGACGGCGTTCACGTTTTCGCGACGGAAGGCCGTAACGTGCATGAGCGGCGAAAGCGAGTGGGAGATGGGATTGCCGGCGACGCCGAAGATGCGCGTGGCCTGGTCGAGCTGCTCGAGACGGTAGATGTCGAGGAGGGTGCGCGCGGAGACCTGGCCGGGAGCGGTTTCCTCGCCCTCGGCGGCGGAAGCGAAGGTGAAGGCGGCGCCGGCGCGCGGGCCGAGCACGCGGCTGATCAGGCCCTCCTCGCCCATGGCGATGCCCACCACGTGAGCATTGAGCGATTGGTCCTGGATCATGCGCAGGACGGAGAGGTTATCGGCCAGGCTGCGCGCGGTCGAGACAACCTTGACGAATTCCGGCTCGAATTCAGCGATGCGCTGGGCCGTTTGGTTGAGGCCGTCAGGGCGGCGGGTGCGGCTAAGGTCGTGGGAACTGATCAAAAGAGCGGCTCCGGCGGCGCGCAGGGCGGCGTGGAACCTGGCCAGTTGCGGCCGGGTGGTCTGCTCAGCCGATTCGACCTCCAAATCGACGATATGGGCACCGGCCTCGGCGGCTTTAAGCAACAGCTCCAGTTCCGAATTCAAAGACCCCACAAAGTGGCCGCCAAAAGCTTTACGGCGGCAGGTAGCGATGGCCGTCACCTCGCGATGACGGTGGAGGAAGGCCTTGAGTTCGGAGAATGCGGCCGCCGGCTTGGTCAGGGAGTCTACGCGTAACTCTAAGAAATTAGATTCTTTAGCGGCTTCTTCGGCGCGCGAAAATAGCTCGCCCGAGGTGCTTCCCTGGACGGCAATGCACAGCTTTCCAACACGCAGGCGCGGCATTGCCGGGGCTTGCGCGGGCGGCGATTCAAGCGTACTGGGAACCGCGAGCGACATTTGCTTCAATTGACGCATCTTAAAGGCCTTTAGTTCCCTTTGCAACCGATTTCGCAAACTTTACGGTACCCTTGTGCCGCTCCGTCGGGGAGGCAGAGAATGAATCCGTGCCCTTAAATGCACGCTTCACGCTTCTCACTGCGGCAATTGCGGTCCTTTTTATGAGCGCATCGGCACGTCTCGCCTTCGCCCTGGTACCCTCTTCGCCACCCCCTGCGCCGCGGACGAAACCTGTTCCGCCCCCCGAAATGCGAGTCGACATTAACCACGCCAGTCCCGATGAACTGCTCAGGGTTCCCGGCATGATGCCCAGCTGGGCTGGCCGCATCGTGCGCTTCCGCCCCTACCGCACCAAGCAGGACCTCCTCGATCACGGTGTGCTTCCCAGCGACGTATACGACCGCATCAAGGACTACATCATCGCGCATCGCGACCCGCAATGATCGCAGGCCCGCAGCCCCCCGTTTCGATACACTGATCCAGAACAGGAGGCATTTCTCATGCAAGCCCGCATTCTCGGCACCACCATGCCGGTTCTCGAAGTCGACCTGAATCCCGATGAGAGCGTGTTCTCTGAAAGCGGCGAACTCTCCTGGATGACCGCATCCATCCAGATGACGACACACACGCAAATGGGCGGGGGCGGCGGTTTCTTCGGCGTTCTCAAGCGTGCGGCGGCCGGCGCCAGCATCTTTATGACCGAGTACCGCGCCATCCAGTATCCCGGCTCGGTCTCGTTCGCCACCAAGGTTCCCGGTCACATAGTTCCCGTCGAACTCGGCCAGGGGCAGGAGTATCTGGTGCACCGTCACGGCTTTCTGTGCGCCACGCCGCAGGTCAACATCACTCTGGGCTTTCAGCAGTCGCTCGGCGCAGGCATCTTTGGCGGCGACGGATTTCTGCTGCAGCGCGTCGGCGGCATGGGCACGGCATGGCTCGAGCTCTCCGGCGAACTCGTCCAGAAAAATCTCGCACCAGGCGAAGTGCTGCGCGTGCATCCCGGCCACGTGGGCGCGTTCCAGGCGTCGGTGGGCTTCGACATCACCATGGTTCCTGGCATCAAGAACATGATCTTCGGCGGCGATGGCATCTTCCTTGCACAATTGGTCGGTCCCGGCGCGGTCTGGCTGCAGACGCTGCCTATCTCGCGTCTCGCGCATCAGATCTACGAGTATCTGCCCAAGGCTCCGGCGGCGGAGCAGGCGGGCGGAGCAGGATTGCTGGGCGGCATCGTGGGCTCGATCCTCAGTGGAGGGCAGTAAAAACGACGGGATTAGCGGTGTTAGCGGAGCTGGCCGACGGTGACCGCGTTAACACCGCTAGCTTCGCTTCCCAATCAGGTTTGCAAGGAACGCCTCATGACCCAACTCGCGCGGAGCCAAACGCAGCGCATTCGCGGCCACATCGTCTTTGCGTTTGCTCTTGCCTTCGCAGTCTACGTCGCGTGGCTGTTGCGCAGTCTTCTGCTCCTGCTTTACGTTTCGGCGCTTTTCGCTGTCATCCTCTCACCGGTGGTGCGCGCCACGTCCCGGCTGCGCATCGGCCGGCGGTATCCGTTCGAGGGTTCGGCAGCTATCTTTCTGCTCCTGATGGTTGTGGCCGCGGCGTTGACCGGCTTTGGCTTTCTCGCCTTGCCGCCTGTCGTTCGCGACCTCGAATCCGTCAATGGGGAATTGCCCAAGCGCATTCCCGAACTGCTGGCCAGGCTCAAACAGATTCCTTTCGCCGATCGCCTGGACTCGGGCCAGATCATCGGCTGGATTCAGGGATCGCTGAGCCAGGCGGCCGGCATGGCGCTGCACTCGCTCACCGACTGGGCGGGGGCGTTTATCAACGTCACAGCCGGCTTGGTGTTAACGCTCTACTTCATCATTGAGGGCGAGAGCGCCTATCGCTGGTTTTTATCGTTTCTTGCGCCCCAGCCCCGCGAGCGGCTCGATACAACCCTGCAACGCGCAGCCCTTCGCATGGGGAAGTGGCTCGTCGGGCAGGCCGCCCTGATGCTCATCCTGGGAACCGCAAGCACGATCGTTTATGCCTCGCTCGGCATCCGCTACGCCTACGGC
>Ga0187847_10003596_pt1 | contig 11768 bp, 11 predicted proteins | sample June2016WEW_4_10_FD_132458 | JGI IMG/M metagenome (GOLD analysis project Ga0187847, IMG submission 132458) | Peatland microbial communities from SPRUCE experiment site at the Marcell Experimental Forest, Minnesota, USA - June2016WEW_4_10 | ecosystem: Environmental > Terrestrial > Soil >...
AGAGCCCCGACAAGAAATGTGGTCAGGCCGGACATCTCGGTGGTGACGCCGGGAGTCTGGACCGTGGAGATCTTGTGCCAGTAAGACAAGAGGAGGAATCCGGCGACGACCAGAAAGCCGATGGCCAGCGGCAGCATCCGCGGGCCTGAGATGAGAGCCGCGGAGTAGCCGATGAGGCCAATCAGCGGAAAGGTGCGGACTCCGCCGAAGGAATAAGCTCCGGCCGCCGCCTTGTGTTCTTCGCGTTCCAGGCCGATCAGGAACGAGAGGAACAGGACTAGCACAATCTGCACGGCCTCTGGCGGCAACTGCTTGTAGATTTCCATGCGCGTCTAGCCTCCTAAAGCAATCTGCTAGACAGCTTACACTGTGTCCCGGTTGAGTGGGCAGTGTCTTGCTTTGCAGAGGCAAGAGCCGAAGCATCGGCTTCGGTTGCGTTCACGCCTAAGAAATTTCCGATTGGGTCCGCATTGCGACCCAACATTCCTCAGGGGCTAAAGCCCGCGTCGATATTGCTGCTATTTCGGCACGACTAAAGTCGTGCCCTGACACGTTCTGGATTTGAGCAGAGGTTCCCCGAAGTTCAAGCCAGTAGGCACAGCCGTCCCCAAAATAATTGCGCAAACGCAAAGAGGGCGGAGCTGGTATGCTCCGCCGCCTCTTGCACGAGTTGCTGCCTGATGCCGCAGCTACCCCTTACCGGTGTGCGTGGCTCGCGGCGTGTCCACCGCCGCCGCCGCTTGCATGCGCTTGCGCCGCGTGAGGCGCGCTGGCGTGCGAAGCCGCGCGAGGCGCGGATGCACGAGCTGCGCTGGGTCGCGCCCCTCCGTTATGAGAGACCGCTGCGTTGCCGCGAACCTGGCCGCCGCCGGAGCGTACTGCTCCACCGGCGCGCACTCCACCGCCGCCGCGTGCAAAGCTGCTGCGATTGGCCATGGCGCCGCCGCCGCCGCGATAGCTGCCGCCGCCGCCCTCGCTGAAGCGATGACCGCCCCAGCCGTGGCCATAGCCCCATCCGGCCCATGGGCCCATGCCCAGGAAGATGCCGTTGTAGAAATACCCCGGCCCATAGAAGCCCATGGGCGCGCAGGCGTAGGGCGCGTAGTCGTAGTAGCCGTAGCCACAGACCGGTTGAACGCCAATATCGACGACGAGTTGCGCACGAGCCGCTGGCGCCAGGGCCAGGCCCGCGAGCAATGCGGTAGTTCCGAGTAGAGCTTTAAGTGAGCGCATGTGTGACCCCCTTAAGGTGTCTGCGGTTCCTTGTATTGCGTGGGATGCTGTATGCAGCCGTAAAGAAGAGTCCAGCAACAGCAGCTACCATAAGGATTCCGGATCGGTGCTTGAATCTCCCTCACGCTGTCGGGGGTTGTTGTCGAACTATCCTTACGTTTTCGACTCTAGGCGCTCGTATTGCCCGTGTCTGAGCAATACGGCGCACCACTTCCAAGCCTGCCAACCGGCCATTCCCTGTACCCAGCCTTGCGGTGGTAGCCTAAACCCTTATGGCAGGGTCGTCTCAGGTGGATTTTCTGGTGATGGGGGCGGGCGTGGCCGGGCTGCGAGCGGCGGTAGAGTTGGCGCGGCACGGCGATGTGCTGGTGGTCACCAAGGAGTCCGTGGCCGAGTCGAACACACACTATGCGCAGGGCGGCATTGCCGTGGCCATGGAGGGCGACGAGGACGTTGCGCTGCACCTGCTCGACACCGTGAACGCTGGCGACGGACTGGTGGTTCGCCGCGCCGCCCAGGCGCTGGTGGCCGAGGGGCCTGTGCGGGTGGCCGAGCTGATCGAGTGGGGCGCGGCCTTTGACAGCGAGGGCGGCGAACTGCTGCGAACCCGCGAGGGCGCGCACTCGCTGCCGCGCATCCTGCACGCCAACGGCGACGCCACAGGCGCTGAGATCAGCCGTTCGCTGGCGGCCTTTGCCCGCGTTCATAAGCGCATCCGTTTTGCCGAGTGGACGACGGTCACCGGCCTGGTTGTGCGCGATGGGCGCGTCGCCGGAGCCGATCTGCTGGGCTGCGACCGGCGTCCTGAGCGCACTCTGGAGCGCGTCAGCGCCCGCGCCGTGCTGATAGCCGCCGGCGGCGCGGGTCAGGTCTACTCCGACACCACTAATCCCTCGGTGGCCACCGGCGACGGCATCGCTCTGGCCGCGCTGGCCGGGGCCCCCGCGGACAGGTCTTCGTCCGTGGGGTGGGAGACCGGGGCCGCGCTGGCAGACATGGAGTTCTATCAGTTCCATCCCACGGCGCTCTCGCTGGCCGGCGCGCCGCGTTTTCTGCTGTCGGAGGCTCTGCGCGGCGAGGGCGCAATCCTGCTGAACGATCGCGGCGAGCGCTTCATGGAGCGCTATCACCCGCTGCTCGAACTGGCGCCGCGCGATGTGGTGGCGCGGGCGATTACACGCGAAGGCATGGGCGCAGCACCCGGAGAAGTGCGCTTGGTCCATCTGGACATGCGGCACGTGAAGGAGATCGACCTGCATCATCGCTTTCCCGGCATCAGCGCCGAGCTGGCGCGCTACGGCCTCGACCTCGGCCGCGACCTGATCCCCGTGCGCCCGGCCGCGCATTACCTGATGGGCGGCATCAAAACCGACCTCTTTGGCCGCACCACGCTGCCTGGGCTTTACGCGGCGGGCGAGGCTGCCTGCACCGGCGTTCACGGCGCAAACCGGTTGGCCTCGAACTCGCTGCTCGAAGGGCTGGTCTTCGGCGCGCGCGCCGCGCGGTCGATGCTCGACGATGGGTTGGTCTTGCAGACGGCATACGCGCCCGCGAGTGCGCAATCGCTCACTCCCGCGGCTTTGACCGCCAGCGAAGAAGTCCGGCTGGAAGAGATCATTGCCAATCTGCAAGCCGCCATGTGGTCTTACGCTGGCCTCTTGCGCGAGGAGTCCACACTGAGGCAGGGCTTGGCAGCGCAGCAGGCTTGCGCCGCGAGTCTGGCAGAGCTGGCCGGGCACGGCAAGGTGAGCCGCCGGCTGGCCGAAGCGCAGGCTATGAACTGCGTGGCCCACGCCATTCTCGCCTCCGCCCTGGCCCGCACTGAGAGCCGCGGCGCGCACTATCGCAACGACTTTCCGCAGCGCGACGACGATAACTTCCGCAAGCACTCGGTCTTCGTGCGTGATGGGCAGGTGGCGTTCGAGACTTGGTAGGCGCCGGGCTGAGAAGCTCGAAGATCTTGCGACCGGCCCGACCCGCGCCGGGTGCTTTTTCCGCTCTTTGCAACCCTGCCGTGCTTAAATTGGATTGATGATCGTCGTCGCAAAAGGACGTGGGTTCTTGATTGCCGCAGTCGCGGCCGGATGCATGCTTCTCGCCGACCTGATGACAGCCGCTCATTTCCATGACAGCAACTATTACGCGCAGCATGGGTGGCCAAAGCTGGCTGCGTTTTTCGCGGCGGCCGGCATCGTATGGTGGTTGACGCTGAAGCGCGGAGAAGAAATCTTGACAGCGACAAATGAAGCCCCGCCGAAGCGGTCGATTCTCCGCGATCAGGACTCGCTATTTTGGATTCCCGCAAAATACTGGCCGGGAGTTCTATTTGTGCTGGGAATCGGATTGTGTTTCGTTCGCGGTTAGAGGGAAACGCCAATTTGCCGATGAAGAGCCAACGAAGCTCTTGCTACTCCCTATTCCCTACTCCCTATTCCCTGCCGTCACCGACACCACCGCGCACACCGCAAGTATCGCGCCCATCACTGCCAGCGACAAAGTGATCGGCACGTCGATCCACCGCGCGGTGAACATCTTCAGCGCGATAAAGGCCAGCATCGCGCCCAACCCGTAGTGCAGATAGCGGAAGCGGTCCAGCAGCGAGGCCAGCGCAAAGTAAAGCGAGCGCAGCCCCAGAATCGCCGCGATATTCGAGGTGTAGACCACGAAGGGATTGTGGCTGACGGCCAGCACGGCGGGAATCGAATCGACTGCAAAGAGCACATCGGTGACTTCGACGGCGAGAATCACCGGCAAGAGCGAGCCTTTCGCCGGTTGCAGCCGCCGAATCCATTCAGGAACAGCCGCGCTGGCCGAGCCGCCGCGCACAAGCTTCCACGCCGCGTAAAGCAGAATCAGGCCGAAGATCCACGTGATCCAGTCAAAGCGCTTGAGGAGCGTAATGCCCGCGGCGATGAAGAGCGCGCGCAGCACGACCGCTCCGGCCACGCCCCATAGCAGAGCTGTGTGCTGCCGTTGCGGGCTGATGCGGAAGCCCTGAAAGATGAACAGGAAGATAAAGAGATTGTCCACGCTGAGCGAGGTCTCAATCGCATAACCGGCGACGAATTCGAGGGCGGGCTGATGGCCTTTGGCGATGGCGATCCAGGCGGCGAATCCGGTGGCGGCGGCGACGAGAACAGCCGTCCAAAGCCAGGCGACAGCCTGCGGATGCCGCGTTTCGCGCCGATGGCCCGGCAGCAGCGAGTCGGCCACCAGCAGCGACGCCACCACGGCATGGAACCCAACCCACCAAACCCAGGAAACGCCAGCGATCATGAAACCAGGGAATAGGGAATAGGGAACAGGGAATAGAGAAACGGCGCTCATTTTCGGAGCTTACTCATCATGGCGACCAGCATCCGGCTAACCTCACCCGAAAGGCTCCCCGCCAGTTTTCTTGACTCATCTGAACCAAAACCGAGCGCCTCAGAAATCACGAGTTGAGTCTCAACTTCGCAGTTCGAACCACGCGCATGGCCTAGAAAGAGAAGGTACTCTCCCTTCGTAGACCTACCGTATCCCTCCGCGATATTGCTGGCAACCGAGACCGAGGCCCTCCGAAGTTGGTTGGTAAGACCAAACCTCTCGGATGCCGGAAATGCAGCGGTGAGCTTGTATACGGCCACGGTGAGCTGAACAGCTCGCTGCCAAACCACGAGATCTTTGAAAGACTCGCCCATCTGTGACTCCTATTCCCTGTTCCCTATTCCCTTCATCGCAAATCAATCAACCGTATCGTTTCCATAAACACATCGCCGTCAATCGTCAGGCTATGCGCGCTGATCTTGTCCATGGTGTCTTTGTCGGTGTGGTGGTAGCTGTTGTTGGGGCCGTAATTCAAGTCGATGATGTCGATCGACGGCACGCCGCGCCGGACAAACGGCAGATGATCGTCCTCCACCGCTATCTCCGTCTTGAAGAAGTAGCGCTCGTAGCCAAACTTTTTGACTGCCTGGCGAACCAGAGCAACCAGCCAGTCCGTCGATTGGCTCTCGCGCTGGATTTCGAGGTCCTTGTCGCCGATCATGTCGGCCAGGATGAAGGCCTTGATCTTGCCCAGCGTCCCGTCGCGGCCCCATTTGGCGGCCAGGTGTTTGGTGCCGTAGGTCGAGTCCGAGTCCGTCCAGCTCTGGATAGCCTCTTCACCGTCGTCGAAGAGAAGCCAGACCGAGTAGCCGTCGAGCTTTTTGCCTCCAGCGGTCTCCGCGCGCAACTGGTCGGCGATTGCCATCAGCAGGCCGGTTGTCGAGCCGCCGTCGTTGGCGCCGACGAAGTTGATGTTCTTGAGCCAGTAGTTGGTCTCGTAGTGCGTGGCCAGCACGATCGCGCCGTCCTTTTTGCCGGGAAAGCGCACGATGAAGTTGCGCATGGGCACGGCGCCGATGGGCGTGTCGGCGGTGAAGGTGTCTTCTTCAAGCTGGTCGTGGCGGAAGTGGTCGCGCAGAAACTCCTCGGCCTTCAAGTGGCCGGGGCTGGTGGGCCAGCGCGGACCGATGGCGACGAACTGGCGGGCGTACTCCAGAGCTTTAGCGCCGTTGAAGTGTGCCTGCGCCCGAGCGGCCAGAGGAGCCGCAACAAGAACCAGCAGCGCCAGTCGCGGCGCCACTCGCTTCCCAAACGAGAAGAAACTCACTGTGCGGCCTCCTTGGCTTGCTTGGCTTTGCGGCGCGCGGGATGAACCCACCAGGCCACGCCGATCCCAATCAGATAGAGCGCCAGCATCGGTATGGCGTAGATGCACATCGTCCAGGGGTCGGGGCTGGGGCAGATAACGGCCGCCACCAGGAAGACCGCCAGAATCGCGTAGCGGATGTTCTTCCACAGAAAGCGCGGGCTGACGATGCCAAAGAGCGCCAGGAAGAAGATCAAAATCGGCAGCTCGAAGCTGATGCCCAGGCCGAGGATGATGGAGAGAAAGAAGCTGGAGTACTCCTCAATGGTGACCATCGAGGTGAAATTGTGGCCGAAATTCACGATGAGGATTTGCAGCGCGCCGGGCAGCACATAGAAGTAGCCGAATCCGGCGCCGGCCAGAAACAGCCCCACGGTGGCAGCCATGAAGGGCACCACAAATCGCCGCTCCTTCTGGTAGAGTCCCGGCGCAATGAACAGCCAGACCTGGAAGAGAATAAAGGGCGAGGCCAGTATCGCCCCGGCCACCAACGAAACCTGTAAGTCCAGGTTCAAGGGGTCCATGGGGTGCGTGAAGACCAGCGTCTTGCCGATGCGAACGAGCGGCGCCTGGATGATCGAGACGAAGCGGTCATGGAACCCCCAGGCCGCGCCGAATCCCAGAGCCAGGTAGATGGCCGAGCGGACGATGCGCTTGCGCAGCTCGTCCAGATGCTCCATGAGGCTCATGCCGGGCAGTTCCACGCGCTCAGCCACGGCGGCGCGCGCTTTGCCGATTGCGTCAGCGGGATCAACCATGGGCTGGGTGCTCCGTCACCGGCGCGGTCTCGTCCGCATGGGCTTCAGCGGGAGGCTCGCCCGGCTCCGCCATGCGGTTGGGCCGCTCCGCCGCAACCGGCTCGCCGGTCGAAGGCGGCTGAATCAGCGGATAAGGCTCATCGTGTTGAAACTCTCCAGGTGAGACGGCGGGGTAGACGGCCTCTTCGGCGTAGGGGCTTGGCGTGGGGAATTGACCATTCGGCACGGGTGTCCGGGCCGTTGCTTCGATGGCCGGTGCCGGAGCCGCCAGCGGCAGCGCGGCCAGCCGATCCGCTTCCTTGGCGCGGCGCTCGGCGTCCTCGGACTTGCGCAACTCCTCTTCCATCTGGAATTTGAAGTCGTTTGAGGCTTTGCGGACCTCGTACATCAGCTTGCCGATCTGGCGGCCGATCTCCGGCAGCCGCCGCGGCCCGAAGACCACCAGCGCCAGCACCATCAGGATCAGCGAGTTCTCAAATCCCAGGCTGGCAACTTCAATTGTTTGCGGCGTCACCATGAAGACTCATGATACCTGCCCGCGCGCGGCGCGAACAAACCACTGCGTGGGGCGGGGCTTTCTCGCTGCCGAGGGGAACGTCTCCGGCGTGAAAGGGCATGGCTTTATTCGAACATCAAATTGATCGTCTTCATCGAAAGGAAGAGCCTGTCCGGGTAACGAAAGGGATGAATATGCATCCAGAGCTCCGTTCCCGCACGAGAAAGCCGCCCGGTCGTGCTGCTCGCAGGGCGGCTCGAAATGCTATCCGGTGTTTGGTCCTGCGAGCGGTCCGGGCTCACCGTGGCAGGAAACGCCTCTTGTAACGGATTGCCGCCTGGGCTAGCTGAGGACCGAGCGAGGCCGGCTCGATCAGGGCCGCTGCGAAGATCTCCGCATCGGAACGCTCGATAGTCCAGGTTTCATGCTCCCGGATCGCCTGCCGGGCATTTGCGACGGCATTCTGAAGGATGAAATCCGTCACCGTGAGCCCTTTGATATGGGCTGCCCTCTCGATCTCGTTTTTTTGTTCGGGACGAAGCCGCACATCGATCCGTTCGCTGGTCTTGAGTGGAACTTCCTTATGCACAGGCGCGAATACGGTAGCCATAGTCCCTCCCTGAATTAGCGTACGGACACCTTCCGTACACAGATAGTTTATCGCCATTTCCAGAGACTTATTTCTCAAAATTGCCGGGCATGTGGAAATGTCGTCCATTTCCTGCATCAAATAAGGATTTCACGTCATTTCCGAGCGTCCTTGAGAGAATCTAGGAGATTTCAGGCGGTCTGAGGTTCGTCGTCTCCCAGGTCTCAAAGAGGAGACTTAGGCCACCCGTCAAACTTTATCTGGCGCGGTGCATGAAATCTACGCCGAAGTTCCCCCCATTTGTTGAGCAGGCGCAAGCCACTTGCAAAAATGTTGGTAAATTTCCCAGCGCTCGTCCGGTTCGATCCAAAACTCAGACTTGAAGCCGAAAAAAACACTCTTGGCGTCTTCGGTCCGCTGCTTCACACTCTCCACATTGCGCGTGTAGAAAATGAGGTCGCGGAGGCCGTTGTTAGTAACAACAAGGACGCAAAGCGATTCGTTGCCACTTTCGAGTAGCCGGCAAATGTTTATCTCCAAGGCCTTCAGGTCATCGGCTTCCTCTGAGGAGGGAAAGCCATTAGGCCGGGGATTGCGCAGGTGAACTGAGACAATCACATGGTGGTCGTAACCGGGAACGGGGGCAAGGCCTCTGTAGGCATTCGCAATGCGCACAATCATGGGGAACCCGTCCCGCTCTCCCCGACTGAGAGTCCAGTCATCCGGCCTTGGAGAACGCGGGGATTGACCCGATTTCTTGAGAAACGGCCACATCGCACGATCCTCGTTTCGCTTTTCCCTCAGTCTATCGCACACACTCCACGTCGAGACAGTTGGCTTCTCTGTTACGCCTGCGTTACAATAACAGCAGTGGAAGCGGCTTTTGCCGGGCGGGATTTTCCTCGAATCCGCTGGCTTGGGGTCGCGTCCAATTGTGAAAGGGCTGCAACAACCCCGTGGATGGGGGCCCCTCCGGAAGCAGCCGGCCTCAGCGCCGGCGACATCGGAGAAGTCAGCGCATCCACTGCCGCCCAGTTTGTTTGCTTTCAACATCCCCGTTCGCTGCCCTGGCTGAGACTCGCAGGGCGAGCTGGACTGAAGGCGGAATACGGTGAATCTGGTTCTCGACGATCTGACGGCGGCCTCGCCGGAGGCTGGCAGTGCTTGCAGCCTCGAAAACTACCTTGCGCTCCCCGACCACACGATGGATGCGCGCATCGCGGAGGCGCGCGCGCGGCTGGGGGCGACGACCCTGCTGCTCGGCCACCACTATCAGCGCGACGAGGTGATCCGCTTCGCCGACGCCACGGGCGACAGCTACAAGCTCTCGCGCATCGCCAGCGAAACCGATGCCAAGTACATTGTCTTCTGCGGCGTACACTTTATGGCGGAGAGCGCCGATGTGCTGGGACGCGCCGGCCAGCAGGTGATCTTGCCCGACCTTAACGCCGGCTGCTCGATGGCCGATATGGCGGAGATTTCGCAGGTGGAAGCCTGCTGGGAGGCGCTCGAAGACCTGGGCCTGGCTGGCGAGATCGTTCCGCTGACCTACATGAATTCGACGGCGGCGATCAAGGCTTTTTGCGGCGAGAGGGGCGGGCTGGTTTGTACCTCGTCGAACGCGCGGGCGGCCTTTGAGTGGGCCTTTAAGCGCGCTAAGCGCATCCTCTTTTTGCCCGACCAGCACCTTGGCCGCAACACCGGCTATGCGATGGGGATTCCGCTGGAGGAGATGGCGGTGTGGGATCCGTGGGGCTTGCAGGGCGGCCAAACGAAGGCCAAGCTGGCGGCCAGCCGCGTCCTGCTGTGGAAGGGCCACTGCGCCGTGCATCAGCGCTTTTTGCCCAGCCACGTGGATGCGGCGCGGGCGAAGTATCCGGGGATTCAGGTGATCGTCCATCCGGAGTGCCGCTGGGAGGTCTGCCAGAAGGCTGATGCGCTTGGGTCCACAGAGCGGCTGATCGCTCTCGTCGAGCAGGCGCCGGCGGGGCAGATGTTTGCCGTGGGCACGGAGATTCACCTGGTCAACCGCATGGCCCGGCGCTTTGCCGCCCCCACTCAAGACAGGCCCAAACGGGTTATTACGCTGGACGACACCGGCTGCCTATGCACCACGATGTACCGCATCAGCCCGCAGCATCTGGCCTGGGTGCTGGAAAACCTGGTCGAGGGCCGCGTGGTCAACCGCATCCAGGTGCGCCCTGGCGTCAAGCGCTGGGCCAAGGTGGCGCTGGACCGGATGCTGGAAGTGGGGTAAAGGCGGGAGGCTGGAAATGGCTACGGGGGTTTTACTGGGGTACAGCTGTGCAGCTTCTCATAACTCATGGTAGTTCTTTGGGCTAATGAACGGACCACCTGCGAATGAATTGTCTGTTGTATTTATGGATGATCCGTGTATAATTGCCGTGTTCAAAAATCCGGTCAAAGAATCAAACATAATTCGCTTTTGCTCTTTCCGGTATTCATGCTCCTTTATCCCTGCCTTTGCCGGCAATAGAAGGCATTTGTTTTTTCTTTTTCATCGGCTTCAAATCCCAGATCCTGGAAGGCAGGCCTGTACCCGGTCTGCTTTCTCCTCCCTCACAGCCAACGTGTTGCCTACTCTTACTGGAGGTAGTTATGCAGAATCATTCTACAAAGCGTGCGCGTTGCGCGCATGCGCCCCTCTCCGCTCTCATCGTGGCCCTGTTTCTGGCCATTTTCCTGATCGCGCCGCTAACGCCCGCGACCGCGCAAACCGGCAGTACCGGCAACGGACGCATCCTGGCCGGTTATTGGCACGATTGGGAGACACCCGTGTGGATACCACTGGCGCAAGTGCCGTCCACGTACGACATCATCGTCGTGGCCTTTGCCACTTACAACGGGAGCGGTAACTTTACCTTTACCGTTGATCCGGACGAGACGCAGGCACAGTTCATTACAGACATTCAGACCCTGCACAGCCAGGGCAAAAAGGTGCTGATCTCGCTGGGCGGCGCGAGCGAGACCCCAACTCTGGCTTCAGCCTCGGACGCACAGAGCATGGCCACATCGGCCGTCGCGCTGGTTAACGAGTTCGGCTTCGACGGTATCGACATCGACTTCGAAAACGGAGCGGTTTACCTGAATGTGAACGACCTGAACATCAACGCTCCGACAACGCCGAGCGTGGTGTATCTGATCTCTGCGCTGAAGCAGTTTCATGCCGCACTGCCCAACGCCATGGTCACCATGGCGCCGATCGCCAACTACATGCAGGCCGGCTACGAGTACTACGGGCCTGGTCCCTATGGGGACTCCAACTGGAACGGCGCGTACTTGCCAGTCATCCAAGGCATCAGCAGCTTTTTAAGCTATGTATGGCCGCAGTACTACAACGAGTGCAACATCGAGGCCCTCGACAACAACATCTATTGCGAAGGCACGGACGGCAATCTGGTGGGCATGTCGGAGATGATTATGAAAGGGTTCCCGTTGGCGTGGAGCGCGGGGACGTTCACCGGGCTGAACCCGGATCAGGTTGCGCTGGGCGTACCCGCTTCGACCGACGCTTCTCCGGGCTATCTGTCCAACTCCGATCTCGAAGCCTCGTTCAGCTACCTGACCACTGGCAAGAATCCGGCAGGCACCTATGTGCTGGAGAACGCCTCCGGCTATCCGAATACGGCCGGATTCATGACCTGGTCGATCAACTGGGACGTGTACTCCAATGGCGGAACGCTCGGCACAGGGATACATGCTTACCTGGCGAGCCTTCCGTCTATTAACGGAAGCAGCACCCCGTCGTTCTCGCTCTCGGCGGCCAATGCCACGGTTACGGCAGGTTCGACCGCAACCTCAACCGTGACGGAGACCATCAGCGGCGGCTATAGCACCGCGGTCACGCTCTCGGCCAGCGGCCTGCCCACGGGTGTTACCGCTGCCTTCAGCCCGGCCTCGATCACCGGCGCGGGAACCTCGAAGCTGACCTTCACGGCGGCTTCGACGGCTGCTGCGGGCAGCTACACGGTCACCGTCACTGGCACGCCTTCGAGCGGC
>Ga0187847_10003597_pt1 | contig 11768 bp, 10 predicted proteins | sample June2016WEW_4_10_FD_132458 | JGI IMG/M metagenome (GOLD analysis project Ga0187847, IMG submission 132458) | Peatland microbial communities from SPRUCE experiment site at the Marcell Experimental Forest, Minnesota, USA - June2016WEW_4_10 | ecosystem: Environmental > Terrestrial > Soil >...
CGCCTTCGCCCGTAGAAACATCAACGTGACAGTCGCAAGTCGCCGGCCGCCCGAAGCGTTGGCTCCACAGGCTGGGGCGATTGGACCCACGGTCGTCGCCAAGTCGCTCCGGGATGCGCTCGATGCTGACACAATCATCTTGGCGGTTCCGTTCGGGGAACATCGCGAGATTGCGAAGGCCCTGCCGAGTTGGAAAGGCAAGACGGTCATCGACGCGATGAACTCGTTTCCAGTCCCACCTGAGGAGCTGGACGGTCTTCCGTCCTCCGCATTCGTTGCGAAGTCGTTCACCGGCGCTAAGTTGGTGAAGGGTTTTAACCACTTGGTTGCGGCCACACTGGCTACCGATCCGATCGTAGAGGGCGGGCACCGGGTCGTCTTTCTGTCGAGCGACGATGATGATGCGATCGCTCCCGTGGCGGATTTGGCCAAACAACTCGGGTTCGCACCCGTCAAGCTCGGAAGGTTCAACGAGGGTGGCGCGCTGGTGCACGCCCGCGGTAAAACGTGGGGTCTGCTCATCTTCCAGGATTTGTTCAAGAAGAAGCAGTAATCGAAGACTATGTCGGCTTTGGAAGAAGAACGTAAATTCATCAGAAAAAACAACCGAAAATGAAAAGGGAAAACATATGAGCAATAATCTTGGGCAAAAATTGGCGGGTAAAATTGCGGTTATCACAGGCGGAAGCAGCGGGATTGGCTTGGCCACAGCCAAGCGCTTCGTGGAAGAGGGTGCGCACGTCGTAATCTCCGGCCGACGAGAGAAGGAGCTGAAAGAGGCAGCAGCCTTCATCAAGACAAACGTTACGACGGTCGTGGGCGACGTGTCGCGCTTGGAAGATCTGGACCGGCTTTATGCCGTCGTGAAAGAGAAACATGGTCACATCGACGTACTCTTCGCAAACGCGGGCGCGGGCACAATCGCACCGCTCGCGCTGGCTACTGAGGCCCATTTTGACCAGACCTTCGACGTGAACGTGAAGGGGCTGTTCTTTACGGTGCAGAAGGCCCTTCTGCTCCGACCGCTAGCGGATGAGGGGGAAAGCGAGATTTTGTGCGATCTGGCGATCGTAGGGGCAGGACCTGCGGGCCTCTCTGCGGCGGTCAATGCCGCTTCAGAAGGATTGCAGACCGTGGTGCTGGAGAGCTTCGCGCCAGGCGGCCAGGCGGGGTCGTCATCGCTCATCGAGAATTTCTTTGGCTTCCCCACCGGCATCAGCGGGGGCGAGTTGACGAGCCGCGCGCAGCTCCAGGCTTTTCGCTTCGGAGCGAAATTCTCAACGCCGGTACAAGCTCTTTCACTCGCCTTCAGCGAGGGCGACCACGCCGCCGTGCTGCAAATAGAAGGCTGCAACGCAAAGCTTCGAGCGAAGTGCGTCATTATAGCCACCGGCGCCGACTACAACCGTATCGACGCCGATGGGTGCGCGAGCTTCGAGGGCAGAGGTGTTTACTACGCTGCTACGACCATCGAAAGACAGTTCTGCCGCGAATCGACGGTGATCGTGGCCGGCGGCGGCAACTCCGCCGGACAAGCGGCAATGTTCCTGTCCGAGAGCACTGAGAAGGTGTTGCTTGTGATTCGCGGCGCCGATCTCTCCAAGAGTATGTCTAGCTACCTGTCGCTCCGAGTAAAGGCGAAGAAAAACATCGAGATTCTCTGTCACACTGAGATTCGTAAAATGACGGGCGATAGGCACTTGGAAACCGTGGAACTGGAGAATATCGAGACCCACGAGCGGCGCACCGTGAGGACGCCCGCCATTTTTTCGATGATCGGCGCCAAGCCGCACGCTGATTGGCTACCGCCGGAGATCGAACGCGATAACAAAGGCTTCGTAAAAACAGGAGCCGCAGTCGCTGACGCCCCAGCGTGGAAAGGCGCGAAGCGCCCACCAGGACCGCTGGAGACGAGCCGCCCCGGTATTTTCGCCGTGGGCGACGTCCGCTCGGGTTCGGTGAAGCGCGCCGCCGCTGCCGTGGGAGAAGGCGGCATGGCCGTGGAGGGAGTGCATCAAGCGCTCGTCGCATATCCTTGAAACCACCGTTAAGAAAAACGGTTTGAATTCAGAGAACATCATGACTGCCTGTAAGCGCGAAGGAAAGCTTGTTGAGCACTGAGGCTTCCCTGAGAAGATCCCGCCTCAAGAGCAATCAAAGAACAACAACGGCATGTTCTAAGCGAACAAGCCTCCGCATGGTTCCGGAGAGGCCGAGTGGAACGGAGCTGCCATCATACTTCTCAAATAGGGGCCCCTGGTCTCTTCACATTGAAGCGAGGATGCGCGGCCGCCAAGCTCCTCAAGCTTGTTTTATCGGGTGACAACGACGGCGCTTTTCAAGCAGCTTTTCGATTTTGGAAGAAGAGACTTACTCTTCTACAAAGGAATGCTGCGCTAACAGGGACAGTCTGCTGGCCCGTCCACTAACTCTATTCGGATCGAACGATTCCCTCCGACTTGTGCTTGCTCCAAACGGGGTAGGGTATGCCGGCAAGCCGATTGATTGCGAAAGCCTGCACCGTAAGCAGGATCACGGCGACCTCGATGATAACAAGCTCCTTGGGTTGAGAAATGATTCCAAGCGAGACGATGAGAGTCGTCGCCCCCGCGGGTGGATGACTAACCCGCAACAGTGCCATGAGCGCGCCGGTAGCCGAGAGCGAGAGCGCAGTAGCAAGCAACCTTGCGCCATGAACACCGGAGTTAATACCAAAAGGCGGACTCGAGGCGACCGCAAGAGCAAACGCAGCGTACCCACAGATGAGTCCAATTGCGTGCCCCAGGATGGTATTACGCGGGCTGGAGACTTCAGCCAATGGAGAAAAGAAAAAGAGATACGCTGTGGGACCGAGAGATGGGAAGACAAACGGGCTTCCAGTGAGAAGGGCGAGCAAACCGAGCAGTCCAATGGTGATGAAGCCGTTCACGCAGACGTAGATTGCCCACACCAAACGTGCGGGGAAGTGCTGTAGGAGCCATTCCATACGCATGCGCGTAAGAAGGACTCCGACATGCTCGAATCCATTGTGCTCAGGGAGCGCGTCGTAATGTTTATTTACCAAAGGCATCAGATATTGGGGAGCAGATCAAAGTATTCGTCGTCTTCGTTCTTGCCGCCCTCTCCGAGGCCGATCGTCTTTTCAGATTCGATGAATTCAATTCGCTCAATCCACTTGACCATCTTGTAGCCCAGCTGGTTCTCGACGCGCAGGCGCAGCGGGGCCCCGTAGACCTCGGTGAGGGGCTTTCCATTCATCTCAGTCGCAAGCAGGCATTGGGCCTTGAGTACATTTTCAAGACTCTGCGTATCGTAGTAAGCACCCCCATAGAGCGAGCCTCCATACGAGAAGAACGCCACGACTTTGGCGCTTGGCCTGGGCCGGACAAGTTCAACCAAAGACTTCAATGGAAGCCCGCCCCACTTGGCAATGCCGGTCCAGCCCTGGATGCAGTGATGCATGGTGATTTCCTCGGCCTTGGCCAGACGTTCAATGTCTGCGAGAGAGAGCTCGACCGGGTTGTCCACGAGGCCGCTCACATTCAGCTTGTAGTCAAGGAATCCATTGCTGGCCATGAGCTTCCAATCGTCGCGTTCAGGCATTTTGCCATTCGGCCAAAAGCGTGGCGAGATATCCGCCTCGGTGTAGTGCTCGCTCGGGGAGAGACGGTTCAGTGTGGTCAGCATCAATGGGTAGGTGATGAACTTCTGCACATGCTGCAAAAGGCGCGGATATATCCACGAGATGTAATGCGCGGCGACCCACGAGAGCGCGACAATACAAATGCCCACGAAGCCGAGAATCATTCCTCGGTGGTTCAGATCGTCGGTGCCCATCACGATGTGATTCATGTTGCGAACAAAGCCGGTCATTACAATCAACGTCACATGCACGACGATGAAGGCAAAGAAACTGAGCATCGTGAGAAAGTGAATGGAGCGCGCAGATTGCCTGCCGCCAAACAGCTTCGCATACCAGTGAAAGTGATTGACTGCCGCCGGCGACATGGCTATACCGGTGAGGATGGCCGTCGGGCCGAAAACAAAGACAACGGAGAAATAGGCGATCTGCTGCAGCGCGTTGTAGCCGTAAAATCCATTGAGCTCAGCCGGCAGGTGGAATGTCGCATAGTGTACCCAGGTGTTCCAGGCTTGCAGCAGCACCAATGGCGATTGGGGTACGAGACGCCGCCACTGCTCGGTATCGAAGAGCATGATGACAAAGAAGAATCCTGTGATAATGAAGCCATAGGCGTTGAGAAAGTGCCAACAGCGAGCCAGGCCAATGGTATGTCTGTAACCGGGAGTGGCAACGAATGGCGAAACGTAGCGCGCATCGTCCTTCGCGGTCCAGATCCGATCCGTCGGAATCGTGATCGGCGTCAACCGAATCCACTCGCTGCCAGGGGTGCAGTGATTGTTGAAGTAGAGACGAGGATGATCGGCAAGAATCGACAACCCGCTTCGGATAAGCATCGTAACAAAAAGGAAGTTGAAAAAGTGGCAATAGCGCACCCACACCGGAAAGCCATGCGGACCGGCGAAGTTGTTGGGAAAGATCTGGGGGACAGGCGGAATATGAGGAAGCCCAACGAGTAGGACCTCAATCCAGGCAGCAAGCACGGGCACCGCCACCAGCATCGCCGCAGCAATGAGGATCGAGGGCCGAATCCAAATTCGAAACCGCCGATCAGGTGGGTAATGAACGGCAGCATGTGCCGCATCGAACGAAATCATTGAGCGGCTCCTGAGAAACATCCATAAGTTCCAACCTCTAACAATGATTAGGTGCCGTACCCACGATGTGGCATGGCGAGCAATTCCTGATTATCTGGCCAGGAGATGGTCAGGAGAAAGGTCGAGTCAACGATTGCTTCAACGTCGTGCTTGATTGAAGCGCCAAGAGTGAAAAGACTACCAGTCCGCAACTCATAGGTTTGCCCTTGCGTTTTGTAACGGAGGGCACCCTTCAACACTTGGACCGAGCTTGTGCCATCTGCGTGGTGTTCTTCTATTCGGGCGGCAGCTTCCATGCAAATCAGAACAACCCGAAAGTCCTTCTTTTTGAAAAGAGTCTTCGCGTGAATCCCTTTGGGCCACGGTTTGTAATGCTCGAAATCGGCCATTTCATGTGCCAGGTCAAACTGCGCAAGATCGGCCGTCATCGTGCCGTCATCTGCCGCAAGTTGAATTGTCATGCTCCCGCCTTCCTTTCGAAGAGAGTTCGAAGTACGACCGCTTCATTGTGTTCTGTATCCTTCGCTGCGTAGATCAAAGTGATCGCGGAATACTTCTTTGCAGCCTGCACGGCATCGGCAATTGCCGTTTTCGCCTTTGGGTTCTTTAGCTCCACTTTGTACCGCTTGCAAAATTCGAGCCAGCGCTTCGGATCGTGATCAAACCATTTCCTTAGCTCAGTGCTGGGTGCGATCTCCTTCACCCAGGCATTCAGGCGCAAGTCGGCTTTCTTCTTGCCACGTGGCCACAGCCGGTTAACGAGAACGCGAAAACCGTCAGCGTTGGTAGGTTCTTCATACGCTCTCTTGAGAAAGACTTCCATCTTGTCGCGCGCCTCCTATACGTTGCAAACGCGAGAGCTGCACCGCTCGTCAAGGGTTGCGATCTCTCATTGGGATGAGTCTAGCCAGCGCAAGATAGGTGCGCCGGTCAAAAGCGAACACATGGGCGAATCCAGTCATGTGCGGCTCGTCAGAATCGCCCCGCTCCAAGGCGAGCAAGAGCTTCACTCTCAGGAAGCGTGCTGCAACTCTTTGCCCTTGGTCTCGATTGCACCGAGCAGGTTTTGCCACGATTCATCGAAGGACTTTGCGCCCTTCGATTGCAGGTCAGCTGCCAACTGCTCCAGATCGATTCCTGCCTTTCGAAAATTGGCGAGAACAGTTTCACAGTCTCCTCCATCGCTCGGAAGAGTTCCGGCCAGTTTGCCATGATCGGCGAAGGCCAGAAGGGTCTTCTCAGGTATGGTGTCGATCGTGTTTGGCGCGGCAAGAGCGGCAATATAGAGAACGTCGGACGCCTTTGGGTCCTTGGTTCCGGTACTAGCAAACAAGAGCCTCTGGGGCCGCGCGCCAAAATTGGCCAGGCGCTGCCAGCGATCGGAAGCCAGGATATCGCGGTAGGCCTTATAGGTCTGTTGACCGATAGCGATGCCGAGCTTGTCCCGCAGTTGGTCGGGGACTTTGTCCATCGTCGCACCATCCCATCGACTCAGGAAGACCGAGGCTACAGACCGAACATCGGGACTAAGGCCCGTTGCAATTCGCCGCTCGAGCCCACGCATGTACGCCTCTGCGGACGCCACGTAGTGCTCCCGAGAAAAGAGAAGCGTCACGTTGATGGCCACACCACTTGCGATTGCTTCCTCGATTGCGGGGTTTCCTTCCTTCGTCCCCGGAATCTTGATGAACAGGTTCGGACGATTCGCTCTCTTGTGCAATGTAGTCGCTGCGGCCACCGAACCCTTGGTGTCATTGGCTAGAAGAGGCGACACCTCAAGCGAAACGAAACCATCATTGCCTGCCGTTCGTTCGTGAACTGCGGCGAAAAGATCGGCGGCGCGAGTCAGGTCCTGCAGAGCTAGTTCAAAGAACAACTCCTCGCCTGAAAGGCCTGATGCCGGCAGACGACCAATTTCCGCGTCATACGATTTGCTCTTCGAGATGGCGTGTTCAAAGATGGTAGGGTTCGATGTAAGCCCAGTAATTGAAAGCTCATCGATATAGCGCTTTAGTGTTCCGTTGTCCAGCAAATCTCGTGTAATGTTGTCGAGCCACAAGCTCTGTCCTAGATTATGGAGTTCCTGGGTTGCAATCATCGCTCCTCCTACTCACCTATTGTCACCCGCGCGTTGTTTCCTCTATAACGACTCTCTCCTAATATTGCTGTTCGTCACTTCAACGATGTGTAGCATCACTGCAAAGATTTGCTTTTGTTGGCTCTGTGATTGAGATGGAACGGCGTGAAGGGGGTTTGCTTGGCGGGCAGGAAGACGGAGAAACATGTGCCGGAACGACCCGGTCGGCGTGTACTCCAAACGCGTATTGAACCACCAATGCGGTTGACGATACCGGCGCTTACCCACAGTCCAAGGCCTGTTCCACGTTCCCCTTTTGTGGTGAAGAAGGGCTGATAAATTCGCGCTCTATTTTCCGGTGCAATACCACTCCCGGAATCAGCGATCGAGAGACAATAACCTAATGAGTTATGAACTTCACTGAGCCAGCGCGGAGCAGGATATAGATGCAGGATGACCTGCCCGCCGTGGGACGTGGCATCAAACGCATTGAGTAACACGTTCGTAACGACCTGCACGATTTCACTTCTGAAGGCGAGAATGGTTCCATCCGTCTCAAGGCGCTGATGAACAACAATCCCTCGCCTCTCAGCCTGCATACTATAAAAGTCCGATACTTCGTGGAGCACCACACTCAATTTGAATTCTGCAGGCTTGTTGCCGTCCCGGTGAAACTTGAGTGCATGTGTGGTAATGCGGCGCAGGCCCTGCAACTGATCTTCCAGTGTGGCAACGTAAGCTCGTGCCTCGGGGCTTGTTTGAAGAGAAGCCAGCAGATATACCAGATTCGTCATCGCTTCTAAAGGATTGTTAATCTCGTGGGCCATCGTCGAGGCGAATCTCGCGGTCACTGCCAGCTTTTCGCTATTGACCAGGGCGTGTTCCATTCTTTTGCGATCTGCAATCTCGCGATGCAATTGGGCGTTCAGCCTCTCTGCGGTTTCCCTAAGTTCATGCTGGCGCATCCCTGACAACAGCAATTGCTCATTCACCGAGATCGCGCGCTTATGGAATTGGGTGGTCTCGGTAACTTGCATCATGATTCTTACTGGATGGCCTCCTGCATCAAAGATGGGCCACATCGTGAACGACAAACGAGCGGAGTTATCTCCTGTCCGCTCTGGTTCCGTCTGGATTTCGACTTCTCCCGTTCTATATACGCGGTTCAGTAAGGCAAGGCAGCCCTCCCAGGGCACTACCTCGATGAGAGGCTTTTCCATCAATTCATCTTTATTCTTGAAGACCAGTCGACAAAAGGTGGAATTGACGTAACGAATGATGTGATTCGATCCAGCAAGTGCAGCCATCGGCAGCGGCGACGTATCCAACATCGACTGCTCCGTGCCCGACACGTCGCGTTCCCAATCTGGGCGAAGACGGGCATCGGGCTCTGGATTCTCTGATGGCGCCTTAGGTCTGATTCTTGGTTTCCGAATCATGAGAGGGCTGTACCTCCTGACCGGACCGGCTCAAACGCACAGGAATTCCGCTGATCAAACCCTGATAGTTTGTCAGACGCTGGTCCAAAATAACCACGCCCTTCGACGTGATTTCATATTCGCGGATATCCTTGGCGTGATTGCCGCCGCGCATCTTGATCACCACCATGATCTTGCGAAGTTGCCCATCGATGGATACATACCGCAGTCGGATGATGTCATCGCAAAGGAAAGATATGGAGTATGTACTGAAAGGAAATTCAGTAAAGGACTCATCTACTTCAACCGTGCTTAGAATCGTGACTCCGATTCCAGTCAATGCGAAGATCATCCGGTAGAGCGATTCGCGAAAGTCGGCGCGGAAGCCTGGCGAAAGAGCCATCTCAAAACCCGCTAGAGAATCAATCACGAGGCGTTTGGCGCCGATCTTCTGGACAGCATCGAGAATTGATTGCATTGTTTCATCCACCGACAGATCAAGGGGGCGGAGATAGAGGATTGTGAGTTTCTCCTCTTTCTGCGGCGTTTCCAGATCCAAACCTAAACTAGCGGCCCGCTCCGCATAGGCCTGCGGCCGTTCTTCAAAGACAGCCACTATTCCCGGTTCCCCGTGGCGTATGCCCTCCGCAATGAATTGCGTTGCGAGGACAGATTTCCCGGTGCCCGATGACCCGGCTATGAGCACGCTATCGCCCTCGCGCACTCCCCCATCCAACATCTTGTCCAACTCCGGAACGCCGAAGGAAAGGCGCCGATTGCCGGGCGGATTTCTCTTGCGTGCAGTCAATCCAAACGTGCGCGAGAAGGCTTGCACTCCGGCTTCGGTGATACGGAACGTGTGCAACCCGGGCACCGAAGCCTGGCCGCGCAGTTTGATGATCTGCAGCTTGCGGACAATTGAGTTTCGCTCTGTTGTCTGACGCAACCAGAACAGTCCATCGGCGACTGTAAATATGGGATTATCGCGCAGCTCATCCTCGGCATATTCGCCGATCAGGAAAGTTGTCGCTTGCCAACTAGCGAGAGACAGGGCCAACCGCTGGATGAAGGATTGCAGGTCCATATCGCTTCGCGGCTGCCGCACCATCGTGCGAAATGAATCAACAACCACGACAGCGGGATTGGCTTTTTCAACTTCTCTTGTGATCTCCTCCAAGACGGCGCCTAGGTCCTTCTCGAGCACAACCTGGCTGAGGTTGATAAAGCGAATCGCATCTGGCAACTTGGCGGGATCAAAGAATGTGTACTGCTGCTGGTATCGGAGCATCTTTATGGCGGACTCACCCAGTACCGTGAAATAGAGAGCCGGTCGCTCCGGCGTCGCATTGGCAAACACGAACTGGTGGGCCAGCGTTGTCTTTCCGCTTCCGGGAGCACCCGCGATAATGTTGAAAGAGTATTCCGGAAAACCGCCCCCTACAATTTCGTCGAGGCCCGGAACTCCGGTTGGTAGTTTGTTGATCGTTACTCTTTTGTCGGTCTTCACGATTTTCTCCCATTCCCCGAATTGCGATCGTCAAGGGCAGCACCTGGCCACGCCTCGCGCAGCAGGCTTAACGTTAAAGCTTCGCCTAGAAAAATAAAAAGGAGTCCGAGTAAGCGAGAAATGAGGATGACTCCGCCCTCATGAACCCGATCCTGCTCAACTTTTATCGAAGGTTCAATTGAGCTCAGACCTTCGAGATTTCCTTCCGTTCCAACCCGCACCGCGCTAAGGCTGGGAACTTCTGATCTCGCCAGCACAAGAGAACGAGAGGCTAGCGCGTGAAAGCCGGCGGATCCGGCCAATTCGCTAAGACGCTGGCGCAGCTTCTGATAAACGCGGAGAGTTGGCGTCTCCACTGGCTCGGAGGTGTTGGCCGCACTGGCTTCGTAATTGAGAAGCCGTTGCGCTAAATCTCGCATTTCCGGGAGAGTATTCATATTCAATCCCGCATCGCTCCGAGCGCAAGATTCCGATATTTGTTAGACGCCTCGCGGAAGGACCAGGATGGCAAACACTTTCGCCAACGACCACCCTCATAAGCTGTTCCGCAAATCTAAATTCAAAAGTTGTGGATGAGTCCCGTCGCCACTCAATTCATATAGCGATTTGTTTCTAGGTCCGGTGCGTCTTCTTGCGAACCGCCGGCCTTGCTTCGGATGAGTGTGAAAACGTCCAAAACCGTCGCAATACTGCGAACGCTTCCAGCAGCACTCAAGAGCCCTTCCTCCATACCAGGATGTCTTCCCGCAAGATATTCAATACTCCCACTCACCTTTCTCAGCTTGTCAATTTCCAAAAGAAGGTCCTCGAAAACCGCAGCGATTGCGAGGTCTTCAGATACCGAGTTCGTCTTGTCCGCTGAGGTAGCTACAGACTCTGTCTCGATTTCAGCCTGCAGGCGCAGATCTTCTATCAGGCGCAGCGTTGTCGCTTCGCCAAGAAGGGTAAGAAACAGACCGAGCAACTGCGCGATAAGAATGATTCCGGCCTCGCCATCGTCATCGGGATCAGTCTGAGACCCAACTTCGCCAAATCCATGCAGACCCCCATTCGCCATCACCTGCACCGCCCCGAGGCGGGGAGATTCAGACCTGGCGAGCGCCAGAGCTCGGGTAGCGAGAGATTGAAACCCATCGGCTCCAACGGGTGCGCTGAGTTGTCGGCGCAATCTTTCGTATACGCGAACACTCGCTGGTTCAGTTTTCAGTGAGGTCGTACTCGTATCTGACTCGCGAGCAACGAGACTGCGGGCCAAGTCACGCGTTTTTTTTGGAGAAAGCATCGGTTCCCTTTCGTTACACGCTATCCGTCCGACTCAAGCGTGCAGCGACGTTGGCCATCATACTGCGACGTCGGTTGCTGGATATCGCATCTTCAATCTATGCCCCGCACAGAATGGTTAATCCGGGAATTTCTCCATTTTCTGATAGGGCCCCAAAATGGATGCATCTTCGGTCAGGTCCCCCGGCAATTGGTCGTGCAGAACCACATTCAGCAGGGATTTGTGAACCTGGATTCGGTCGCTGTAGTCGATAAAGCCGAGCTTGCGGAAGCGATTCATGAAGAAGCTCACCCGGGAGCGCGTTGTGCCGATCATCTCTGCCAGGGTCTCTTGCGAAATCTTGGGGAGATATTGTTCGGCCTCGGCAGTCTTGCTTATCTCCGACATCAGGAGAAGAATGCGCGCCAGACGTTTCTCGCTGGAGTTAAAGAGCTGGTCGACAAGATTGGCCTGGGTGCGCATGCTGCGGTCCAGCAGGAATTTCAAGAATAGATCGGAGAACACGTGCTCCTCGTGCATTGCTCGTATCATCTCTTCTCGGTCAATCCTGAGTGCACTGCAGGCTGTGATCGCTGTGACCGTGGCCAGTCGCAGCCCATGGTTCGCTGTTAGTGCCTCTTCTCCTGCAAAGTCGCCGAAGGTGAGGATCGCGATGGTGGCTTCTTTTCCTGACTGGGATACGACCGTGATCTTTGCCTGGCCATTTTGCAAATAAAAAACGGAATCCGCCGGATCTCCCTGCGAAAA
>Ga0187847_10003598_pt1 | contig 11767 bp, 13 predicted proteins | sample June2016WEW_4_10_FD_132458 | JGI IMG/M metagenome (GOLD analysis project Ga0187847, IMG submission 132458) | Peatland microbial communities from SPRUCE experiment site at the Marcell Experimental Forest, Minnesota, USA - June2016WEW_4_10 | ecosystem: Environmental > Terrestrial > Soil >...
CTGGTCCAGTCGGCGCTCGGCCCGCTCCTTGCGCCGGCGGTGCTTCAGGACGCCGGCCGCCTCTTCGATGACGGCCCGGCGGCTCTCGGAACTCGAGCTGAGGATCGAGTCGAGCTGGCCCTGGCCGATGATCATGTGCTGCTGGCGCCCGACCCCGGAGTCGCCGAGCAGTTCCTGCACGTCCATCAGGCGACAGGTCGTGGCGTTGATGGCGTACTCGGAGTCGCCGTTGCGAAAGAGGGTCCTCGAGATGGTCACCTCGGCACCTTCGATGGGGAGCCGCCCGGCCGAGTTGTCCAGGGTCAGCGACACCTCGGCCCGGCCCAGGGCCGGCCGCGTGGCCGTGCCCATGAAGATGACGTCGTCCATCTTGGCGCTGCGCAGCGCGCGGGTGCTCTGGGCGCCGAGCACCCAGATCACGGCGTCGACCACGTTGGACTTGCCCGAGCCGTTGGGACCGACCACCGCGGTGACTCCCGGTTCGAACTCCAGGATCGTGTTGTCGGCGAAGGACTTGAAGCCCTTCATGGTCAGTCGCTTAAGAAACACGCGTAGACGCTAGCAACGATCCCGGTCCGGCCCGGTCCTCAACTCTGGCACTTCTCGCAGAAGAACGTCGAGCGTTGACGCACCATCACCCGCGTTATCGGCAGGCGGCACTGCAGGCAGGGCTCGCCCTCGCGGTCGTAGACGGCCAGGAGCTCCTGGTAGGTGCCGGGGTTGCCGTCGGGGTCGACGAACTGCTCGTCGGCCAGCGTCGTGCCACCGTGCTTGATGGCGTTGGTGAGGATCTCCGAGATCGAACGGTGCAGCCGGCGGATCTCGATCGTCGACAGCGACTCGGCCGGGCGGTCGTAGCGCAGCCCCGAGGCGAAGAGGGTCTCGTCGGCGTAGATGTTGCCGATCCCCGCGATGATGTCCTGGTCGGTGAGGACGACCTTCAGGGCCGTCGAGCGGCTGCGCAGGATCGCCGCGAAGCGGTCCCAGCCGATCTGATCCTCGAAGGGGTCGATGCCCAGGTGGGCCAGCTCGGGGATCTCGCGGCGCAGCCCGAGGCCGTCGCCGCCGATGGAGAGGCGCGCGAACTTCGAGATCTCGACCTCGGCCCCCTCGAGCGGCGGCGCCGACACGTACAGCTCGCCGAAGGTCCGGGGGTCGACGTAGCGCAACTCGCCGCCCTGGACGAAGGTGAAGACGACGTGGGTGTGCTTGGGCTTCAGGTCCTTGGGGCCCTTGGCCCGCAGCAGCTGGCCGCTCATACCCAGGTGCACGACGAGGTGCTGGCCGTTCTCGAGCGCGAAGATGAGGTTCTTGCCCAGGCGCTGCGCGCTCTTGATGGTGTGGCCCTCGATCGCGGCGCGGAACTCCTTGGCCGTCTTGTGACGGCGCACGACCCGGCCGTTGGTGACGGCGGCCGTCTTGACCTTCTTGCCGATGAGGTCGCGCGCGAGCGAGGTGCGCACCGTCTCCACCTCGGGCAGTTCAGGCATCGTGGCGGCCCTGCCACGCGACGAGCGCCGCCTCGGTCTCGGCGACCTTCTTCGAGCGTCCGCTGCCGGTGCCGCGCACCTCGCCGGCCACGCTCACCGTGGCTTCGAAGGCCGTCTCGTGGGCCGGACCGTCGGAGGTGACCTGGTAGAGCGGCACGCCCAGTCCGGCCGCCTCCGACCACTGGCGCAGTCGGGTCTTGGGGTCGACGTCGTCGGGACTGAGGGCGGCCAACGCGACGTCGTCACGCAGCGAGTCGTGCACGAACGCGCGCGCCGCGTCGAAGCCCCGTTCGAGGTAGAGGGCGGCGACGACGGCCTCGTAGGCGTCGGCCAGCAGCGAGGGCCGCTCGAGGCCGTTGGACTTCACCTCGCCGCGCCCGATGCGCACGAAGCGGCCGAGGTCGAGGCGCCGCGCCGCCGCGGCCAGGGAGGCCTCGTTCACCACCCGCGAGCGCACCAGGGAACCCGATCCCTCGTCGAGGTCGGGGTACTCGTTGACGATCAGGTCGGCGATCGCCAGGTCCACGACGGCGTCGCCGAGGAACTCGAGGCGCTCGTTGGAGGTGCAGTCGTGCTCGGCGGCGTAACGGGAATGCGTCACGGCCAGGGCCAGCAGCTCACTCTCGGGGGGCAGGCCCAATCGTTGCGCTAGGTCATGCAAGGGTGCGAGCAACAGGCTCACGAACCCCGTTACGCGGCCTGTAACTTGACGGCCACGTAGTCCACGGCGTCGCGCACCGACAAGAGACCCTCTAGGTCCTCGTCGTCGATGTGAAAGCCGGCGACGTAGGCCGAGAGCTGCTCTTCTAGGGCCTCGACCAACTCGATGAGGGCCAGCGAATCGGCGCCGATGTCGCTGAAGGGGACGTCCTCGGGGATGTCGTCGGGGCTCTTTTCGAGGATTTCGGCGAGCTGCTCTCGAACAATTCCCAGGATTGCGGTTCGATCAAGCGATGATGAGGTTCCTGCGTCAGCGGTCATGACCACTCCTTCATGTTGCTGCTCTAGATTACCGAGCAATGGTGCGGGTGGCGCCGGTTAGCGCTCCTCATCAGGTCGTATGGTCACGCGCAGTTTCTCGACCACTCCGGCCGCGTCCATCTGCGCGCCCACGCGCAGCGCGTTCATGATGGCCGTCGCGTTGGAGGACCCGTGGCTGATCACGCAGATGCCTCTTAGCCCCAGCAGCATCGCCCCGCCCTGGTTCTCGGGCGTCAGCGTGCGCACCATCGGCACCAGGTGCTCGAAGAGCACGTCGCCGGCGGCGCGCGTCTCGTCGTTGGTGTTGATCACGTCGAGCACGGTGGCGAAGATGAACTTGAGCGCCCCCTCGAGGGTCTTGAGGGCCACGTTGCCGGTGAAGCCGTCGGTGACGATGACGTCGACGCCCGAGGGGATGAAGTCACGGCCCTCGACGTTGCCCGCGAAGTTGATCGTCGTCATCGCCGCGAGCAGTTCGTGGGTCTCCTTCACCAGTGGCGAGCCCTTCGACGACTCCTCGCCGATCGAGAGCAGCCCCACGCGGGGCTCAGCGACGCCGTAGTGGGCGCTGACGTAGCTCGAGGCCATCTGGGCGAACTGCACCAGCATCTCCGACGTGCACTCGGCGTTGGCGCCGGCGTCGACCAGCACGGTCGGTGTGTGGCCGGGGTTGGGGATGGGCGTCGCGATGCAGGGCCGCACGACCCCGGGCAGGCGACCCATGCGCAGCAGGGCCGCGGCCATGGTGGCCCCCGTGTTGCCGGCCGAGACCATGGCGCTGGCCTGGCCGTCGCGCACCAGTTCCGCGCAGCGCACCAGCGAGGAGTCCTTCTTACGTCGCACGCTCGCGGCGGGGTCGTCGTCCATGGCGATCACCTCGGTGCAGGCCACGACCTCGAGGCCGAGCGGGTCGCCCATCAGTTCGGGCACGCCCACCAGGGTCACGGCCAGGCCCAGTTCGTCGACGGCCCGGCGCGCGCCGGCGATGATCTCCCCGGGAGCGAAGTCGCCACCCATCGCGTCCACGGCGATGGGCAAGCTCAACTTAATTGACCTCTACGGCGACGCGACCTTTGTACCAACCGCAGTTCGGGCACACGATGTGGGGCAACTTAGAGGTGGCGCACTGGGGGCAGACGCTGCGGGCCGGACGCTCGAGGCGCCAGTTCGCCGCGCGGCGGCTGCGCGTCTTGGCTTTGCTGGTCTTGCGCTTGGGGACGGCCATCGATCTTCACTTTCCACTGAACGGGCGGACCCGTCACGCTTCTTTGGATTCGTCGACCGGTACGTCAATGAATCGGAGTTCATCAAGTGTAGCCCAGCGCGGGTCGACCGGGCCCTGGCAGTCGCAGGTCTCGTCGTTGAGGTCCGCGCCGCAGTAGGGGCACAGGCCCTGGCAGTCCTCGCGACACAACGGCGCCAGGGGCAGGTCCAGCAGGATCGCGTCGTGCACCAGCGGCGCCAGGTCGACGAAGTCGTCCTCGATCACGTAGGCCTCGTCGTCGGGCGGGAAACCGGCGTCGACGAAGCGCTCGTTGACCGCGACGTTCGACAGACCCAGCACCGGCGTCGAGCACCGTCGACAGATCCCGTGCCAGGGCGCCTCGACGCGGCCCCGCGCGCGCAGCCCCCCGCTGAAGCTCTCGAGACGCAGGTTGACCTTGACGGTGGCCTCGGCGAAGACGTCGGTCTCGGCGTAGCCCCGCGGGGCGAACTCGTGGGGCTCGTCGAAGGGCGCCTCGAGCGTGACCTGCATCGAGGAGGGCACGTCGCGCAGCAGCTGCGCCACCGGGACGAGGTAGTTCGACACCTAGTGGGCGTCCTGGTCGAAGAAGGAGGCCTCGTCGTCCGGGGCTCGGTACTCGCCCGTCGGCGGGGGCGGCGCGGCGCCGAGGAACTCGTCGGCCCCAGCCGGCGCGTTGGTCGAGGGCATGCTCTGCGCGTTCAGTCGCTCGCGGCCCGAGCGGATCGTCTTGAGCAGGCGCTCCATGACGATCTCGTAGCTGCCGAGCTTGGCGTCGAGATAGTCCTCGTGCTCGTTGACCATCTGGCGCGCCGAGGCCTGGGCCTCGGCGACGATCTGCTCGGCCTTTAGGCGCGACTGGCGCACCACCTCGGTCTTGTCGACCATGCGGGCCGCCTCGGCGCGCACCTGGTCCATCAACTGCTGGGCCTTCTGGACCTCGGCCGCCATCAGCTCCTCGCGGTCGCGCAGGGCCCAGCGGGCCTCGCGGATCTCGTCGGGCAGGCTGTGCAGGGCCTGCTCGAGCAGGCCGAGCACGTCCTCGCGCGGCACCAGGGCCGAGTTCGACAGCGGCATCTGCTTGGCGTTGGCGATGATGTCGATCAGCTCGCGCAGGTCGGCCTCGATGTCGCGGCGGGCGTGGCGCCCGCTCGGCTCCTCCTCCTCGTGCTCGCCGTCGTAGCCGTCAAAGGTTGTCACGGGGGCCCTCCCGGGAACTTCTCGGCCAAGCGCTTGAGGACCGGCTCGGGCACGAACTGCGAGACGTCGCCCCCGTAGCGCGCGACCTCTCGCAGCAGACCCGAGGCGATGAAGGAGTGGTGCGAACTCGAGGGCAGGAAGAGCGTCTCGACGCCGGAGAGTGACCGGTTCATCTGGGCCATCTGCAGTTCGCTCTCGAAGTCCGACACCGCGCGCAGCCCCTTGACGATGGCCGTGGCGCCGACGTCGCGCGCCACGTTCACCAGCAGGGTCGAGATCGAGACGATTCGCACGTTCTTGATGTGGGCGCAGCTCTCGGCGATCATGTCGCGCCGCTCGTCGAGGTCGAAGAGGGGCTCGGACTTCTGGGGGTTGCGGATCGCCGCGACGACGATCTCGTCGAAGATGTGCGAGGCCCGCTCCACGACCTCGAGGTGGCCGTTGTGGAAGGGATCAAAAGAGCCGGGGATCAGGCCAACCGTCACTGGTCTTCCCCTTCGCGCGGTTCCAGCATCGTTACGAGCGTAGTGCCGTACCGCTTGGTCTTGGTGACGATCCAGCCCTGGGGTGCGTCCATGTGGCGGTCGTTTTCGATCACCACGCGCGTGGCCTTCACGTCACGCAGCACGCTGTTGAGGTCGAGCGGACCGTAGGGCGGATCGGCCAGGACGAGGTCGAGGTCGCCGGCCGGCTGCCAGATCGGCAACGTGGCGCGCACGAAGACGGCCGCGCCGTCGAGCTTGAGCGGTTCGAGGTTGTCGCGCGCCGCCGCGAGGCAGGCCGGGTCCTCGTCGATGAAGTAGACCTTGGTCGCGCCGCGCGAGAGGGCCTCGATGCCCATGGCGCCCGACCCGCAGTAGAGGTCGGCGACCACCAGGTCCACCAGACCGCCGCGGCTCTCGAGCATCGAGAAGATCGCTTCGCGGGCGTAGTCGGTGGTCGGGCGAACCGTCGGCGGGAACTTTGCCTTGAGCGGTCGTCCCCGAGCCGCCCCCCCAATTACTCGCACCCTGCCAGGGTACGCCCTGGACTACGCCGACACGCGCCTCACGGGACGGCTTTAGGACTTGAAGAGATAGTCGGCCTCGTCCTCGTCGACGAAGAGGCGCAACTCGTCGACCATCTCCGACTCGGGACCGAGGTCGCCGTGACGCACCATGGCGAGCGCGACGTCGCGCGCCTGCACCAGCAGATCCTCGTCCCGTCGCAGCGACGCGAGGCGCAGGTCGCTGCGCCCGCGCTGGCGCGCGCCGAGCAGCGTGCCCTCGCCGCGCAGCTCGAGGTCGACCTCGGCCAGGGCGAAGCCGTCGTTCGACGCGACGAGGGCTTCGAGGCGGCGCACCCCCTCGTCGCTCGGCGCCTCGCCCAACAGGTAGCAGTAGCTCTGGTCCCCGGAGCGACCGACCCGTCCGCGCAACTGGTGCAGCTGGGCCAGGCCGAAGCGCCACGCGTCCTCGATCACGATCACGCTCGCCTCGGGCACGTCGACGCCGACCTCGATCACCACCGTGGCCACGAGCACGTCGAGGCTGCCAAGGCGGAAGCGGGCCATCACCTCCTCCTTCTCCGGCCCCTTCATCTGGCCGTGCAGCAGTCCGACGCGCAGTCCCTTCAACTCGTTCGCGACCAGTCGATCGCGTTCCTGCACCGCGCTCGTCGCCTCGATGCGATCCGAACCCTCGATGAGGGGGCAGATGACGTAGGCCCGGCGGCCCTGGGCCACCTCGTCGCGCACCCGCTGCCAGCACTGCGCCACCTCGTCGTCGCTGCGGGCCCACTCGGTGATGATCGCAACGCGGCCGCCCGGCATCTCATCGAGCACCGATCGGTCGAGGTCGCCGAAGACGACCATGGCCGCCGTGCGCGGGATGGGCGTTGCGGTCATCACCAACAGGTCGGGGTCGACCTCCTCGTCCGAGCGGGCGCGGCCCTTCTCACGCAGCGCCGCGCGCTGCTCCACCCCGAAGCGGTGCTGCTCGTCGATGACGACGGCCCCGAGGGACTTGAAGCGCACGTCGTCGCTCAACAGGGCGTGGGTGCCCACCACGATGTCGACCGAGCCCGCGGCCAGACCCTCGAGCACCGCCTGACGCTCCTTGGCCCGCAGCCGCCCGGTGAGCAGTTGGATCGACAGCGGCCGTTCGCCGCCCAGCACGGCGTCGTCGTGGATGCTCAGGTGCTCGAGGTCGCGCCGTATCGAGACCAGGTGCTGCTCGGCGAGGACCTCGGTCGGGGCCATCAACGCCCCCTGGCGCCCGCCGTCGATCGAGGCGAGCAGCGCCGTCAACGCGACGACGGTCTTGCCCGATCCGACGTCGCCCTGCAGCAGTCGGTGCATCGGCATGGCCGAGGACATGTCAGCGGCGATCTCGCCCAGCACCCGGCGCTGGGCCCCGGTGAGCGTGAAGCGGTGTCCGGCGAGGAAGCGGCGCACCAGGGTCGACGAGGTTGTCGCCAACTCGCCGGGCGAGATGTCCAGGTCGTCGAGATCGATCGGGTGGCGCACCCCGGCCGAACTCTCCTCGAGCCGGGCCCGGCGCAGCGCCAACAGCAGTTGCAGGCGCAGGAACTCGTCGAAGATCAGGCGCCGGCGCGCCGGGACGACGTCGGCCATGTCCTGGGGTAGGTGCACGCCCCACATCGAGGTGGTGCGGTCCACCAGGTCGTGCTCGGCCCGCACCCGTTCGGGCACCGGGTCGGCCAGGGGGCCGGCCCGGCGCAGCGACTCCTCGACGAAGCCGCCCATCTCCCAACTGGTGAGTCCGGCCTTGCCCGAGGCCGGGTAGATCGCGACCACGCGGCCCACGCGCGAGGCGTCGCGCTCCTCGCCGGTGGCACCCACGATGACGTCGACGACGGGGTTGGTCATCTGGCGCTGGTCGCGGTAGTCGCTGAGCTTGCCGAAGAAGAGGGCCTGCACCCCGAGGGTGAGCTGGCGCTCGCGCCAGGCCTGGTTGAAGAAGACGATCTTGAGCGTGCCGCCGTCGTCACTGACGGTCACCTCGACGAGCACGCGGCCCTGGCGGGTGCGCCGGCTGGTGACGCGCTGCACCTCGGCGAAGACGGCCGCCTCCTCCCCCAGCGCCAGGTCCGAGAGGTCGACCCGCTTGGTGCGGTCGATGTAGCGCCTCGGGTAGACGGTCAAGAGGTCGAAGACGTTGTCGATCTCGAGCGAGTGCAGCGCGGCGACGCGCTTCTCGCCCACGTGTCGCAACTGGCTGACGGGGACGTCGCCCAGTTGGCGCAGTCGGCGCGGCGCCGCCTCGCTCACTCGATGCCGAAGTAGTACGGGTAGAGCGGCTGGCCGCCCTGGTGCACCTCGACGCTGAGCGAGGGGAACTCGTCGGCCAGGTACTCGGTGATGCGCCGCGTGTTGGCCGGCGTCGATCCGTCGCCCTCGATGATGGTGATCAGCTCGTGCTCGGGCTTGACCAGCGTCGCCAGCAGCTGGTTGGCGGCGCTGGCGATCGAATCGGCCACCGAGCGCACGCCGTGGTCGCCCAGTCCGATCCAGTCCCCGACGTGCACCTCGCCGGCGTCGGTCGACGTGTCGCGCACCGCGCGGGTCACCTCGCCGGCCACGACGTGCAGCGCCGACTCGCACATCGCGTGAGCGTTCTCGATCGCCGTTGCGTCGGGGTCGTAGGCCAGCAGCGCCGCGAAGCCCTCGACGATCGAACTGGTCGGCACGACGGTGACGTCCTGGTCGACCAGCGTGTTGACCTGCTCGGCGACGGGGCGGATGTTCTTGTTGTTGGGCAGCAGCACGACCTGGCTCGAGCCGGTCTCGCGCACGGCCGCGACGAGGTCGGCCGTCGAGGGGTTCATGGACTGGCCGCCCTTGACGAGCGTGCGCACGCCGAGCGAGCGGAAGATGCGCCCGACGCCGTCGCCGACCACCACCGCGACGACCGCCGTCGTGGGCGCCGGGCCGAGGTCGACCTCCTCGGGCTGGACGGCGCTGCCCTCGCGCACCCAGCGCTCCTCGACGATCTGCTCGCTCAGGTCGGTGATGCGGATCTCGCGGGGCCGCCCGGCGTCGAGCGCCGCCTCGATCGCCGCGCCGATCTCGTCGGTGTGGATGTGGCAGTTGTACAGGCCGTCGCCGCCGACGATGACGATGGAGTCGCCGATGCCGGACCACACCTCGCGAAAGGCGTGCATCTTCGCGTCGTCGGCGTCGAGCAGGTACATCACCTCGTAGCGCAGGTCGGCCACGTCGTTGCCGTCGGGCTCTTCGTGCACGTGCACGACGATCGACTCGATCGGCGGGGGCTCGGGCAGCGGGTCGTCGGCGACCACGTTGCACAGCGCGTCGTAGAGCAGCACCAGTCCGGCCCCGCCCGAGTCGACGACGCCGGCCCGCTTCAGGACCGGCAGCTGCTCGGGCGTGAAGGCCAGGGCCACGCGGGCCTTGTCGCGCGCGCCGCGGGCCAGGGTCGTGAGCGAAGTGGTCGCCGCGCGGGCCCCCTCGGCGCCGGCGCGGGCGATCGACAGTATCGTGCCCTCGATCGGTCGTACCACGGCCAGGCGGGCCAGCGCGTCGGCGTGCTCGAAGGACTGGGCCAGCAGTTCGGGCGTGATGGCCTTGGCCGCGCGGAACTTCTCCACCAACCCGCGCAGCAGTTGGGAGAGGATGACGCCGGAGTTGCCGCGCGCCCCCATCAGCGATCCGTGCGCGATGGCCTGGCAGACGTCCTGCATCGAGGCGTCGGCCTCGAGCGGCTCCAGTTCGGCGATGACCGACTCGACGGTCAGGGTCATGTTGGTCCCGGTGTCGCCGTCGGGCACCGGGTAGACGTTGAGCCGGTCGATGACCTCTTTATGGGAGCGCAGGAGCGTGGCGTAGGTGGCGATGGTGGCGCGCAAATCCCGAGCGGACAGCGTCTTCGAAGGGGTCATTGCTGGCTAATGCTACAATGGACCTTCGACTTACGCCGGGCCCGAGCGGGCCGCGGATCGATCAAGGAGCACGTTCATCATGGCATCAGTCTGCGAACTCTGCGGCAAGAAGCCCTCGTTCGGCATGAACGTCTCGCACTCGCACCGTCGCACCAAGCGCCGTTGGAACCCGAACATCCAGCGCGTGCGCGCCCTCGTCGGTGCGACGCCGACGCGCATCAACGTCTGCACCGGGTGCCTGCGCTCGGGCAAGGTCACCAAGCCGGCCCGACGTCAGGTCGGCGCCTAGAGCCCTAGAAGCGGTGCTGGAACCCTCGACGTTCGAGGGGCTCTGCGCCTAACGTCCGCACCGACTCGTCACGTTCGACGCGCCCGATGGTGATCGGCGCCGCCAGGCCGCGTTGCGTAAAGATCCGCATCAGTGTGGCCACGTCGTCGCTCACGATGAGCAGTTCGTAGTCCTCGCCGCCGGCCAACGCCTCCTCTAGGGTCGCTCCGCGCGCGACCGGGACCTCACCCAACGCGAAGCCGACGCCCGAGGCGTCGCACAGGCGGTGCAGGTCGAGGGCGAGGCCGTCGCTCAGGTCCATCATCGCGTGCACCCCGGCTTCGCGCGCGGCGCGGCCCTCTTCGAGGCGCGCCCGCGGTCGACGATGCGCGAGCACCAGTTCGTCGTCGAGCGCCGCCCCCTCGCGCCGGCGGCGCAGCCCGGCGCTGGCGCGTCCGAGCTCTCCACTCACCAAGATCACGTCGCCGGCCCGGGCTCCACTGCGCAATACCGCCTCGCCCGCGGGGCACTCCCCCACGACGGTCACGGCGACACTGACGTCCCTGGACCGCGCGAGGTCCCCACCGACGACGGGACAGGCCCACGTCTGCGCCGCCTGCGCGATGCCTCGGTGCAGGCCCACGAGGTCGGTCCCGGGCGGGGAACTCACGGCCACCAGGATCGCGCGCGCGCGGGCCCCCATCGCGGCCAGGTCGGACAGGGCCGCGGCCACCGCTTTAAAGCCCAGGTCTTCGAGGGGAAATAGGGTCTTATCGAGGTGGACCCCGAGCACCGCGACGTCGGTGCTGATGAGCATGGAGCCCAGAAATGGAGCCAGAACGGCGGCGTCGTCGCCGGCGTGGACCTCACCCGGGGGGATCGTTCCCCGACCGACGATCTCGGCGATACGCTCAAGTACGTCGTCTTCGCGATTGATGACCCCGCCTGGGGGTGCGGGTGGGTCAGTCGGCGCGGGCACGGCTCGGACTTATCAGGATCACGGCGCAACGGTGCACCGTGTGAAGTTTGAGAGGACCCCCAGTGACGTACCCCACCCCCCACAAGCGACTCATCTCCTGGGTTGCCGAAATCGCCGCGCTCACAACTCCCGATCGTATCCATTGGTGCGACGGGTCGAGCGAGGAGTACGACCAGTTGTGCCAGCTGCTCGTCGACAACGGCACCTTCACCAAGCTCTCGGACGCGAAACGTCCCCACAGCTACTACGCCTCCTCGGACCCGGGCGACGTGGCGCGCGTCGAGGACCGCACGTTCATCTGCTCGGAACTGGAGATCGACGCCGGACCGACGAACCACTGGACCGACCCCACCGAGATGCGCGCCACGCTGCACGATCTCTTCGAGGGCTCGATGAAGGGACGCACGATGTACGTGGTGCCCTTCTCGATGGGTCCGCTCGGTTCGGCCATCTCGCACATCGGCGTCGAGATCACCGACTCGGCCTACGTGGCCGTCAGCATGCGCATCATGACCCGCATGGGCCAGGCGGCCCTCGACGTGCTGGGCGAGGACGGCGAGTTCGTGCCCTGCCTGCACTCGGTGGGCATGCCGCTCGACGAGGGCGTGGCCGACGTGCCCTGGCCCTGTGACGCCGAGCACAAGTACATCGTCCACTTCCCCGAGACCCACGAGATCATCTCCTACGGCTCGGGCTACGGCGGC
>Ga0187847_10003599_pt1 | contig 11767 bp, 9 predicted proteins | sample June2016WEW_4_10_FD_132458 | JGI IMG/M metagenome (GOLD analysis project Ga0187847, IMG submission 132458) | Peatland microbial communities from SPRUCE experiment site at the Marcell Experimental Forest, Minnesota, USA - June2016WEW_4_10 | ecosystem: Environmental > Terrestrial > Soil > Wetlands...
ATACGCCTAGTTTGATGTGCTACTTGCTCCACGTCCAATCAGCGCTGCGATCGCGGCAACCGCCGCCGGGCGCACCGGTCCAAGCGCGGCCGTGTATGAATCGGCCGCTGGGTTTCCCGGTCGCAACTCCGGACTCCAACGCCAAAACGCCGTTGATCCAGACGTCCGTGACGCCCGTCGACAATTGATGCGGCCGCGCGAACGTCGCCTGATCCTGCACGCGTGCGGGATCGAACAGCACGATGTCGGCAAAATAGCCGGCCTTGAGCATCCCGCGCTCGCTCAGCGAAAGCGTCGAGGCGGGAAACGCCGTCAATTTGCGGATCGCTTCCTGCAAGGAGAGCGCGTGCTCGCGCCGCACATACTTGGCGAGCAGGCGCGCAAAATTGCCATAGGCACGTGGGTGCGGGTTGCGGCTCAGAAACACGCCCTCCGGCGCGGGAGCCTCAGCGTCCGATCCGAAGCTCACCCAAGGCAACGCGACCTCGCGGCGCAGATTGGCTTCCGACATCAGGAAATAGGCGACATCGACGCGATCGCCGCTCTCGATCACGAGATCGATCGCTGTGTCCTCGGGGCTCGACCCGCGCTCACGCGCGACTTGCGCGAGCGTCTTGCCGATCAGCGGCCGCAGCGCAGGATTCTTGAATCCGAGCAGCAAGGTGCCCTCGGCGCCCGCCCGCAGATAGAGGTTCTCCCATCGAGGATTGGGGTCTTGCATGTCGGCAACGACCTTCGCGCGTATGCCGGGATCGCGCAGACGCGCGATCCACGCCTCGAGGCCGCCGTCCTGGACCCACGGCGGCATCGCCGCATCGAGGCCGGTCGCCCCCGCGGTGTAGGTGTACATGTCGGCCGTGATGCGCGTGCCCGCGGCGCGAGCCGCCTCGACCATCCCGATGAGCGCGCCGAGCTTCTCCCAATTCGAGCGGCCGGCGAGCTTCAGGTGATAGATCTCGGCGGGTGCGCCCGAGGCGCGCGCGATGTCGATCGTCTCCTGCAAGGCATCGAGAATCCGATCGCCCTCCGAGCGCATGTGAGCGATATACATACCGCCGCAGCGCGCCGATTCGCCGGCGAGTGCGATCAGTTCGGGCGTTTTGGCGTATTCGTTGGGACTGTAGATCAGCGCCGTCGTGACACCGAGCGCACCCTCCTCCATCGACTCGCGCACCAGGGCACGCATCGAATCCAGCTGCTGCGGCGTCGGCTGAACGTCGCTCTCGCCGAGCACATCAGCGCGCACGGTTCCGGCACCGACAAAAGAAGCCACGTTGGGCGCGATCCCGCGCCGCTGCAGCTTGTCCAAAAACTCGCCGAGCGTGGTCCAATCGACCTCGTAATGAATATCCGATTGGCGCTGCACCGCGAGCTCTTTCATGCGCGGACTCAAGGGACCCGCGGAGTCCTCGCCCATGACTTCGAGCGTGACCCCTTGCGTCAGATCGCTGAGCGCCCGTCCGTCGACGAGCAGGCTCCCCTCGGAGTGCGCGAGCATGTTGATGAATCCCGGCGCTGCCGCCCTGCCTTGGGCGGCGATCTCGGTGCGGCCTCTGCCCGCGGCATGCGTGCCGACGAAGCCGATACGGTCGCCGTCGATCACGATATCGCCGAGGTACGGCGGCTCGCCCGAGCCATCGACGATCAACGCGCGCCGAATGATCGTGTCGTGCTGCTGCGCGCCGGCCTTCGGTGCGAATTCGATGCCGAGCAATGCGAAGACCGAAACGGCGACCCACACTGATCGCTTAAGCATGCCGAAGCTGCAGCCCAAGACATCCCCCGTTGATTGTCGCCGTCGTGAGCGGCTAGCATAGCGTACCCATGAAGATCAGCCCGTTTCATCTCGCAATACCGGTTCACGATCTTGCCGCTGCGAGGGCGTTCTACGGCGGGTTGTTCGGCTGCACCGAAGGCCGCAGCAGCGATTCCTGGGTCGACTTCAATCTGTTCGGCCATCAGCTCGTCGCGCACCTCGACTCGAGCAGCCGCGCGCATGTTCAGGTCTCGAACGTCGTCGACGGCCACGATGTTCCGGTTCCGCATTTCGGCGTGGTCCTCGAATGGACGCCGTGGCACAAACTCGCACAGCAGTTGCGCGAGGCCGGTGTGCGCTTCGAGATCGAGCCGCACATCCGCTTTCAGGGAGCGGTCGGCGAGCAGGCCACATTCTTTCTTTTCGACCCTTCCGGCAACGCGCTCGAATTCAAGGCTTTTCAAGACCCAGAGCAGCTGTTCGCGCGAGCATCGCGAGCTGGTGCCACTCGGTGATCTAGTGCGTCGGCCACATGCGCCGCAGTACGTCGTCGCGCTTGATCCAGTGGTGCCACAGCGCCGCCAAGATGTGAATCCCGACGAGAGCGAACAGCGCATAGGCGAGATAGCCATGCCAGTCCTCGGTCGGGTGGAATATCGCGCGATTCTTCTTGACGCCGAAGTTCACTTGGAAAAGGCCGAAATCGAAAATCCGGCCGTGCCAAATGAAGGTCACGATGCCGACCAACGGAATGATGAACAGCAAGGCATACAGCGCGAAATGCACGACCGCGGACGCGCGGCGCGAGAATTCGCCGACTTCCTGCGGCAGCGCCGGCGGCGGATGGCGCCAACGCCAGACCGCGCGTGCGATCAGCAGCAGCCACACGGCCAAACCGATGATCGCATGGATGTTGATCCAAAACGCCTGCGTGGCGTCGGGCCAGGAGTCGTGCAACAGGCCGAGCGTGCCGACAATCAGCACCAGCACGAACATGCTCCAATGAATGATCACGGCGCCCCGGCCATAACACTGATCGGCACTCAAGCGAACGGAAGTTCGAGTCACAAGCATATTTCCTTCATTTTCATTCGCGCGGCCCGAGCCGGCCGCGTACACCGTCCCACCAGCCGTGGAAAACGGCCTTGATCTTGGGAGCCTTCATTTGCTCATAGAGCAGGATGCGCTTGCAAGTTCTCACGCTGCGCATCAACGCCTTCAAGATCCACAAGCCGCCCGGATGGCGGCCGCGCTCACGCAATAAAACCGTGTCGTTCCGCGTGAAGTAGTAACGGCGATCCGGCCCATGATTGGTCGTTCGCTTCTCCATCCACAGGATCCGGTGCGTCGTCGGCGCGCCGATTGCATGCGACATCAGCGGACTGCGGCTCTTGATCACGCGGTAGCCGCGGAGTCGCGCCCTGAGGCAATATTCGGTGTCCACATGATCGATGAAAAAATCCTCGCGAAACGGCCCGAGCGCTGTGTATGCGGCCAAAGACAATAGACTGCCCGAGGTGATCACCGATTCCATGTCCTGCCAGGGCGCCGCGTCGTGCTGCATTTCGGCGGGAACCGGCGGCCCGCGCTCCTCGTCGTCGTAGCCGGATCCGACGACCGCGAGATGGGCCGGGTCCGGAAACGAGCTGCGCACCGAATTCAAGGCCTCCACCATCGCGGAACTCGCGTAGCTGTCTTGATCCATCAGCAGCACCCATTCGAATCCGAGAGCCGCGGCTCGTCGAATTCCGATGTTCAGCGCCGCCGCGATTCCGAGATTCGCGCCGTTGCAAATCAAATGTATCGATGGATCCGCGGCGATTTCGCGCAGCATCACGAGTTCCGCTTGGCCGGATCCGTTGTCGACGATCACGGTTGCGCCCACTTGCCGCGCGAAGCGCTCGATGATGCGCGGGAATTCTTCCCCTGGATGATAGGTAATCACGATTGCGCAGACGCTCTGCGGCGTGGACGCCGCGGCGTTGCTCGCGTCGCCGCTGCGCTCGCCGTCGTGCAATTCGGATATGCTGGGCACGTTGAGGCTTCGAACTTCCAATCGATCGGTGTATCCGTGACTCAATCAGCAGACCTTGTACCACAACGTCGGCCGCTCGACCTGCGCGCCGCGATCTTCGTCGTCGGACTCTGCGTCGTTTGGGGCTTTCAGCAGGTCGCTCTCAAGGGCGTCGCGGCCACCGCAGCGCCGGTCCTGCAGCTCGCGATTCGATTCGGCGGCGCATCGATCTTCTTCGGACTATTGGTGCTCGCACGCGAAGGGCGCGGCGCGTTCGCCGACGGGACATTGCGCAGCGGCCTGTTGCTCGGCCTGATGTTTTCGCTCGAATTCATCTTTGCCGGCCAGGCGCTCGTTCATACGACCGCCGCGCATTCCGTGGTGTTCCTCTACACCGCTCCGATCTTCACGGCGCTCGGCCTGCAATTCCTGCCCGAGGAGCGTCTGAACCCGCTTCAATGGAGCGGAATCGCGGTCGCGTTCTTGGGCGTCGTCGTTGCATTCCTCGGTTTCGGCGGCCGCCCGGTTGCAGAGTTGTTGACAGGAGATCTGCTCGCGCTGCTGGGCGGCGTGAGTTGGGGCTTGAGCAATGTCGTACTACGGCGAGGGCGCGTGAACCGCGCGGCGGCGGCGAAAACCGTGCTCTACCAGGTCGGCACGGCCGCGCTCGTGCTTGCCGTGTTCGCGGCGCTGACCGGACAGACCCAGATCGAGCTGACCTCGATGACGATACTGTCTTTGCTGTTCCAAACCGTGGTCATCGCGATTGCGAGTTATCTGGTGTGGTTCTGGCTGCTGCGCCATTATTTGACGTCGCGCCTGATGCTGCTGTCCTTGCTGACGCCGCTGTTCGGCGTTCTGTTCGGAGCGGCGCTACTCGGAGACCGGATCGACCTGCGGTTTGCCTTGGGAGCGATGCTCGTCCTCGCGGGCGTATTGATCGTGAATTTTCAACTGATCATGCGGCGCGCCTGATGCGTGCCCCTGGAGTGTCGGAACGTGGATCGACAAGTGCGCGCCTCCGCCGGCGGGTGTGTCGAGATGCAGCGAGCCGCCCAGCAAGCGGATCCGATGATTGATCATGTTCATGCCGAGGCCGTCGGCAGCGCCGGCCGCGGCGGCGGCCGCGTCGCGGTCGTCCGACACCACGAGCGTCAGGCCGTCGAGGTTCATCTGCAACTCGACCGCCACGTAGCTGCACCCCGAGTGCCGCGAGGCATTGACGATCGCCTCGTAGACGATGCGGTACAAGTGCTCGGCGGTGAATTCGGGTACGAGTATCTCCGCGGGCTGCGAATGGCTGAACACCTCGATGCCCCAGCGCGAAGCTGCATCCTTCGCGAGCCGTTCGAATGCCACACTCAAGGATCCTCGCGACACTTCGATCGGCGAGAACCAGCTGGCGAGGTCTCGCGTGAACGAGATCGTGCGTCGAACCAGGCTCGACACCTCGTCGAATAGTCGCGGCACCTCGGGTTCACCGCGCTTGACCGCGCTCGCGAGATTTTGCACCAACATCGATATTCCGGTCAGATCCTGGCCGAGGCCCTCGTGCAGTTCGTTGCCGAGCCGATGCCGCTCGCGGCAGGCCGCCTCGAGCAGTTCGCGCTCGGCCGCTCGCTGCGCGGTCACGTTGCGCACCGTGAGCACGATCCCGGCAAGCAGCGGGTTTCGCAATTGATTGCTCGCGACGACCAAGATCCGTCTCGACTGCCCTGACTCCGATTCGGAGTTCAACTCGATCTCGCGCAGCGGCTCTTCGGAGGCGACGAATTGCTCGAGAAACTCGCCGAGCCGCGCGCTATTCTCCGGTCCGAGCAAATTCGCGGCCACGGCGCCGACCGCGGCCTCGGGCGCAATCCCGAGCAGGCCCGCGCCGGCCGGACTCAAGAACGACAAAGTCCCTTCACGCGTAACCACCGCGATCACGTCGGCGGAACGGCGCACGAGTTCGGTGAGCCGCGATTCGACTTCGCGCGCCATGGCCGCGGCCCCCAGGCGGCGCATTTCCGCGCGCACCGCGATTTGCCGGCCGATCAACAATGCCGAGGCGACGAGCAGCAGCACGCCGCCGGCGAGCATGCTCCATCCGTCGCGCCGCGCCTGCGCGCCGAGCACGATCACGATCGAAAACAACAGCGCGATGACCGGCAAGAAATTGTAGAAATCGCCGACGCGCACCTGGCCCGCCGAAATTCCACGACGGCGGCGTTCATCTGCGACCGCGGCGCTGGCGTAACAGCCGAGCACCAAGCAGCAGCCCAGATCATCGAAATTCCCGAGTGCATAAAAGCCGCGCTCGTTGGCTGCGATGCCGACCAGAGCCGAAGCCGCCGCGATCAGCGCGCCGATCACGAGCAGCGCGGTCGCGCGCTCGTCGCGCCAGGCGGAAATCTGCATGATCGTGAGCAACGCGAGTGTGCTGGTCGCGCCGATGCCGGTCGCATAGCCGAGCGTCGCTGCGATGCTCGATGCCGATGCCGGAGCCGGATCGAGCAGCGGCGCGAATAGGAACGGCAGCATCGCCGCGCCACAGGCAAGCAGCAGCACCGCGATGTCGAGCCAAACGCGCGGCCGGCGGAACGAGCCGCCGGCGCTCACGTAGAAGCACGCGAACGCCGCGATCGCGCACACATAATCGAGCATGTAGAGCGCATCGGCCGAGGAACCAAATTGCGCGCCCGGTTGCGCGGCGACATAGCTCAAGTCGGTGCTCGCCACGATATCGAAGACCACGGCGGCCGACAGCAAGGCCCAGCCGAGCCAACGTGCCCGATCGACGATGGGCGTGTGTAAGCGCCGCCACATGAGTACCAGGCAGGCGATCTGAGGAAGCAAGGTGACGATTTCGGAGTCGGCGTTGGCGGGCCGGCCGCTCCAGAGGCGCCACAGCAGCCAGGCCGAGAGCACGCCGAGATAGCTCCACAGGACTGCGAGCAGCAGGCCGGTCCAGCGCAGCTTCGGACGTCCGGGCACATCGAGTCGCCGCCGGTGATTTCGATCCAAATAGGCGGCCGGATCCGATGGGATGTTCACAGCGTGGTCTCTCAAATCATTTAGCTGCTGCGCATCAAATCACTTTAGGTCTACAAACGCCACAACTGCGGCCGATATAGAAGGCATATGACAAATTGCCGCAGTGCGGGAGCTGCGGGATTTGGGCTTGCAAGCGGCTCAAAAATCATTATCGTATAGGTCAGTCTCTTAACGTATAGGTTAGCTCCTTGGCGAATACGGAAGCGCAGGCTGCGAGGCCGCCCGAAGATTTGTTCAGCGTCACCGAGCTGGGCAAGGATCTCGGCGTGAGCGCGCGCACGATCCGCCTGTACGAGGACAAGGGCCTGATTTCGCCGTGCCGAGCCGGCAACAATCGAATCTATACGCTGCGTGATCGCAGCCGGATGATGCTGATCCTGCGTGGCAAGCGTCTCGGCTTCAAGCTCAAGGAGATCAAGGAATACCTGGATCTCTACGACGTCGACCCGACCCACGCGAAGCAGCTGCGTTTGTTGCTCAAATCCGTGCACAGCCGAATTGTTCGCTTGGAAGACCAACGCGTCGCGTTGGAACAGACGCTCGCCGAACTGCGCGACGTGGAAGCGCAGGCCAATGCCGCGCTGATCAACCTTGGAGTGAAACCATGAAGAATGTCGTCATCGCGGGCTATGCCCGCTCTCCGTTCACACCGGCCGGCAAGGGCGCGCTCGCACGCGTACGGCCGGACGACATCGCTGCACAGGTGGTCGCCGCGCTCATCGCGCGCAGCGGCGTCAATCCGAACGACATCGAAGACTTGATCGTCGGCTGCGCCTTTCCGGAGGGCGAACAAGGACTCAATGTCGGTCGGCTCATCGGCATGTTGGCCGGATTGCCGCAGTCGGTCGCCGGCATGACCGTGAATCGCTTCTGCGGCTCCTCGATGCAGTCGGTCCACATCGCGGCCGGCGCGATTCAACTCGGCGCCGGCGAGGTGTTCATCGCCGCGGGCATCGAGAGCATGACGCGGGTGCCGATGCTTGGCTTCAACCCGCTGCCCAATCCGGCGCTGCAGGCCGCCATGCCCGCCGCCTACATCGGCATGGGCGACACCGCGGAAAACGTCGCGGCGAAGTGGCATATCAGCCGTGCCGAGCAAGAAGCCTTCGCGGTGCGCAGCCAGCAGCGCGCCGCGGCCGCGATCCAGGCGGGCAAATTCGCCGCAGAACTCGTGAGCATCACGGTCAAAGGCGGTAAGGTCGATACGGACGGATGCCCGCGCCCGGACACGACCGCCGCGGCGCTCGCACAGCTCAAGCCCGCCTTCTCCGAATCCGGCACCGTGACGGCCGGCACTTCCTCGCCGCTCACTGACGGCGGTTCGGCGGTTCTGGTCTGCAGCGCAGATTACGCGAGCAAGCATGGACTCAAGCCGCTTGCGCGCATCGTGAGCGTCGCGGTCGCGGGCTGCGCGCCGGAGATCATGGGCATCGGCCCGGTCGCCGCCACGCAAAAGGCCTTGCAGCGCGCCAATCTGTCGATCTCGGCGATCGACATCGTCGAACTCAACGAGGCCTTCGCGAGCCAGGCGCTCGCCTGCGCGCGCGATCTCGGCATTCGCGAAGCGACGCTCAACGTCGACGGCGGTGCAATCGCGCTGGGCCATCCGCTGGGCGCTACCGGTGCCCGCATCGTCGGCAAGGCGGCAAGTCTCTTGCAGCGCGAAGGCGGCCGTTATGCGCTTGCGACCCAATGCATCGGCGGCGGCCAGGGCATCGCCACGATCCTCGAACGAATCTAACGGGAGCGCGCAAACCATGGAAGCGATCCGCAAAGCCACCGTCATCGGCGCAGGCGTCATGGGCGCCGGAATTGCCGCGCAATTCGCCAATGCGGGTGTGCCCGTGCTGCTGCTCGATGTGGTCCCGAGCGGCGCGACCAACCGCAACGCCCTCGCCGAAGGCGCGATTGCCAAGATGCTCAAGACCGATCCCGCGCCGTTCATGTCGGCGCGCGCCGCCAAACTCGTGACCGCCGGCAATATCGAAGATCATCTCGCGCAAGTCGCCGACAGCGATTGGATCATCGAGGCCGTGGTCGAACGGCTCGATGTCAAGCAAACGCTCTACCGTAAACTCGATGCCGTGCGCAAACCCGGCACCGCGGTCTCGTCCAACACCTCGACGATACCGCTCGCGCAGCTGACCGATGGACAGAGCGATGCGTTCAAGCGCGACTTCCTGATCACGCACTTCTTCAATCCACCGCGCTATATGCGCCTGCTGGAAATCGTGACCGGCCCACAAACCGATGCTGCGCTGGCTAAGGCCGTCGAAGCTTGTGCCGACCTCGTACTCGGCAAGAGCATCGTTCGGTGCAAGGACAGCCCGGGCTTCATTGCAAACCGCCTCGGCATTTATTGGCTGCAAGTCGGCGTCGTCGAGGCGATCGATGCCGGACTTACCGTCGAGGAAGCCGATGCAGTGATCGGCAGGCCCGTCGGCGTACCGAAAACCGGCGTCTTCGGTCTGATCGACCTGGTCGGCCTCGACCTCATGCCGCACATCAACGGCAGCCTCGCGAAAGCGCTTCCGCAGAGTGATGCGTTCCACGGCGCCAATCGTGATCTGCCCCTGATCAAAAAAATGATCGCCGACGGCTACACGGGCCGCAAGGGCAAGGGCGGTTTCTACCGCCTCAATCGGACCGGCGGCGCCAAGATCAAGGAGGCCATCGACCTCGCGACCGGCGACTATCGCCCGGAGCAGAAGCCGGAACTGCCGGAGTTGGCGGGCGCGGCGAAGAATTTGCGCGCATTGTTCTCGTCGAACAGCAAGATCGGCCGTTATGCCTGGCGCGTCGTCGGCCGCACGCTCGCCTACGCGGCGACGCTCGTTCCGGAAGCCGCGGACGATATCCCCGCGATCGACGAGGCGATGCGCCTCGGCTACAACTGGCAATGGGGCCCGTTCGAACTCATCGATAAACTCGGCGTCGACTGGTTCGCGGACCAATTGGCGCAAGACGGCTTGCCGGTGCCGGCGCTGCTGGGCGCGGCCAAGGGCAAGACCTTCTATCGGATCGCCGACGGCCAGCGCCAATATCTCGGACTCGATGGCGCCTATCACGAACGCACGCGGCCGCAAGGCGTGCTGATGCTCGAGGACATCAAGCGAAATGCGAAGCCGGTACTCAAGAACGCCTCGGCCGCGGTCTGGGATATCGGTGACGGCGTGCTGTGCTTCGAGTTCACGAGCAAGAGCAATTCACTCGACGATCAGATCATCGGCTTGCTCGGCAAGACCATCGCGCTCGTGCAGCAGAAATACAAGGCGCTCGTGATTTACAACGAGGCCGCGAATTTCTCCGTGGGCGCAAACCTCGGGCTCGCGATATTCGCAGCCAACATCGCCGCCTGGGGCGAGATCGAGAAGCTCATCGCGGGTGGACAACAAGTCTACAAGGCGCTCAAATACGCGCCGTTCCCGGTCGTGAGCGCGCCCGCCGGCATGGCGCTCGGCGGCGGCTGCGAGATCCTATTGCACAGCGATGCCGTGCAGGCGCACGCCGAGAGCTACATCGGCCTCGTCGAGTGCGGCGTGGGCCTACTGCCGGGTTGGGGTGGCTGCAAGGAAATGCTCTCGCGCTGGTCGTCGAGCGGCCTGCTGCCGCGCGGCCCGATGCCTGCGCCCTCGAAGGTGTTCGAGACCGTGAGCACCGCGACCGTGTCGAAGTCCGCCGCCGAGGCCAAGGAACTGCTCTACCTGCGTCCGAGCGACGGCATCACGATGAATCGCAACCGGCTGCTGGCGGACGCCAAAGCACGCGCGCTACGCCTCGCCGAAAACTACCTGCCGCCGAAACCAATCGAGCTGAAGCTGCCGGGTGCAGCCGGCAAAGTCGCATTTCAAATGGCGGCCGACGGGTTTCATCGGCGCGGCGTCGCGACCAAGTACGACCTCGTCGTGTCCGGCGAGCTCGCGGGCGTGCTGACGGGCGGCCCCGCCGATCTCGTCGATGTCGTGACCGAGGATCAGCTGCTCGAATTGGAGCGCGCCGCATTCATGCGCCTCATGAAGACGCCGGGGACGCTCGCGCGCATCGAACACATGCTCGTGACCGGCAAACCGCTGCGCAATTAGGATCGGGAGACTAAAGAGACATGCACAACTACACCGCCCCGCTGCGCGACATGCGATTCGTGCTGCATGAACTGCATGACAGTTCGAGCCTCAAGCACCTGCCGGGGCTCGAGGAGATCACGCCCGACCTGCTCGACACGATCCTCGAGGAGGCCGCGAAATTCATGAGCGCCGTGCTGCTGCCGTTGAATGCGAGCGGCGACGCCGAAGGCTGTCACCTCGACGCCGGCGTCGTGAGCACACCGAAAGGCTTCAAGCAGGCCTACGAACAATTCATCGCGGGCGGCTGGACTTCGCTCAATTGCGATCCCGCTTACGGCGGACAAGGTTTGCCGGAGAGCGTCAGCAAATTGATCGAGGAAATCATTTGCGGCTGCAATCTCGCGTTCGGCTTGTATCCGGGCCTCTCGCATGGCGCATACATGGCGCTGCGCAGTCACGGATCCGACGCGCTCAAAGATCTGTACCTGCCCAAATTGGTCGACGGCAGTTGGGGCGGCACGATGTGCCTGACCGAGCCGCATTGCGGCACCGATCTCGGGATGCTGCGCACCAAGGCCGTGCCGCAGCCAGACGGCAGCTACAAGATCACCGGCAACAAGATATTCATCTCGTCGGGCGAACACGATCTGACCGAGAACATCATTCACTTGGTGCTCGCGCGCCTGCCCGATGCGCCGTCGGGCATCAAGGGCATCAGCCTATTCGTCGTGCCGAAATTCCTGGCCACGGCGGACGGGTCCTCGGGTCCCCGCAACGGTGTGCTCTGCACCGGCATCGAGCACAAGATGGGCATCCGCGCCTCCGCCACCTGCCAGCTCGCATTCGACCAAGCCACGGGCTGGCTCGTCGGCGAGCCGAACAAGGGCATGCGCGCGA
>Ga0187847_10003604_pt1 | contig 11754 bp, 9 predicted proteins | sample June2016WEW_4_10_FD_132458 | JGI IMG/M metagenome (GOLD analysis project Ga0187847, IMG submission 132458) | Peatland microbial communities from SPRUCE experiment site at the Marcell Experimental Forest, Minnesota, USA - June2016WEW_4_10 | ecosystem: Environmental > Terrestrial > Soil > Wetlands...
CACTCGACCTCAACAACTACAATCTCATTTTCATCACTGCGGGATTGCTTCTGCACTGGCGTCCCAAGAGCTTCGTGAGAGCCGTCTCGGAAGCCGTTCCGGCGACTGGCGGTGTGCTGATCCAGTTTCCGTTCTATGCAGTCATCTTTGGCATGATCGTCGGAACCGGCATTTCCGCGTGGATGGCCGACCTCTTCTCGCGGGTCACCACCCAGGGAACCTATCCTCTGCTCGTAGCTCTCTACTCGGCGCTCATCGGAGTCTTTGTCCCGTCCGGCGGTAGCAAATGGGTTATTGAAGCGCCATACGTGCTGCAGGCGGCCAACACTCTCCACGTTCATCTCGGCTGGGTCGTACAGATTTACAACGCCTCTGAGGCCCTTCCCAATCTCGTCAACCCGTTCTGGATGCTTCCGCTCCTCGGGCTGCTGCGTCTAAAGGCACGCGACCTCGTCGGCTACGGAGTCTTGCAGATGATCGTTCACGTTCCGATCGTCTTCTTCCTCTGCTGGTATTTTGCTCACACCATCCCCTACATCGCACCCGTCAAGTAGGGCAGGGTACTCGCGGACGATGAGCGCACAACTCATCATCCGCACAAAGTCGTTAAACTCAGGCCGCTCAAGTTTTCGAGCGGCCTTTGCGCGAAGAGTGGAGTAGTCGATGAGAAGCCGGAGCAGCGCATGTCAGACAATCCGCGAAGGAACGTTCGACGTGTGCATCATCGGCGGAGGAGCAACGGGAACGGGTTGTGCGTTGGACGCACAGCTTCGTGGATTGTCCACCGTTCTGCTGGATGCGGGAGACTTCGTCTCAGGCACCTCGTCGGCCTCCACCAAACTCGTTCACGGCGGAGTCCGGTATCTGCAAGCGGCGGTATCGGACCTCGATTACGGCCAGTACTCCATGGTGAAGAAAGCTCTGCACGAGCGCATCCACATGCTGCGCTCCGCGCCCTTCCTCGCGCATCCCCTGGAATTGCTGGTTCCGTGCTTCAGTCCCTTTGAACTTCTTTACTTCACCATTGGCATGAAGGTGTACGACTCGATTGCCGGTGCTGCCAGTCTGTTCCCAAGTCGAATGTTGTCGAAGCAGGAGTCGCTCCGGCGAATGCCGTCTTTGCGCAGCCAGAACCTTGTCGGATCGGTTTCCTTTGCCGACGGGCAGTTCGATGATGCCAGGTTCGGTCTCACCCTGGCGAAGACGTTTTCGCAGCAGGGTGGGGAGCTCATCAACTACGCCAAAGCCGTGGGCTTCGGCAAAGATTCAAATGGAAAACTCGCTGCGTTGGACGTAGAAGACCAGCTTACCCATGAACACTTCCAGATACGCGCGAAGGTGTTCGTAAACTGTACGGGCCCATTTGCCGACCATGTCCGCCTGATGGCCAATCCCGCCATGACCGAGCGCCTGCGCTTCAGCAAAGGTGTCCATCTGCTGCTTCCGCTGGAGGCGATCCAGAGTGAATCTGCCTTGCTGGTTCCGAAAACCGAAGATGGCCGTGTCATCTTTGCGATTCCGTGGCTCGGCCGCCTGCTGGTCGGAACCACGGACGACGAAGCAAAACTCACCGATGAAATGGTGGTCACGCCTGAGGAAATCAGGTACCTGCTCAAATACGTGAATCAGTATCTGAACACGAATCTGACTCCGAAGGATGTGACCTCGGCATACGCTGGAATGCGCCCGCTAGTGAGATCCAAAGACGCGGTAGACACCAGGAAACTGATTCGCGACCACGAAGTCGAGGTCGATGAGGTCAGCGGTTTGGTCAGTGTTCTGGGTGGCAAGTGGACCACCTACCGAGCCATGGCGGAGGACGGCATCAATCACGCACAGCGAGCCATTCCGGGCAAACAGGCCGCGTGCCAGACGCTCGATTTCCCCCTCACTGGCGCGTCAGGATTCACCCCGGATTACTGGCAGCAGTTGATGGAGAAATACCGTTTGTCCCCGGAAACCGCTCACCACCTTGCGCGGAAGTTCGGCATGGATTCGCCCAAAGTGCTTGAACTGGCGACGCCGGAGCCGCAACTCCTGTTACCGCTCGTCGAGGGTAGTTTCGCCATCCGTGCGGAAGTGGTTTACGTAATTCGCGAGGAGATGGCACAGACCATCGAAGACATCCTTTTGCGCAGAATCGGTGTGCAATTTCATAGCTGGACGGAAGCTGCAAAAGCCGCACCCGTCGTGGGCCAGTTGATGGCCAGGGAGTTCGCTTGGAGCGACGCACAGACCCGTCTGGCGATCGACGCCTATCTGGGGACGATTCAGCACCTGTTCCAGAGCGCCGGGATCGAGATGTCAGGTACTGACGAATCGAATGCGACGCTCGGGCAATTGGCCGTCAAGCCACCCAACCTATAAGTGGAAGAGGAAATGGCAGACTACATCGGAGCAATCGATCAGGGAACGACAAGTTCACGTTTTATCGTATTTGACCGTTCCGGAAGAATCGTCAGTGTCGCCCAGAAAGAGCATGGACAGATCTATCCCAAGCCGGGATGGGTCGAGCACGACCCCGTCGAGATTTGGCGTCGCGTAAGCGAAGTCATACAGGAAGTGATGGAAGCCAAGGGACTGAAGCCCTCGGATCTGTCCGGCATAGGGATCACCAACCAGCGCGAAACTACCGTTGTCTGGAACAAAAAAACGGGCAAGGCCGTTTACAATGCGATCGTCTGGCAAGACACCCGTGTAGCCGATACCGTTGCGAAATTCACCTCCAACGGCGGCCAGGATCGCTATCGCGCGAAGACCGGACTGCCCATTGCCACTTACTTCAGTGGTCTCAAGATACGCTGGATTCTGAACAATGTACCTGGCGCACGCGCTGCTGCAGAAGCTGGCGATCTGCTGTTCGGAAACATCGACGCCTTCCTCATCTGGAACCTCACCGGTGGCGTCAATGGCGGTGTGCATGTCACCGACGTTACCAACGCCAGCCGCACCCAATTGATGGATTTGAAGACCCTGACCTGGGACGAGGAGATCCTTGCAGAGTTCGACATTCCGGCATCGGTTCTGCCGAAAATCGCATCGAGTTCCGAAGTCTATGGCAAGGCGGTTCTCGGCGCGATTAAGGACGTCGCGATTGCCGGCGATCTCGGCGATCAGCAGGCTGCTCTGTTTGGCCAAGCGTGCTTCAAGCCCGGCGAAGCCAAGAACACCTACGGCACCGGCTGCTTCATGTTGATGAACACCGGCACCAATATTGTCCCTTCCAGGAGCGGTCTGCTGACCACAGTCGGCTACAAGATCGGCCAGCAACCGGCCATCTACGCCCTGGAAGGCAGCATCGCTATCACCGGCGCGCTCGTGCAGTGGATTCGTGACAACCTCGAACTGATCGAGAAGAGCTCGGACATCGAGGTCCTCGCCCGCACCGTCAACGACAACGGTGGGGTGTACTTCGTTCCGGCGTTCTCCGGACTCTATGCACCGTACTGGAAGGACAGTGCTCGCGGCGTCATCGCCGGTCTCACCCGCTACGTCAACAAAGGCCACGTTGCCCGAGCCGTTCTGGAAGCCACTGCGTTCCAGGTTCGTGAAGTGCTGGATGCCATGGAAAAGGATTCCGGCATCGAACTTGCCAATCTGCGCACCGATGGCGGCATGGTTCAGAACCACCTGCTGATGCAGTTCCAGTCTGACATTCTGAACAAACCGGTTGTTCGTTCGGTCATGCAGGAAACCACCGCCCTGGGTGCCGCATACGCCGCCGGCCTGGCCACCGGCTTCCTCAGTGGCGCTGATGAACTGGTCGCCAACTGGGCCGAAGATCATCGTTGGAATCCGTCAATGGGGGAAGAGAAGAGAGCTTCGTTGTATCACTTCTGGAAGAAGGCTGTGACGCGGTCCTTCGACTGGGTTGAGTAGCGAAGGCGAGTAGCAAAGGTCGAGTTGTAAATGCCTAAACAAGCGAGGGAATCGCAATGGCAGTCAAATCCGTACTGATATTCATTGAAGACGCTTACGAAGATATGGAGCTCATGTACCCGAAGTATCGTTTGCAGGAAGCTGGGTATTGTATTGTTATTGCAGGACCTAAGGCAGCCTCTCAGTACATCGGAAAACATGGATATCCTTGTTCGGCCGATGCCGCGATTGCCGACATGAACGAATCCGACTTTTTGGGAGTCGTCCTCGTGGGCGGCTGGGCCCCAGACAAACTGCGGCGCGATGCCAAGGTGAAGAGCCTGATCGCCGAATTCCATCAGTCCAGGAAGCTGATTGCTGCCATCTGCCATGGCGGCTGGATGGCGATCTCCGCTGGAGTGTACAAGGGCGTGAAAGTTACCGGCAGCCTCGGCATCAAGGACGACCTGGTCAACGCGGGTGCGATCTTTGAAAGTGCGCCGGTAGTAGTGGACCGCCACTTTGTAAGCAGCCGCAATCCGGACGACCTGCCGTATTTCATGAAGGGCGTGCTGCAGGTGCTGGAAGGGAAGTAATAAACGCCAGGAAAGTAACAACGCCAGGGGAAGTAATAAACCGTGAAGTACTCGGGCCTTGCCCGTCAGGCCGTCGGCGTCGAGCTCGCAGCTCCCGGTTTGGCCGGCATGCCCGCCGTCTGATGACTTCGCGCCGAACGGTCAACCCGATCCCAAAATGCCATGAAGTAGTCAACAGCCGAGAGCAGCGAGACCACCAGCATGAACCAGATCGAGATGCGCGCGATCAACTCGACTCCGACGATGAAGCCGAAGAAGTTCCACTCATACCAGCCGTGGGCCAGAATCGCCGAGACCACAGCTACAATCTGCAAGACCATTTTTAGCTTGCCTAGATCGCGCGCCTGAATCGCAAAGCCTTCGCTCGCAGCCACGCTGCGCAGGCCGGTTATCAGGAACTCGCGCCCCAGTACCAGAACGACAATCCACGGAGGCATCAGGTTGGGGGTGAAGCGAACCAGGAGAATCAATCCTGCGGCTACCAGGAGTTTGTCAGCCATTGGGTCCAGCAGGATTCCTACGCTGCTGATCTGACCATGTTTGCGCGCCAGATAGCCGTCGAGTCCATCGGTGATGGAAGCAACCATGAAAATCCCGGCAGCCAGCAATTCCTGCTCTCCGCGCGGAAAAATGTTGGTGGAAAGTACCCAGATCAAGAAAGGAATGCAGCCAATTCTGCTTAACGTAATCGAATTGGGCAGGTTCAGCAAGTCAAACCATCCAGAAGCGTAGCGATTCTTCGATCAAATTATGCGGGATCAATCGGCGAAAAGCAACGCAGGCAAACCTTGGCGCATGTCTGATCCCATTGCCTGGTCCCGTGTCTGTTCCAAAGCTGAGTCTCGCCCCCGAGACGCAGAGAAGCTACGAGTTTTCGCCGGTTTTGTTGAAGCGCGGACTGATCTGCGGAGCTCCATCAGCCGTTAGAGGTACTGTACATCCTGTGCGGAAGTACGCATCGTCCGCTCCTTTGAACCCTTCCTCCGCTCCTGCTGCATGGGAGCGGAGGATTTTTCTTTCTTATCCCGTGTTGCGCAGTCCAGCGGCGATCCCATTCATCGTCGCGCCCAGCACGTAGTTGAGCTCCTCGCTGCCCTCGCCTCTGCGCTTGCGCCGCAACAACTCCACTTGAATCAGACTGAGCGGGTCCACATAGGGATTGCGCAGCTTGATCGACCTCAGCAACACGGGATTGCGTTCCAGAAGTTCCTTTTGTCCCGTGAGCCACAGGATCGCCTTACGTGCCCGGTCGAACTCTTCCGAAAGCATCGCGAAGACGCGCTCTCCGAGAGCTTGGTCACTCACCAGTGTCGAATAGAGGCGGGCAATCGAGAGGTCGGCCTTCGCCATCGCCAACTCCACGTTGCGGATCATTTCGGCGAACAGCGGAAACTCCCCCGCCATGCGCTGCAGTTCGCGACTCTCGGCGTCGCCGCGAGCGGCATACTGCTCCAGCGCGTGCCCCACCCCAAACCAGGCAGGCACCGCGTGGCGGCTCTGCATCCAGCCGAAGACCCATGGAATCGCCCGCAGATCGTTGAGCGAGCGGCTTGCGCTGCGCCGCGACGGACGCGAGCCGATGCGCGCCAACTCCAGCTCGTTCACCGTAGTGGCTTCCTCAAAGTATTGCACTACCTCGGGATTCTCTGCGATGTTGCGGCGATAGTACGCAAATGCCTCGGTGGACATGCTCTCCATGGCCGCGTGCCATTGCTCCTCATCGCCGGGCTGTTCGCCGTTGGGACGCGCCAGCGCTCCCAGCGCCGCTGCCACCATCACTTCCAGGTTCCACTCCGCAAGCACTGGATCGAGGTACTTCCAGTTCAACACCTCGCCCTGTTCGGTAATGCGTATCTCGCCCGTGAAATCGCCCACCGGCTGTGCCATGATCGCCGCGTGAGTCGGTCCTCCGCCGCGTCCTACGGTGCCTCCGCGCCCATGGAAGATGCGAAGCTTTATGCCGAACTCGCGTGCCGCTTGATGCAACGCACGATGCGCCTTGTGCAACTCCCAGGTGCTGGTCAGCATTCCCCCATCCTTATTGCTGTCCGAGTAGCCCAGCATCACCTCCTGCCAGCCGTTCCATGAGTCCAGCAGTTTGCGATACTCACCATTGCTCCACAGCGTGCGCATTACTTCGGCTGAGTGTTGCAGTGCTCCAATCGATTCGAACAGAGGCACGGGCATCAGTCCCGCGTCTCCATCTCCCCCCGCTACCTTTACTCCGTACAATGCCGCCAGCCGAATCGCCGCGAGGCAATCCTCGCTCCGCTCCGCGCCGCTGATCACGTAGCGCTGGATCGTTTCCGGTGAACGCGCTTTTTCGCCAGCCACGGCGCGCAGGGTCTCCGCCAGCGACTGGCTTAGAGCAGAGAGTTCGTTGGCGATACCCGGCGCGTGCGGATCGCTCTTTGCCGCCAGTTCGCGTATCGCCCCGGCGTGTACGTCTGCGTGTTGGCGGATATCCAGCGTATAAAGGTGGAATCCGAAGGTGCGCACCTTCAGCAGCAAAGGGTCTAGCGTACGACGGGCGAGTCGCTCGCCTCCGTTAGCGCACAGGCTCTTGCGCATCATCAGCAGGTCCGCATCGAACTCCGCTGCCGAGGCGTAGCCCTTACCGCCCTTACGCATGATTTGCAGGCGACGGGCAATCAGCAGCATCAGCGTGCGATACCGTTCAGCTTCCGGCGAGCGTTGCATCTCTGCCGGTGAGCCCACTTCATGCAAGTATTCCGCAATCCTCGTCCCGATTTCCGCCGAAGCTGGCACCTGGTGCCGGGACACGCTAAGCCTGCGCGCCAGCAGTAGTGCTTCCGCAATGTAGTGTTCCAGTGCAACCTCGCGCGCAAATGCCAGAGCCTCGCGTGTCGAGTCTGCTGTCACCAACGGATTGCCGTCGCGGTCACCACCGATCCAGGAGCCAAAGCTCAACACCATCGGCATCTGTGGGGCCTCGAGGGACTCGCCATAAACCGCCTCAAACGACGCGCCCAGCTCTTCATAAAGTTTAGGCAGCGTTTCAAACAGCGAGAGCGGGTAGTAGCGCGCACCCGTACGGATCTCATCCGTAACTGTTGGCTTCCGCAGCCGCACGTCGTCGGTCTGCCACATGGCCGTGACCTCGGCCATGATGTTTTCTTCGCACTCGGCGGCAAATGTCGCCGACAGCGGCAGGCCGTCGAGCAGTTCAAGTTGCCGTGAGATTCTGCGCCGCTTGCGCAGAATTGTCTGCCTGGTCATCTCCGTCGGATGCGCCGTAAATACAGGTTCCACACGGATAGCGCACAGCAATCGCAACGCATCCTGGGCCGTGGTTCCTGCCTCTTTCATGCGCAGCAGCACGCCACGCAGAGTCCCCGGCAAGGGAGTTTGCGCTCCGGTTTGCGTTCCAAGTTGCCCGGCACGGCGGCGGCGCTTGCGATGGTTAGTCTCCGCCAGGTTCGCAAGTTGAAAGTAAAGTGAGAATGACTTGCAGACCATGTAAGCAGTAGCCACATCCAACTTTTGCACCAGCAGCTGCGCCTCCCGCAGACCTTGCTCCCCAGAGAAACCAAGCCCTGCCTGTTCGCGATGTTCGATGAGCAGCTTGCGCAGCAGTTCGACTGCATCGAAGCTTGATTTGCCGGCTTGCTCCAGGATCACCCGCCCCAACAGAATTCCCAGCGAGCGCACATCTCGACGAAGCGGCAGGTCCTTGCGCCCGTCCGTCGTCGGAGCGGTCAACTCCAGCAGGCGTTCCTGTTGATCTTCCGCCGCCCAGAGCGGCTCCTTGTTTTCCATCATGCTTCCGTTCGGAAGAGGGTGCCCCGCATCCGCCGCAGATTGCGGGTGTGGGTGATTGAACATTATCACGCGGACCTGTCCGCGAATTTGTACAGGCGCGCTCTGCTGGTTATACTTCCTGCAAACGATGGCCAACATTCTTTACGGAGTCAATGGCGAAGGTGCGGGCCACTCGACCCGCTCGCGCGAAGTGATTCTTCACCTGCAACGCCAGGGACACAGCGTAGTCGCCGCCTCGTTTGACAGGGGGCTTCGCAATCTCGGCGATATCTGCGAAGTGCTGGAAATCCATGGCCTCCGTTTTACCTATATAAATAACCAGGTACGATACAACCGAACTCTTGCCCGAAACCTTTTTCATGCGCGCCGGGCCACCCGCAGCATTAAAGAACTCACGCGCGTCATTGACGAGCGCAGTATCGAATTGGTCATTACCGATTTTGAGCCGCTCACCTGCCGCGCTGGCCGTCGTTGCCATCTTCCCGTCATCTCCATCGATAATCAGCACATCCTCACTCACTTTACGGTGGCCATCCCGCGCCATTACGGAGCAGACGCAACCGCCGCCAAGCTGCTTACCCGACTGATGACGCCCTATGCCACACACTACTTTGTGACATCGTTTTTCGAGGCGCCAGGGCGTCGTCCCAATTCCGAACTGGTACCCCCCATCCTGCGCCAGCAGATACAGGATGCCGTGCCCACCTCCGAGGGGCCAATTCTGGTTTATGTCACCTCGCCCGCCCCCGCGCTCATTAAGGTGCTCGCCTCCATCCGCAGCCAGTTCATCGCCTACGGCTTTGGCCGCGAAGGGCAAGAGGGCAACATTCTGTACAAGAAGCCGGGCTTCGAATCCTTTTTTGAGGACATGATCCACGCCCAGGCTATCGTAGCCAACGCCGGATTCTCCCTGTTAACCGAGGCCCTGTATCTCGGTAAACCCTACTTGGCCGTGCCGGTTCGCAACCAGTTCGAGCAAATCTTTAACGCCTTCTGGCTAGACCGTGTAGGATATGGTGCTTTCTGGGAAGAACTAACCAAAGAGAAGGTCGAATCGTTTCTCTTTAACATTCCGCAATTTCGTGAGAAGCTAGCCAGCTACTCGCGATCTTCGAACCGGGAGCTATTCACCAAACTCGACTCCCTGATCGTGTCCTGCCTCAAGCGCTAGAGGAGGCCTGCTTGCGGTCTGTCGAAGTACCAGGAAATGGAAATGTTTAGAGATCAACAAGAACGAACGCCACCGCAACCCTAGGAGGAAAACTGATGGTCCCGTTTCTAATTTGTATTGGAGCGCTCGCCTTTCTGATGCTGGTGGCCTACCGCGGCTTCAGCGTCATTCTCTTCGCGCCGATCGCCGCGCTGGCGGCGGTTCTCCTTACCAGCCCCCATGCCGTGCTTCCTGTTTACAGTGGCCTGTTCATGGAGAGCATGGTCGTCTTCGTAAAACTATATTTTCCAGCCTTCATGCTGGGTGCGATCTTCGGGAAGCTGATTGAGATTTCCGGCTTCGCCAAGTCAATCGTCCGCGCGGTCATTGGCATATTGGGAGAAAAGAGCGCGATTTTCTCGATCGTGGTCGTCTGCGCACTCCTTACTTATTTCGGCGTTTCTCTGTTTGTTGTGGTTTTCGCTGTTTACCCGTTCGCGGCCGAAATGTTCCGTCAAGGTAAGATCCCAAAGCGCCTCATTCCGGGCACCATCGCTCTTGGCTCGTTTACCTTCACCATGGACTGCCTGCCCGGTACGCCGCAGATCCAGAACATCATTCCCACCACATTTTTCCATACGACCATCTACGCCGCGCCGATTCTCGGTACGCTGGGCGCCTTCTATATTCTGATCATTGGCATGACCTATCTGGAGTGGATGCGGCGCCGGGCACACGCTGCAGGCGAAGGTTACGGTACAGGCCACATCAATGAAACAGTGATCGAAGATACCGGCAAGCTGTGAATCCGTTTATTGCCGTATTGCCCCTGATCACGGTTGGCGTCGCAAACTGGGTTATGACAAAGAAGATGATTCCGTTAATTTACGGAGCCTCGTCATCGATCATGTTGAACCCCACCGCCAAGCCGATCGTGCAGGATGTGACCAAGCTGAACGGCATCTGGTCGGTCGAAACCGCGCTGTTGCTCGGCATCCTCATGGTGGTCATCTTCGGATTCGGCAGAGTAGGAAAGCAGTTTGCCGAAGGCAGCAAGGCGGCCATCGCGGGCGCTCTGCTCGCCTCCCTGAACACAGCTTCCGAATACGGCTTTGGCGCTGTGATCGCTGCTCTGCCTGGCTTCCTGGTGGTGCGCGATGCGTTGTCTCACATCCCCAATCCGCTGGTCAATGAGGCGATCAGCGTCAATATCCTGGCTGGTATTACGGGTTCGGCTTCTGGCGGCATGAGTATCGCTCTGGCGGCAATGGCTAACCAGTTCATCGCTGCTGCCACGGCTCACGGCATTCCAATGGAAGTGCTGCACAGGGTGGCGGCCATGGCGAGCGGCGGCATGGATACAATGCCCCACAACGGCGCCGTCATCACCTTGCTGATGGTCACCGGACTCACTCACCGGCAATCGTACAAAGATGTTTTTGCCATGACATGCATCAAAACCTCGGCTGTCTTCGTGATCATCGCCCTGTTCTACCTGACCCATTGGGTGTAGGGCGCGCTTCGTATCGCGATCCGTCAGTGAAGCAAAAGCCCCACATCTGCACTCAGCAGATGTGGGGCCTTTAACGTACTGAATTGCGTCGGGCCTAGCCCCTGCGCTCTCTGAAGAACGCCTGCAGAATCTCCATGCAGCGCCCTGCCAGCACTCCTTCCGAGACTTCCACGCGGTGGTTGAGCCGCGGATGGTTCATCACCTGCATCACTCCTCCGCAGGCACCGGCTTTCGGATCGCCCGCGCCAAACACAAGACGCGCAATTCGGGCGTGGATAATCGCTCCGGCGCACATTGCGCAAGGCTCCAGGGTGACGTAGAGTTCGCAGCCGCTCAGACGGTAGTTGTCCAGCTCACGCGCGGCATCGCGCAATGCCTGGATCTCCGCGTGGGCACAAGGGTCGTTGACCGAAACCACCTGGTTCCAGCCGCGTCCCACTATGCGTCCCTCGCAGACCACCACCGCGCCGACCGGAACCTCGCCTGCAACTTCTGCCATCCCCGCCAACCGCAGCGCCTCCTCCATCCAGCGCTCGTCCGGCATCACCTTTTCAGCTCTGTTCTCATCGCTCATAGTCACTCTGATCGTGCTCGTCTTTTGCGCCACGCCGTTTGCGCAATCCATTCGTCCAAAGCCGCTCTGCTGCCCGCGATCTTTCCTGAGCTCCCCGCCAGCCGAGAAAACTCCCCGCGAGCGCCTTACCTCTAAACAAGATGTTACCCGCAAGTTTCGTAAGTAGCATGCGAGGAGCGCCGCCATGCATCGCGCGGTTCTGATTGTCTTCATACTCTTGTTGACCGCGACCCCAGCCTTCGCCCAGCAGATGCCGCAGAGTTCATCGGGTAACAATAAA
>Ga0187847_10003606_pt1 | contig 11753 bp, 10 predicted proteins | sample June2016WEW_4_10_FD_132458 | JGI IMG/M metagenome (GOLD analysis project Ga0187847, IMG submission 132458) | Peatland microbial communities from SPRUCE experiment site at the Marcell Experimental Forest, Minnesota, USA - June2016WEW_4_10 | ecosystem: Environmental > Terrestrial > Soil >...
AGCTGGCCACGCCGAACCTCTGCCACTGGAGCGCGCTATTCGCCTCGCGCTCACCCACAGCACGACTTCTGCCATCGCCGACGCCGACGTGCAGAAAGCATTTGCCTCCTACCGCGAACTCCGCGACAACTACTTGCCACAACTCATCGTCGGTTCCGGTCTCGGCTATACCTACGGTTATCCCCTAAGCATCGAAGGGAACCCGCCAGCACTGGCGAATGCCGTTGCTCAGGCCACGGTTTACAATCCATCGCAGCGGCAGTTTACCAATGCCGCGAAAAAGGACTGGGTTGCATCCGAGTTTCAGGACAAAGACCAGCGCAATGCAGTCATCCAGGATGTCGTCTTGACTTATGCCGAACTGGCGAAGTGGGAGGCTAGACTTCTTCGCTTACAGCAATACGAGGCCCAGGCCGGGCAGATGGAGCAGGCGGTAGCCGAACGCCTGCAAGCAGGTGTCGATAGCGCCGTGGACCTGAACAAAGCGAAGCTGACTACCGCGCGGGTGCGTCTTCACCGGGCCGAGGCGCGTGGCTCGGCCGATGTCCTTCGGCACCACCTCTCGATTCTGACAGGTTTGCCGGTTTCCTCGATCGAGCTTGCACCCGAAACCATTCCGGCTTTGCCGCCAGTCGCTGCCGAACAAGATCCTGCAGAGAAAGCGATTGCCTCCAGTCCCACCCTTAAGTTAGCGGAGCAGCATTCCCTGGCGGCATCGATGCGGGCCTTGGGCGAGCATCGTGCTCTCTATCCCTCCCTCGACTTCTCCGCCCAGTACGCGCGGTTTTCCACCTTTAATCACTACGCCCAGTACTTTCCCACCTTCCAGTTGGACAACGCCACGATCGGCATTGCCCTCAAGATTCCGCTCTTTAACGCCAGCCAGCACGCCCGCGCCGCCGAGGCCGACGCTGAAGCCCTTAAGGCGAAGAAGCAAGCCGAAGCCACTCGCAATCAGGTGGCGGAGGAGACGCTAAAGCTGCAACGCGCTGCCGAACAACTCGAGGCTGCGCGGGAAGTGGCCGAGTTGGAATATCAACTCGCGCAGTCTGGCCTTGAAGCAGCCCAAACCCGGGTCGACTCGAAGACCGGAACCTTGCACGAGTTGGCCGACGCCCGCGTGCAGGCGGCCGAACGCTTCCTGCTTTTTCAGGATGCGGATTTTGAATACCAGCGAGCCCGCCTGACTCTGCTGCGAGCGACCGGAGACCTGGAAAACTGGGCTCTCCCCAGCTCGATTTCAACGCAGCCCACCTCAAAATAGGCAAAAGAAATTGTCTGGAAACAATATGATCGTGGGGTGACGGGCTTCGCCCCGTCCGGGCGGGGGCACAGCCCCGCCACCACACGAACCAATCCACCAAACAACCTAATCCCTATTCTCGCGCCTCAATGCGCCAAAGTGACGTTCGGCAAGGTTGTTTTGCGGTTTGAGCCCCGGCTAAGGCACACTGGGAGAAAGGTTTCCGCGTTTTCAAACCCAGGCAAGACGTACCTGAATGGTAGCGTCAGGCGGGGTTTTTGCGCATCTAACTTCTACATCAAGAATGCTAAAATAGAGACTTAAACTATGCCCTTGAAAACACTGTTTTTGAATCCGCCCTCCTTTGAGAATTTCGATGGGGGAGCAGGCTCGCGCTGGCCCGCAACCCGCGAGATCGAATCGTATTGGTACCCGGTCTGGCTCGCTTATCCCACGGGAATGCTCGAGGGCGCGCGATTGCTTGACGCCCCGCCTCATCACATCACAGCCGAAGAAACGATTCGCACCTGCAAGGACTACGAACTGCTCGTGCTCTTCACCAGCACTCCGGGATTCGCCGGCGACGTTCGCATCGCTGAGGCCATCAAAGACAGTCATCCTCACATCAAGATTGCCTTCGTCGGGCCGCACGTCAGCGTGCTGCCGGAGAAATCCTTGATGGAGGCCAAGGTCATCGACGTAGCCTGCCGAAAGGAATTCGACTATTCCATCGTCGAATACGCGCAGGGTAAGCCGATCGAAGACATTCTCGGCATTTCCTACCGTAAGAATGGCGGAGTCGTGCATAATCCCGACCGGCCAACGATTCAGGATCTCGATTCCCTGCCCCACGTAACCGACGTGTACCGGCGCGACCTCGATGTCCGCCGCTACACCGTGCCTTTCCTGCTGCATCCGTTTGTCTCGCTCTACACCACCCGCGGATGCCCGGCCCAATGCACCTTCTGTCTCTGGCCCCAGACGCTGAGCGGACATCCCTGGCGCAAGCGTTCCACCGACGATGTCGCGCGTGAAATGGCCAAGGCAAAAGATTACTGGCCTTACGTGAAGGAATTTTTCTTCGACGACGACACCTTTAATTTGCAGAAGGCGCGCACCATCGAATTGTGCGCCAAGTTGAAGCCTCTGGGTCTGACCTGGTCGTGCACCTCGCGAGTCACCACGGATTTCGAAACGCTGAAAGCGATGAAAGAAGCGGGATGCCGCCTTCTGATTGTCGGCTACGAATCCGGCGACGCGCAGATTCTGAAGAACATCAAGAAGGGTGCGACCGTTGAGCGCGCCCGCCAGTTCACCAAGGATTGCCACAAGCTGGGCCTCGTGGTCCACGGTGATTTCATTCTCGGCCTGCCAGGAGAAAGTCGCGAGACCATCAAGAACACGATCAAGTTCGCCAAGGAACTTGACGTGGAGACGATCCAGGTTTCAGTGGCGCACGCTTTCCCTGGAACTGAGCTGCACGAGGCCGCGATTAAGAATGGCTTCATGACCACCGACACAAAAATGGTGGACGACCTTGGCCACCAGATGGTGCAGATCGAGTATCCGGGTCTGCCCGCAACGGAAATTCTGGCTGCGGTTCATGATTTCTACGATGCCTATTATTTCCGCCCCAAGGCTGCCTACCGCATCTTGAGAAAAGCCGTCTTCGATAACTCCGAGCGCAAGCGGCTGTATAAAGAAGCGCGAACTTTCCTCAAATTGCGCGCCCAGCGCCACAAGTGGATCAAGGATCAAAACCGCATCGACAAAGACAAAGAAGAAACGCCTACGCCCGCGCCGGCTAAAGCCTAGTGGAGCGACGGGCGTCTCGCCCGTCCAGCACCAAACCGGGCGGGGACGCCCGGCGCTCCACCATCAAGCATGAGACGACAGCAGTGACCTTCCGAAAATACCTCGTTCTCGCGGGAATCACCGTATTCAGCACAGCGGGAGATTCCCTGCTGGCTCGCGGCATGAAAGATCTCGGCGGCATCTCTCTGCACCACCCGTCTGGTTTACTCCTGGCAATCCTCAATCCCTGGGTGACCGCGGGAATTCTCTCGCTGCTCACATTTTTCGCCTGCTACATGTCCGCGCTTTCGTGGGCCGACCTGACCTATGTGCTGCCCGCCACTTCACTCTCTTATGTGCTCGTCGCTCTGGTCGGTCACTTCCGCTTGCATGAAGAAATCTCGCCCGCCCGCTGGCTTGGCATTGCGCTGATCGCCGCCGGAGTGGGCTTCGTGGCCGCCGGCCCGTCGCTTACATCCAGCCGTCAGCCCCGGAACTCTCCCGACGCTGCGCCCAATACTCTTTCCCAGGAAGCTAAGCTATGAAAGAGGCCAAGCTATGAAAGAAGAAAGAAGTTGAGCCATGAATAGCCTCTACGCCTGGACCGCGATTGGCCTCATCATTCTGGCCTCAACCGCCGGAGACATTCTGCTCTCGCACGCCATGAAGCGCGTCGGGGACGTCGGTGAACTCTGGAAGCATCGTGGCATCCTGGCGGTTGTCTCCCGTGTCATGACGACGCCCACGTTCGCGGTGGGCTTGATGGCGATGGGGATCGCGTTTTACAGCCTGCTCTTCGGCCTTTCCTGGGGAAATCTCAGTCTGGTCGTGCCCGCGTCAGCCTCGCTTACCTTTGTGGCCAATGCGGTTGCGGCGCGCATTTTTCTGCACGAACAAGTCGGGCGCAGGCGATGGATCGCGGCCTTGCTGGTGGCGTGTGGTGTGGTGCTGATGGCCGTCTGAGCTTCCTGTAGAGACGCGGATTGCTGCGTCTCCTGGACAAACCCCATCTCTACACGGCAATCTTCAAATTACAAAATTACCCGATTGCAAAATTGCGAAATCCTACTGCGTTCTGGCAGTCGTCTAGCCAAATAAATCGACGGGAACGACTAGCCGCTCTTCCCGGATTGCATCCTCGACAGCGGATTCAGTTTGTTCCCGTTCTGCATCCTCTCCCGGCAAAATTGTCCGCAGAAATCGGAAGCGCTCCCTGAACGCCAATGCGTCAAGCCTTCCGCCTTTCAATTCTTCTCTAAATAATTCCGCGTCCACGGCCCGGCGATCCAATTTCACCTTGCCCATCAGGGCCTGCAGCCTCGCCAGGTCCATAACCAGGTCCGCCAGCATGTCCTTTCCGCTGGCGCTCAGGCGCACGAATTCCACTCCCGAACCGGATTGTCCTCGAATCGCCCTCACCTCGCCCAGTGCCCGGAACGACGCGGAGTTGATGCGTAGAACAACTTCGGCGCGCGCACCGCAATCAATCGGCAGCGCGGTTTCGACCCAACACCCATGCAGGCTTAAATCGCGAATCGTTCCGGGAAGCACGATTCCAGTCGACGGCAGGCAAATGATCTCGGCTTGTCCCCCGCAGCTGAATCGCGGACTGCGGCGGCGATCGTCAATTGCCGGATCGTTGGCACGATTGTCATCTGCGCGCCCGTTCTCTGCAGGATCGTCCGTTGCGGCATGCTCAGGCATACCCTAATAACATCGTATGGCGAACAAGATTTCTTGAGACGGGCGCCGCCGTAACCAGGGATTGGAACCAAGGTAATTGAAGTTCCACCGAATCTCATCGAAACAGTTTCATCAAACCGCTCGCAGCGAGATCGGTTACGAGAAAGTTGGCGCTCGCGCCACCGCTAAATCTGGAGAGCGCTTCAGCCGCCAGATAGCCGCTGCGCACGGCGCCCTCCATGGTGGCCGGCCAACCCGTCGCCGTCCAATCACCGGCCAGAAATACTCGAGGCCATGCCGTTTCCGGCTTGGGCCGGTGCGCATCGATTCCCGGGCGCGGTGAATAGGTGGCATTGACTTCTTTAATCACCGTTGACTTCACAAGATTCGCCCCGCGCGCCGCCGGAAAGAACTCCCGCAATTCCTTCACCGCCATATCCACGATTTCGGTTTTCGATTTCTCCAGCAGGCTTTTCGAGCTGCTTACCACCAGTTCCACATAGCTGCCAGTCGCTTTCTCGCGAGCCTCGATCAGCCGCGACTTATGAAACATCCACTGAATGGTTCTATCGAGCAGCACCGCATGATCCAGATCGCTGATCTCACGATCGAACCACAGGTGAATCCCTGTAATCGGAGACGTCTGGAATTGCCCGAGCATGGCGGCCAGTGGCGCGGCCGCAGGTGTCTGCGGCAGAATGCGCGCCAGTGCATCGAACGGAACGGCCAACACCAGATAATCGAATGCCCGCTCCTCCCCATTCGCGGTCACGCGAACCTCGGACGGCTGCGCAACAAACGACTCGACGCTGGCTCGATACTGAATCGCTCCGCCCCGCGCGGAAATATAATCGGCGGCCGACGTGTACAGCTCGGTCAAGGGAATCGTCGGAATTCCCATCTCCCTCGCCCGCTTCGACTTCATCGACTCTCGAACCACCTGCCCGGCGTAGGCCACCGACACCAGTTCGAGATCCTCGCTGAGCGCACTGACTAGCACCGGTTTCCAAAAGCGTTCGAGGGCATTTTCGGTTTGTTTATGCCGATGCAACCAGTCGAGAAGCGATTCTCCCGTGTCGCGCGCCGGCGCCGGAATCAGCGCCGCCATCGCGCGTGCAATCGCCAGTTTGTCGGAGGCATCCAGAAATGGAAACGAGAGAAACGAGGGCGCGGTATGCAGCGGAGCCGGAAGAAACGACCGCTCCAGAACCGAGGTGCGCCCGCCCGGTTCAACGAACGTCATCGTCTCATACCAGCGGATGTTCTTCTCCACGCCGATCCGTTCGTAGAAGTCGATCAGATTGGTGCAGCAGCCAAACAAGACGTGCTGGCAGTTGTCGACAACTTCCCCCGTACCGGGATGCTGATAAGAAGAAGCGCGCCCGCCCAGGTATGGGCGCCGCTCGAAAAGCGACACGCGAAATCCGGCTTCCGCCAGAGCGCAGCCCGCGGCCAGACCGGCTAACCCGCCTCCCGCGATCGCTACTGCGGCACCATGTGTCGGCTGAGAATGGGTTGGGGCGGGCATCACAGCAGGCGCTTCGCGATTCCTTTTCCCAGAACCGAGAGTTTCTCGGGAACCGTCAAGCGCACGCGCTCGCCGAAAACGTCGTATCGCTTCGCAGCAATCTTGTCGAGCAGGCGCCGATAGATGGTGATCAGCACCCACAACGCAGGCTGGCTGTCTTCACTGACCAGCGGGATCAGTGCGTCGCCAGCCTGGTAGGAGTCGCGGGCGCGATCCGCCTCTAACGCTAGCAGCGGCCGAACCCGGGCAAGATCAACCTGCGGCCCGGCCAGATCGGCAGCGGAAAGCCCAAACTGCGCCAGGTCCTCGCCGGGGAAATACACCCGGCCCATGGCAATATCCTCTTTGACGTCGCGAATAATGTTCGTGAGCTGAAAGGCCAGCCCGCACCGTTCCGCAAGCGCCTCGGCGTCGGGATCCTTATATCCGAAGATCTGTATGCACACCAGCCCCACAACCGACGCGACGCCATAACAATACTGGCGCAATTCTCTGAACGTCTGGTAACGCGCGGCGAGCCGCTGATCGCTGGCTGGCTCGGCCGGGCTGTACTCTAAATCCGCCGCCGTACCGTAGGCAAGCTGATCGAGAAGTCCAACCGGAATCTGATAGGTTCGTTGCGCGTCGGTCAGCGCCAGCAACACGGGGTCGTCGGTCGGCTGCGCGGCCAGGGCGCGGTGCATTTTGTCCACCCATTCCAGCAGTTTGTTGTGCCGGTCCTGGAGATTTGAATTGCTGTCGTCGGCCAGGTCGTCGCAGCGCCGCATGAATGCGTAGACGGCGCTCAATGCATTTCTCTTCTTGCGGGGAAGCACGGCGAATCCGTAATAGAAATTCTTGGCGGCGGCGCGCGCAATGCTCCGGCAGACGGAGTATGCCATACGCACCTGGGATGCGGTCGGCGCAAACTGGATGGGCGCGTTTCCCACGGCGGTGCTCATTTTTGTTTTTGTTTACCCGGTTCGTGCTTCCGCACTAACTTCCCCAGCGCGGCGCGCGCCACCAGAGCCAGCTTGCGGCCTTTGGAAATTGCCGGGCGCCGGCCAAGAACGCCATAGCCCTGGCGCTCGATGGCATTGAGAATCTCCTGCCCGCCGCGGCTGAACAGTTCGATGTCGGTGGCCAGTGCCCGGTCGACCTTGCCGATCAGCGGCAGGCCCTGGGCAAACCATTCCCGCGCCCGCTCGACTTCAAATTTCATCATTTCGCAAAAGCTGGAAGTGTTGCCGCCTGCGCGTAGCACTTCTTCGCTCACACCGAAGCGGCGCAGGTCTTCGAGGGGAAGATAAATTCGTCCTTTCGCGAAATCCGCACTCACGTCTTGCCAGAAATTCGCGAGTTGCAAGGCGGTGCAAGTATAATCGGAGAGCAATTGCCGTTCGGCATCGCGGTATCCGCAGAGATAGAGCACCAGGTGCCCAACCGGATTCGCCGAATACTTACAATAGCCCAGCAGATCGTCGAAGGTTTCGTAGCGGCGGATGCGTTGATCCTGCCGGAAAGCAGTGAGCAGATCCGCGAACTCGTACTTCGGAATTTGAAACTTGTGCACAGTCTCCGCCAGCGCAACAAATACGGGATGCCGCGCGCGTCCGGCGTAACACGCACCCAACTCCGTCTCCCACTGATCCAGCAACTGAAGCGAAGTCGAGCCGTCGCCGACCTCGTCGGCCAGATCGTCCGAGATGCGGCAATAGGCATAAACATTGAAGAAGTGCTGGCGCAGCTTTGTAGGGAGAAACCATGACGCGACCGAAAAGTTTTCGTAATGCGAGCGGGCCAGGCGGCGGCAGTATTCGCGCGCTTCGGCCTCCGATGGCGCCTGCTCCGGGATGGCATACTCCGGCGGCAGCGCGCTCCAGGCAGAGGAGAGCGGCGCAGTCGGAGGATTGCTGGTGGCAGTTGTCATCAAAATTTGCTCGTGGAGCGCCGGGCGTCCCCGCCCGGCAGACGGGCCAGACGCCCGTCTCTCCAGCTTAGGTTCAGTGTCCCGGAATGATCGCGGTCTTGATGTCCCCGTTGCGGTTCAGCATGTGGCGCAGCACATCCTGCAAACGCGAAAGCGGCGCTTCCCCGGTAATGTAATCGTTGCCGCAAACCTTTTTTTCCGCAATCAGTCCAAAGGCCCGCCGCACCGTCTCCGGCGTGTGATGGAACGTCGCCTTCAGAGTGATTTCCGAGTAGTGCAGCCGGTTGGTATCGAGTTGCACCTTCGTTCCCGCAGCGCACCCGCCGAAGAAATTTACCGTGCCGCCCTTGCGCACCATCTGCACCGCCCACTCCCAGGCTTCGGGACGGCCCACAGCTTCGATGGCCACATCCGCGCCGCGCCGCTCCGGACTCAACTCGCGCACCGCTTCGACCGGATCCTTCACCTTCGTGATCTGCACCACCTCGTGCGCGCCCTTCTTGCGGGCCAGCGAGACTTGCGAGTCGCGCTTGACCACCGCAATCACATTGCAACCGATGGCCTTCGCCACCTGCACGAACATCAGTCCGATAGGACCGCCGCCGATCACGGCAACGGTGTCGCCAATCTCCACTCCCGTTTCATGCAGGCCGCGGAGAACGCAGGCCAGCGGCTCGGTCATCGCCGCATCCTCAAAGGTCACATTCGAGGGCACAACCAGCATATTGGTTTCCACAATGCGCCGCGGAATCCTTATGTACTCGGCGTATGCGCCATTGTTGAACAGCAGATCCTCGCACAGGTTCAACTGGTGCTTCGAACAATAGAAGCACATGCCGCAGGGAGCCGAGTTGAGCGCAACCACGCGCATGCCCTTCTTGAAGCCGCGCACGCCCTCACCGACTTCCTCGACCGTGCCCGCCAGTTCATGCCCAAACAGCGCCGGCGGAACAATCATGCGCGCATGGTAGCCGCGCTGGTAAACCTTCAAATCCGTGCCGCAGGTCAGTGCAACGTGCACCTTAACCAGAACTTCGCCCTCCCCTACGCGAGGAATGGGCACCTTTTCAATCTTGATATCTTCTTTGCCGTAAAGGACGGCTGCTGTCATCTTGCCATTCACAATTGATTTCCTTCCCACCCGCCCCATCCCTACAAATTTCTAATGGAGAGCCGGGCGTCCCCGCCCAGCCACCTCGACGGGCGAGACACCTGTTGCTCCATTAACTAAACCTCTCACCCGGCTGGATGACGATTTTCATCGAGTCCGGTTGCGGATGAGTAGCCAGATTCAGAGCTTCCACACCGCTTTGCAGCGGGAAACGGTGGCTGATAAGCCGTTCCAAATCCATTTCGCGGTTCATCACGAAGCCCACTGATTCCTCCTGCAATTCGACCGATGCACTGTAAGAGCCGAGCAACGCTTTTTCGTCCACGCAAACCGCCGCCGGGTCAATGGTCGCTTCGCCACGCGCGGTTTGCGCAAACAGCAATACGCGTCCTCCCGGGCGCACAGCATCCATCCCTGTCCGGATCAGGCCGTTCCCACCCACCGCCAAAATCACAGCGTCAGCCCCACGTCCTTCAGTCATTCCGCGCACCGTTTTCCCGGCGTCAGCCTTGGAGGCGTCAATAGTATGAATTAGACCGAAGCTACTAGCCATTGTAAGCCTCGCCGGATACAAATCGGAAGTGACCACCCGTGCCCCGGCCCGCTTCGCCAGGTTCGCCAAAATCAGGCCTATCGGACCCTGCCCGATCACCAGAACCGTCTCCCCGGCCTGAAGACGCAGCGTCTTAATACCTTTGATGCACGTATTCACCGGCTCGACAAAACATGCCTGCTCGTAGCTGATGCCATCCGGGATGCGCACCGTTCCTTTTTCGACGATCCAGTCCATCACCCGTACGTATTCCGCGAAGCCTCCACCCGAAGGCTCGAATCCCGCCGTGCATCCCACCTGCTTGTAAGTAGCGCACTGCGCGAAGGTCTTGTGCTGGCAGTAGTAGCATTTCCGGCACGGGATGTGATGAAACACCACCACTCTTTCGCCCACCTTGAACTGGCGAACCCCTTTTCCCGTTTTCGCCACAACACCCGCAGTTTCGTGTCCAAAAATGCGCGGCGCCGAATGCGAACCGGTAGCGATCTTCTTGAGATCGGTTCCGCATATTCCACAAGTGTGGACGCGAACCAGAATCTCTCCCGGACCCACTTCCGGCACAGGAACTTCTTCCAGGCGCACATCGTTCACCCCGCGGTAAACGACGGCGCGCATCGTCGAAGGAATCTCCGAAAGATTGCTCGAAGAAATCTCGCGCCCTTCGTTTGCCAATGTCCCTTCGACGGACAACGTCGATGTCCGGGCAATTGCCATAGTCAACTTGACGTTCCCCTTATTGCTTCCCCGTGGTCCGAGTATGAGCCTCGGGACTGGTTCGAGTATGTGCGCCAGCGCACCTTTCATCTTCTCTCTGACCTAACTTTGTTGGATGACGAACGGACGCCGCCGACTCGCACACCAGTGTCTCACCGGGCCGTGTCTGACCGGGCGGGGTCTGATCGGTCAATGCCTGATCGGGGAATGCCTGACCGGGCAATGCCTGACCCGAGGGTGACCGGCCAGGCAGTATCTGACCGCCGTCAGTCGCAAGAGCAAGATCGTCCGCGAGATACTTCGCGAGCGCGCCGCAGAGAGCACGGCTTGCTTTGGAACTGTTCCGCGCCAGCACAATTGTCGTTCGCCACAGCCACGGGCGCAGCGCCACGTGGCATGCAAACCTTGCGCCACGAAACGTCCCGTCGCTCGCCACAAAGCCATCGATTTCCGGCATGCTGAAACCGGATGCGTCGGAAATCGCCTTGAACGCCCCGAACTCGACCCCTCGCGCCTCGGCGCCTCGCGCCACGGCCGCAGCTTCCATATCCACCGCGCTTGCGCCATAAGCTTTACCGAGCCAAATCTTCTGTTCCTTATCGGCCACGGTGGAGGAACTGACCAGCACTCCCTTGCCCGAACCGACATCGGTTCGCGCGCCGTCGGCCGCGTTGACCACCGTGCACGGTCGCAGCACATCCCCGACCTGCAGCGAATCATCCAGGGCCCCGGCAAATCCGGCCGAGATCAGGCGCACCGGATTCACCTCCCGAATCATCGCCTCGGCCGCGCGCCGCGCCGCCTCGGCTCCAATCCCGCCGCATACCAGGGCGGCTTCTCCATTTTCAAAAACACGATATCCCCAGCCCCCGTGTTCCATATTTCTCACCTTCCAGCTTCGGATCAGCGGCCTGACCTCGCGTTCCATCGCGGCTATGATGGCGATCCTAGCCATCTGCGGCTACTCCAGCGTCTGAAAGGACCACCGCACGAGCGACAAGCGCCCTAGCCCGTCTCGCCGGTGGAGCGACGGGCGTCCTCGCCCGTCCCGCAGCGTTTGCAGCGTCTCCTAGGTAATGACCCGATACCAGGCCCAAGTGCGCACCCGACTCTCTAGCCGAATCGTCGCGCCCATATTCCGGAAACTCTCTAGACATATCCGTGGCCCCGAAACCAATCGACCGACCGCCGTAGGGCGCCATCTATGGCAACCGTCCG
>Ga0187847_10003607_pt1 | contig 11753 bp, 8 predicted proteins | sample June2016WEW_4_10_FD_132458 | JGI IMG/M metagenome (GOLD analysis project Ga0187847, IMG submission 132458) | Peatland microbial communities from SPRUCE experiment site at the Marcell Experimental Forest, Minnesota, USA - June2016WEW_4_10 | ecosystem: Environmental > Terrestrial > Soil > Wetlands...
AAACGTCGCGGCAGGAGCCAAATAAACAGCAGCCCATTTGGCTTTAATACGCGATACAATTCTGATACGGCGTCGAGTTCACTGACACTGCACTCGCCAACATGCTCAAGCACGCCGGAGGAGATCACAGCGTCAAATGAGCAATCTGCCGCGTTAAGCCGTCTTGGGTCATAAGATCGAACTACATGATCGATATTGAGCCTTCGGTGCCAATCAGCAAGGCCATAATCGCGATCATAGGAGTCGTCGCTCAAGGCATAAGTAGTGGTGTTCGGATAAAAATGCGAGAGCAGGCGTGTCACTTGTCCGTGCTGCCCCCCCCAATCCAGAATCGTTGCGTCGTAGGCTGGCACCCACTCGCGTACTAAAGACACATAGTACGCATATTGGGTTAACGCACTTACTTGGTCAATGTGCGCAGTGCCTGGTCGCGCATTTGACGGAACTGATTGTACAATCCTCGCAATCTCCTTCATGTCGCCTTCCAGGCGCATGTATGTATCCTGAAATAATCTCATTTCGTTCCTTCCGTTTGGAATCTACTATTTTGTGCGGAGAACACTATTTATATGCCAATCTTGAGAGGTTTGCAAGGCAATTCCAATTATAACTGAAACGTAAAACAGCTAATGACACTTGCCCATCGTATTTCTTCATTCGGAAGTGTATCAGCTTACATGCCCAGATTCACTAAACGAACCAACTCCATCCAGACCAGCCCCCTTGCTTACACCTCCGCTTGCTCTTGAACGCGACCGAATGGCGGTGGCCAGCATGGAGGCCAAGAACACCAATGGAATAAAAATCGCCAAGATACCGATTACATACCGAGGAACTTCGTCAGGCTGACTAATCCCAAAAATTGTACTAAAGCTCATCATGACGAATATAACGCCACCGACCCAATTCTGCGGCAGTTTTCTCCTCAGGGTATAACGCACAAATCCAATCGAAGCGCCCACTAGATAGGAATAGAGGATGCTGCCACAAAACCCGAAATAAACATATCCAAATAAGTTATGGTTGGCGTCCGTCATAAAATTCTTTCCATTGCCTCCTTGTAGATCCACGATCTGGGCGCCGATATGCTCAGGGAGCTCGTCCGGTGGGACTATACGAAAGGTCGACAGGTAATCCTTCAGCAGCGCTCTGACGGGGTTTCGACCATCAAGCCGTTCGATAAATCCATTTGGATAGGAATAGATCAATGCATCACCGTTATTGACGAGGCGAATGACGAGCATATCCAGAGTACTAAGTTCCTGCGTGTCCTTACTAACGCCGTAGCGCTGAAGCGTGCCCACTGCAAACGCCGACGCAATCACCACGAGCACGCCGATCCTCATATAATTGGATCTTAGCGAGAAATAAGTCTTGGAAGTTCCGATGAAATAGCTTGCAAGGCCTGCTATGAAGAATAATTCCAGAACCGCACTCTTTCCTCCGCTTAAGATCTCGATCACGACCACAGTGAGTAACGAACTCCATTCTACAAATTTCCAGCGCCTGCGACGAAGCACATCCATCAAGTAATAAAGAATAATTACCCAAAGAACATCAAATAATCGATCCACAATCCCCCAACCGTGTTCTCCATAGGTTTGAGTTCGGCTGATCTGGAATACAGGAATGCCCCTCTCCGCGTATAGAAGCAGGTGCAATGCAACGAATAGAACCAGTGACGGTCCATAGAGGATTCTTAATGCGAGAGCGGGCTTTCCCGTAGCAGGAAGCAGCGAGGAGCTCGTAAGGCGGGTAATAGCCCCAAATTGCAGGATGCCGATAAACAGTGCGCTTTCCGTGAGTATAAAGTTGACCGTAATACGGGTGTCTATCATCCCAAAGTGAAACATGAAAATGACATCCGCGATGCAGAATGTCTCGTTAATCATCAGCATAGTGAACAATGGATCTACTACGGAGAAGAAATGGCGCCGCATCAGATAATAGACACAGACGACCACCACGACTAGACAGGTAATGTACCAGACTAGATGGTCAGAGAGCAGTGTGAAGAAAGTCAGCATGAGAGGTATCCGCATCCATAATCGCAGAGGATTAGCTTGAATCTGTTCTTGTGACGAGGAGCTTGACGGTTGTATAGCACCCTAGCGTAGTCCATTTCAATGCGCCCAGAAACTGGCAGAGATCGATGGTATGCCATCCCTCAATAATTTGACAGGCCTTCCTGAGGCCTCGAGAGCCAATGTATACCTCGGAGTTCGACCACAATCTCCAGCTTCTATCCGTACGGTAATTGTAGCGCACGCGACCGGGCAACTGAGTTGGCTGGCGCATACGGTTGCCGAGATGACCTTTCCCACGCAAAAATGTATTCCTTAGTAAACTGTTTTCATTAGCTGGCCGCACTCAATCTGGAAGTGCAACAGTTCACTTTGGGATGATGTTGCATGGGCGAGTATTACGAGCAGTTGAGTTTCTCGGAGCGTATTTATCTCCAGTCACAGTTGGAGTTGGGTTTCAAGGCGGCGGCAATTGCCGCCGCCTTAAAACGGGAGCCGTCGACGGTCGGTTGTGAGCTGCGGCGCAACGGGCTGATGCAAAGCCAGCGCTGCCCCGAGTGCCGCGCCGGCCGGCTTCCGGTACGCCTTGTGGGATATGGTGGTCGACAATCTCCGCGCCGGCCTCAGTCCCTACCAGATTGCGGCGACACTCAAGCGCATATCTCCGGCGCTGGCTCCCGTTTAACTTTGTATGAAGCCATCTATCAGGTCATCTACACCATGCCGCGCGGCGAGTTGCGCAGCAAGGTGATTGCACTGTTGCGTCACGGTCACTACAAACTCCGCCCGCGTGCGCGTGGCCATGACCTCCCCGGCAGATCCCCAACATTGTGCCCATCTCCGAGCGCCCCGAGAGATCGAAGAGCGGCTCATCCCCGGACACTGGGAGGGCGACACCCTCAAGGGAAAGTACAATCGCTCGGCCGTCGGCACGCTGGTCGAGCGCTCCACGCTGTTCACCTTGCTGGCCAAGATGAACGGCACCGGAGCCGAGGCCGCAGTCGATGGATTTACGCATGTGCAGGATCGCGTCGAAGCGCAGAAGAGACTCAGTATCACCTATGATCGCGGCAAGCAGATGGCCCTGCACGAGACCCTCTCCGCCAATACCGGGGTCAAGGTCTACTTCGCCGACCTGCACGCTCCCTGATAGCGCGGCGTCAACGAAAACAGCAACGGGCTTATCCGCCAGTTCCAGCCCAAAGGCGAAGGCCTCAGCGTTTACTCCCAGCTAGAACTCGACCAGTACGCCTGGCTGCTCAATGCAAGACCAATAAAGTCGCTGGGTTGGAAGTGCTCCGCTGAACTCTTCCTTCCAGACTTCGACTTCGTGAAATACTACTCAAAGTTCTTTGCACTCGATGTTGAAACCGGCTATTCTTTCAGCACGGCTCCGAGGGGATGTCGACCATCCAGCGTTTTCGATCCGAGGTCTTGATCGGAGCAAGTCACAACTCTATGAAGACTGAGACTGGAGAGCGGGAAGAGAATGTGGCTGTTTCGCGACGAGTCAATTCGATAGACTTACGTTAGCGATGCGGCACCGTGATCGCTGCTCTACAATTACGAAGAAATGAGTAGGTTCACCTATATTACGCTAAAAAGCGGGCACGAGATTGATACTTCAAGGGCTTTTGACGACGTAACTGGAGAAGTATGAATGGTTCCTTGCACGTTGCCTACGACGCCCGGCTCAGCCTAGGACAGTACCGCGGGATGGGTCGCTTTCTGCGCCAGTTGATTGCGGGCCGCGAGCAGGATCTTCTCGGTTTTTGCGCAACCGGCGAGCACGATGCGTCGTTGAATCTGGTTGCCTCGGGTCTTAGACCCTATCCTTTGTGGGAGCAGGCTACGCTTCCCCGGCTGGTGCGCAGCCACAAGGTCGACGTATTCATTGCTCCCTATAACACCGCGCCCTTGCTTCTGCCCAGGGACGTCAAATTGGTTATGATCGTTTATGATCTCATCTTTATGAATCACGCACCATTCTCGCGGTCTGTTTATCAGAATGTAGGCCGCTTGTATCGCAGACTCGTGGTTCCGCGAGCTATCAGGCGTGCGGATTTAGTCTTGACTTGCTCACATTACACTGCGCGTCAGTTGGTATCCCGACTTGCCCTGGACAGCAGCCGGATTCGCGTCATTCCGTGCAGTCTCGGCGAAGAATGGTTTTCCACTGAAGCTGCCCAGCCTGCCCAGCCACACTACATCCTCGCCGTCGCGGGAGAAGCGCCCAGCAAGAACCTGAGCCGGGCAATCGCGGCTTTTGCGCGCTGCCGCACACTCAGCCAAGATTCAAGTCTCCGACTAAAAGTGGTCGGGGTCAAGGAAAAATTTCATTCCCTGTTCCAAGCCCAAGCGCGTAAGCTTGGCATCGCCAATTTCGTGGACTTTCTGCGGTACATTCCAGACACCGATATGATGCTCCTATTTCAGAATGCTAAACTTTTCATAATGCCATCAATCTCGGAGGGCTTCGGAATTCCTGTTTTGGAAGCGATGGCCATCGGCTTGCCCGTAGCAGCCAGTTCCTCAACCTGCTTACAGGAGGTCGGCGGCGAAGCGGCACGCTATTTCGACCCATTTTCCATCGAAGATATGGCCGCAACGATGCAGGAGATTCTTGCCGACTCCGCTCTACAGGTCAAAATGTCGGAGCAGGGGCGCATTCAATCGTGGAAATTTCATCCTAACGCGATTAGAGAGCAGATCGGCGCATTTTGGGCAGAGTTGGCAGGAGCCGCGAAGCCGGAGCAGGCCAAGGAATACGAAGCATGGTAAAAAAACGACTGCTAGTCTTGACTCCCCGCTTTCCCTATCCAGCAATCGGGGGGGACCGAATCCGAATTCTGCACATCTGTCAGGCGCTAAGTTCTCACTTTGAGATTACGCTACTGAGCCTGTGCGAAACCCGCGAAGAGATGTGCTTTCAGCCACAGGACGACCTGTTCTCAACCATTGAGCGCATTCATCTTCCGCGTTGGCAATCCTACCTAAACACCGCCTTGGCGATTCCCGGGACGCGCCCATTGCAATTGGCTTACTACGAATCTGCGAAGTTTCGAAAAAGACTTCAGTCCTTGCTTCCAGAACACGATCTTGCTCTGGCACATCTGATCCGGACAGGGCAGTACCTCGAGGATCTACCGGGTCTTAAGATTTTGGATATGACGGATGCTATCTCGATGAATTATCAACGCATTCGGCAGCTTAGCGGGAGTTTCAACTGGAAGAAACTGATCTACCGAGTGGAGGAGAGTCGGCTAAAGACATATGAATTGCGGTCGGTGCAGAAATTTGATCGCGTGTGGCTTACTTCTGATGTTGACCGCGGCTTCCTCGACCCGGCGCATATCTGGCCGGTCGACGTGATCCCCTGTGGCGCCGATCTAGAGAAACTACCTTTCCGACCTCCGGCTTCAGAAGCCAGTGTAATTGTATTTATTGGAAATATGGTCACACTTCAAAACCAGGATGCGTGCCACCACTTTATTCAGAATATTTTTCCCAAAGTGCGTGCACAGAAGAATGTTGTTTTTCGGATCGTTGGGAACGCTCCGGAGGCCATCCAAGCGCAGTTCCGCAAGTATCCGGACGTGCAGATGACCGGACGCATCGAGCGCATCCTGGATGGAGTGGAGGACGCATTCTGCGGGGTCTGTTCAGTTCGTGCTGGCGCGGGCATTCAAACCAAAATTCTGGAGTATCTTGCCCTGGGATTGCCGTGTGTGACTTCCACTGTGGGTCTAAGTGGCGTAGAGGCAAGGCCGGGGACGGAGGTGCTGGAATATCACGACGCCGACGAAGCAGCACGGCATATTCTCATGCTATATTCCGACCCGGCACTGCGCCTGAAAATGGCTACTGCGGGGAGGGAAATGGTTTGCAACAAATACGATTGGAAAGGCGTACATTCGGCAATCATTGATTCCTGCCTGAAAGTCAGCGACCGGCTCTCACAGCTTACTTGATCACGTTGATGACCGCAACTAGCGAACTGCGAGGAGACCTGAGACAAATCACAATTATATTCTTAGACTTATCTGAATCAGGTGTCCTGATTGGGATTTCTTTCGATCTACTCGTCGAAATAGTGTAGGATCATCCTAGATCTAACCTCCGGCCAAAACGGCCAGCCAGTAATCGAGAATGTCCTTCAGCGTCTGTTTAAGCTCTATGCGCGGCTTCCATCCGAGGGAGCGGATCTTGGAGGAGTCACCAAAGAGGCGTAGAGTTTCTATCGGGCGGATTTTTTCTGGGTCTAGCTCTATCGAAGGTCGAACGTCGGCCAGCGTACAGAGCATAGAGACGATCTCCTGCATACTGATGGGACAATGTGAACTTACATTGTAGACTTGGCCGGGCACACCTAGCGTTGCCACGATCCAATATGCCTCGACGGTGTCCCGCACATCCGTGAAATCCCGCACAGGCGCAAGGTTGCCGACATGCAGAATGGGCTCTGTTTGCCCCAGCTTGATCGCCGCAATCTGCCTCGCGAAATCGGAGCAGACAAATCCTGTCGACTGTCCGGGGCCGATATGATTGAAAGGGCGAACAGTCATCGTCTGAAAACCAAATGCCTCTACATACTGTGTTGCCAGAGCTTCACACATGAATTTGCTGGTAGCGTAGGGCGTCAGCAAGTGCACGGGCGAGTCTTCATCAAGCCCATCGTCCGTGCTAATCGAGCGGTAGACATGAGCCGAACTTACATGAACGATCCGAGGCCTGAGATCTAGCTCGCGCAGCGCTTCAAAGAGATTCAAGGTACCGCCGACGTTCACATCATACGTCAACCTTGGATCCTTGAAACTTGTCACCACATTGGAAATAGCCGCCAAGTGGTAGACATGATCCGGTCGCGCGTCCTCTAGTATCTTCCGCAAACCCACATAATCGCGAATATCTGTATTGATGACTGAAACACCTTTAGGAAGGCGTTGCACTAACCCGGAATTCTCGTCGTAAATCCCGAGACCCACGACTTCGCATCCCTTGCCGACCAGAATTTTGGCAAGATGCGGCCCGACAAACCCCGTCAAACCTGTGACAAAAGCTTTCATTGGCTACGCTCCATTTAGCGTAAGTCCGCTGCTCATGCAAGAATGTGCCGTCGATTGCGGCGGAGATCCTCTTCTACCATCATCTGGATCATTTGCTCAAAGACTACATCAGGCGCCCAACCTAGCTTTTTTCTCGCATAGCCTGAATCGCCGCACAAGTAATCCACTTCGGCAGGACGCAGCAAGGATGGATCAACGGTCACATAATCGTGGTAATCCATGCCCACAATCTTGAAAGCGACATCAATCAACTCCTCTACCGATCTGCTGATTCCTGTTGCAATCACATAATCCTCCGGCTGATCTTCCTGTAGCATCATCCACATGGCGCGCACATAATCGCCGGCAAATCCCCAGTCGCGCTTGGCTTCGAGGTTGCCGATCATCATCTTGTCCAGCATGCCAAGCTTTATCTGCGCCACGGCGTTGGAGACCTTGCGGGTCACAAACTCCAACCCCCTGCGCGGAGATTCGTGATTGAACAAAATACCAGAGCAGGCAAACATGCCGTAGCTCTCGCGATAGTTGATCGTCGCGTAATGACCGTAGAGCTTGGAGACCCCATAAGGACTTCTTGGATGGAAGGAGGTCTTTTCGCTCTGCGGCGGCGGCATTGATCCAAACATCTCGCTGGAGGAAGCCTGATAGAAACGAATCTTCTGGTTTTCCGTCTTGATGGCCTCAAGGATGCGCGTGACACCTAGAGCCGTAAACTGGCCTGTCAACTCGGGCTGGTTCCACGATGTCGCCACAAACGACTGTGCGGCAAGATTGTAGACCTCGTCCGGCTGGCTCTGCCGTATCGCATTTGCCAGGGAGGTCTGATCCAGCAAATCTCCCGGGAGCAGAGTGATATCTCTCTCGATATGGGCTATCCGATCGATATTGATGCTGCTGCTGCGTCGCACCAAACCGTAAACCTTGTATCCCTTGGAGAGCAGAAATTCGGCCAGATAGGATCCATCCTGACCCGTAATTCCAGTAATCAATGCAGACTTTGCCATGTGTCTTCCTTACACGCCGCCTATAGATTATCACGCTGTGCATGTGATATACGAGTGTCTCAAATTCAACTGGTTCGGAGTGCGGATCAGAATCAGTCACTGTACTTCTCGCACTTCGTCTGAAGACTGTAGATGCCTGGAACCATTGGGCCGGTGGACGTGTTTACCCTTGACCGTCGCCCAGCCGCCACGGCAATACGCACGATGCGCCTTCACAATCGTGTTCGCCGAAAGTTCGCACTACCATGCCCTCACCTGAACTGAAATCCCAGCCAAACGCAGCTTTACAGCTTACCGACGCCGCTCGTACAAGGCCAGTTCAGGCAACTCTCTTGAATCAATATTCTCCAGCATTCCTTAGTAGGAATCTCCTTTTAAGGGCTTCTTCCGTTGAATTATTCTGCCCCTGAACTGTTCGCTGGCGGATTTGAACCGGCAGGTGTTTCTCTGGTGCGTAGAGGCCACCCGCCGGGAGCACCGCACGAGGCGAGAGGTTCACCTGGAGCGACTGGTGCTGGAAGGGCTCACACTGCATCGAGGAGGACAAAGGAGGCGCGACCGGTGTCGGAGAAATCGATGAACAGAGTTCTCGATTACACAGGTGAGCTCAAAACGACACACCATCGCCCAGTTATTCAACCATTAATCCGCATTTTCATATTCTGTCGATTATACCAAGGCGAATCGAATTCACAATTGGCGCAGTTTTGGCCCGCTCCAGCGGCACACTCCCTCACCCACTCTTGCCGCATGTCATACAGGTAGACGCAGATGGCTGGGTAGAGTTCCTCCGCTCGAGCGGCGTAGGATTCATCCTCCCAACCACGAAGGAAAGCACATGAAAGCGGTCATCCTCGCCGGCGGTCTCGGCACGCGTCTCAGTGAAGAAACCTCGCTCCGCCCCAAGCCCATGGTCGAGATCGGCGGACAGCCCATCCTCTGGCACATCCTCAAGACCTACTCCCAGCAGGGCGTCAACGACTTCATCGTCTGCCTCGGCTACAAGGGCTACATCATCAAGGAGTACTTCGCCAACTACTTCCTGCACACCTCCGACGTCACCTTCGACATAGCCCACAACAAGATGACCGTGCACAACTCCGTCACCGAGCCCTGGAGCGTCACCCTGGTCGACACCGGCGACGACTCTGGCACAGGAGGCCGTCTGCGCCGCGTCGCAAAGTACCTCGAAGGCGAAGACCCGTTCCTGATGACCTATGGCGACGGCCTCGCCGACATCGACATCCAGGCCACCATCGCCTTCCACAAGGCCCACGGCAAGCTCGTCACCCTCAGCATCCAGCCCCGAAAACTTTAAGTAGTATTTAACGAAGTCGAAGTCTGAGAGGAAGAGTTCAGCGGGGCACTTCCAGCCCAGCAACTTTCTCGGCCTTGCGCTGAGCAGCCAAGCGGACATGTCGAGTTCTAGTTGGGAGTAATCGCTGAGGTCTTAGCCTTTGGGGAGAAACTGGCGGATGAGTCCGTTGGAGTTTTCGTTGACGCCTCGAAGCCAGGGCGCGTGCTGAATCGGGTCGAAGCGCAGAAGAGACTCAGCATCACCTACGATCGCGGCAAGGAGATGGCGCTGCACGAGACCCTCTCGTATTCAGTTGCTCCAACTTCATTTATGGTCTTGTACAACCAAAAGGCGCTGAGAACAAGAGTAATAAACTGTATGGAATAAGTCCACCAATTCATCCATAGCCCGTAGTGCATAAAATATAACTGTTTGGGATAATCAAGAAGACGTTCGTCGTCTGGCGGCAGCCACGGGGATAAAGTGAGCTTCATCCAGAATTGAGCGTACGCGACGGCAAGAGCAGCAAATGCATATTTAAACGACGCCTTCGTGTGGGCCGTCTCAAATGATAAAACAAAAACAAAAACGATTAAAGGCCAAGCCGCGGTCAGAAAACGTGGCTCACCATTAAACCCTAACAGCATACTCATTCCGATGACCGCCACAACACCCGGCCCCAGCTTTCTTGCCTCGATACAGAATGTTTTCCAGTAAAGAATAATCAACAACAACACGGGCCCCCAGAACACGGCCAGCGAAATGACAGGTAACAGCAACTTTCCTTGCTGGGGAAGAAGTATTCCTACAATCAAATCCCTCAAACTGCCTGCATTTGCAAGATGCGGATTGGATATCGCCTTAACCAAAAAGAAAGGTATAAAATAAGCGGAAATCGACAATACAATTAATGCTAGACGTGCCCTGCGGATACTGACAAGAACCGCATAAAAAAACTTTCTAGACGCAACAAGCATTGCAAGTGCAATTAGTATTACAGCAAATGAAGGAAGTGAAGTAAGCAAGCGTTCGAATCCGTGCAACTCTCGTCTTTGCGTACAAAGAGCACCAAAACGCGGAGTAATATGAGTCATGAAATATGGTAAGTTACATGCGAGACCCGGTAGAGATCGAACATGCTCCAATATAATGTTTCCAATAATCGACAGAGCAAGTAGTGCAATAAAGCCTCGCTTTACATGCCGAGTAATAGACGCACCCTTTATTGTAATACGCAACGAAGCCGGCTCTATTACATCTTCAGGAAGTTCTGTCCTCATAAACAGTAATAACAGCGCCCCATAGACGCTCACAACAGGCCAACAGAAAGCTCCAATTACCGTCGTGACGAACAGAGCAACCTGCTTTTTTTCGACAAAGAAAAGCAGTAACAACATGCCTATAAATAGGGCTGTGACGTCGGTGAGTACCGGATAAAAGAAAGCCTGTTTGGAACACTCAAAGTTGACAAAGATTCCGCTGAATCCTATCCAGCGTCCAGCTAAACTGAGACGAACATCGTCGGCCAATCGCCTCCAAATCCGACATACTCCAAGAAGAAGGACCAAATTATACACTTCAAAGCCGCGAATAATGTTTGTGTTACTTATCGGGACTCTAGCACAAAGCAACACTCCACGAACAATAGCAGAAGGAAGAAACCTCTGTGCGTAGTAGCTACTTAACTGCCCCCCGTTGATTACTGAACCTATGTTACGGACCATATCCGCATAAAGCACCCCATCCCACCCAAGGCCACCTCCGGCTGGCACTAACTCTCCGTAGAAGAAATTCAATAATCCTAAAACTAGGACCATACAAAACATGAGCCGGTGACTGCTTTGGATATCTTTCCACGAGAACGCATTTTTTAGTAGTGTCATTTCGCCTTCTGAGGGTAATGTGAAAACTTCATACGTCAAGTAGATGTCTGGATCTTAACCTGGATAATTCGCGAAGTTTGAGACGCGAGAAGCCTCTCCTGGTACAACATGTTGGCGAGACAGTGCTTATAGGAACAGGCGAGGCTTCCGCGTGATCGACTTTACCACAACACTGTGATTGTTGTTCGCAGAGATTTTTGTTAATCCATCCGTGTTGCAGTTCGATTATCAGCAGGACAGCTCCGATGGAGGAGTCATCCTGCTGAAGGCAGCGGAGCGGTGCTACGGATTGATCGGCGGCCTGTCTGGATGCCTGCGCGACCAGCGGCAAGCAGGCAAGGTAGATCATCCGCTGCAGGATCTTCTGGCGCAGCGTGTGTTCTCGATCGCCTATGGTTATCCCGACGCCAACGACGCGGCCCGCCTAGGGGCCGATCCGGTTCACAAGTTGCTGCTCAATCGCGATCCGGCTACAGGAC
>Ga0187847_10003608_pt1 | contig 11751 bp, 8 predicted proteins | sample June2016WEW_4_10_FD_132458 | JGI IMG/M metagenome (GOLD analysis project Ga0187847, IMG submission 132458) | Peatland microbial communities from SPRUCE experiment site at the Marcell Experimental Forest, Minnesota, USA - June2016WEW_4_10 | ecosystem: Environmental > Terrestrial > Soil > Wetlands...
AAATTAATACGGAAGAACTCCGGATAACGGCGCCCAGCGTGGTCTTCCGTTGGCTGGAGCGCGATGCAGCCGACAGGACATGCGACGGCGCAAAGGTTGCATGCCACGCAGCGCTCGCCTCCATCGGGATCGCGCGAAAGAATAATTCTTCCCCGATTTCGTGGCGGGAGGTACGGCTTTTCCTCCGGATATTGAACCGTAATCCTCTTCTGGAAGGAGTGAAGAAAAACGTACCAGATCGTCCTGAGTATGCTGAGCATCTTCTATCTCCACGCGAGTACGGCCGCGCCTGTCGCGAGCAGGTTGATCAAGGCCAAAGGCAACATCAGCTTCCAACCCCACGACATGAGCTGATCAAATCGCGGACGCGGCAGCGCAGCCCGCACCAGAATAAAAAACGAAATGAAGACAAATGTTTTGATCAGGAACCAGATCACTCCCGGCAGAAATGGACCCAGCCACCCGCCAAAGAAAAGAACTGCGATCATGCTTGAGATCAAAGTGACTCCCATATATTCGCCGACGAAGAACATGCCAAACTTCATGCCCGAGTATTCGGAGTGATAACCGGCGACCAACTCACTCTCTGCTTCGGGTAGATCGAACGGGGTACGGCGCGTCTCCGCCAAGCCGGCGATCAGAAATAGAACAAAGCCCGGGAATTGGGGTATCACAAACCAGATTTTCTTTTGCGCTTCGACAATGGCAGGCAGGCTGAAAGACCCGGCCAGCAGCACGACGCCCATGAGCGAGAGGCCCATGAAGACCTCGTAGCTCAACATTTGCGCCGCCGCCCTCAATCCTCCCACGAGCGCGTACTTGTTGTTGGAAGACCATCCAGCAAGTACAACGCTGTAAACCCCGAGCGACGACATGGCGAGAAAAAACAGTAGGCCGACATTCAGATCGGTGACGATAATCCCAGGTGCTACCGGGAGCACAGCGAACGACATCAGGACTGTGACGAATACGATGGCCGGAGCCAAGATGAAAACGGGTTTATCCGCGAAGGGAGGGATCCAGTCCTCCTTCATGAATATCTTGATTGAATCCGCCGCTACTTGTAGCAAACCGAACGGACCGACGCGGTTCGGCCCGTAACGGTCTTGCCATAGAGCAAGCAATCGGCGCTCGACCCAGATCAGGAAGGCCGCAATCGTCATCGCCACAATCACAATTCCAAGGATCGCGAGAATCGGATATGGAGATGTCATTTTGTCCTCGCAATTGTTCCCCAGGCGGGCAGGGCAGATCCCACGAGCGGAGGCGCCCCTACAGATAATCCGGCAACCCCTCGGGGGAGATCAGGACGAATACGAACGGGCAACCGGAACGTGCCACCGGCGAAGCTTATTTCGACCTCCGCATTCTCCGTGAACTCGCTGGAATTCACGGCAACATGCGGCTTCGCCTTGAGTTCCGCAATTCCCGGAGCAGAGAGACTCAGTTCATCCGAGCCAAAAATGTGGTACATGGGCACCAGCAGCCATTCATCGGCGCGCGGCTGAAACTCGGAGGGTATGGCGTTGAAATAACGCTGGCCGTTGGCTGCGGCGGGCTCGATGATGCGCACGCCCGCATCGCCGCCGCGCAAGGGACCGCCAATCTCTTTCTGATAAGTGTTGACCGCCTGAATCGAGTTCCAACTTGGCGACCAAAAGAAGGGAATCAAGGCCGCAGGCGGCTGATCTGGCGTACCCTCCATGGAAAAAGAAAGAGGAGAATCGGGATCCTCGGGTGTCTTAGGCTCGGATATAGTGATGTTCACGAGCGCGGCCGTGCGTCCGCTCTCGCGGTGCGGCGAGCGCGGGATCTTCGCGCCGGCAATGCGAAATGCAGCCGAAGGCGCGGCATCACGCACCGAAGCAAGTTCTGGCAATTCTGCGGCCATGGCCGCCAGCACATCATCCAAGTTCTGCCAATGATCAGGCTTCAGCCACCGCCAACTTGCCGAAGCATCGCGCTCTTGTGGCGCAAATACCTGGAAAAACCGCTGGGCGCGTCCTTCGCTGCTGACGAAAGTGCCATCAGATTCGGCAAAAGTTCCGGCGGGGAGAACCAATTCAGCTTTTTCGGTCGTCGAATTGGCAAGGTGATCGAGCACGATCACGTGCTCTGCTGCTTTGAGAAAGGCGTCGACTTCAGCGGCGGGCGCGCGCCGGTAAAGATCATTTTCGAGGATGATCACCGTGTCGGCGTTTCCATTTCGGACCGCTTGAAACGCTGCGCTTAACGGGCTTCCACCTAAGAGTGTCGCTCCGACGGTATTGCACTCTGGCGCCGTGACGCTGAGCGCGGCATGTACTGCCAGCGCCACATTCGCAGCTGCTTCCACTACATCCTCGCGGCCGCAGCTCGCGCCGGAAATCACCAGCGGTCGCTTGGCGGCCTTGAGTGCGCGGGCAATCTCACTCGCTAACGGCCACTCATTCATCGTAGGCACGGCAGGCGCGCGGGAATCGAGGGCATGTGCCACGGCGAATCCCAGGCGAGCCAGATCGTCGGGCGCGGCGTGGAATGTCGCAGTAGCGACGTCATCGAGCCGAGTTGCGTAAGGCGTCGCAATATAGAGTGGCCCTTTCGCTCCCTGCATCGCATCTCGTACACCGTGATCCATCCACAACGGGATGTTGAGTTTCTTAGCAATCTCCATGGGCTGCTGGCGCACAGACTGACGAACGGCGAGCGCCATCCTCGGGGCGACATTAGTTAAGTCCTCTCCGAGGATGAACACGGCGTCGCACTGCTCGATCTCACGCAGCGTTGGCGTCCGCATCGGACCGCCTCGCAGTATCCCGATCATCCGTCCGACTAGACTTGCTTCGGCATCACTCATGCCGGAGTGGAAGCGTTCCGGTCCCACGAGAGTGCGCAGAGCAAAGTTGGCTTCGAGCGAAGCGCGTGGCGAACCAATCCCGATCACTCCGCCGTTCGAGACTCTCTCGCGCAGATGGCTTTGCGCGAGATCAACAGAAATAGGCTGGCCTTTCAGTACAGGGCGCTGAAGACGTCGTTCGCTATTGACGAACTCGTAGCCGAATCTTCCACGGTCGCATATGAAGTAACCGTTCACTTCGTGGTTGTAGCGGTTGACGACACGGCGCAGGCTGCCATAGCGCTCGCCGGCATCCGTGTTGCAGCCGACAGCGCAGTGCACGCAAACCGAGGGCGCGAATTGCTGGTCCCACTTGCGAGCGTAATGGCGCTTCAGGGTCTTATCGGTAAACACGCCGGTGGGGCAGATTTCTACCAGGTTGCCGCTGAATTCATTCTCCAGAACGCCATCTTCGTGACGGCCGAAGAAGACCGTGTCGCGCGACGCAAACGCGTTCAGATCGTTGCCGCCGGCGTAGTCGCGATAGTAGCGCACGCAGCGGTAACACTGGATACACCGGTTCATCTCATGATTCACCAGTGGCCCCAGGTCCTGATTGCGAAACGTGCGCTTGTCGAATTCGTAACGGCGGTAGTCGTGACCAGCCATCACCGTCATATCCTGCAGGTGACACTCGCCGCCCTCATCGCACACCGGGCAGTCATGCGGATGATTCAGCATGAGCCCTTCAATAATGCCGGCGCGGAAAGCGGCCACTTCGGGATCATCGATGGAGATGCGCGTGCCTTCTTTGGCGGGCGTCAGGCAGGACATGACAATCTTGCCGTGCTCATCGTGCTCGTCCTTGAACTCTTTGACAGCGCACTGACGGCATGCGCCCACCGACCCCAGCGCCGGATGCCAGCAGAAGTACGGCAACTTGAAGCCTTGCGAAAGGCAACCGTGGAGTAGATTCTCGTCCGGGTTCATCTCGTACGGTTTGTTGTCAACGTAGACGGTCGCCATACCTATCTCCACGGGCAGCGCTGCTCGCTGATGTGCCGTTCGAAATCGGCGCGAAAGTATTTCATCGATGTTGCCAGAGGATCGGCCGCGCCGGGCGCGAGTGCGCAGAAGGTGTTGCCAGGGTTCCACATCTTGGCTTGAAACGCGAGCTTGTCCAGGTCCCCGGGCTTTCCGTGGCCGTCTTCGATCGACCGCAGAATTCGTTCCGCCCACCCCAACCCGCTCCAGCAGGGCGTGCAGAATCCACAGGATTCACGCGCGAAAAATCTTGTCATGTTCCACGCCATGCCCACCGGACAGGTGTGGTCATCGAGAACGATCATGGTGCCCGTCCCCAGGCGGCTGCCGGCTTTCGGCATCTCGGTGAAATCCATAGGAGTGTCCAGGTGCTCTTCGACGATGAACGGTGTCGAACTGCCTCCAGGCAACAACCCTCGGAATTTCAGCCCGTCGCGCATTCCTCCCGCGTGTTCCTCGATGATTTCGCGCGGGGTGGTTCCCATGGGCAACTCCCACAGGCCGGGGCGCTTCACTTTTCCGCTAACACCGTATAGCTTGGTGCCGCCATCTTTCGTCTTACTCAAACTGTGGAACCACTCCGCGCCCTTGTTGATGATGTGGGGCACGCAACTGATCGTCTCCACGTTATTGACCACCGTTGGTTTACCGAACAGGCCCGCTACGACGGGGAAAGGCGGCTTCGCTCTCGGATTTGCGCGCTTGCCTTCCAGCGCATTCAGTAATCCCGTTTCATCCCCGCATATGTAACGGCCGGCGCTCAGGTGAAGATAGAGCTCCAGGCTGTAGCCGGAGCCGAGGATGTTTTTCCCGAGGTAATGACGTTCGTAGGCCTCGGCGATGGCACGCGATAGGCTTTCGGCGGCCAGCGTGTATTCTCCGCGCAAAAAAATGTAGGCGATGTCGGCCTCGATCGCGAATCCTGCGACGATTGCGCCTTCGATGAGTTGGTGCGGATCGCGCTCCATCAACATCCGGTCTTTGAACGTGCCAGGCTCCATCTCGTCGGCGTTGACCACCAGGTAAGTCGGGTTGGGAGCCTCTTGACCAACCGGAACAAAGGACCACTTCACCCCGGTGGGAAAACCCGCGCCACCGCGGCCACGCAGATCCGCGTTTTTTACTTCATCGGTAACCGCTTTCGGAGTCATGCCGCCACTCAGGATTTTGCGGATTGCCTGGTAGCCGCCGGCCTGCTCGTAGGCCTGCAGGTCCAAAGGGGACCCGTCTGGCCGCATGTTTCCGGTTAGCGGTTTTTCCATGGTGGCTGTCATTGATACTTCTCGAGTTCGGTGTCGATTTTCTGCGGATCCAGATCGCTGTGCAGATCGCTGTCCACCATCATGGCCGGAGCGTGATCGCAGCATCCAAGGCACACGATGGGCAGCAGAGTAAAGCGATTGTCAGGCGTAGTTTCGCCGTACTCGATTCCGAGGCGCTCGTGAAGATGCTCGCGCATACGGTCGTGGCCCATGATCCAGCAGCTCACGCTGTCACAGACCATAATCACGTGGCGACCCACGGGCTTGCGGAAAATAAGGTTGTAAAACGTGGCTACACTATCGACGTCTGCGGGGGACATCGAGAGATGTTCGGCAATGTCACGCAGGCTCTCATCTGAGACCCAGCCACGATGCCGTTGCACGATCTTTAGCGCATCAATCAAGACCGCGTCGCGCTTGGGATAGTGCGCCGCCTCTGCCTCAATCTCGCCGATTTCTTCCGCTGTCAACATCACTCAGTTCCTCACCGATCGATATCCGCCAAGACAAAGTCGAGGCTTCCTAAAATGACAACCAAATCGGGAATCATCAGACCTTGCGCCAGCATGGGCAACGTTTGTATATGAGCGAAGGAGGGCGTCCGTATGCGAGTGCGGTAGGAAACTGTACTGCCATCGCTTACCAGGTAGTAACCGTTGTTGCCCTTGGTCGCTTCAATCGCGCCGAGCACTTCACCTACAGGCAGCACCGGCCCCCAGCTCACGCTCAAGAAATGCGTGATCAGCGTTTCGATGTCGTGCATCGTGCGATCTTTCACCGGAGGCGTGGCCAGGGGATGATCCGATTTATACGGACCTTCGGGCATATTCCTGACGCATTGCTCGATAATGCGCAAGCTCTGCCTCATCTCTTCAATACGAATCGCGGCGCGGTCATAGCAGTCGCCGTTTTGCGCGGTTGGAATCTCGAACTGAAAGTGTTCGTATCCGGAATACGGCTGCCGCTTGCGGAAATCCCATTCCATCCCACTAGCGCGAAGATTCGGACCGGTAACTCCCCACTCGACAGCCTCATCCACGGTCAGGCTGCCTATACCTTTCGTACGAGCTTTGAAAATAAGGTTTCGCATTACCGTCCGGTCGTACTCGATGAGGCGTGGCGGCAGGTAGTTGATGAAATCAAGGAACATCTTGTCCCACCCACGAGGCAAGTCGGCGGCGACTCCGCCGATGCGAAACCACGACGGATGCATGCGCGCGCCCGTAATCGCGTCGACGATGTCGAAGGCGCGTTCACGGTCGTTGAAGGTGAAGAAGACTGGTGACATCTGACCGAGGTCTTGTGCAAAAGTTCCGTACCAGACGAGGTGGCTGATAATGCGGAATAGTTCCGCCAGCATTACGCGTATGACTTGAGCCCGGGGCGGCACGGTGATGCCAGCCAGTTTCTCCACCGCCATGAGATACGCGAGGTTGTTCATCACCCCACCGAGGTAGTCCACGCGGTCGGTGTAGGGAATGTATGAGTGCCAGGATTGGCGTTCGCCCATCTTTTCGGCTCCGCGATGGTGGAAGCCGATTTGAGGAATGGCGTCGACGATCTCTTCGCCATCAAGCTGCAGCGCGATACGTAGAACTCCGTGCGTGCCCGGGTGCTGCGGACCCAGGTTGAGGAAAACAAAATCTGATCCGTCGCGTTCGCGACTCAGGCCCCATTCTTCTGGACGGAAGCGGAGAGCCTCCTGCTCGGCGATTTCCTTTTCACGGGGCAATTGATATGGACCCATCTCCGTAGCGCGGGCTGGATGCTCCTTGCGAAGCGGATGGCCCACCCAGCTGTTCGGCATCAGGAGTCGCTGGAGATGGGGATGGCCATCGAAAGCAATTCCGAACATGTCCCACACTTCGCGCTCGTACCAATTGGCCGCCGGCCAGAGATTCGTGATGCTCGGCAGCGAAAGGCTGTCCTCGGCGAGCGCGGCCTTAATGCGTACATACTCGTTCCGGTCAAAAGAAAGCAGATGATAGACAACCGTAAAATCGCTCGCCGGCTGCCCATCACGATGCACCCTCATGCGCTCATCAATGGCGGAAAGGTCGTACAGCATTTTGTACGGCTGATCAACCTCTTCTTTGAGAAAGCGAAGCAGTGGCGATACGCGATCTTTACCGACCCAGAAAGTCGGTATGCGATCGTGCGTGTCCTGAGGGACGATGGCCGCACCAAACCGGTCGCTGATCTCCTGCGCGATAGTCGGGGTGGCGATCATACTTCGTCCGGTTCCCTGAGAATTGTGGTTTTCTGTCGCGCTGGCTGCATTAGATCGCGCATGGACGGAAGCGGAGCCCGAACCGTTTCTTGCGAGCCCACCACCCAGCTCAGTGGACGATGCTCTGTTCCCACAGCTTTCTGCAGCAACAGCAAGCCTTCCAGAAAAGCTTCGGGACGTGGCGGACAACCGGGCACATAAACATCCACCGGAAGGAACTTGTCGACGCCCTGCACGACGCTGTAAATGTCGTACATACCTCCAGAGTTCGCGCAGGAGCCCATCGAAATCACCCAGCGTGGCTCCATCATCTGTTCGTACAGTCTCTGAATGATGGGCGCCATCTTGATGAAGACTGTCCCGGCGATCACCATCAGGTCGGCTTCGCGAGGAGTGCCTCGAATGACTTCGGCGCCGAAACGCGAGACATCAAACTTGCTGGTAATGCTGGTGGCCATTTCGACGTAACAACAGGAAAGCCCGAAGTTGAATGGCCATACGGAATTCTTGCGGCCCCAACTTACTAAATCCTCCAGCCGAGAGAGGACGATGCTGCGGCGAACGGTGTGTTCGAGCGGCTCCTGGTCCGGGGTAGCCACCAGGCCTGTAACGTCCGGTTTGGTCAGTGACCATTGCATCAGTGCTCCCTCAAGCGATATGGCCTCTGCGCCCAATCCAGGGCACCCACCCTCCAGAGATAAACGAGGGCGGCGCCAAGCACTCCTATGAACAGCAGAACCTCGCAATAGCCGGTCCAGCCGAGCTCTCGAGCCGCTCCGGCCCAGGCGAACAGGAAGACGGCTTCCAAGTCAAAAACTACGAAGAACATGGCAACGAGGTAGTAGCGCACTGAAAAACGCGCACGCGCCGAGCCCTCCGAAACAATGCCGCCCTCGTATGGCTCACCGGTGGCGGGTTCTGAATGCCTTGGGCCCAGCAGGTAAGAAACAAAAAGCACCGCAGTGACCAGCACAATGACGAATCCGAAATATGCAACCAGTGGCCACATAAAGACAGATACTCCCTCGACGGGCTGATCTTCGCCTCGAGCGCTCAGACAATGCGTGACGCCCAAGGATTCGGATCTCTGCCGTCGCGTTTAGGCAAAAGCAACCGGAGTACCAAAATGTGGCGACTTGAAAACCACCGCTAAGCGCCATTTCTTTGAGCTAATGCGCATTCTCAGGAAAATACTAGACGTGTGAACCGGCACAACCAGACAGAGGACTGTCGCCGGGCCAGAAATCTGTCACTCCTGTCTCGCGAGGGTCCGGAAGGTCGCGAGCCCGTTGCGCCGACTGATGCGAAGGCATCGATCGATACTATCGTCCAATAGATTCATCTCGCCTCTTCTGGCCTAATTGCGGCGGATAAGTGGATCGGATCCGAGAGGCTCATCAAAACTATGGATTCCTTGAATCGCAAACTCGCTCCTGGTGGCCCGGGCATTTCTCCGCGTTGGACGCGCGCCGCAAAAGCCGGGGTGGGCACGGCATACTCCGGTTCCAGCCGGGTGTGGTACACCGTCGCGTCGGGTGTGATCACCGAAGTGTACTTTCCCACCATCGATACGCCGCAGTTGCGCGACTTCCAGTATCTCGTGACCGACGGGCGATCATTTTTTCATGATGAACGCCGTGACATGCATCATGAAATCAGCTGTATCTCCGAATCCGCTCTCGGATTCGAGCTTACAAATTCAGAGAAGTCTGGCCAGTACATACTGCGCAAGGTGATTATTGGCGACCCACACCAATGCTGCGTACTCGTGCACACCGTCCTCGAGGCCGAGGCTGACCTACTGCCCAACCTTCGCCTCTATGCCCTCTGCGCGCCCCATCTTCAAATCGGCGGATGGCACAACAACGGCGAAGTCTTTGAGACCGGAGGTCGTAAGATTCTTCTCGCTCATAAGGAGGACGTGTGGCTGGCTATTGGCGCGACAGTTCCGTTCGCGCGCTGTTCGTGCGGCTTCGTTGGAGTCAATGATGGGTGGACTGACCTGAAAGATAATTACGCAATGGATTGGGAGTATGAAGCCGCGCTGGACGGCAACATCGCGCTGACGGGCGAGATCGATATTTCCCAAAGCAGGGAATTCACGATGGGGCTTGCATTTGGTGCGACGCGGCACAACGCGGTCAGCACCCTCATGCAATCGCTGAGCCTGCCATTCGATAAGGTGCGTGAGACATTTGTCCACCAGTGGGATCGAACGTCGACTCGATTCGACCTGATGAAAAAAGCGACGGGCCATGATTCCAAGTTATTTGAGCGCAGTGTCAACCTTCTTCTCGCTCATGAAGATAAAACCTATAGCGGCGCAATGATCGCAGCTCTAAGCATTCCCTGGGGCGAAGACAAGGGAGACGAGGAAGTCGGCGGATATCACCTGGTTTGGACTCGTGACATGGTCAGCTCCGCCGACGCGCTGTTGGCCGTCGGTGACAGTCATACGCCACTTCGTGCCCTTATTTATCTGGCCGTATCCCAACGAGAAGACGGCAGTTTCTACCAGAATTTCTGGATTGATGGCCGGCCCTACTGGCACGGGACACAACTGGATGAAGTGGCGTTCCCCATCATGCTGGCCTGGCGACTGCGCGAAAGCGGCGCGCTCGACGGCTTCGATCCTGTCCGAATGGTTTTGCGTGCTTGTTCGTATCTCATACGCGAGGGTCCCGCCACTCCGCAGGACAGATGGGAAGAAGCGGCCGGATTCTCACCAGTATCTCTTGCCACAAACATTGCGGCTCTGATCTGTGCCGCCGAGCTCATCGATGAACGTGGCGATCATGCAACCGCGGAGTTCGTTCGCGACTACGCGGACTTTCTCGAATCGCACGTGGAAAGATGGACAGTCACTACGCAAGGTTCACTGGTTCCCGGAATATCGCGGCACTACATACGCATTAATCCCGGTTCGACGACAAGCATTTCCGAAGATGAAGATCCGAATTGCGGAACTCTGGTCCTCGCCAACCAGCCTCCGGGACATGATTCTCTTTTTGAAGCTAAAAACATTGTGGATGCCGGGTTCCTCCATCTCGTCCGCTATGGAATTCGTAAAGCCAGCGATCCGATCATAGAGGACTCGGTGAGAGTCGTAGACAAAGTGCTAAAAACGGACACGCCGATGGGGCCGTGCTGGCGCAGGTACAACCACGATGGATATGGCCAACGCAATGACGGTGCGTCCTTTGACTATTGGGGGACTGGGCGTCCATGGCCGCTGCTCACCGGAGAGCGAGGACACTATGAACTGGCGGCTGGCCGCGATCCTCGTCTCTTTCTCGACGCCATGGAACGATTCTCCTACGGGGTCGGTCTTATCCCGGAACAGATATGGGACGGCAAGGATGCCCCTCATCTTCATTGCGGTGGTCCTACAGGATCGGTCATACCCTTGGTCTGGGCACACGCTGAGTACATCAAGTTGCTGCGCTCAACCGCAGATCAAAAAGTGTTTGATCTCATTGAGCCGGTACGAGACCGATACAAAGCGCGAAATTCCAAAAGAGTTCCCATTGAAGTCTGGAAGCGAGGAAGGCAGGTGAAGGTCGTGCCCCCGGGCACGCTTTTGCGGATCCAGGCAGACACGCCGTTCATGCTGCACTGGACAGATGACGAATGGAAACAAGTGAAAGATACACCTTCAACTGCGACAGCACTCGGAATTGATTACGTTGATATCAAGGTCGATGCCAACGCAAAGGCACCTCTGCGTTTCACATTTTTCTGGCTGAAGGAGAGCCGGTGGGAACAGATCGACTACGAGGTTGCAGTGAGGCACTCCATATAGATGCTGGCCCCAATTGGCAATTGGATGTCGAAGTTCAAACTTAGCCGCGAGATCCGGAAACGAGAGCAAGGTGGGGATCAAATAAAACCGAATCGCCAAAGGCGACTAAAGATGAGGAGTGAGAATTTACATGGCAACCAATTCCAGAGAGATACGCCTAACGCGGCGGTCATCCACATACTGGAGGGTCACATTTGACCACCCTCCGCTCAACATCTTCGGTCCGGAAACGATTCCGCAATTGAACGAGGTCATCACAGCACTGGAAACTGACGAGCAAGTTAAAGTTGTTGTTTTCGACAGTGCCGTGGATGGATTTTTTCTCACGCACTACGATTTTCTGGCGAAGCCTGAGGAGACTACGAGCCTTCCACCCGGCCCAACGGGCTTGCCACAACTTCCCGACATGCTTGTGCGGCTCAGCCGCGCTCCAGTTGTGTCGATTGTTTCAGTCCGCGGGCGGGCCACTGGAGTCGGCAGCGAGTTGGCACTCGCGAGCGACATGCGCTTCGCCAGCCGTGAAAAGGCTATCTTTTCGCAGTTCGAAGTGGGCGCCGGCCTTGTACCCGGCGGCGGTCCTATGGCGCGGTTGCCACGC
>Ga0187847_10003609_pt1 | contig 11746 bp, 7 predicted proteins | sample June2016WEW_4_10_FD_132458 | JGI IMG/M metagenome (GOLD analysis project Ga0187847, IMG submission 132458) | Peatland microbial communities from SPRUCE experiment site at the Marcell Experimental Forest, Minnesota, USA - June2016WEW_4_10 | ecosystem: Environmental > Terrestrial > Soil > Wetlands...
CTCAAATGGGCACGGACTGGAGTCCTGTTGGCCAGATCTATTTCTTCACCTTGCACAGCACCAATCCCGCCTACGACGCGATGGACCTGAAATCCATTGAAGATTGGACTGTCGAGAAGAGCTTGAAATCCGTCCCTAATATTGTGGATGTGTCCAGCTTCGGTGGTCCTACGCGCGAATACCAGGTGCGCCTGGATCCCAACAAGCTCATCGCCTACGGCCTAAGCCTGTCCCAAGTCGAACAACAGCTCGCGAACAACAATGTGAATGCGGGCGGAAGTTTCATTCAAGAAGGTTTGCAACAGATCAACATCCGTGAAGTCGGACTCGTGGATCGCGTGCACGATATTCAAGAAACCGTAATTACGACAAAGAACGGTACCCCAGTCCGTGTCAAAGATATTGCCGTGGTCGAGCAAGGTCCGAAGATCCGGCTCGGACAATTCGCCCGCGCTATCCATCGTGAAGATGGCAAGATCATTGACAACGACGATGTCGTCTCTGGCATTGTGCTCTTGCGTAAGGGTGCGGTTGGCGAAACGGCGTTGCAAGGCGTTCACGACAAAGTGGACGAACTGAACAATCACATCCTGCCTCCGGGTGTGAAGATTGTTCCTTTTCTTGATCGCAGCACGCTGGTTCACTTCACGACGCACACAGTGCTGCACAACCTGACGGAGGGAATGATCCTCGTTTCCCTGGTTCTGCTTCTTTTTCTGGGCAACGTTCGCGGTGCCCTCATCGTTGCCGCAACCATACCCTTCGCGCTTTTATTCGCTGCCATTTGCCTCGATTTGCGGCACATTCCCGCCAACCTGCTCTCGCTCGGCGCATTAGATTTTGGCGTGGTCGTGGAAGGCGCAATCGTACTGGTGGAAAACATCGTGCGCCACCTGAGCGAATCCGACGGCGCCAAGATGCCCAACGAAACCATCGGTTTTGCGTCACACGAAGTGCAGCGCCCCGTGTTTTACGCCATCGTCATCACGATTACCGCGTTCCTGCCGATCTTCACGCTGCAACGCGTCGAAGGGCGGCTTTTTCATCCCATGGCTTGGACGGTGGCTTTTGCCTTGCTAGGAGCTCTGCTCTTTTCCATCCTTGTCGCGCCCGTGCTCGCCAGCTACGCTTTTGCAAAGGGAGCCAGCGAATGGGATAACCCCGTCATGACATTCGTGATTAAGCAATATGGCCGTGCGCTTCGATGGGCGATTCACCACCGCGGCATCACAGTGGGCGCTTGCTTAGCGATGCTCGCATTGGGAGGTTATCTAGCCCTTGGCGGTGCCATCGGATCCGAGTTTCTCCCTCACTTAGATGAAGGCGCGCTCTGGGTCCGCGGCACCCTCGCCCCGAGCACTGGGCCGGATGAAGGCATCCGCGTGGCTAACCAGGCACGAATAGTGTTATGTTCGTTCCCCGAAGTCCCACAGTGCACCAGCCAGGTCGGGCGGCCTGACGACGGAACGGATAACACTGGCTTCTTCAACACGGAATTCTTCGTTGACTTGAAACCGAGAGATCAATGGCGGCCAGTTTTTCATGAAAACAAGGATGAACTTATCGCCGCCATGCAGCGTGAACTCGACAAAATACCCGGCGTGATCTGGGGATTCTCACAACCCATTGAAGACAATATGGAAGAAGCCGTTAGCGGTGTGAAAGGTGCGCTGGCTACGAAGATCTATGGCGACGATCTAAAGGTTCTCGAAGAAAAGAGCGACGAAATTGTTGCCATTATGCGAAACATCAATGGCATTGAGGATCTTGGCGTCTTTCGCGTGCTCGGGCAGCCCAACCTGAATGTAATGGTCGACCGTGAAGCCGCTGCCCGCTACCAAATTAACGTCGCCGATGTGCAGGATGCCATTCAGACCGCCGTTGGGGGCAATGCTCTCACTCAAGTCCTGCAAGGGGAAGCGCGGTATGATCTGGTTTTGCGCTATCTTCCTCAATACCGCGATACCCAGCAGGCCATTGCCAATATCCGCCTGCTGTCGCCATCGGGCGAGCGCGTTTCATTGGCCCAACTATGCAAGATAAGCGTCACCGACGGCGCATCCGAGATCTATCGCGAAGGTAACCGGCGTTATGTTGCCATCAAGTACAGTGTTCGTGGCCGCGACCTCGGTAGCACAGTCGAAGAAGCCATCAAGAAAGTGAACGAGCAGGTCAAATTACCTATTGGTTACAACATCGATTGGGAGGGCGAATACGCAAGCCAGAAACGGGCGAATGCCCGACTGATGATCGTGCTTCCGATCACTATTCTCTTGATCTTTATCATTCTCTACACCATGTTCAAGTCCTTTAAATGGGCATCTTTGATTATGGCGACGGTCGCCATTGCGCCCATTGGCGGTTTGCTTGCGCTTTGGTTCACGGGCACCCATTTCAGCGTTTCCTCCGGGGTTGGTTTCCTTGCGCTATTTGGCGTTTCGGTACAAACCGGCGTCATCATGTTGGAGTACATCAACCAGCTTCGTTCCCGCCGCTATTCCATTGAAGACGCCGCGGTAGAGGGCGCTGTTTTGCGTCTGCGTCCCATCATGATGACGATGCTCGTGGCCACGCTCGGCCTGCTGCCCGCTGCTTTGTCTCATGCAATCGGCTCCGACTCGCAGCGTCCCTTCGCCATCGTGATTGTCGGCGGGCTCATCGCCGCGCTAATCATGAGCGTCTTTCTGCTCCCGACTTTATACGTTTGGATGGCCGGTGATCGCGACGTTCTACCCGCCGCAGAACACTCCTTCGGCGAGGGCGAACACGTGGATTAGGGGACGAGTAGGCACTGAAATTGCCAAAATAGGTACGGAAATATTAGCTGTTCGGTCGCGCTTGGTTTGGGTATGAGAACTATTTGATTGATGGGGGCTGCGCGTGACCGTCTGCCAGCGGGAGCCAGACCTGAAAACGCGTGTCGCCGGGTTTGGAAGAGACTTGGATATTTCCCCGGTGTTTTCTTACGATGCGCTGTACCGTGTCCAGTCCGAGCCCTGTCCCTTCGCCAACCCCCTTCGTGGTAAAGAAGGGCTCAAAGATGTGAGGCTGAACTTCTGGCGAAATGCCGGGCCCAGTATCGCCGATCTCCACGACAACGCAATTGTCATCGCGATAAGTGCGAATTCGCAATTCGCCCTTGCCGCCCATCGCATCGATGGCGTTGTCAATAAGATTGGTCCACACCTGGTTTAACTCGCTGCCAAATGAGTTCACCAGAAATGGCAATTTTTGATAATCCCGGATCACGGTCACGCCACGTTTCAACTTGTGATTAAGGATCGTGAGGGTGTTCTCCAGGCTCTTCACGATATCCACATTCTGGAGTGGCGCCTGATCCATGTACGTATATTCCTTGATGGCCCGGACCAAGTCTGAAATGCGCGCCGTGCTGCTTTCAATTTCATTGAGCAGATTCGCGATCTCCACGGCCGCGGCGATGCGCACGAGAGCGGCGCGAGCTGTATCGGAATCCAGAGTCCCGAACAAAGATTCCAGCATTTCGGGCAAGACACTCTTGCGAGCCAAATCCGCGGCCAACTGCCACAAGTCACTCTGACCGTGGCTGCGGAGCAACGAGTCCAATTTTTCTTCGAGATCGCTTGTAGCCAAAGGATCAGGAGGCGGCTGATCGGGCTGGATGAAAAATGTTTCGAGCTTATCAATTTCCGCTTTTTGCACCGGCGTCAAATCACGCCGTCCCAACTCCAGGCTGGCGTTCTTGATCTTCTTAATCGTGTCGCGGAGTTGGCTCGCCGCACGTCTAGCCGCGGAAGCGGGATTATTCAGTTCATGGGCCAATCCCGCAGAAAGCTTCCCAAGGCTGGCCAATCGATCTTGCTGTTGCTCGATGCGGGTGGCTTCGCGGATTCGATCCGCCATCAGGCCAACCAGTCGCTTGGTCAGTTCCGGCATTTTCTGCACGAGTTCAGGGAACTTCGAGGCAGGGAATTTCAACGCGCGGCTGTCGGTCTCGGCGCGGCCGCTCACAGTAAACTGCTTCATTCTTGAAAATGGCAACACTCCGGTAACTTCGCCCGGATCGAGAGAAAAGGCGAAAATTTCACCGGCGAATTCGCCTCGCAGATGCAAGCTCCCCTCCAGCAAAACGTACATGGAGTCCGCCGGGTCGCCTTGGCGGGAGTAAACGTCCCCCGCCTTGAGGTTTAACTCTTGCGATTGGTTGAGGAACCAATCGAGTTGGTCTTCGGGTAAATCTGCGAAAATCTCGAAGCGCTGTAGTTCTGACTTTTCCACCATTTTAGACTTTGCTCAAATATTGATGAATGAATTGCACTGCGACCGAGCCTTCGCCGACTCCCGAAGCCACGCGTTTTACCGACCCATGCCTTACATCGCCCACGGCAAAAATGCCCGGAACGTTGGTCTCGAGCAAGTAAGGATCCCGTTCCGGCGTCCACCCTTTTGGGCGCTCTCCATCATGAATGAGATCGGGTCCGGTCAATACAAAGCCACGATCGTCCCGTTCCACGATTCCCGCTAACCAATCGGTTCGGGGCAGCGCTCCAATAAAAATGAACATCGAAGTCGCTGGCACGCGCTCGGTCTTGTTGGTGTCCGAGCACAGCACTGAAATCTCTTCAAGATGGGTTGTGCCATGGGCTTCTGTAACGCTGGCGTGCGCCCAAATAGAGATATTCGGCGTCTCTTTAATCTGATCGATCAGGTATTGCGACATGGTGCTGGCCAGTGAATCGCCGCGCACGAGGATGACCACGCGTTCCGCATAGTGGGCGAAATTCATTGCCGCCTGCCCCGCAGAATTTGCGCCGCCTACGACATAGACGGTCTCCCCCTTGCAGGCGATGGCTTCAGTCGCGCCCCCGCCGTAGTAAATTCCGGCGCCCTGCAACCGGGCGATTCCTTCTGCGAGCAGGCGGCGCCATTGCACACCCGTCGCGATCATCAAGGCATGGCAGGAGATTTCGCTCCCGTCGGCCAGCTTGATAATGCGGTACGGTCCCTCGATACGTACGGCGACGGCTTCCTGGGGCGACAGAATTTCGACTCCGAAGCGTTGCGCTTGCACCACTGCGCGTCTCGCGAGATCGCCGCCGCTCAACCCCATTGGGAATCCGAGGTAGTTCTCAATTCGCGAACTCATACCCGCCTGTCCGCCCGGAGCCTCGCTTTCGACCATTACCGTATGCAGACCTTCGGAGGCGCCATAGACGGCTGCAGCCAAACCCGCAGGGCCTCCGCCAATAATCGCAAGGTCGTAAAAATCGGTTTGCGCACGCGTGCGCAATCCGACCTTTTGCGCGACATCGGTGGGCACGCTTTCAAGCAATTTAGTGCCGTCGGGGAAAAGCACCACTGGAAGCTGCGTCGCATCAGGCCCCAAAGCCTCCACCAGTCGCTTGGTCTCTGGATCGTTCGCGGACGCTTCTACGTCAATCCACTGGTAGGGAACATGATTGCGAGCAAGAAAATCCCGCAACTCATACGATTTCGGAGACCACCTCGTTCCCAATACGCGGATGCCCTCAAAAGAGGGATGATGTGACGCTTGCCAATCGTCGAGCATGTCATCCAGTTGGGGATAAAGGTGCTCCGCAGGCGGGTCCCAGGGCTTCATAAAGAAGTAATTGATGTTCGCCTGGTTGATGGCGCTTATCGCGGCGTTCGTATCTGCGTAGGCAGTCAACAACGCCCGCTTGGCTCCAGGGAAGATGCGCATGCCCTCCTGAAGAAACTCTACGCCATCCATCCCTGGCATGCGCTGGTCTGCTAACAGCAGAGCTACATTGTCGTTGCGAACCTTCAGTTGTTTCAAAAGGTCGAGGGCGACCGCCGGAGAGTCGCTACCAATTACGCGATATGTGGCGCCGTACTGTGAGCGTAAGTCCCGCTCAATCGTGCGCAATACATCGGAATCGTCATCAACACTGAGCAATATCGGTTTCGGCATGATTCGTTCGTCAGGGTTGTAGTTTAACTTAGGTTGCTAGTTATCGGCGGACTCATAGCCTTAGATGTTCACGGCGGGCCACCGGACGCGTTTTTTGTCGGAAGCCAGGTTCAGGAACCATACAAACGTATCAGACAATATGTTCACCAAATAAAACGATGGCTCGAATGGGATTCGAGCCATCGTTTCAAATCGAACGAGTGGTCGCGTACTTGAAAACCGCTTCTAAGCTTGAGCTAAGTCGAAGCGATCGTTGTTCATTACTTTGCTCCATGCCGCCGCGAAGTCTTTCACGAACTTCTCCTTCGCATCCGAAGACCCGTAAACTTCGGCGAACGCACGCAGCTGTGAGTGCGATCCAAAGACCAAGTCAACCCGCGCAGCGGTCCACTTGACCTGGTTCGTTTTTCGGTCGCGCCCCTCGTACACACCGTCGGAGCCATTTGGCTGCCATTGCGTATTCATGTCGAGCAAGTTGACGAAGAAGTCGTTGGTCAATGTGCCCGGTTTCTTAGTGAAAACGCCATGCTTCGAGTTGCCGGCGTTTGCGCCCAAAACACGCAAGCCGCCGACCAGCGCCGTCATCTCGGGTGCCGTCAACTTCAGCAATTGCGCCTTATCTACAAGCAGCGCCTCGGCCGAAAGGCCACGCTTCCCGCTGAGATAGTTGCGAAACCCGTCGGCCCTCGGTTCGAGTGGCTCGAAGGATTCGACGTCCGTCTGCTCTTGTGAGGCGTCCATGCGACCCGGCTTGAACGGAATCTTCACATCGACGCCGGCATCTTTCGCACCTTTCTCGATTGCCGCGTCGCCACCAAGAATGATCAAGTCCGCCAGCGATAGTTTCTTTCCGCCAGATGCGGAAGCGTTGAACTCCTTCTGGATCGCTTCCAGCTTTTCCAAAACTTTGGCTAGTTCAGTCGGTTCGTTAACTTCCCAGAATTTTTGCGGCGAGAGCCGAATGCGCGCGCCGTTTGCTCCGCCGCGCTTATCCGAACCGCGGAACGTGGACGCCGAGGCCCAAGCCGTAGAAACCAACTGGGACACAGATAAGCCAGATGCCAGGATTTTCGCCTTTAGCACTGAAATTTCCTGCTCGCTGATCAGCGGATGATTGACCGCGGGAATTGGATCTTGCCACGGCAGTGTTTCCTTAGGAACGAGGGGCCCAAGATAACGCACGATCGGACCCATGTCGCGGTGCGTCAGCTTGAACCATGCCCGGGCAAACGCGTCAGCAAACTGATCCGGATGCTCGTAGAAGCGCCGCGAGATTTTTTCGTAAGCGGAATCAAACCGCAATGAGAGGTCCGTGGTCAGCATGGATGGCGCATGATGCTTTGAAGGATCGTGCGCATCCGGCACAGTACCGTTACCTGCGCCATTCTTCGGGGTCCACTGATGAGCACCGGCCGGGCTCTTGGTCAGTTCCCATTCGTACTTGAACAAGTTCTCGAAGAAATTATTGCTCCACTTCGTCGGCGTCTGTGTCCAGATGACTTCCAATCCGCTGCCGATAGTGTCAGCGCCGCAACCTTTACCAAATTTATTTTTCCATCCAATACCTTGCAGTTCGATTTCCGCACCTTCTGGCTCCGCGCCGACATAATCTGCGGGAATGGCAGCGCCGTGGGTCTTGCCGAACGTATGCCCACCGGCGATGAGTGCAACGGTTTCTTCGTCGTTCATGGCCATTCGCTTGAACGTTTCGCGAATATCGCGGGCTGCGGCGAGGGGATCTGGTTTACCGTTGGGTCCTTCCGGATTCACATAAATCAGACCCATCTGTACGGCTGCAAGCGGACTCGCAAGATCGCGGTCGCCGCTATAGCGTTCGTCCGCGAGCCAAGTCCCTTCGGGGCCCCAGTTCAATTCTTCAGGCTCCCACACATCTGCGCGGCCGCCTCCGAAACCAAAAGTCTTGAAGCCCATGGACTCCAGGGCGACGTTGCCCGCGAGAATCATTAAATCCGCCCACGAGATTTTGCGGCCGTATTTCTGTTTGATGGGCCACAGCAACCGCCGCGCCTTGTCGAGGTTCACATTGTCCGGCCAGCTATTCAGCGGCGCGAAGCGTTGCTGGCCAGCTCCGGCGCCTCCCCTGCCATCGCCGATGCGATACGTGCCGGCACTGTGCCAAGCCATACGAATGAACAGTCCCCCGTAGTGGCCGAAGTCCGCTGGCCACCAATCCTGAGAATCCGTCATGAGCGCATGCAGATCTTTGATCACAGAGTTCAGATCGAGACTCTTAAATTCCTTGGCGTAATCGAATTCCTCACCCATCGGATCAGACAGACTAGAGTGCTGGTGCAACACGTTCAGATTTACCTGATTCGGCCACCAGTCGCGGTTCGTGGGAGCGGAAGCTCCGTGATTGAACGGGCACTTCGCTTCGGGTAGGGTGCTTTTGTTCTTGGTTTCGGGAGAAACGGTCCCCGATGAAGAGGCGAGTGTGTTTTCCATATGCTTCGGATTTTCCATGTATTTTTCCTTTGATGAGTTCAAAACTGTAATGGTCTGTGAGCGAATCAGACAGCTGTTCGCTCAACTCAATACCCGGCGCGATTTTCAAATCGGGTGCTTAGCAAATATCGATTCAGCTCCTAATGAGAGCGACGCTGCGAACACTTGGTGCAGAGTCCTCTGAAAATTAATTCGCATTCGCGAAGGGTCCGCTTCCCAAGGTCGCCCGAAGCCGGTCGGGGCACGTCAAACCACTCCAAGTCCTCAACGTTCCCGCATCGGTCGCAGATAAAGTGATGGTGCCGCATGCCTTTTGCATCAAACCGGGCGGCGCGGCCTTCCACAGCCACTTCCCGTACCAACCCAGCCTGCACCAAGTCACGCAAATTGTTGTAAGTTGTGGCTCTCGAGGATCGGGGATCCATGCGATTTACGGCTTCGAAGATCTCGGCCGCCGTGGGATGCTCATTGCATTCCAACAAGAATGCCATCACGGCGTAACGCTGCGGCGTACAGCGCAGACCACTGCCCTCCAAAGACTCTTTAATCGCCGCGATGCCCATGAGAATTTAGAATATATCTAATATAATATTTTGTCGAGATAGGGAGACCGATCGCTGACCGATTGGTGCGACAAGCTATTCGCTATCGGTCGCCGCGTGGAAAAATAATCGGTCGGAAGGAGCGGAAGACAAAAACGATGGTAGGCCCGAATGGATTCGAACCATCGACCTCTTCCGTGTCAAGGAAGCGCTCTGGACCAGCTGAGCTACGGGCCTGCTTGTTCTTCATTGTACAAGACGTCTCATTTCCGGCAAACCTTTGGGCGATGGTGCTCTCCAACCTCTCGTTGACCTGTCTAAACTTGAAAAAGCCCTTCTCGGAGAATCTCGAATGTCGAAGCCCCGCATTTTATTCATATCCTTTTTCTGCCTGTTTCTCGGCTATGCGACCGCTCAGAGTCCAGCGGCCACGCAAGCCGAACCACGCAAGACGAGTAAACCCTATGCCGGCGATCTCTCGATCTTCGATTCCCCAGGACGCGATGAACGGCTGCACATTGACCGCGTGATGGACATCCTTGGAATCAGCCCGGGCAAAATCGTCGCCGACATTGGAGCCGGCGGCGGATGGTTCACCGTGCGCGCTGCGAAACGGGTTACGGAAACAGGTACGGTTTATGCAGTGGATATCAATCCGGACGCTATTCGCTATATTCAGAGCCGCACTCGCAAAGAAGGTTTGCGCAATGTTAAGGCCGTCTTGAGCAAGAGCGATGACCCCTTGCTGCCCGCGAATTCCGTTGACGCAGTCTTGCTGTTAAAGACGTACCACGAGGTCGAGAAGCCGGTAATTTTGCTCGAAAAGCTGCGACCGGCGCTTCGCGCGGGCGCCAGGGTCGGCGTCATCGATCGCAATGGCAATGGAGAAAATCACGGTGTCTCCCGAGAGATTGTTGTGCATGAGGCCGAACAAGCGGGATACGTCCTGCTTTCACAAGACGATTTCGTCAAAAGCGATGGAATGGATTACTTTCTCGTGTTTACAGTAAAGCCTTAACACGCGGGGAAGGCGTCGGCCTCGAACTCTTCATGCCATGGTCTGGGGATTCCGCCCGCGAGATTCTGACTACATCCCTCCGCGCCTGATTTCTGCGCTGCCGTTGACAGTTTCAAGTCTCAGCTCCCGTCCGCCACTGCCGATCTGGCCCTCGATCGAATGCGCGTCAACGCTGCCTTGCACGTTCATGGGGAATTCAGTGCGCAAGCGTCCGTTGACTGACTCGAACTTCACATCGGTATTAGTGTCGTTCGGCAGCTCCAGAGAGATTGAACCATTGACGGTTTCGAGCTTCAGTGTGCCTGGCCAGTCGGCACGGCCCATTTTCGCTTCGAGGCTGCCATTTACGGATGAAAGCTCGGCCCACGATTTTGTCGAGACGCGGACTTTGCCATTGACGGATGTGGCCTTCACGAAGCGCCCCATATTTTCGGCGACGACGCTGCCATTGACGTTCTCTCCGGTGAAGCGCAGGTTTTCGGGAACGTGAATGGTGAAGTGAACTTTGGGACCTTCGCCGTGTTGATGATGTGAGTGCGACTCTTCGCACTGATCGTCGAACCATCCGGGATAGACCACGCAGAACATGACGCCGTCTTTCATCTGAACCATCTGAATTTTCGCCTCGTCTGCATGTTCGCCGCTTTTCTCCGCAGTGACCTCGACCTCATTGCCCGGAGCCAGGTCAGCTTCGATATTGCCATTCACGTCCTTGACGAAGACGACGTTCTCAGGCGAAAGCGTGCCCTTCCAGTGATAATCGCGGCTGTCTTGTGCCGAGGCAGCGATGGTCAGGGCGAGAATGGCGAAAAACGCATAGCGGACGTTGCGTATGGACATAACTCAAGGCCTCCGTTGTGTCAGACGCGGGAGTGCGGAGAACGTGAGCAAGTCAGAGCAAACGGAGTCTGGATGCCCGGTTCCAAGTTGGGCCGTCTTTACTGCCTCAATCCCATCCACCGTTCCGATACGACGATTGAATTCCCCGGATTCTGCGGGTCGTAGCGCACGGAAGTCGGTAATCCGAGGCGGCAGGAGTGCAGGTTGATCCACTGGCGGAGATAGGTCACGTCCTGTGACGCCTCGTAGGAAACTCCAGCGACGTCGTATTGAAAAATCAGCATTGTCGCGGGTTTGCGTTCGTCAAGACGCACTTCTTGCACATCAATTACCGTTCCATCGGTAATGCGGCCATACTGATCAATCCAGGCGCGGCGCTCGCGTTCCTTGTCCTCGGCAGTCTTAGGCTTGCGCTTCAGCAGAAGATACGTCAAAAGCACGATGGCGAGCGTCACCAGAAAGAAAGTATAGAGACGATATGGAATCATGGCGTCAGGCGGGAGCCGGCATTTTCCTGATTCAGCATAAGGCTTGAGGGATGATTTCGGAAGAACAAAGAAGGCATGTTCAAAAGAACAGTGCCGCCGTAATTACTGCTGCCGTTATGCCCGGGATTTCTTCGTTGTTGCGGCCGCGGCCATTGCTCCCGCTTTTTCCCAAGGACGCTTGGGGCGTTCCGCCGGCGCTTCGTCACGATCTTTCACGCGGTCGTAATGGTACGACTCACTCACGGTGCCCAGAGACTCATTGTACAAACTCGGCAGCCCAAGGCCTTCCTTTAATTCTTCGGTAAATTGCTGCAACGCTTTGAGGTGGTCGGCGGTCGCTGGCACTTCCGTTTTCGAAGTCTTCAGAAACTGCTGGTAGCCCTTGTTGACCAGCTTTGATATCTCGCCGCTAATCAGATAGCCCGGATAGGCGAAAATCTTCACGCTCTCTGAGCCGTTC
>Ga0187847_10003610_pt1 | contig 11743 bp, 9 predicted proteins | sample June2016WEW_4_10_FD_132458 | JGI IMG/M metagenome (GOLD analysis project Ga0187847, IMG submission 132458) | Peatland microbial communities from SPRUCE experiment site at the Marcell Experimental Forest, Minnesota, USA - June2016WEW_4_10 | ecosystem: Environmental > Terrestrial > Soil > Wetlands...
AAGAACATTGCCCTGCAGGGAAGACGCGACTTAGCCGACGGCGATATTCAAACCGCATGCCAACAGGCTTGTCCTACGCAAGCGATTGTTTTCGGCGATCTAAAGGATACTAACAGCCGAGTCTCGCAACTGCGCGGCAGCCGGCGGAACTATCACGTACTGGAAGAACTTGGAGTACGGCCCAACGTGGGGTACCTGAAGAAAGTTCGCAATCCACTTAATACCGCTTAAGGAGAGAACAATATGAGTGCCACGGTCGCGGCATACGCAGAAGTTGGCCCGCAACTGCTTCCGCCTACGCGATGGATCGACGAAGGGATATCTCTCCAGCAGATAACCGACGATATCTCCCGGCCAATGGAAGCACGGCCCGGAAGGGGATGGTGGATCTGTTTCGCATTTGCGTTTGCCGCGCTGATCGAGTTCGCCGCCGTCATCACTTACCTCTTCGCCAAGGGTGTCGGGATTTGGGGAATCAATAACAGCGTGGGCTGGGCGTTTGCCATCACCAACTTCGTTTTCTGGATCGGTATCGGACACGCGGGCACATTGATCTCGGCCATTCTGCTTCTTTTCCGGCAACAATGGCGTACTTCCATTAACCGTTCGGCGGAAGCCATGACGATCATGGCGGTGATGTGCGCGGGGGTGTTTCCGCTCATTCATCTGGGCCGTCCATGGGATGCATTTTTTATCTTCCCTTACTTTCCTAACCAGCGGGGGCCGCTGTGGGTTAACTTCCGCTCTCCTCTGGTTTGGGACGTGTTTGCCGTGAGCACGTACTTCACTATCTCTCTGGTGTTCTGGTTCCTGGGTCTGGTTCCAGACTTGGCCACGCTACGCGATCGCGCGACAGGACGAGTCAAGAAACAGATCTTCGGGTTTCTGAGCATGGGTTGGAACGGATCTTTCCGCACCTGGGCCCGCTATGAGATGGTCAGCCTGATTCTTGCAGGATTGGCGACACCGCTGGTGCTCTCCGTGCATTCCATCGTGAGCATGGACTTTGCCACTTCACTGGTACCTGGCTGGCATACGACTATCTTTCCTCCCTACTTCGTCGCCGGCGCGGTCTATTCAGGTTTTGGCATGGTCCTGACATTGCTGATCATTACCCGCCACACCATGCACCTGCAGCGGTACATCACTATGCGACATTTGGACAAGATGGCTAAGGTGACCATGCTCACCGGGATGATTGTGAGCTATGCCTACGCCACGGAATTCTTCAGCGCCTGGTACGGCGGGAATATCTACGAGCGCTATCACTTCATCAATCGCGCCACGGGGCCTTATGCCTGGTGCTTCTATCTGATGGTGCTGTGCAATGTCATCACGCCGCACTTTCTCTGGTTCAAGAAGGCACGCAACAGCGTGGCGATGCTCTTCATCGTTTCCATCCTGGTGAACATCGGAATGTGGTTCGAACGCTTTGTCATCATCGTAGTGGGGTTGCACCGGGCGTTTCTGCCTTCAGGTTGGGGAATGTTTTATCCCACACGTTATGACATTGGCATTCTGATAGGCAGCTTCGGTCTCTTCTTCACTTTGTTCCTTCTCTTCATTCGTTCTCTGCCCATGATTGCCATGTGGGAGATCAAGGACGTAACCGCGAGCAGCGCTCATATCGCCAAGATCATCGAGATGACAAAGCACGATCCACCGCAAAAAGACAGCGAGGTAGCCATGAATGCCTAGCCAATTTGTCGTAGCGACCTTCTCCGATCCTGACAGACTGCTTGCGGCCGTCCGCACACTTCGGGATCACAGCTTTCCGATTTACGATGTCTATACTCCTTACCCAGTCCATCACCTGGATCGCGCGATGGGCCTGCGCAGAACGCGTCTACCCTGGGTTACATTCTTCGCTGGTCTGCTGGGATTGACGTTGGCCTTCTCATTTCTGTCGTATACCACGGTTCTGGATTGGCCCCTGAACGTCGGCGGCAAGCCAGATAATTCGACGCTCGCTTTCATCCCGATCTGCTTCGAACTAACGGTGCTGATCGGTGGCTTGTCCACCGTAGCCGCGTTGCTGTTTCGCGCCCGGCTTTTCCCCGGCAAGAAAGTCCGCTTGCCTGTGCCGAGCCTCACCGATGACATATTCGCAATCGTGCTTCGCCGCCGTACTGAACACTTTGATCCGGCTATGGTGTCGAGGCTGTTACGGAACAGCGGCGCCTGCGATGTTCACGAAATCGAGACTCAACTATGATGCGCCGGTCCATGGCCCTGGTATTCGTGGCAACTGTGCTTGCCCTAGCAGGTTGCGGCTCCTCTGGTCGGCGTGCATACGAGTACATGCCGGATATGGCGCGCGACCCGGCCTACAAGGCATTTGCTGCCAATTTTGTGACTCGCGACGGTTTGACCCTGCAGCATCCGGTCGCTGGCACCATCGCGCGCGGATATCATCCATTTCACTATGGACCCGGTGAGCAGGAAGCGGAGCGCGCTGGCCTGGAGCTAAAGGATCCTTACCAACCAACGGCCAGGAATCTTGAAGAGGGCAAGGCCCTCTTTGAAACCTATTGCGCCGTATGTCACGGAACACAGGGCAAAGGCGACGGCCCTATTTCGTCGAAGATTCCTCCACCACCTTCTTACCACTCCGATCGCCTGATGCAGTTTGCTCCCGGCCGCATCTTCCACGTCATCACACTGGGCAGCGGCAAGATGCCGTCGTATGCGGCGCAATTGAGCGCGGACGAGCGGTGGAAGATCGTCACGTATGTCTACACGACCCTGCAGAAGCGCGGCGACGAACCTCAGCCCGCTCTGGCGAAAGGAACTCCATGAGCGAGGATATTTCGTTTGCAATCTCAGCACGCAGCAAGCTATCGGCCACGGGTCTGGTTGCGATTGGAGCCTTAGCAACCCTTTATGAGTTACGCATAGACCCGCGGGGGGTGTGGCCCTCTTTGTTATTGAACGGCTTTTATGTCACCTCGCTGGCGGTCTCGGCCGTATTCTTTCTCGCTACCCAGCGCGCCACTGAAGCAAGGTGGTCGGCGAGTCTGCGCAGAATTCCGGAAGCTCTAATGCTTATGTTGCCCGTGGTCGCGCTGCTCACGTTGGCGCTCTTCGTGGGGCGACATACCATCTTTCCCTGGGCTCACACAGGCGCATTCGATCGCTCGCCCACGTTTGCAGGAAAGATTCAGTACCTGCAGATGCGGTGGCTGATCGCACGCACAGTTACGGCGCTGGTATTGTGGACCGCATTTGCCCTGCTCATGCGCCGTGCTTCGCTCGATCAGGACAATAGACCAGAGATGAGCCTCATCCTGCACCGCCGCATCACCCGCTACGCAATCCTGTTTATTCCCGTTTTCGCAGTGACCTTCACACTGATGTCTTTCGACTGGATCATTAGCCTCGAACCGGAGTGGTTCAGCACCATGTTTGCCGTTTACGTTTTTGCAGGAACATTCGTGCAGGGGATTGCGGCTATAACCCTGGCGACGGTCCTGCTTAGACAATCCATGTCGCAGGGTAGCGGCATGTTCGAAGACCAGCTTCACGACTTAGGCAAGATGCTGTTCGCGTTTTGCACCTTCTGGGCCTACATCTGGACATGCCAATACCTGCTGATCTGGTATGGAAACATCCCCGAAGAGATCACTCACTACATACCTCGAACAAATGGGCCGTGGCTCTATCTCTTCGCTCTGAATTTGATCGTGAACTGGGTGATTCCCTTCGTTGTGCTGTTATCGGAGAGCCGCAAACGCTCCCCGAAGATTCTCGTCGCGATGAGCATCCTTCTTCTGCTAGGACATTGGCTAGACCTCTATCTATTAATTATGCCCACGTTCCGAAACACGCCTAGTTTGGGGTTGCCGGAGATTGTTATCGCCGCAGGTTACTTCGCTTTGCTGTTTCTCCTGTTTGTGAACGCTTTGGCGCGGGCTCCCATGGTTCCATTGAACGACCCAATCCTGAACTACGAGGCATTGGCGCTCGATCACGAGATGATCCATCGGCCATTTGGAGCGAAGTTATGATGAACGGAAATGGAAGTGGAATGGGTTTGAAACTTACGGTGTTTCTGGCGTCTGTCGCCGCTATCACAGCGTTCGCCTTTCGCCAGCCCAGTCAGCACGATTTGAACGACATTCCGAATCGGCTTCCGGAAGCCGCTCCCTACGTCGTCGCGGAAGCTCAGGTGTTTCCGCCTCCATACCACAACCATTGGGAGGCCGAGGACAGCCCTGGACAGTGCCAGACCTGCCATCAGAAAATATTCGACGAATGGAACGGCTCAATGATGTCCAATTCCTGGCGCGATCCAGCCTGGAGGGCTGCATTCCTGCTGCTGTCACGCGCGACATCGGCGAATGGGGAGTGCGACACGCCGCAACCTCCGGATGGCACGCCCAAGGCGACGCACAACCCGTTTGCCGACAAGGGAGAGTGTTCTTCCACATTCAATATCGGCACGCAAAATTATACGGTTTCTAGACCGGGATCTCTGCTGGACTTCTTCTGCTCTCGATGCCACATGCCTACGGATTACACCGATAACATCCCTTTCAAGAACATAACCTACGACGCACATCATCTGGAGTCGGCGCCGGGCGACCCCAACTTCTTCCCTACCTCCGACAACGGAACCGGCATTGCATTCGCCACGCTGGAGTCGCAGTTCCGCAACACTAACTCGGGCAAAAGCGGCATCATCTGCGCGGTCTGCCACACTTATGCTGAAACCCGCGACACTCCGTACCATAACTATGAGCGCAGCCAGAGCGCCTATACACCAGCCCCCAGCACACAGTCGCGCGCCGACCTGCTGGCCGCGGCGGGCAAGCCGCCAGACATCTTCAACGTTCCCGACAAAGACAAACAGAATCTGGGATACAGTATTGGCGCAGGTGCGTATCGGCTTTCGCCCCATGCAATCGTCTACCCGGAGAGATTTGGTCCCCTGGCTGCGAACAAACCCGCCGATCCGGTTGACCACTATACCAGCGGAATCTTTGGCCAGACCATCGACTACCAGCAGATCGATCCCGCCAAGCATAAAGGATATCACCAGGCGATGTTTATCCGCGCAGAGATGTGCGCCGCCTGCCACGACGTGACAAGCGCTCTGCCCATCAAGAACCCAATCGGCAAGTGGGTTGGAGGGTTCCCGATCGAGCGCACGTATACAGAATGGGCCAACAGCGCCTACGCCGACCGGCCCGGCAATAAGAACTTCGATCCCCGCTACAAGCGCGACTGCCAGAGCTGCCATATGCAGCAGGACTACGGCCAGCCGGGAACCGCCCAGACTCTGTACCGCGACGGAAAACCGCTGCCGCCACCCGAGGATCACGTCGCCAACGAAGGTGGCTCGCCGCATCCGTTCTTCACTCACCACTTTGTGGGAGGCAACGCCTATGTAACCGGGCTCATTGGCAAGGATGTCGATGAACACGGCGCTGTCTCGCCTTATCCTGAGCTCTCTACTTTCAGCTTTTCTTCCGCCGACCACCACAGCGTTTACTCCCGGGCCTTCTACACTCATTTGGAAAGACGCGGCGCCTACGCACAGCAGGCTCGTCTTGCCTGGGATCGTCTGCGCCACGTGCTCAGCATGGATTTGCACGGTCCGGCTGAAGCAAAGGCAGGAAATGAGGCTCCTCTTTCGATTACCATTGCCAATACCGGAAGCGGTCACAATTTTCCCACCGGCTTCCCGGAGGGTCGCACAGCCTGGCTTGCGATTCATGCCTACGATCTAGCGACTGGCAATGAGCTTCCCATTTACGACAAGTTCTGGAACCGGACGTCGATCGGCGTAGGCAACCTAACCTCCGAAGAGATGACCGACCCCAACTTCCCCGGCTGTAATTGGAAGATCCCAGCCGGTTCGGCCGATCCGTACGCAATGCAGTTCAAAGCAATCGCCTCGCTGGGGGACGGATGCCCCACGCTCGATTTGCCGTATGCGACAGCACTCAATCTCCAGACAAGCAAGGATGGCCTGCCGGTTGATAAAAATGGCCGGGTGATCGATACTTCGAACCCTACCGCTTTACCTGTGTTCATGGATAAAAACGGTAATGACGATTTGTTTGATGACTCCTTCCTCCGAGACACTCGGTTCAAGCCGCGCGGGCGGCCCGAATACGAGAAGAAGATTGACCGATACTCGGTAGTCATCCCGCGCGGAACGCAGGGACCAATCGCGGTGACCACTGCGGTTTACTATCAATCGCTCGAGGCCATTGTTGCGCTCAAGTTTCTCGGCAATCTGGCGGACACCAATAACAACTTCGTACTCGAGCCTTGTGTTCTGGGCGGAAGATGCGATGGACGCACCCCGTCCACGGAGCCTCCGGTGGTTGAGGGAGCTCCCCCCGTCCCCATGGTCGTGCGCAATTGGATCATAACGGTCGAGGGTATGCCCGCCGATCACCGTTCCCTGCAAACAGCTTTATATCCGGCTGCCGGCGCAACTCGCGTATATCAAAACGCTGTTGTGAAAGTGTTTTTTTCCAAGCCCGTTACTGATGTTGACACACGCAATTTCACTTTGACCGATTCATCTGGTGCGGCCGTTCCAGCTTGGGTTGATCAGGTCGGCGCCGGCGCCTGGGGGCTTTTTCCCAATCAGGTGATTCTCAAGGCAGGGGAAACTTATACAGCGCGCCTCAAAGCCGGAGTCTGCGACTCCAGTGGGAACTGTACCAAGCAGGACTTTGTGTGGAGATTTACAGTCAGCAAAGAGGCGGAACAGGCCAGTGGCGATACGACAATTCCGCAAGGTTTCACCTTGCCGGAAGGACGACCCACCCCCCGTGACTCCGATATGGCACGGAGGAGCCTACCTTGAATTTGTTTTTCTGCCTGTGTTCAGCCTGACAGAAGCGCAGCTGAAAACCAGGCTCACGCAATTTCTCCGCGGAACCATTGCCGTGTGGCAGATTTGGAATCCGGACTTGTGCGGTCCGCAATTTGCGGACACTGGCCGACTGGCGCGGATCAATTACATTCGGGCATAGATGAACCGTTTTCGAATCTGCGGACTCGCTGCTGATTTAAAATCTGGATGGACAATATCTAGCTATCGGCGCGAAACAATGCTATGTTGCAGGGCATGGGGAACAGCGAGCTCTCTGAAGACTGCAAGCAAAGGTTACGCGATCTCGAACATGGTATCGCCCAGGTGATCCAGTGCCTGACCGAAAAGGACTATGACCAGAGCACGCTTTTGAGCGGACAACTGGTCCCCCTTATCGATCAAGGTTCGGGCCCTGACGAGCCCTGCAAAGAAGTGCTTCGCGGCATCGAACAAACTTCCACTTCGCTTGCCCTCATTTTCCGCTCGAACCGCGTTCCCGCCTTTGAGGAGGAGGTTGTACGACTCATCGATGAACTCGAGGGATCGCGCCGGCGGATTGAGGCGATTCTACTCGTTGATAGCGAGCACGCATAGACAGGGGGGCCGTTATGCCTTATGCGGTGGTCTTTTCGGGCGGCGGCGCCCTCGGTTCCTGGGAGGTCGGCTGCTACGAGCAGCTTCTCGCCCACCACGGCGGCGAACTTCCCGTCTGTGTCACCGGAGCTTCGGCAGGCGCGCTCAATGCAGCGGCCATCTGCGCCGGTATGTCCGTCGTCCAGATCCAAGGGCTCTGGACAAACCTCAAGAACGCCGATGTGTACATTCCCTGCGTGACCGTGAAGGCGGTTGGCTGGGCGCTCACTCGCTGTGGACTTTCTCGCTCTCTCAAGCCGCTGATGGATTACGCGGCCTCCAAAGGAAGCGTCCTCGATACCCGGCCGCTCGAAAAGTCGCTCGGTGCCATCTTCAATGGTTATGAAGCCGCATTCCTTGGCTCGCCGATTTGGTTCGCCATTTCACTTACCAATCTCACCACTAAATCTAAGGAGATGTTCTACAAGACTCCTCCGGGAACCGCTCTCCCGGCCAGGTTTCAGCAGACCACTTTGCCCAAGGAGCAACCACCGGAGTGGAAGCCGGTTACGAGCTACGTGATCCTGCGCCAGGCGCTGATGGGAACCACGGCGCTTCCACTTCTCTTTCCTTCCTTTCAAAGCTACTTCGACGGTGGCGTTCTCCTCAATCAGCCCATTAGTCCCGCCATACAGATCATGGACGCGATTCTCGATCCCAACTCGAACGCGAAAGCCCCTCTTGACATCTTCGTCCTCATTCCTGATCCGGAGTCCCTGGGAGAGACCAAAGCACTGCCTTCGATCGCAACCACCGTACTAACCACGTGGCTTTCGGCGAGTCTTCTTTCTCAGATCACGACCGTCAAGTGGCGCAACAAGATCCGCAGCCAGTCGGGCCAGGGCCCGATTCGTTTGTGTGTTGTGCGCCCTTCGGCCGATTTTACGGTGGGGCTTCTGGATTTCGGCAAAGACGTCCCCAAGTTGATTGCGCAGGGGGCCTCCGATTGCTCCGCGCGCTTAAGCCGCTTTGACCCTGGGAACGAAAACACTTGGTATTAGGTGATAGAGCCCGCTGAATAGTTTACGAAGCCAAACCCAGACGTTATGAAGATCCCCACTAGTTGAGGCTCTACGTAGGGAGCAAATTCCCGGGCTACGGGCGAGTCATGGGCTAGCCGGAAGTTATCCAATTGAAACGCGAGCCGGCTCCTGTGCATCTGATTTTAAGGCTGTATATGCCTTGAGCTCTGGGAGGTACGCGATGAAGGCAGTGGTGCTGCATGAGTACGGCAGTCCTGAGAAGCTGAAATTTGAAGACAACGTTCCCGAACCGCAGATTAGCGGAAATACCGTACTGATCGCGGCAGCCGCTGCGAGTGTTAATCCGATCGACTGGAAACTGCGTTCAGGGATGATGCGGAAGAATTTTCCGCTGTCGTTTCCGGCAATTCTGGGCCGGGATGTGAGTGGCATCGTGCAGGAGGTGGGCGCCAATGTGAAGCACTTCAAGGCCGGCGACCGCGTTCTCGCACTATCGAACGCGACCTATGCCAAGTTGGTTGCAGTGGACGATTCGGACGTGACCCATCTGCCGGATGGCGTGGACTTGGCGGAGGCGGCCGCGATCCCGCTGATTTCGCTCACAGGTGACCAGCTGGTGCGCCTTGCGACAAACGTGAAAAAGGGACAGGTGGTTCTGATAACTGGAGCGCTGGGCAGTGTTGGGCGCGCGGCGGTGCATGCGGCCAAGAAGATAGGCGCGCAGGTGATTGCAGGTGTTCGCGGGAAAGAATTGGAGACCGCCCGCTCCCTCGGGGTTTCTGACGTGCTCGCGATTGATGACGATAAAGCGATTGAGAATTTGCGCTTAGTGGATGCAATTGCGGACACCGTTGGCGGTGACGTTGCAGCGGAGCTGATCGCGAAGGTAAAGCAGGGCGGATCCTTTGGCTACACCGCAGTGTTGCCGGAAAGTGCGGCGGCTAAGAATCCGACAGTGAAGATTACGCGTGTGCGTGCTCAGCCTGATCCATCCAAAGTGCGCGAGTTTGCCGATGACGTGCGCGATGGCAAGTTCGTGCTTCCTATTGGCCGCCGGATGCCGTTGCGTGATGCGGCTGAAGCACATGTGCTAGGGAAGAAAGGTGGCATTGGTAAAATCCTCCTGCTGGCGCCAGATTCTAAAGAGTGATTACTTCACCGTTCACGCGGCGGAACTGAGAGCGGCGCACATTACGCGGCGCAGGAGCTTCGTTACCAAACGTCAGCTCAATCTACATAAAATCGCCGAGGTACGGCCAAATTCCGAACGCAGAACCCGTATTCCCCAACAGCGGGTCTAAATTCAATCTCTAAGCCGCTTTCTATTCCGGCGCCACGCAGAGGTTGGCGCGCATGGTGTGGTCTTCCCCGGGTCCCAGTTGTACCGCGCAACTAAGGATGTTACTGGCTTCGACACAAGTCATCTGCTGCCATTCATCCTCTCCAAGATCCGACAGCGATGCCGCTCCGCGCTGCCAAGGGTTCCAGACAACCGTCGTTCGAGAATTCCCTTTCTCCGTGCGGACGGTGCGGCAAAGAACCGGATCGACCAACTCCGCAGCGCTCTGGATACTGAGGTAGGCATTGTCGGTCGTGCCAGTCAAAACTAAGTCGCCGGACTGAGTCTTTTCGCGATTCTGATCGACGTTGTCGAGGTAGCTGACGCCGTTAAGGCCCCGCACGCGTACACTCGCGGCCTGGCCCACCCGGAAATAGGTATGCAGTGCCTCTTCAAACGAAAAAGGTGCCGATCCTTTGTTTGTCGCAGTCAATTCGAGACCAAGAGTGCTGCCAATTGTGATCCGGAGTGCGAGTCGAAACTCGTGCGGCCACCAGCGGCGCGTAGAAGCATCGCCTTCGGTTGAAAAGACCGCGATCACAGATCCGTCTTCTTTTGCAATCACGGAATCGAGTTGCCACTCGCGCGTGCGTACAAATCCATGAGCCGGCGCCTTGGGATCGTCCGCTTTGGCCCGAAACCAGGGGAAGCTGACCGGAATTCCTCCGCGAATCGCGTGGCCGTCCTCCCAATGCGAGTGCCCGCTGAGAAAAATGACTTCTTCGGCACCAACCGGCTGCCAGGAAGTGACCTGGGCGCCGTGCAAGTAAATCTCGGCCGAAGCCGACTTGGCGTTGACCACGAGCTTGGATAGTCCGCCGTTTCCAGAAATCAGCCGTGCAAGTCCAGGGATCCCGAATTGGCGATTCAGAGCATCGGCGCGAGAGAGATCAGCCATAACAGGTTGGATTCTATTCGAGAGAGGTTGATGCTGACTGCGATCGGGTTTTGAACACTTGCCGGAAGCTGTGCCAACGTTTCGCGACGTGTGCGCCGGAAACAGGGATGGGGCCCGGAATTCCAGCATCTCGCGTTCCGCACAGGTACGGTTCCTTGGCGGCCATTGGCGGCTCGCAACGAGATCGCGACCGAAACAGTACACTCACATCTAATAGACGATGGATTCTCCGAACATTCCCCTCAGCGGTCCGCCGCTCGTCCCCGCCCTTATCGGGCAGCAGGTGTGTTTCGCATTCGATAACACATATGCGCGGCTTCCGGAGCACTTCTACGCACGTTTGGACCCAACACCGGTCGCGGCGCCGCGCATCGTGAAAGTCAATGTGGAACTGGCCCGGGAACTGCGACTCGATGCGGATGCGCTCACGAGCGAACAAGGTGTTGCAGTTCTCGCCGGCAACCGGGTGGCCGACGGTGCAGAGCCGATCGCGCTGGCCTATGCCGGGCATCAGTTCGGGTACTTTGTACCTCAACTCGGCGACGGGCGCGCCAACCTTCTCGGCGAGTTGTTATCGCGAGACGGCCAGCGCTACGACGTCCAGCTCAAGGGTTCTGGCCGAACCCCCTTCTCACGCGGCGGCGACGGCAGGGCTGCACTTGGTCCAGTGTTGCGAGAGTACATTGTCAGCGAGGCCATGGCGGCGCTGGGCGTACCCACCACGCGGGCCCTGGCCGCTGTGACCACAGGCGAACGCGTGCTACGGGACACCGTCTTGCCCGGAGCTGTGCTGACGCGGATAGCGGCAAGCCACCTGCGTGTGGGTACCTTCCAATACTTCGCGGCAAGGGGCGACGTGGAGGGCTTGCGTATGCTTGCCGACTATGCGATCGCCCGGCATTATCCTGAGGCCGCGCAAGCGAAAGCGCCGTACCGGGCGTTGCTGGAGGGCGTAATCGCACGACAGGCGCGGCTGATCGCGCAATGGATGCTGCTCGGTTTCATTCATGGCGTCATGAACACTGACAACACATCCATCTCTGGCGAGACCATCG
>Ga0187847_10003612_pt1 | contig 11741 bp, 13 predicted proteins | sample June2016WEW_4_10_FD_132458 | JGI IMG/M metagenome (GOLD analysis project Ga0187847, IMG submission 132458) | Peatland microbial communities from SPRUCE experiment site at the Marcell Experimental Forest, Minnesota, USA - June2016WEW_4_10 | ecosystem: Environmental > Terrestrial > Soil >...
ACAGTGCGCGCGGCGCTCACTCGGTCGCTCTCCGCCACCGTTCGCGCGCTCGCGTCCGCCGGCAAGCAAGTGATTGTCTTCGACGACATCCCCGCCTTCGATTTCGAGCCCACGTGGCGTCTGGACTCCACTGCCATTCCCGCGCGCCGCGTCCTCGCCGCCCTGTTGCACGTAAACAATGCCGCCGACACCGGCGCTGCCTACCCCCAAGACGCCGATTCCGCAGATGCCGCCGCAGCCTCTGCCTTGCTCCAGCAAGCGCTCGCGGCCCAGCCGTCTGTCACCCTCGTCAATTTGAGAGCCGCGCTCTGCACCTCACACGCGCAATGCCTTTACCGCAGCGCTGACCAACTCCTTTACAGCGACAACAACCATCTCTCGCCGGCCGGCGCTCGCTATGTGCTGCGCGATTTTCGCCTGCCGCTGGCCGCAGCCCCTATCGCCGCACCGGAGCCGGCCCAATGAACTTGCAACCCTCCGCCGTTCCCGGCCACACTTCCCGCCCCGACCGCTCTTACCGTCCGGATATTGACGGCCTGCGAGCCATCGCCATTCTGAGCGTGGTGCTCTATCACAGCGGGCTCCTCCGGCTAAGCGGCGGATTCACCGGCGTCGACATCTTCTTCGTCATCTCCGGCTACCTTATCGGCGGACAAATCTGGGCAGCGCAGCGTGCCGGCGAGTTCAGCTATCAGCGCTTTTACCAGCGGCGCACCAAGCGCATTCTGCCTGCGTTTTACGCCGTGACAGTCTTCACGCTGGGCGCGGGATTGTTGCTGCTTTCGCCACGGGAGCTGGAGCTGCTGGGACGCAGCGCCTTGGCGGCAACTCTATCGGCCTCGAACATTTTGTTTTGGGGCACGACCAACTACTTCGCCGGTGCCAGCGATCGGTATCCGCTGCTGATGACGTGGTCGCTCGGTGTCGAGGAGCAGTTTTACCTCGTAATTCCGCTCCTGATGGCGGTCGTAGCGCGCGTCCGCAGTAGATGGATTTTGCCCGCGATCGCGACGGTGAGTCTTGGCTCGTTTGTCTTCGCTTGCATTGTGCTCAACCATCATCCGGAGGCCGTGTTTTACCTGTTGCCTGCGCGGGCCTGGGAGCTCGGCGCGGGCGTTGCTTTGGCAGTGAACGAAACCAACCGCAAACATGCGACTGAAACCAAGCGCGGACAGAAGATCGCCTCCCGCGGTTGGCAAGAATTTTTGGGCGTTACGGCGCTGGCATTGATGATCGCTGCCATGGTCGCGCACCGCGCCGAAACCACGGCTTCGGCATGGATGGTACTTCCGGCAGTTGCCGGCGCAGCACTGGCCATCGCCGTTCCCGGTAGTTGGATCAACCGGCGTCTGCTTTCGACGCGGCCGCTCCGCTTCATCGGCAAGATTTCCTACTCCTGGTACTTATGGCATTGGCCGCTGCTGTCGCTGATGCGTATTCTCTACGGCGGAGCAGTGCCCGTTGCGCGGGAAGCGGAAACCGTTGTGCTTTCATTTGCGGCCGCCGTGGCTTGTTACTTTCTTATCGAACAACCCTTCCGGCGGTCGACCGAACCTGCGTCCCGCATGCTCACCCGCTACGCCATCGCAAGCGTGGCTCTGATCGCCGTGTGCGGTGTTATTTGGCTCGGTCGCGGCGTGCCCCAGCGATTCCGCGCTCTCGCCCAGATGGAAAGCCCAGGCAGGGCGCTGCGATCGGACCCCTGTCTCGCCGGTCTCGGCAGCGATGAGCCGAACCTGTCGCCGGCCTGCTACGACGCCGTGGGAGCCGGCCCGTTGGTGGCCCTGTGGGGCGACAGCCACTCGGCGGCATTCGCGCCCGGCGTGCGCGCCCTCGCGCTGGCCCGGGGCTACGGGTTAGTTCAGTTGGGCAAGGCCTCCTGTCCGCCACTGATCGGAGCCACCCACTTCATTCCGCGAATTCCATCGCTGGCTGCAGGATGTCTACGCTTCAACCGAGCGGTACTGGCAAAGCTCAGCGCCGACTCCCGCATTCGTATTGTGATCCTGAGCGCGGCGTGGGCAGCTCCCTTATACCGCGATTGGGAAAACGGCTGGCTGACTGCCGATCTCGCGCACGCCGAAGAAGCACCTACACCGCAAGCCGCAGACACGCTGTTTGTCGCGTCGCTGCGGACAACAATCGAATCGCTCCAGGCCGCGGGCAAGCAGGCAATCGTGCTCGAAGACGTGCCAGAATTCGCGATCGATCCCTTGTGGCGGGTGAAAATGCAGCGCATTCCCGCCCGGCGTCGCCTGGCACAATGGCTCGCCATCGCCGACGACAGCGATCCGGGATTCGACGCCGCCGACCGTAGTCCCAACATCGCGCTATCGATCTCTCTTCTCGAACAGACTGTGGCGCAGTCGAAGAGAGTGCAGTTGATCGATCCAGTGCCTGCGCTCTGCGGCAACTCGGGCCAATGCGTCTATCGCAATGGCGACAGGCTGCTCTACGTGGACTCCGACCATCTCTCTCCCGATGGGGCAGTCTATGCGCTGCGGAACTTCCAGCTTCCCGCCGCCGGCGCCGCGGAGAGCCGCTAGGCTCAGTCGGTGTAATCGACCTCGGCGGGTTTCCTGCCAGCCGCCTTGCGCGTAAGCTATCAGAAGGGGCAGCCTGACAAGGAACTGCCATCCGGGCGCCGAGCCACATAGCACTGCGATTTCAGAAGCCTCAAGCTGCCGCCGTGCATCTTGTTGTAAAGGAAACAATGAATCCGGTCACCGAGCAAGCCCGCCATACCGCCTTCCAAAAGACGCTGGGCAGCGCGCACCAAACCATGATGATGAGCGAGATTCTAAAGCTGGCCGTGGACAGTTTTCGCGCCAGCAAGACGCGTTTCGCGCTCACCGCTCTGGGCATGGTCATCGGCACGGCGTCGGTAATCCTGGTGGTGACCATCGGACTCACGGGCAGCCAATACGTTCTCGCGCTACTGCAGAAAATCGGTACGAACCAGGTGGAAGTGGAATATGCGGGCGGCGGCGCAACCCCGGCGGAGCGCGCACGTTATACCGATAACCTGACGCAGGAAGACGAGAAGGCCGTGGACCAGCAGGTGCCCGGCATTATGTACTCCTCGCCCGTCCTGGAGATGCATAACCGCGTTAGTTTTCCCGGAGGAATCCAGAAGGACACCGAGGTGCTGGGCGTCGATCCCGAGTACCAGTTCATCCGCAATCTAATTGTGACCGACGGCCGCTTCTTCGACGAGACGGACGACACCATGCACATCAAGTGCGCCGTGGTGAGCCTGCACTTTGCGCAGGAACGATACGGTAGCTCCGACGCGGCCATCGGCCAAACCTTCCAGATTCTCGGAATCCCCTTCACCATCGTCGGCGTCTTCAAGGAGAGCGTCGACGATTTCGGTATGTCGGAGATCACCGATGAAACTATCTTGGTGCCTTATACGGTGGCGCGCTACTTTACCGGAACCGATCGCGTGAACCAGATCTACTTTTCCATGCAGAGCATGGACGAGGTCAACGACGCCGCAAAAGAGATTATCCGTGTGATTGGACTGCGCCACCGGAAGAATTCGGTTTATAAGCCGTATATGCTCACCGACCTGCTGGTGATGGCGGCCAAGATTATGAATGCGTTAACGGTGATGCTGGTGCTGGTGGCCTCGGTCACGCTGGCCGTGGGCGGCGTGGGCATCATGAACATCATGCTGGCCAACGTGCGCGCGCGCATACGCGAGATCGGCATCCGCAAAGCCCTGGGCGCAACGCATCGCGAAATCAAGCTGCAGTTTCTCACCGAGGCTGTGCTCATCTCGCTCACAGGCGGAATCGTCGGCAGCATTGTCGGCCTCGCCCTGCCGCTTTCCATCCGCCTCTTCACCGACTACGACTTTCCCATCTCGTGGCTTTCTGTGCTGATTGCGCTCACCGCGGCCACTCTGGTCGGCGTGGTCTTCGGCACCGTTCCCGCCACGCGCGCCGCGCAGATGGATCCCGTGGAAGCCCTCAAGTATGAATGACGCCGAGCGTCCCGAGGCCAGCCGGAACGGCACAGCCGGCCACAAAGAGGAGCCCGATGGTGAAGCGTCGCAAGGCCCCAGTCTCATTCTTCTCTACAGCCTGATTACCCTGGCGCTGGCTGTAGCCATCGCTCTCGCCGCATTGATTGTGCTGCCGTTCTATCAGCGGCGGTAATCCGGACCCTATGCGCTCTGCAGGCCTATTGACAGGATCGGTTCTCCTAGGTTACTTTGCAATGTAAAGTGAGTGCGTCATGAATGACCTGAACAGAGCCATCGGTGACATCAGCAGCATTCGCATGCAGGTGGCGCGCAGTACGGAGTTTCGCGGCTACGGTCCGGCCACGCTGGCTGCCACTGGACTCTTTGCCGTGGCGGCGGGCGCGGCACAGGCTCTTTGGCTTCCTGACCCTGCCGGTCACGTGTCGACCTACCTGGCCATCTGGATCGCCACTGCCGTAGTTTCCGCCGCGTTGATCGGCACGCAGATGCGGGCGCGTACACACCGTGTTCATTCCGGATTGGCAAACGAGATGATCTTCATGGCGGTTGAGCAGTTTTTGCCAGCGGCTGCCGCCGGCACACTGCTCACATTTGTCCTCGCGAGGTATATTCCTGGCGTGGTGTGGATGCTGCCCGGGCTGTGGCAGATCGTTTTCAGTCTCGGGGTCTTTTCGTCGTGCCGATTCCTGCCGCGGCCCATGCTGGCGGCAGGCGCGTGGTACCTGTTCACTGGTCTCGCTTGCATTGCCCTGGCCGGCAACCGTGCGCTCTCTCCGTGGGCCATGGCGGTTCCCTATGGAACAGGGCAGTTTCTTGTCGCCGGCGTTCTGTGGTACAGCATTCGGGAGGCAGAAGATGAAGAGTAAAGCGCAAGGCGAAGCGCGGCGCGGCAATCAAGGCCGGTTTGCTTACGAGGGTCTTGACCGTGTGATCCATGAACGTGCGCGGCTCAGCGTTCTCTCCTCCCTCATCACAAATCCTAAAGGCGTGAGCTTCGGCGACTTGAAGCAGCTATGCTCTCTCACCGACGGCAACCTGAGCCGCCATTTACAAGTGCTCGAGAAAGCAAAAATGGTCGAGATTGCCAAGGGCACAGACCGCAATCGGCCGTTGACGGTATGCAGGATTACGGCCGCCGGGCGCAAGCGCTACCTCGAATACCTTGCAACTCTGGAACAGGTGGTGCGCGATGCGGCGAAAGTCAGCAAGGATGCGCCCACGGCGGCCTTGCTCCGGAATTTGACGCCGTCGCGGGCCTAAAAAAATTTGTTCGGATACTTTGCATTGCAAAGCTAACACTTCATAAGGAAGACGCAGGATGCAGGACTCAGATCGCAAGCGGCTGCATGTGGCCATCATCATGGACGGCAATGGGCGTTGGGCGGCGCAGCGCGGACTGCCGCGGGCGGCCGGCCATCGCGCCGGAATCGCCGCAGTGCGCCGCATTGTGGAACGCGCATCAGACGTCGGTATAGGCTGCCTCACACTCTATGCGTTCTCATCAGATAACTGGAAACGCTCCAAGGCCGAGGTGGATACCATCTTCCGCCTGCTGCGGATCTTTCTGCGCCTCGAAACGTCGCGGCTCAGAAGAAATAGCGTGCGGCTCGAAGTCATCGGCCGCCGCGATCGCTTGCCGCTATCCGTGTTGCGCGCCATCGAGAGAGCTGAACACTCCACGGCCGGCGGTGAGCGTCTGCGTCTGCGCGTGGCAATCGATTATTCATCGCGCGAAGCCATCGCACGCGCCGCGGCAAACGCGATCTTGGCGCTTGGCCCCGGCCTGGCAAACAGTTTTGATTTGCTGGGGCCGCATCTTGGGCGAGCCTTGACTGCACAAAGCGGCGAAGTGGATTTGCTCATTCGCACCGGCGGCGAGCAGCGCCTTTCGGATTTTCTGCTGTGGGAGTGCGCCTACGCCGAACTCGTGTTTTTGAAGTGCATGTGGCCCGACTTCGACGCCGCCGAACTGGAAGCGGCACTCGACGAGTTCCACTGTAGAGAGCGCAGATTCGGCTGTGTGCCACGGCCAGACGCCGAAAGCACTCAGCCCCCGGCACGGGTGTATGCTTTTCCCAAACCAATGATCCAGTCCAACCAAAGTTCCATACAGGAGGAACACGCGTGAACGACCTTTCCGTTTTGCAATCTACACTGCAAGCCAAATTCAAATCGCGATCCATGGGGTTGAAATTGATCGTGGTATGCGGGTTGGCACTGCTCATGCTCATTCCCGCTCTCCTTATGTTCGGCCTCGTGAATGATCGGCAAAACCGCGCCAACGAGGTTACCCGGGATATCAGCAACAACGTCGGCGGCGCGCAAACATTTCTCGGACCGACCCTGGCCATCCCCTACGATGTTCCTCCGCAATCGCAAATCGATCATGCACGCCACGGCACTTATCTCATCTTTCCCACTCAGGCCTCGACCGAGATTCGCACAAAAACCGAAGAGCGGCACCGGTCACTATTCAAGGTCCCGGTGTTTCAGGCAGATCTAAAAATGGATGCCGCATTTGACTTGACCGGCGCGCCATCTGCCGCACCGCAGGGCGCCGTACTCGACTGGAGCCACGCCGAAATCGTGGTTGGAGTTAGCGATGCACGCGGAGCCATGGCGGATGCGCCCCTGTCGGTTGACGGAAAAACTTCAACGATGGTTCCGGCCGAGGTTGCCCAGAGGATTTCGATTGGAGGCGATCAGAGCCCGTCACTGAACCTGACGCTATTCGGCGCGGATGCGGGAGCAATTGCGAAACCGGAGGCGCGCTTCAATGCGACGGCAACCTTGCGTTTCTCTGGTGCGCAGCGCATCGCGTTGCTTGCCTACGGGAAAACCACGCATCTCGCGATGCATGGAGACTGGCCGAATCCCAGCTTCGATGGCGGCTTCCTGCCCATCAGCCGGACCATTACCAAAGGCGGATTTACCGCAGACTGGTCGGTGCCTTTCATCGCGCGCGGTGTGCGAGCCGAGGGGCAAAGCGACACCATCACTGCGCTCGACGCAACAGCTCTCGGCGTTTCGTTCGTCGAGGTGGCGGACCCATATCAGTCCGTAAATCGCTCCGTTAAATACGCTCCGCTCTTTCTGGGGCTTTTGTTCCTTTCGTATTTCATCTTCGAAGTGACAACCGGCAAGCGGGTCCACCCCGCGCAATACATCTTGGTCGGAGTGGCGCAAATCATCTTTTACCTGCTGCTGCTCTCCCTTGCTGAAAGAATCGGATTCGATTTCGCATTTCTGATGGGCGGCGCGGCAACCGTGCTGCTTCTCGCGGCCAATGCAGGTTGGATCTTCTCCAGCCGCACGCAGGGAGTGCGGGCGCTGGTCATTTTCTCGTTGCTCTACGGCCTCATCTACATGTTGCTGCGGCTCGAAGACAACGCACTGCTGGTTGGCGCCATTGCCAGTTTCCTCGCCGTCGCCGCTGCCATGTACTTTACGCGCAGCATTGATTGGTACGGCTCACTACAAGGGACCGGCGTGGAACCGCAGAGCGATTTCTCGCAATCTCCAAAGGACGCAACCGGATCGGCGCAATGACGGAAGACATGAGTTCGCACATCCCAAAAGACCAGCATCTCCGCCGCATTCGCATCTGGCTCGCGATTTTTATCGCAGGTCTGGTGCTGAGCGGTCTCACCGCGTTTCCGCTGGCAGCGGAACTGCGTTGGCTGGTCGCCCTGCTGCACACGGGTTGGATGGAACCCGTGGCCCAATCGACGGGCCTGCTGGCATGGGTTGAGCGCGTGAATAAAGCGCTCGTGACCACCGACGCACGCTATCCGTTTCTCGCCTACGGCACGGACTGGCTAGCCTTCGCGCACCTGGCGATTGCGATTGCCTTCATCGGACCGTATCTCGATCCTGTTCGCAACAAATGGGTGGTCACCTTCGGGCTCATCGCCTGCGCCGGCGTGATTCCGTTGGCACTTATTGCCGGCCAGGTGCGGGGCATTCCCCTTGCATGGCGGTTCATCGATTGCAGCTTTGGCGTGATTGGAAGCGCGCCGCTCCTGATTTCGAGGAGATTGATCGCCGCGATGGAACGTGAAAACCCCTGAAGAGAATGGATTCAATTTCCGGTCAGGCAACTGGTTCAGCCTGCTTTCGGCTCAGCCCGCTCGACGACGAGCGCCGGAATGCCATCGACGATGGGATAGGCGCGTTGGCAGGATGCGCAAACCAGGTGCGCGTCTTCCGAGCGCAAGTCTCCGTAGCAGGCCGGGCAGGCGAGCGTTGCAATGATTGATATGTCGAATGCAAGCGGAGTAGCGGGCTCGGAAGGCATGGAGTTCGGCGCTCCGGTTGTCAGTGGACAATGAACGGTGGTTAGTGAGCAGTGAAAAGTGATCTGCGAGCTACGAACTGTGAACTCTCTTCTGTTCCCTAATCCCGGCTCTTATCACTGAATGATTGCCTCAGCGCTCTCATCGCGATCGGGGCGCGGCTTGGGCCGGCCGGCAAAGGCCTGTTCGATACTCTCGTTGGCGCCGGAGCGCGAGAACTCGTAGGCCACGCGAATGCCGTTAAAAATGGCGCGGTCGTTCGAAGAACCGTGGCCGATGATGCACACGCCGCGTATGCCTAAAAGCGGCGCGCCGCCGTACTCGCGGTAGTCCAGCCGCTGGCGGAAATCGTTAAAGGCACGGCGCGAGAGAAGCGCGCCCACCTGCGCCGTCACCGTTCGTGTCAACGACTCGCGCAGCACATCGCGCACAAAGCGGCCTACGCCTTCGCTGGTTTTGAGCGCCACATTGCCGACGAATCCGTCGCAGACAATCACGTCCGCAATGCCGCTGAAGATGTCGCGGCCCTCAACGTTGCCAATGTAGTTGATGGGCAGCGCCTTCAGCAGGGGTTGCGCCTCGCGGGTCAGGTCGTTGCCCTTGGTTTCTTCCTCGCCAATGGAGAGTAGGCCGACACGCGGCTTCGGGATCTTGAGCACGCTCCGGGCATACATCTCGCCCATCACGGCAAACTGCTCCAGGTTGTGCGCCTTGCAATCCACGTTTGCGCCAACGTCGAGGAGTACGCATGGGTTCCCTTTTGACGTGGGCATGGGCGTTGCCAGGGCCGGGCGATCAACGCCGGGCAGAGCGCGCAGCACCATCTTGGCCGTAGCCATAGCAGCGCCGGTGTTACCGGCAGTAACAAAACCCGCGGCCTTGCCGTCGCGTACCATCTGCAGGCCCACGCGCATGGAGCTGTCGCGCTTGCTGCGCACGGCATGAGCCGCTTTCTCGTCCATTCCTATCCGCTCTGAGGCGTTATGAATGACGATGGGCAGGTCTTCGTCCTGCAGAAATTCGTCGAGCTGGTCGCGCAGTTCCTGCTCGGGCCCCACCAGATGCACGCGCACCGGCAGCGTCCGGCAGGCGAGAATAGCGCCGCGAATCTCCGGCTCGGGAGCCTTATCGGAGCCAACCGCGTCGAGCACAATGTCGGTAAGCATCTGGATTGAGATCTACTTGGCCTCTTTTATATCCAGCACGGCACGGCCCTTGTACGTCCCGCACTTGGGGCAGGCGCGATGGGGCAGCTTTTTCTCGTGGCAGTTGGGGCACTCGGAAAGCCCTGCCGCAGTAAGAAAGTCGTGGGCGCGGCGGAGAGCGGTGCGGCGCGTGGAATGGCGCCTTTTCGGATTCGGCATGGCGAGGTTTCCTCTGACTGACCGCTGCCCCTCATTTTCTTCAGGCAGGGTCCATTCAAAATGGCCGTGGCTTTCAGCCATTCGCTTCCATCTCACTCCGCGGCGGACAGAACCCCTCGCACACGCGGTAAAGAGCTAAAAGCTAGAAGCTAAGAGCTAAAGGCTGTTTTCAAGACTTCATCCGATTGCGCAGCCCTGTCAGCGCCTCCCAGCGGGGGTCATTCGGTCCCTGTTCGCAGGAGCATGGCTGAAGGTTGCGGTTGGCTCCGCAGTGCGGGCAAAGTCCCTTGCAGTCGGGCTTGCACAATGTCCTGACCGGCAGGGACAAAAGCACCTGCTCACGCAGCACATCTTCAAGTAACAGACTGCCTCCTTGATAATAACCGATTTCGGTCTCCGACGACGTGATGGACCGCTCGGGAACGTCGGTATCGGCGTCGAGCGGCCGGAAGATGAGATCGAACTCGGCGGAGACCGGAATTTCGACCGGTTCAATGCACCGCGCACAGGGAATCTGGAAGGCGCCAGCAAAGCGGCCCCTGAGGCGGATGTCGGGAACGATGTCTTTCGGCCCGCGGTGCTCGTGGATCACCTCGGCGCTGCCTGAAGTAGCCAGATCGCCGCTTTGCTCGGCCTCGTCGCCGTAATCGACCACGCCGGGAGCCAGTTTCAGGTCAAATTCGATCGGTTCGCGTTCGAGTTCAAGGATTTTGAATTCCATGCATTGAGCCTAAAACAGGAAGGGGCCGGCCGAAAGCAAAATCCGAAGCCAGGAACGCGAATCGACACATCCCCGAACGAACCTTCGGCGGGCCCCGTCGCCGCACCACGACGATTCCTAGCCTCTGTTATTTGGATGCCGCAGGTTGCGGCGCCGCTGCAGCAGCAGGGGACGCGGCAGGCCGCTGTGGCATGGGCTTCGGCGTGCAGTCTTCGTAGGGTGCACAATGCGCCTGCGGAGCCGTCGCCTCGAGCATCGGCATCAAGTAGACAGTCATCGACTTCGGTACCTCAAACACCGCGACCTGAGGAAGCTGATTGCTGTCTTTGTACGTGATGCGCACAAAATGGTTGTGCCTGCGCGCGGCCACCAGTCCCACCGCAATGGCAGGAGCCACGCCAAGGTGCACGGCGGCTTCTTTGGTGTGCGCGAACGATTCGATGCCGTTGTATGGAATCTCAAGAACCGTTCCCGAGGAGACAAACCGCAACTGGCCTGCGGACGAGAAATCGAATTTCCCGGCCGAGCCTTCCTTCATTTGCGATGACGTTCCGCCAGCATAGCTGACGTCGCCGTCGTCGGCTGCGAACAGCAAATTCGCCGTGGCCAGTAGCAACAAAACCGTAATGGCTTTCCGCATAAGCTCTCCTTCGAGGGATTGCCTCGTTGGGGACAGCTTAACTGCGGTTCAGCCGCAGAAGATGGCCGATGAGGACAGTTTCTTAAGTGTCCTCATGGTCAGCGGGCTGCGCTTCCCGCCGGGTTGTATCATGAATCTTCACGTCTCGTCTAAGTCCTAAACGGACCCAGCCAGTGGAGGGCCCTGCGGCACGGGGAGCTACGCGTGATTCGAGCGATCGTCGATTTTGCTCTCCGGAGTCGCTGGCTGGTGCTGGGCGGCGTGGTTGTCCTTACTGCCTGGGGCATCATCTCCTTCCGCGCCCTGCCCGTTGAAGCCTATCCTGACGTCGCCAACAACTACGTGCAGATCATCACGCAGTGGCCGGGCCGCTCGGCCGAAGAGATCGAACGCCAGGTGACGGTTCCGGTCGAGATCCAGATGGCGGGCATTCCCCGCCTCGCGCACCTGCGCTCCACCACGCTAGCCGGCCTCTCCAGCGTAATGCTGATCTTCGACGACGGCACCACGAGCGACAAGAACCGCGCACATGTCCTGGAGCGCCTGGCCCAGGTGAACCTTCCCGCAGGCCTGGTTCCGCAGATGGGCACCGACTGGAGTCCAGTGGGTCAGATCTACTGGTACACGCTCGAAAGCACCAACCCCGCCTACGACGTAATGGAGCGCAAGGCGATCGAGGACTGGACACTCGAAAAATCGTTCAAAGGCGTGCCGGGCGTTGTGGATG
>Ga0187847_10003613_pt1 | contig 11739 bp, 11 predicted proteins | sample June2016WEW_4_10_FD_132458 | JGI IMG/M metagenome (GOLD analysis project Ga0187847, IMG submission 132458) | Peatland microbial communities from SPRUCE experiment site at the Marcell Experimental Forest, Minnesota, USA - June2016WEW_4_10 | ecosystem: Environmental > Terrestrial > Soil >...
AGAACTTAACTTCCAACTGCACGTCATAGACGTTCTATAGTTAACGATTCCACAACGTTGTGAAATGGGCCGTCGTAGACGTCATCGACTGCTTCTGAAGGACTAAAGATAAGTCGAGAACCTCCAACGCCGGGACGTGCACCCAATGGAAGAGGCCGAGGGCTATAAACGGCTTTTGGAGTTGAAGGAGCCGACATTCACCGTCGAGCAAATCGCCGCCAAGGTAGGCAAGACACCCGCGTATATCACCACCCGTCTCAAGTTGACTGACTTGTGCGATGATGCCGCCGCCGCGTTCTATCAGGAACATATCGGCGTCGGCCATGCCCTGTTACTGGCGAAGCTGCCCGCAGCTCAGCAGGAATCCGCGCTCAAGGCTTGCTTCAAGGAGGTGCATACTGCCAGCGAAGAAAAGCCCACTCGTATTCTCTTGCCCGTCCGCAATCTCCAATCTTGGATTGCGTCCCACATTCTTCTTGTTCTCAAAGATGCGCCCTTCAATAAGCGGGATGCGCAGCTTATTCCGACCGCTGGCAGTTGCGCGGACTGCCCCAAACGCACAGGCCACAACAAGCTCTTGTTTGGCGACGACCTGGGCAGAGAGGCCGATCAGTGCACCGACCCGGCCTGCTATCAGGCCAAAGTGTCCGCACACCTTGCCAAGACCATCGCTGCGAAACCTGCGTTGGTGCAAATCAGCACCACCTACGGAGCGCAACAGGAAGGTAGCGCTGTGCTGCCGCGCAACAAATACACCGCCATTCGAGACGACAGGCCGAAGGATAAGGAAGAGGCCAAGCGTCCCGAGTTCAAGGAATGCAAGTTCACAACCGAGGCCATCATCACGGAAGGCGAGGACGTGGGCACCATTCACAAGGTATGCGCGAACCCGACCTGCCCGGTACATCATCCGAAGCAGCCTACGAGCCGAGACGATGTGAAGTGGAAGGCCGAACAGGAGAAGCAGCGCAAAGAACAGGCGATTGCCAATACGGTTGGCCTTCAAGGATCAATTCAAGGAATGCCTTTGCAGCGTCGTTCGCAAGAAGCCGATGACCACCCTGGACAACATCCTCAGAGATTTCGGCGTTCGCTACGTCGAGGGGTTCGCGCCTCCGAATTTTGCCGATCTCGTGGCCAATGCGCCATTTTCCGAATAGCCGATCAACGATTCGCGGGACTTGAACCAAGACGGACTCGAATTATTAGGAAAGATCAACCATCTCTTTGAGATCGCGGAAGACTTTGCGGAGGTGTTTCAGCCCGCCGCCCGCACGAGCGACCACTATGGCCCCCTGCCACGAATTGACGAAGAGATCCGCCTTCGCCTGAGCGATCGCTGGAGGCTGTCCCAAATCACGGAACGTCGTTTCAAGGAGACTGGTGATCCGCTGAAGCAATTTGAAAGCCTCCTTCTTCATGGCGGCCGGCACTCCTTCCGAATCACCCGCTGCGTGGCCTACAGGGCAGCCAATAGGGTCTTGCAGCATCGCGTAAAGGAGGTACAAGCCGTTTAGAAATCCGTCGACTCGGTCCCGGGGTGGTCGCGAGGCATCCGCTAGCGCTGCCAAGGGGCCTGACTCGAAATGCGTCATCAGATTTTCGTATATCGCTTCGAAAAGACTGGCCTTCGTTGGGAAATGATGTGTGAGCTTGCCGGAGCTGGTATTTGCGGCATGCGAAAGGTCTGCCATCGTCGTCGCCGCGAAGCCTTTGGCGAGCACAACTGCCGCGCCGGCTTGGATGATCTGTTCGCGTGAAAGTTTTCCTTTGTCGTATTCCATATTTTCTGAACCATTGTAACAAACAGAGCATCCTATTTGTACGAACAGAATATTCTGTTTGTTTTGTGAGCGCCGATTTGGAAACGCATGAGGAATCGGGAAAACACGCCCATTGACGCAATGTCTTCAATGTGAATGACAAACCACAGCTTAGAAGGAGAACCCAATGAAGATCGCATTAATAGGAGCAACAGGAAACGTCGGAACTCGCCTCATTTCAGAACTACGGTTTCGCGGGCATCAGGTAACCGCAATCGCTCGCCACCCTGAAAAGCTCGATCGGCAGGACGGTGTGAATCCCGTCGCAGGGGATGTGCAAAACGAGGGCGCCCTCGCCGCTCTGCTTGCTGGGCACGATGCCGTGATCCACAGCGTGAAGTTCCTTAGCACCGATCCCGCGAAAGTCATCGCCGCAACTAAGGCCGCGAAGGTGTCCCGATTGCTTGTTGTCGGAGGAGCCGGAAGCTTGGAGGTCGCGCCTGGGCTCACCCTGGTGAACTCTCCAGACTTTCCCCCCGAATACAAGCCCGAGACGCTCGCAGGTGTGAAGTTCCTGGATGTTTTGCGTGAGGAGAAGGAACTCGATTGGACGTTCTTATCGCCCTGTTTGTTTTTTGTACCTGGTGAACGCACGGGAAAGTTTCGCCTCGGCAAAGACCAACTTCTGGTGGGTGCTGACGGTCAAAGCCACATTTCCATGGAAGATTTTGCGATTGCACTCGTGGACGAGTTGGAACAGCCGAAGCACCCGCGCGACCGATTCACCGTTGGGTATTGAAGACAAAGCTCTGCATGAACGCATCGGCGGAGCGAGAAGTCTATCGCCCGCCGCCGACGAACTATATGACAACCGAAAGAGGTAGAGGATGTTTTTTGCAGGAATCAAGGTACCCGACACAATTCTGGTCCGCGATGCGATTGATTTGTCACGAAGTGAATCGGAGCCATTTCTTCACAACCATGTGATGCGCTCTTGGCTATTTGGCGTGCTGCTTTCAGAAGGAGCTGAGCGTGCTCCGGATCCCGAATTGTTGGCAGTAGCCACAATCTTGCATGATTTGGGCTTGACTCAGCGCTATGCGGCGGACAGTCGTTTTGAGGTAGATGGCGCGAATGCGGCGCGCTCGTTTCTGAAGGGTCGAGGCATCTCGACACAGCAGATTCAACTTGTTTGGGATGCCATCGCGCTTCACACCACCCGATCCATCGCTCTTCACAAAGAGCCCGAAGTTGTTTTGACTCATTCGGGAATAACGGTGGATGTTCTGGGGGCGGGGCTCGATCGAATTCCGGAGGACAAACAGGGCGCGATCCTGGCAGAATTTCCGCGGCTGGGACTCAAGAACGGACTCAAAGAGTGCCTTTGCAACATCGCTCGCCAGAAGCCGGCGACCACCTTTGACAACATCGTTAGGGACTTCGGCGTTCGATATGTCGAGGGGTACACGCACCCCAACTTTGCCGACGTCGTCGCGAATGCACCATTTTCCGAATAGACGACCTCCCGATCACCGAATTCCGCACACGTATCGGCGCAGCCAATGAAGGAGACAACATGAATTATCAAATCGAGGGACGCTCCATCCATACGGAGGTGCAAGGGACGGCGGAGCCGGCCCTTGTATTCCTCCACTACTGGGGTGGAACTTCACGCACCTGGCGCAAGGTTACTGCCGAGCTTGAGGGACAATTCAAGACAGTGGCCTATGACGCGCGTGGCTGGGGAAAGTCCGACAAGGCCTTAGCTGGCTACAAAATGGCAGACCTTGCGGACGAGGCTCTCTCACTGGTCAAAACGCTGGGAATCAGACAATACGTCCTGGTTGGGCATTCCATGGGAGGCAAGGTCGCGCAGCTCATCGCATCGAGAAGGCCGGAGGGCCTCTTAGGCCTCATTCTGGTCGCTCCTGCTCAACCAACGCCTCGGCACAATCCTGACGAGATGCGTCTACAGCAGCTCCATGCCTACGACAATCGGGAGAACGTCCTCAAGGCCATTGGCAGCGGTCGCTTGACCGCTCGTCCGCCTGCGCCAGAGATATTGGAGCAGATTGTCGAAGACAGTATGTCTGGCTCTCGCGAAGCGACGATGGCATACCCGATGGAGTCAATACTTGAAGACATCTCGCCCGAGGTCGCCAAGATCAACGTTCCAACGGTACTGTTGGCAGGCGAACTCGACCAGGTCGATTCAATCGAACGACACAAGACCGAAGTCCTGGCCTACCTCCCGCACGCCCAACTCAAGATCATCAAGGGAAGTGGTCACTTGATGCCAATCGACGAACCATTACAGCTAGCTAAAGAGATTGAGAGATTCACGAGCCAGCTGAAGGGATAGACAAGAGCTGTGGACGGCGCGCATATCCCGCGTCGTTTCCATTTTGGACATCGTTATCGCCGAGTTTCAAAACCGAGTCCCTATGCCATCTCCTCATACCGAGCATGATCACCTCCACTGGGAACACGCACACCGATGCCCGCAGTGTGGTCACGTCGTCAAAAGTGACGATATTCCATACGAAGCAATTGTCGCGGGCATCATTACGTGTGCGAATTGTGGATGGTCAGGTCCCATCAACATTCACATCATTCCCGAAGACAGTGACAGCGTCTGACGCTGTCACCTCGTTAGGCGTTGATCGGAAGGGCCATTTGCTTGACCACGTTGAACTGGGAGATTTTTCTGACGAACATCCTCATGAATTCACTCGCGATCTTCGACTTATTGTCGGACCGGGCGGTGATATACGTTTTCAGCAATAGGGCGTCTTCAGCGAGAGGGCGCAACGTGATTCGGTCTCGCGCGATCCGGAGGGCTCCCGATTTAGGTAGAAATGCCATTGCGCGGCCATGGGTGAGGACCGGAAACGCCTCCTCTGCCGTCATGACATGGTGGATTTGAGCCGGCATGACTCCTTTGGAATGTGCTGTGCGCAAGATCGAGTCGTATAGGGATGGGTGGGTACGGCGTTCAAAAAGCACCCATTCTTTGCCGTCGAGCTGTGCAAACGAGATAGCTTCGTGAGCTGCCGACTCATGATCTTTTGACATGACGATATAGAAAGGATTTTCGGCAACCTTCGTTGCGGACAACAGAGGGGAAAGTGGAGGCTCAATGGCAATCGCAAGGTCCAGCAACCCGGCCGCAACATCATGCACAAGATCGCACGAGAATCGGCTCGACATCTCTACCTTGAGCTTGGGGAATAGCGGCAAGCGAATCGAAAGCAAAGTCGAAACCAAGAACGGATCAGCGTGGGGCGACCGCCCTATATTGAGGATCGTTTCCGAATTGTGGGTAGCAGCTCGCGCCGCCTGCACCGCTCTGTCGAAGTGTAGGACCGATAGACGAGCTTCCTCTATGAATGCCTTGCCTGCTTCGTTGATGGCCACGCTCTGATGATCTCTTTCAAACAGCGGAACACCGATCCAATCCTCCAAAGCGGCTACCTGTTTCGTAAGCGTCGGTTGGCTAATGTGGCGCATTCTCGCCGCTCGGGAAAAGCTTAGGCTTTCGGTTAGGGCGATGGCAGATTGAATGAGGTTGAGTAGGTTACGTGTCATGTCCGGTCTCCGCGTGACGCTCCACTGAGAGAAATCCGGAGAGGCGCTGTTGCAGGAACATTCCTCTTTTCAAAACGGGCCCAGAGGCAGATCTACATACATTCCCCTACAAGGCCCGATCTGGTGCCAGATACCCCGTAATTAGTGAGATGCGACTCGACAAAATGGGTTTGCATTTGGGCAACCCCAGATGCGTTATTCGGAAATCGCATAACGGACTTCCGCATTGGAATTGGACTTTCCCGAACTGATCCGGCAATCGTATATCCACGTTGGCGTGGGTAATGCCGTTACGATTTGAAGCTCAAGCGCCCCCGCTTCGATGTCAGTTCGGTCAATGCATGTCAGGCAGGAAACCCTGACATCTGGGGGTAAATGCAATGCCGGAAATGCGAAAACCCGTTGCTTCAGTAGGCGCCACATCCCCTGTTCTCGGCCGCGGCGCAGAGCGATTGCTCAATAGCAATCAAGCTGCAGAATTTCTCGGGGTTCATCCGCGCACATTGCAACGCATGGTGAACCGAGGCGAGATCGCGGGGGTCCGTGTCGGTAAACTTTGGCGCTTCGTTCCTTCCGCAATCCAGGACTGGGTAGAAGACCACAGCATTGCAAGCTAGCTCGGCCAGAGTGCTTTTCGGCACGATTTCCGCTGGTTTTGAGCGCCCTACTCAGCTACGCTTAAGTCAGCCATCTGTGCCGTGAAGTCAGGGAAAGGAACCTTGATGGAGCGTGCACGTTATCAATTTGGAAGTCTTACACGCAAGAAGCGGGCGAAGGGTTCAGACGCCTGGGAGTTTCGGTACTACGAATCGACGGAGAATGGCACACGTGAGCGTAGAACCGCCACTGTGGGCACCGTTGAGAAGTATGGAACCAAGGCTCTCGCGCAAAAGGCAGTTGAAGCTCTTCTCCTAAAACTCAATTCAGAAACCCCACAGCAGCGCATGGCCGTGGTGACGTTCGGCGCGATATGCGATCGCTACCTTGAAGAAGAGTTGCCGGAACGGCACTCAACCTCAAGATCCTATCGGTCGAATATCAAGAACTATCTCAAGCCGCGCTGGGGTGATTATCTGCTCGACCATGTCCGCCCGATGGCGGTCGAGGATTGGTTGAAGAAGCTCCCTATGGCTCCGAAGTCCAAGACCCATATCCGAAGCGTGATGCACTTGATGTTTGAGTGTGCAACGCGCTGGGAGCTGTTCACAGATAAGAGAAACCCGATTGCGTTGGTACGCATCAAGGGCGGCAGCAAGCGCCGTCAGCGCCCCATCGTTTTGACTGTGGAACAGTTTGAAACCGTCGTTGCGCTTCTCAAAGAGCCGTACCGCACGATGGTGTATATCGCCCAATGCCTCGGTCTTCGCGTGAGCGAGATTGCGGCGCTTCAATGGGACGACTTCGATTTTGAGAAGAACCAACTGCTCGTTCAACGTAGTTTCGTAGACGGGCGAGTGGATGACGTCAAAACCGAATACTCCCAGGACTACGTTCCATTGCACCCTTCATTGACCGAGATCGTATTGGGAGGGACCAAGGAGACCGTGCCGACGGAAGAAGGCTGGCTCTTTGCCAACCCGATTACAGAGCAACCGTACTTTCCCACGTCGATTCAAAAGCGGCACCTCCGGCCCGCCGGTTGCTGTCTTGCGGCGTGTCCGAAGTGCGGTGCCGATGTCGGAGTTTGGTGCCGGCAGGCTCAGCTCACCCCCAACGGCCAACGGCTCGCGATTCACGACGAGCGACGGGTTGCCGCTGGAAGGTACGCGACGATCGGTTGGCATACGTTCCGCCACACTTATCGTTCGTGGCTGGACGAGACCGGAGCGCCAATGAAAGTGCAGCAGGAATTGATGCGTCATGCGTCCATCCAGACGACGATGAACATCTATGGACAGGCCATGTCGTCGTCGAAGAGAGAAGCGAATGGGAAGGTTGTCGAGATGGTGCTCAAACCAGTGCAGGCGAGCGCCTAAACGTCGATTTTCCTTATTGGGAGTTTTTGGGAGTTTGTCCGAAGGAAGCAGTCTTCGTAACTGATTGAAAGGATTGGTTGCGGGGGTAGGATTTGAACCTACGACCTTTGGGTTATGAGCCCAACGAGCTACCGGGCTGCTCCACCCCGCACTCCTATCTTAGCAAGCCGTGTAAGTGGGGTCAATCGCCGGCTGCGGCGCGAATCGGTGGTTGCTCTATCGCCGCGCCACAATTGTCTCTATATTTTCTTGGGAATGTGGTGCTTGTTGCAGACCAGCGGTCGGCTGCGTCTTCGCTCCGGCCCATCCAAGGCACTCACTTCACGTCGGTTCCGGTTTCGTCCATTTCACCTTCGACCGAAATGCGCAGTGAGCGCAGAAAGTGCAGATCGTTCGGCGTGAAAGTGCCCGGGTCCGCGCTCGCCTCGGCCGCTGACTCACCCGCCGCACCCTTCTTGGCCTGCGCCGCGGCGACTTCGTTCAGTCCGATCGTCGCCTCCAGCATCAGCAGCACGTCAAAGCCCTGCTTGCGGATATCCTGCACCACGCCAGCAATCTGGTCGCTCTCAATGACCGACTCATGGATAGCCTCGCCCAGTTGCTGAATCAATTCGCGCAGTCGGGATGTCACGGTAACCTCCACGAGCGGCAACTCCACATCTGAAAGCATGTGGGTGGCGGCTTGGATTCTTTCTACCTTACTGCCAATCCCGTTTGAGAGCAACCGGGAACCGCTGCTATGGCGCGAAGCATGAAAGGCCGCTGCTACCATGATAAACGGTATGAGACCTCGCATGATTGGCCGCGCTCTAGGCATCGGAGTACGCGTCGCCGGGCGCGTGGCTGGGCAGCGACTGGCAGCTCAAGTGCAGCTCGCAGCCGCAGCTCCTCAAGTGCATCAAGCAGCGTCAGTTGCAGACTCCGGCGAACGGAACCGCGCCGCAGCGGTACAGACGGCATCGCGCGCGACGATTCAGGCCGGGCAATCCGTGAATCGCGGCGTAGGCGGTTTTTTGCGTCCCTTCCGCCGCGTGGGTGGAATCCTCTGGCTCGAGGTTACCGGCGTTTTTTTTCTGATCTTTGTGCCGGTTTTTGTATGGCGGGGAATTTGGCCTGCCCGCGCCAGCTACGCCCATGGGCCGAACCATTGGAGGTTTCTCGTGTTCACCGGCTTGGCGCTGGTGTTTCTCTACCTCGGCATCAGCTCTTTCTGGCGAGCCCACCGCCGCTCGCAACGAAATTAGCTCTTCGCTGTTTCCTTGCGCTCCGATCGCACAACCGCCCAGATCGCCACGCCAATCGCCACCAATCCGATCAGCAGAAACCCAAATCCGTCGCGAGCCCCGCTGTGCATCAGCCGGAAAGCGCCCAGACGCATTATCGCCAATCCATTCAACGCTGCCGTCCCCATCATTCCCTCCACCGGCAGGCATGCGCGCCCGGCCGTACAGGAAGAAACCCGGAACCGGGCGCGGAGTTGTTCATGAAAATTGGCGCGTAGCGCCGCGAGGTTTGCGCTATGAAAGCTTCAGAGCCAATGCGTAGTTCAATTGCACCAGAACGCTGGCCTGATCAAAGATACCTGCGAATCACTGTACCGAATCGGATATAGAGGAATGAGACCCCCACAAGCGCCAGCCCCATCACAATCAGGGTCATGATTTCATCGGGGAGAGAGAGTGTCCAAAAATCCATCAAGATGATCTTGGTCACGCTCAATAGCAACAGCGTTAAACCTGCGAGCCGATAGCTACGTTCGCCCACCGCAAGCGCAAACAGAAACACCACGACGCCCACTAGGCTCCACGCGACGGTAATGTGGCCGGAGCTAAGCTTCACAGCCAGAGCCACAACCACCAGGCCAAAGGGAGTAAAGAAGAACCACTGATCGGAGCGGCGCAACGCAGTGACAATTTCAGCAGGCAATTGGATAGATCCGCCCTCCCAAAACGCTGTCTTGCGCAACTGAAAGGCGAAGGCAAGCGCGGCGAGCAGAATCAGTGCGGCCACTCCCAAGTGGAACAGTGGTCCCTGCCAGAATCCCACCGGCGTTGTGTCGGCAAGATCGAGAAAGAGGCCGCGAATCGCCACGGCCACGCCCAGTAGGATGGCCCAGACCACGAAGGCGCGGAGGCGCATCAGCCATGCCAGAGCCATCAGCAGGGCCGCCATAGCTGCCCACAACACGGTCACCCACACGGCGCCATTCGGCACCGGAACCCACGTGGACGGAAAGCGGAATGCGAACCACACTGCAATGACGAGTGTTCCCAGTCCATCGGTGATCGTGCCGGCAATGTGCTCGCCTTTACCGATGCGTTCCCGGTTCATCGTTTGTTCCAGGAACAGCCAACCCGCCCCTGCGAGTACCAGCACTTCCAGCAACGCGGAGTTCACAAAGCTGAATTTGGGATTGCTGACCGCCGCAGCCGGTCCGCCTGAATCAATATCGAAGAAGATGCACTGGGCAAACGCAAGGCCTGCGAACACGAATCCTTGCCAGCGCAGTGCAGCCTTGGCCGTCAGCCGGCCCACCTCAAACAGCGCTACGCCCAACGCAACCCAAATCACCGCGAGATACAAGCTCGGTGACAGATCCCAGGCAGCAATCCCGAGCAGCGCCGACGCAACCCAGGAGTAAGCGCCGCCGCCCGGAGCATGCAAGCCTTCCGGGGCTTTTTTTCGCACCATTCCCGCATAGAGAAGCGCAACCGTGACGAGTTCCGGTACCTCGCGCGCCCACCAGCCCGGATCGCCACTCCACAAATCCCAGGGAAACCAGCCCACCACTGCGGCCAATGCCAGAAGGTCGGCCTCAAATGCGAGCACTGCGGACTTGGCTCTATCGGCCAAAGACCCGAGCAACACGGCTAGGGCGAGCCAGCCCACCACAATCCAGGGCGTCGGCAGCACCGTCCACAGCGCAGCGGCAGCGGATGCAGAGCCCAGGCAACTGGCCGCGGGCAATATGAAGGCCTGCCATGTTGCGAGGTTGGAGTTCGCCTCGGCATCGGTGCCGGAATTCGGGAATGCGCGCGGAAGCAGTTCGCCTCGAATCCAAAACGCAAGCGCGGCAAGTCCAAGGACAGCGGTCTCTACCGGATGACGGCTGGGATCGGGGAAATTCAGCCGGAACGAGGCCAGCGGCGCAACGTGATGGAAGACCAAAACGCCTGCTGCGGTAAGCGAAAGAAGATCGCCCTGGAGCAGGAGCGAGAATGCGCGAAGACGCAGCGCAAGAATTGCGAGCGGGAGAAATAATGCGAGCCAGCCGATCGGCAGCCACTCTTCGGGCACTGCAACCCACAGAGCAGTCGCGGCGGCAATCGCAGCCATGTAGCTCGTCACTGTCATTGCGCTGGCTTCGAATTTGCTTTCCAAAATCTTCGGCCAGCGGCGCGGATAGACCTCGCCGTGAATCCAATAAAGAACCGCGGCGAGCGCAAGCGCCACCGTCAAAGAAAGGTGACGGTTTGGGTCAGGGTAGTCGAGGCGGAAAAGCGCCAATGGCGCTACATCGTGGAAAGCCAGTACCGCTCCCGTGATGAGACCCGCCAGCAGGCCCAGACGCCGGAACACCGGCTCGCCCATGCGCAACCCGCAAAGCGCCAGAACCTGCGCTTCCACCAGCCACAGCACGGGCCAACTGACTCCTTGAAACTTGAATGGCACTGCGGCCACGAGCAACACCGTGCCCACCGTCGAGAGAACTACAAAAGCCTGGTGCCGCCGCGCGCGCACCGTGAAGGCCAGCACCATCTCGCATGTGCCCAACGCCGCCAACGCCCACCACGCCCACTCCGGATGAGCCGACTGGTACTTGAGCAGGGCCAGCACTCCGCCGCCATTCATCACCGCGGTCAGGCTCGAAATGTTTTCCTCGCTTTGGTTGAGCGGCGTGCGCAGCACGTAAGCCAGCCGGAAGATAAGCCAGTACATCAGGATCAGAATCACCGACGGCCAGAACTCGGCGAAGCTTGTGTGGTTTTCCGGCAACACGCGCGTCAGCCACACAAAGTGGCTCCCGTAGACGGCCACCAGCCCTACCGCTTCGAGCGCGGCCCAGTGGCGGACGTATGTCACGACGACAAGCCCCAGCGCCAAAACGGCGCTGCCCGTGAGGCTAAAGATCACGGTTTCGCTCGACGCCTGCAGGTGACTCATGAGCAGTGTGGCGAATCCCAGCAGGAATGCGAGTCCTGTGACGGATTGCGAGCGATAGCGCAAAGAATGCGCCACCATGCCCGCCGCCACCAACAGCATCAACGCCAGATCGGCGACGAGCGACGGCAACACGTACGCCGCTGGAATGTGATGCATGGCAAACGCGGTGAAAAACATGAGCGCCCAGCCACCGCCAATGCCGGCCCGCGCAAAGATGCGATACATGGCCTTGCGCTCCAGCCACACTC
>Ga0187847_10003614_pt1 | contig 11735 bp, 11 predicted proteins | sample June2016WEW_4_10_FD_132458 | JGI IMG/M metagenome (GOLD analysis project Ga0187847, IMG submission 132458) | Peatland microbial communities from SPRUCE experiment site at the Marcell Experimental Forest, Minnesota, USA - June2016WEW_4_10 | ecosystem: Environmental > Terrestrial > Soil >...
CACAATACTGTGGAGTGCAGCACGCGAAGATGCTCCTCCGCGTTTCTGTAGATAGCCCTGAAGATTTTGCCATCTGGGTTCGAGCCCAGCAGAAACCGGCAATCGAAGAAGCAACCGTAATCGCAGGCCGGCAAGTTTTTGAAGGCAATGCCTGCATGAACTGCCACGCGATCGCCGGCACTCCAGCGAACGGACGCTTTGGTCCTGATCTGACGCATTTGATGAGCCGGACCACGATTGCGGCAGGGGCTGCCAAGAATACTCACGACAATTTGCGTCTGTGGGTACAGGACCCAAGCGCGATCAAGCCTGGTTCGTTGATGCCCGCCATGAAGCTGAGCGATGCGGACCTTGATGCGATCGTGAATTACATGGAGACGCTTAAGTAGAACGCTCGGAAAACTGACTATGGCATCAGACGCGATCACTATTCCTGCCGCCCAAATTGAAGGCATGCCGTGGGTTGACGAGCTTCATCAGTGGGTGACCACGGTCGATCACAAACGACTGGGAATTCTTTATATTCTTTCTGCTCTCGTGTTTCTCGTGGTCGGTGGAGTTGAGGCGCTCATCATTCGCATTCAACTGATGCGTCCGCACAACGACTTCGTTTCGCCGGAAGTATTCAATCGCATGTTCACAATGCATGGCACGACCATGATCTTCTTCGTGGCCATGCCAGTCCTGTTTGGATTTGCAAACTATTTGGTTCCGTTGATGATTGGCGCGCGGGATATGGCGTTTCCGCGCTTGAATGCCTTCAGTTTTTGGCTGTCGTTTCTGGGCGCGCTTCTCTTGTATTTCAGCTTTGTGGGAGGAAGTGGGCTCTATGGCGCAGGAAACGCACCCGACGTCGGCTGGTGGTCTTATGCTCCGTTGGGGTCGCGAGCCTTCTCGCCCGGTCATAGTTCAGACTACTGGACTCTCGCACTGCTAGTCTCCGGCTTTGGAAGCATCGGAACAGCTATCAATATCATCGCGACGATTCTTTGCCTGCGCTGCCCAGGGATGAAGCTCAACCGTATGCCCTTGCTAGTGTGGATGAATCTTGTAATGGCAGGAATGGTTTTGCTTGCGATTACTCCGTTGTCGGCCGCGCAAATCATGTTACTCATCGATCGATACTTGGGCGGTCATTTCTTCGATACCCAGGCTGGCGGGTCAGCAGTTCTCTGGATGCACTTCTTTTGGATCTTCGGCCATCCGGAAGTATACGTTTTGATCATTCCCTGCTTTGCTTTCATGTCGGAAATCATTCCTGTCTTTTCGCGCAAACCGATCTTCGGGTATCCCGTAATGGTCGCCGCAACCGTGTGTATCGCGTTCGTGAGCATGAGCGTTTGGGCGCACCACATGTTCACAATCGGAATGAACTCATATGCCAACAGCTTTTTCACGCTGACCACGATGGTGGTCGGCGTGCCCACCGGAATTAAGATTTTCAACTGGATCGGGACCATGTGGGGTGGAAAGATTCAATTCAAGACGCCGATGCTGTTCAGCATCGCATTTCTATTCCAATTCCTCATCGCCGGCTTGACCGGCATTATGATGGCCTGTTCGCCATTCGATTGGCAGTTAAGCCTCTCCTATTTTGTCGTGGCGCACTTTCACTATGTGATCGTGGGCGGAATTCTGTTCGCGCTTTTTGCCGCGTTCTATTACTGGTACCCGAAAATGACGGGCCGGATGCTGAGTGAGAAGCTGGGTAAATGGCATTTCTGGCTGTTCTTGATCGGTTTTCACTTGACGTTTGACCTCATGCACATTCCGGGTATTCTCGGAATGCCGCGGCGAATCTACACCTATGAGCCCGGCCGCGGTTGGGACACTTTGAACTTCGTCATTACGATCGGTGCGTTCATTCAGGCAATCGCGATCCTCGTATTTGTTGCAAACCTGATTATTTCGTACTTCAAGGGAGCGCTGGCGGGCAATGATCCCTGGGACGCATGGACATTGGAATGGTCCATCAACTCACCACCGCCTGTTTATAACTTCGCGATCATTCCTATAGTCGCGAGCCGTCGTCCCTTGTGGGACCTGAAGCATCCTGAAGATCCGGATAGCCGTTATGAGTAAAGGCGAAATCATATGAGCGCAGCCGCAACTTCATGTCCGAACCTAGCACCCGAGTGGCGTTTGCCATCTCGCGGGAAGGTGGCGATGGCTGGTCTCATCGTCGCCGAATCCGCGATATTTACGATTTTTGTTGTTGCCTATCTCTTTTATTTGGGGAAGAGTCTGACCGGGCCGACTCCACGCGAAGTCCTTGAAACGCCGATCTTCTATACGATTTGTTTGTTGTCGAGCAGTTTGACCATCCACTTTGCAGCGAAGTTTCTGGCGCGCTCCATGAGGCTTGCCTTCCTTGGATTCTGGCTGCTCACCATTGCACTCGGTGGTTTGTTTCTCTATGGTACAGGGGAAGAATGGCACCGTCTGATCTATGAACACGGCCTAACGATCTCGACCAATTTGTTCGGGACAACCTACTACTCGCTTGTCGGCTTACACGCGTTTCACGTGACAGTCGGTCTCATCATGCTCTTGGTCGTTGCGATATTCGGACTTAATGGCCGTTTGGGAGTGAAGCAGTCCGGTCACATCGAAGTGCTCTCAATGTACTGGCATTTCGTCGACGCCGTATGGGTTGTGGTTTTTACCGTAGTTTACGTTCTGGGCCGCTGAGGAAGACATGGCGACACGATTGGCAACGGAAAAATTGAACGAAACTCCTCGCACGATCGAGGTGCCCGCGCCAACAGCGTGGCCTTTCATTCTGGCTTTTGGGGCGACCCTCCTGTTTACGGGGCTGGTGACGAGCACGTCAGTGAGCGCTCTCGGCGCCGCACTCGCGCTGGCCGGCTGCGTCGGATGGTTTCGCGCCGTTTTCCCGCATCCGGAGGAAGAATCTGTCGCAGTGGTTACCGAAGACATTCGCCTGACCACCGATCGGCGTGTCGTGGAAAGGATCCCGGTGCTTGCGGACCATTTGCGAGCGTGGCTTCCAGTCCGTACGTATCCGATCTCGGCAGGTGTGAAAGGCGGATTAGCAGGCAGCATTGCCATGGCGGTGTTGGCTTGTGCCTATGGCGTTCTGCGGGCAAACAGCATCTGGTATCCCATCAATCTTCTCGGCGCAGTTGTCTATCGGGAATCCCTACAACTCGATCCCTCACAGCTATATTCGTTTCATGCTGATGTATTCGCGATTGCCTTTGTTCTCCACGGTCTCGTGTCCATACTTGTCGGATTGCTCTACGGCGCGATGCTGCCCATGTTTCCACGTCGTCCGATTGTTCTTGGAGGGCTTATCGCGCCGGTGCTGTGGTCCGGGTTGCTGTACACGATCCTTGGGCTACTGAATCCATTGCTCGCCAGCCACATTGATTGGTTTTGGTTTGTTGCCTCGCAAGTGGCTTTTGGAATTGTGGCAGGCCTCATAGTTATGCGGCAGGCAAGCGTTCCCACTCACGAGAATGTGTCGTTTGTTCTACGAGCAGGAATTGAGGCTCCCGGGACTATGCCATCACGAGAGAGCGAAGGGCATCGATGAACCGGCTTCCACTACTCGTCGCATTCACGGTTCTCGTGCTCGTATTCCTCTCGGCTTGTACCACTCCACATGGCCAACCTCAGGCGGGCTCGGAACCTGTAGCGCCAAGCCAGATTGTTGATTTCGGCACTCTCTATTCACAGAACTGCGCGGGCTGCCATGGCGCGGAAGGTCGCGGCGGAGCTTCGATTGCCCTCGCTAATCCGGTGTATCTCGCCATTGTCGATGAAAGCGCGATACACAATGTTGTTGCCAACGGAGTCAGGGGAACGTCCATGCCCGCGTTCGCGCAAAGTGCTGGTGGGTTTCTGACCGAAGAGCAGATCAATGCGATTACGAGTGGAATTTTTTCACATTGGCAACGCAAAGGAATTCTCGAAGGAACAAGTCCACCTTCATACGCTGCAAAAACGACGGGGGATGCCGCACACGGCCAGATCGCTTTCGGCGCATATTGCGCATCCTGCCACGGATCTGAAGGTCACGGTAGTTCCAAAGGTAGTGCCATCAGCAACGATTCGTTTCTTGCGTTGGTCAGCGATCAAATCCTGCGGACGATCGTGATCACTGGCAGGCCGGAGCTAGGTGCTCCCGACTGGCGCGGAAATGTTCCCGGAAAGCCTATGTCAGATCAGGAAATCACAGATGTAGTTGCATGGCTGGCGTTGCGCCGCGTGCAAAGCCCCGGCCAGCCTTATTCCGCTTCGAACTATGTACAACACCATGATGCGGAACACCAGGAGAAATAAGAATGTCAACTAAGCCTGTGACGACGCCGTCGACTGGCACGCTTTCCCGACGCGGCTTCTTCATGAAGCTCGGAATCCTGTTCAACGGATTCGCGGCGATGGTGATCGCTCTGCCCATCGCGCGTTTTCTTTTTTCCTCGATAACGCGGGGCAACGCCAATGGCTATCTTTCCTGGGTCGCACTAGGAAACGCCAGCAACTTTCCCGAAGGTGAGACGCGGATGGCGACTTTTCGCAATCCATTCGTGATGCCGACAGACGGAAAGACTGTTGACACTGCATGCTGGGTCCGGCGTATTGCGGGCGATCAATTCCAAGTATTTGCAATCAACTGCGCACACCTCGGTTGTCCAGTCCGCTGGTTTCCCCAATCCGGCTTATTCATGTGTCCTTGCCACGGTGGTGCGTACTATCGTGATGGGGCGCGTGCGTCGGGACCACCGGAACGCGGGCTGTTCGAGTATCCGTACAAAATCGAAAATGGTGTTCTCACGATCAATGCTGGACAATTGCCAACGCCCGGCGACCCAGTCGCACGTCTGTCATCGGAGAAACCGCGATGCGCCTGATCCGGAAAATTGGCGAATGGTTCGACCACCGCTTGCAACTCGCGGCACCCATTCGCGAAGCCGCGGAACATCCAGTGCCGCGAAATACCGCGAGTTGGTTCTACGTCTTTGGCAGCGCCGCGCTCACTGTCTTTATCTTGCAATTGGTCACCGGGATCCTGCTGGCGCTCATTTATGTTCCCTCGGCCGGCGAAGCATGGAGCAGCTTGCAGGCCCTGAATCATCAGGTGGCGCTGGGATGGTTCATCCGCGCAATGCATGGATGGGGCTCCAACTTCATGGTCGCCATTGTCCTCATTCACATGGTCCAAGTGTTTCTCTTCGGAGCTCACAAATTTCCCCGTGAACTGACGTGGGTTATCGGCGTGTTTCTTCTGTTGATGACTCTCGGCATGGCGTTCACCGGACAAGTCATGCGCTTCGATCAGGACGCTTACTGGGGATTAGGAATCGGCGCTTCGATAGCTAGCCGGGTTCCGATGATTGGTCCAGCGGTTGTGAGACTAATGTTGGGTGGGCCCATCATTGCTGGCGCCACACTCTCCCGATTTTTTACGTTGCACGTATTCGTAATTCCCGGGCTGCTGATCGGGTTTGTCAGCCTCCATGTCTTGATGGTGTTGAAGCTGGGTATCAACGAATGGCCGATGCCGGGACGCATCGTAAAGCGCGCGACCTACGAGGCCGAGTATCATGCTTTGACCAGGAAAGATGGCGCGCCGTTCGTTCCGTACGCGATATGGAAAGACATGTTCTTTGCCGCGTTCATCATTCTTGCAGTCGCTGCATGCGCATTCTATTTTGGTCCATTCGGGCCCACCGGGCAGCCCGATCCAACCATCATCCAGACTGCGCCCAAACCGGACTACTTTTTCCTGTGGCTCTACGCCCTGCTCTCACTTCTCCCTCCCTCGCTTGAGACGCCATTTCTTCTCATCGTCCCGCCTATTGCAATTCTTGGATTGATTCTCCTGCCGTTTCTTTCGGGAGAAGGAGAAAAAAGCTGGAAGCGCCGCCCGATTGCGGTTGTTACGGTATTGCTGATAGCCGTCACGCTCGGCACTTTCACTCGCATGGCCCAGTTCACGCCCTGGAGCCCGCACATGAACGCCTGGAGCGGGGATCCGATACCCGATCAATACATACATCACTCAAGTGCACTTGAGCGGCAGGGTGCGCTTGTGTTTCAGGTCAAGCAATGCCGAAACTGCCACTCTCTCGGCGACATGGGCGGCCAAAGAGGACCAGCTCTGGATAGCGTTGCGGTCCGCCTCACGCAGGACCAACTTATTCGTCAGGTTATCCAAGGCGGCGGCAACATGCCCGCCTATGGGAACAACTTAAGCCCGGCAGAGACCACGGCGCTCGTAGCTTTTCTTGAAACCCTGCACCCTGCAGGCCAACTTCCGGCTCACGATGCGGCACGGGAGCTGGTACTCGGCAACGACCAAATGAAAACATCCGGGACTGAGCCCTAGGCACTCATGTTATACGCCCATCACATCGCGTCGTTCCGTATCTCTGGCGCCTTGATTTTCGCCGCTCTCGTGTATTTGCATGGATGGCTGCGCCTTCGCAGGCAGGAGCACAACAACGTTCAAGGCTGGCGTGCCGGTAGTTTTGTACTCGGTCTTTTCTTAGTCTGGCTCGCAACGGCATCGCTTCTGGCTGAACTCGATCACGTCATGCTGACGGCGCACATGGTTCAACATCTTCTTCTCATGACATTCGCGCCTCCTTTGATCTTGTTTGGCATGCCCCGAGAGACAATGGCGCATGGGTTGCCGAGGCGGTTCTTGCAAATGATCAGCCGTCTCTCCCGATTGGAACCAACTCGGCAATTGGCAAGCGTGCTAACACACCCGGCATTTTGCTGGTTCGGAGCGGCGAGCACGTTAATTGTGTGGCATATTCCTTCGATGTTTGCGCTCGGATTGAGATCGCAAGCGTGGCACGGGATCGAGCAAGCATCGTTTTTCGCAACTGGACTTCTATTCTGGTGGCCGGTAATCCGGTCGCGGTTTAGCGTTTCAATATGGCCGGAATCGTCGATGCTCTTGTATCTATTCCTGGCTACGTTGCCGTGCGATATTCTTTCCGGATTTCTAGTTTTCTGCGATCGTGTCGTTTACCCAGTTTTCTTTTCATCTTCCCGGTTGTTCAGGATGTCCGCTCTGGAAGATCAGCAATGTGCGGGCGCGTTGATGTGGACTTGTGTTACCGTCGTGTACTTGATTGCCGCGGCGGTTTTCGCAGCACGCTTACTTTCCCCACATCGGTCGGAAGAGTGGTCGATTTTGCAGCTCGAGTCGGAACGCCTCGCAATGCCGCCGGATTCGCAGCGGATGGAGGCTGCCTGAGTGGCCGCCGAGTCCATAGTTATCCCGCAACTCGCACCTTCCGTGTCGCAAAACGGGGGTCTTACGCCGTCCACGCTCTCAGATTGCTGGGCACTCACGAAGCCTGAAGTTAATTTCCTCATTTTAATCACGGCCGGTGTTGGTTTTTATCTGGGATGCGGAAACGAAGCCCGACCGTTCTCATTCCTGGGACTGTTCAACACTTTGTTTGGAACGTTGTTGGTTGCAAGCGGCACAGGGACGTTGAACCAATACCTAGAACGAAGGTTTGATGCACAAATGCGCCGTACGGCACGGCGACCCGTCGCAGCTGGCCGCCTCAAACCGGCTGCCGTCCTGATGTTTGGAGTGGCACTGGCGGCGGCCGGAACCGTCTATCTTGCCGTCGCCGTCAACCTGCTTGCGAGCTTGTTGGCGGCCCTGACATTATTGACCTATCTGTTCCTATACACCCCGCTGAAACGAAAAACACCGTTGTGTGTTCTTGTCGGCGCCTTTCCCGGTGCCATGCCGCCACTCATTGGTTGGGCAGCAGCCTCCGGCGGATTGAACCTCCAGGCATGGACTCTTTACGCCATGCTCTTTCTCTGGCAATTCCCACACTTCATGGCCATTGCATGGATGTATCGCGAAGACTATGACCGCGCCGGCTATTTGGTTCTGCCCAAGGGGGATGTGAGAGCTCCTTTCGTAATGCTGGAAACTCTATTGCCACTGGTCGCACTCGTTGCTATCAGCACTATGCAATTCCCGACACGGCACGTAGCGACTTTTTACTGTGGAGTGGCTCTGCTGGGAACAGGATTCACGTACTTCGGATGGGAATTCGTGTTTAAGCGTTCGAGAGTTGCCGCACGCCGCCTGCTGATGGTGTCGATTATCTATCTTCCATTGTTGTACGGACTGAGCGCGACACTGTGCAATGGGAGTAGATAATCCAAGGGCAGGACTTTCCAGTCGGTTTCAAGAGATCGGACGCATCAGCTACCATTTCGACGTCGGGAGACCTCGCGAAGTTTCCTTCAGATGAAACAAACCAGCCCAGTGATCGCTCCTCCATCTTCCTCCAATACCTCCAAATGGCTCCTACCATGGCTGGTTGCAGTCGCCTTTTTTATGGAGTCGTTGGATACAACAATTCTGAATACGGCCGTTCCCGCCATCTCTTCCGCCCTCGGCGTCGCTCCTCTCAGCATGAAGGCGGTGCTGGCGAGCTATACGCTCAGTCTGGCGGTCTTCATCCCAATCAGTGGCTGGATGGCGGACCGGTTCGGGACCCGTCGTGTATTCGCATCTGCGATTGGTCTATTCACCCTCGGATCCTTTCTGTGTGGAATATCGAGCAATATACATTTGCTGATCGCTTGTCGCATCCTGCAAGGCTGTGGCGGCGCGATGATGGTGCCGGTGGGCCGGCTCACCCTGGTGCGAACATTTGCCAAGTCAGATCTCCTCCGCGCCATGAGCTTCGTTTCTATACCAGCCCTGGTGGCGCCCATGCTCGGACCCATCGCCGGAGGTCTGATCGTCGGGTATCTTCACTGGCGCGTCATTTTCTTCCTCAACATTCCAATCGGGATCACGGGTTTGATCCTCGTTTATCTACATTTGCCGGACTACCGCGAAGAGCAAACCTCGCCGCTCGATGTTGTCGGACTCATCCTCTTTGGTTCTGGCATCGCATTACTCTCTTATGTCCTGGAGATATTCGGCGAGCACACTCTGAGCGCAGGCGCTATGTCCGGATTGCTGGTGTTGTCCGTCGCCTTGCTCGCAGGATACGGAATACATGGGAGCAACATTCCCTTCCCATTGCTGAAGCTCAAGCTATTCAGCATTCGCACGTTCCGCGCCGCGGTAGGTGGCAGCTTCTTTACTCGTATCGGAATCGGCGGAGTGCCTTTTCTCCTGCCCCTCCTCTATCAAGTGGGTCTGGGGTTCACGCCGATCCAGTCCGGCATGCTCATCATGCCTCAGGCCATCGCCTCGATGAGCATGAAAGCAATCATGCCGCGCATTTTGCGTCGTGTTGGATATCGTGGAGTCCTTATCTCCAACACGTTAAGTCTCGGCGCCCTTCTGATGGTCTTTGCGACCATCGGTTTGCGAACGCCTGTTTGGGCCATCGTACTCCAGGCATTGCTTTATGGAGCATTTACATCGCTGCAGTATACGAGCATGAGCACGCTCGTATTCGCGGACGTAACTGAAGAAGACGCCAGCGGCGCAAGTTCCATTGCGAGCACCGCGCAGCAGATGTCGATCAGTTTCGGGGTTGCCGTAGCGGGTTTAACTACGGCGTTTTTCATTCCTGGCACTCACTCGAATCCGCTTGAAATGATTCACGGAATCCATAAGGCCCTGGTCGCTCTCGGCATATTGACCATCCTGTCAACAATTGTCTTCTGTGGATTAAAGAGCGGCGACGGCGACGATGTGAGCCTCCATAAGGTTCTTCACACGGGAGGATGATTCAACTTGACATCCACCAAACTGTTATCGCCTTTGTGGCCGACCGGGATGAATGCTGCCTCGCTTGGAATTCAATGAACAGAGCCGCCAATCGCATGAATAACTTCGTCATGTGCCTCGAAGCAGTCGAGCTGTGACTGGAGGAGGAGCGCCTTGGCATCGAATTCCTGAGCGGTTGCGGTATCCGCCTGCGAAGTCAGCGCCGCTCCCCGAAGAAGTTCCTCATGCCGGACTCGTTTCGACTCCGTACGTAGAGAAAGAACTTCTTCGGATACCTTCACCATCTGCTGCGTCCTTTCTAGCTTGTTGTATGCAGTCTCGACTGACAGTTCGACTTCATCGGTCACCTTCGCGAGATTCTCTTTCGCCTGAGACAATTGCGCTTCGCGTTCATGTAAAATGCCGTGTTTCTTGCCACCATCGAACAGATCGTAACCAAAGTGAACGCCAAACGTACCGAAATTGCGCGCCAGGAACGGGACATTTTCCTGATGGCTATACCGGGCAAAAGCCTCGACATCGGGAACCCAGATATCGGTCTTGGCTAGACCTACCGCTGCTTGAGCTTTCTCCACTTCAGCCCGTGCCGTAAGGATCTCCGGATGTGAGGCCATAGCGGCGGCAACTAATTCTTCGCGCGCGCGAGTGTCCTGGAATTCAGCAATGGCAGAATCCAGATCTATGGTCGTGTTTAGTGGCAGGCCTATCAAGTCGTTGAGCTTAAGCTTAAGGTCAGACAACTGAAGGTCTGTTGTCAGTATTTCTTGCTTAGCTTGCAGCGATTGAGCGCGGCTATCGATCAATTCTTGTTCAAGTGTGCTGCCGAACTTCACCTGCTCTACGCGCTCACTCTGTAGGTCTTCAGACGCTTTAATGCGGGCTTCGGTGGCGCTTCGGTGCGCCTGGGCTATTAGAATGTTGTAATAGACCTGATGGACCGCGAGTGCCACATCGTTCTGTGTCGATAGCGCTTTGCCACGCGAGGCTTTTATGTCGGCTTCGGCTAAATCATTTTCGCGTTTGATCTTTAGCAATGTCGTTAATGGCTGGGTGATCTGGGTTCCACTGGTGATGAAGTCTTTGCCTCCCTGGCTGATAATGCTATTCACCGGCGGAATGGGCGTTCCCGCCGCTGTTCCGAGCTCGCCTGCCTTGATCTCAATCAACTGCGTGTCGGTCGCATGCATGAAGGTGCTATCGTTCCGTATCGATGGAAAATACGAACTCTTTGCGACTCGCTTCGCCTGCTGTTTCTCGTCAACTCCATAGCCAGCAATACGAATGTCGTGGTTGTGCTTCAACCCCAATTGGACGGCCTCCTGCAATGTGAGATGACGGGGCGCCGGCGCGGTACTACTTGTTTCCTGGGCCACCGCAGTACAAGCAAAGAAGGCAATTGTTACGAGCGGAAACAACTTCATGAATTCGACTCCCCATGAGCGGCGGGAGCCTGCTGGATGTCGCTAAGATCGCCGTAGTTCAAGGGCGACTTGCGCAGCAAAGCGACAAGGATCAAGGCGCACGCACAACTCCACGCGATCAATAGATATCCGTCGAGCAAGCTCAAGCTGTACGCTTGGAGTCGCAATCGAGCCCCAACCAGATCCACAGCGCGCGCTCCCGCAGAAACTGCGCCCGATGACTTGGCGTAGAGGCCTGCCGTCATGGCACGAATGTTCTGATCTGTGATCCAGTTCCCGGTGCTCACATGGAGTCCCAACAGGTTCGAGTGCAACTTTTCCCTCTGAGCTATAAAATGGCCCATGTAAATGGCGCCGGCGGTGCCTCCAAACAAACGGACTACGTGAAAAAAAGCCGAAAAGCTTAGGACCCACTCAGGTTTGGCCAAAGCTCCCGCGAAGATTGCCTGCAGCACGATGCAGCCGACCAGCCCGATGAAAGCAAACGCCTGCCCGACACCAGTCAGTAACTCTGTGCGATAAAAGTTTTCCGCGACCCAGGTGGTCGTGTATTGAGAATTCAACCAGGCCGCGAATGCCGTACAAGCAAGGCCGATCGCGAAGAG
>Ga0187847_10003616_pt1 | contig 11734 bp, 9 predicted proteins | sample June2016WEW_4_10_FD_132458 | JGI IMG/M metagenome (GOLD analysis project Ga0187847, IMG submission 132458) | Peatland microbial communities from SPRUCE experiment site at the Marcell Experimental Forest, Minnesota, USA - June2016WEW_4_10 | ecosystem: Environmental > Terrestrial > Soil > Wetlands...
ACTCGCCCGAAGCCAACGAGAAGGCGCAGGAAGTGGCTGAGCGCGCCGTGACGCTGGTGCGCAACCAGGGCGGCCTGCTGCCGCTGGCCGCTCCCGAGCGCGCCTGCTTCCTGGTGCTGGCGGAGAGCCGGTACTCGACCGAAGGCCAGACGTTCGCCCAGGAAGTGCGATCGCGCCTCGCGCACGCCACGGTGACGACGCTGGACCCATCCCTCTCGCGCGAGGATGTGGACGCCGCGCTGGCCCGCCTGGACGATTGCGATACCTACGTGGTGGCAGCCTTCGCCTCGGTCACCGCCTACCGTGGTTCGCTCAGCCTGGGCGGCGAGCTTCCCCACGCCATGGAAACCCTGACGGCGTCGGGAAAACCGCTGGCGCTGGTCGCGCTGGGCAACCCGTACCTGCTGCGCAGCTTCCCCGCTGTCGCTGCCTACCTGGCCACGTTCAGCAACGTGGCGCCATCGGAGACCGCCGCCGTCAAGGCGCTGTGGGGCGAGATCGAGATTCGCGGCCACCTGCCGGTTTCCATCTCCGGAGCGGCAGCCCGCGGTGATGGCATCCAGTTGAACGCTACCCGCCCGGCACGCTGACCGGCGGCCGCCTTCCTTGCCAGGAGCTTTATAGCGATCGCCGCCGCCCGCGGTTCGGCTGGTGTGGAGGCGTCCTGGATAGCATTGGGCTGTAAACGATCGGGAACTGGGGTGCCGGAGGAGCGCCGCGCTATGATTGAGCTGACATGTCTCTGACCCTTCCTCCGCGGGGCGTGGAAATCGTGCTTCTCGCCATGTTGCTGGTGGCCGCGGTGTACGATGTCCGCTTCCGCCGCATTCCGAACTGGATCAGCGTGACGGGAGTGGCGGTCGGCCTGGCGCTGAACACGTTTCTGTTCGGGCTGCCCGGTATCTGGCTTTCCCTTCGCGGGCTGGGCTTGGGGTTCGGCGTGTACTTTCTCCTTTATCTCATCCGCGCCATGGGCGCCGGCGACGTGAAGCTGATGGCGGCGGTGGGGGCTATGGTTGGCTGGCAGGATTGGTTTGGAATCTTCCTCATTACCGCTCTTCTGGGCGGGCTGATGGCGTTGATTCTGGCTGCCTCGCACGGCCGCATACAGAAGACTCTGTGGAACGTCGGCTTCATCCTCAGCGAGATGAAGAGCGGCCGGCCTGCCTATATCGCCAAAGAAGAACTGGACGTGCGCAGCCCCAAGGCGATGGGTCTACCGCACGGCGCCGTGATCGCAGTGGGCACGGTTTTCTTCCTCGTTCTCGCCGCGCGAATCGCGTAGGCAAGCGGCCCGCTGCACGGCCCCGTAGGCACCGCACCGGCAATTACGTACGGGTACCTGCAGTGAATGCGCCTGCTCTTATAATTTGATTTGACAAACCAAAGTTACTTGAGTACGCTGATGGCTGATGATTCCGTCCGAAGTCGCTACCGTGCTGCGTTGCTATCCGCAGATCTACTTCGCCTGCCACCGCCGGCACGTGCGCGATGAGAAGACGCAGGCGGTTTTGAGCGCTCACCAGGCGAGCGTGCTCGATCATCTGGACGACGTCGAGGGGACGTCTCTGCTCGAACTGGCGCGCCACATGGGGGTGACCGCCTCCACCATGAGCCTGACCGCGGACCGTCTGGAACGCGGCGGTTTTCTGCAGCGCCGGCAGAGCCGCCAGGATGGCCGCCGGATCGAACTGCGCCTCACCGCCGCCGGCCTGCGGATCAAGCGCCAGCAGAAAGTGCTCGAGCCCGCTTTAGTCGGTGCCATGTTGCGGCAGTTGGGCGCCCCGGAGCGCCGGCAGGCCCTGGCCGGTCTGGAGTTGCTGGCAGCGGCCGCGCGCGACATGGCTGCTTGCGGCGATATGATGCGCATCCTGAAAGGAGGAGCGGCATGAAGTGGTTATGGTTGCCCGGTGGGATCCTGATCGTGATGATGGTGGTGGCTGCGGTGGGAGCCATGCTTCCGGTCCGGCATCGCGCCACACGCCGGGCTCGATTCCACCAGAGCCCGGAGGCTTTGTATGCGATTCTGGCCGGTCCGCCCGATTGGCGGACCGACGTGAAGAGTTCCGGGCCGCTGCCCGACCAGGATGGACGGAGGCAGTGGTGGGAACAGGACTCGCACGGACAAAAGATCCGCTTCGAGCTGGTGGAGGATTCGCCGCCGGTGCGGCGGGCGGTGCGCATCGCCGACCCCAGTCTTCCCTTTGGCGGCACCTGGATCTTTGAAATCTCACCGGCGCCGGGCGGCGCCGATTTGCGCATCACCGAGGACGGCGAAGTGCGCAACGTGTTCTTCCGTTTTATCGCCCGCTTCGTGATCGGGCACACGCGCAGTATCGAGACGTTTTTCAAAGACCTCGGCGCCAGGACCGGCGAACACGTCACTACGGAGGCATGATCATGGGCCAGGAAAAGGAGTGCAGGATGCGGCGCGGCGGGCGCGCGCTGGATGGCAAAGCGCTGCTCGAGACGGATCATTTATTGTTTCGCGGCGCGGAGCGACTCAAGATCTTCTTTCGCGACCTGACTGGCGTGGCAGCGGCCGGCGGCGTTCTGCGGCTGGATTGGGGCGGTTCCTCCGTGGAGCTCGAGCTCGGCGCGGCGGCTGACAAGTGGGCGCATAAGATTCTCCACCCTCCTTCGCGTTTGGACAAGCTGGGCATGAAGGCCGGTCTGTCGGTGCGACTGCAGGGCGCGTTCGATCGCGAATTCACGGCTGAGTTGGACGCAGCCGGAGTTAAGGCACCAGCCAAGCTGTGCGACCTCATTTTCCTGGCGGCCTCGCGATCGACGGACCTGTCCAGGATCCCGGGGTTGGCGCGCAGGCTTCAGCCCGCCGGCGGGCTGTGGGTGATCTATCCCAAGGGCGTAGAAGCCATACGCGAGATCGACGTGATCCGCGCCGGCCGCGCTGCGGGGCTGAAGGACACCAAGGTGGCCGCTTTCTCAGCCACTCACACCGGACTGCGATTCACAATTCCGCTTGCCGGGCGCTAGCTCACCGGGGAGCGGCCGCCGCATCGCTGCGAGGTCCGATGCTGCGAACGCGAGGCCACCGCGAGACGGATCCGCGACCGAGGAGTCTAGCCCATGAAGCCAGCCCAAGCCGACTTGCCGAGCACGTAAACCGCCCAGGGAAGCACCACCGCGAACAGGGCGGTCCCGAACGACAGCTTCTTGCCCGCGGCGGCTTTGATGCCGGTTGCCATGAGCAGAATAGTCCAGAATGAGAACAGATCGAGCGAAGTGGCTAGCGAGTACAGGCCCTTACTCTTATCCGGATCCATGAACGCCCCCGGGTTGAACGCCAGCGGGTTCTGAATGTTGAATTCATCCGGATTCTTGAGGAACAGGACCACAATTGTGAGAATCGTCGAAACCAACCCGGTGAGGCTGGAGTAACAGACCACCGCGAAAACCTGCTTAAAGCGGACCCCCGCGGAGAAGATCCCCGATGCGACGCCCAACAGGACGCCGGCCATGATCGCGAAGACCACGGGCACAAAAATCACCGCCGCGTAGGCGATGATGGACGCGATTTTGACGCCGGTCGCGATCGCCTGCTCCCGCTGTTCCGGCGTCATCTGCTGCGACCGCGAGCTGGTCTCCATGCTGTGGCGCACGATGCGGTCCCAGCCAATTTTTTGCGACATGGTCATACTCATCGCCAGGCTGGCGATGATGATCAGCACCAGCGGCACGATCCACGAGGGCCGCCTGGCGATGTCTTCGAAGGTTTTCTTGGGGTCAAAGAAGACCCCGGTGATTCGCGAGAATTCGCCCATCCCCGCTGGGGCCGGCTGGACCGCCGGAGAGTTTTCGGGTGTCATATCTTGGGTGATTGTACGCCATTTATGTCCCTTTGTTCCATGGAACATTCAGCCCGTCCGCTGCGTAAGCCGAAATTGAGGACATTCATGCGCGCTTTGCTCGTTCCGCCCCTGCTGGCCGCGGCGTTGACGCTGGCCGGCTGCGATATTGACGATTTCAACGCCGGCTGGCAGCACTATAGCCGGGATTTCCACTACAGCTATCCGTGCACGCCGGGCACGCGGATCTCGGTGGAGACCTTCAACGGCTCCGTCGAGGTGTCGAGTTGGGACCAGGAGACGGTTGAGATCAGTGGCACCAAGTATGGCCCCACGCAGACGGCGGCCGACAGCCTGCGCATCGATGTCGACCGCTCGGCCGGATCCGTCGCGATCCGGGCAGTCCGCCCGGTCGAGCGCCGCAACGACCAGGGGGCGCGGTTTACCATCAAGGTGCCGCGGACGGTTGTGTTGGAAAGGATTACCGCCAGCAACGGATCCATCCGCACCACCGATGGCGTCGGGCCGTCGCATTTCCGCACCAGCAATGGCAATGTGCGGGTAGAACGCCTGCACGGCCGGCTGGACGCCGAAACCTCAAATGACGGCATCGACGTAGTGGAGCTGGAGGGAGATGCGCTGCTGCGGACCTCGAACGGACACGTCGATGTCCGCGGGCTGCGCGGCTCGCTGGACGCCACCACCAGTAATAGCGCGATCACGGCTGAGATCGCCCGCTCCTCGAGCGACGTACGGGCTACCACGACCAACGGCTCGATTGATCTGGAATTGCCGCCGGATTTCGCCGCGGGGATCCGCGCGCATACCTCCAACAGCTCTATCACGGTGCATTTGCCCTCCAGCACCAACGCCCACGTGGCCGCCTCCACTAACAACGACTCCATCAGCTCTGAGTTCGAGATGACGGTGCACGGCGAAATCAGCAAGAATCACCTGGAAGGCGACATCGGAAAGGGCGGCCCGCTGGTGGAACTCGACACCTCGAACGGGAGCATCCGCATTCTGAAAGGCGCACGGTAGAGGTTGCGTTAGAATAACGCCAAAATAACGCAAACGGGACGGCGAACTGGTGGATCCCAGCAACGGCGGAAACCGCTGAAGCCGACTGCAAACACTAGAGAACTATGGCTTAGCAAGAAATATAGCAGCCCGCTCTCGGTCCATTGAGCGGTGCGACTCGCATCCGGAGCTTCTGGCGCCGGCGTTATTTCCGGCTACCGTTTACGTTATTCCGCAGGTTTTGCCTGCGTTTCCTTGAGTTGATGCTCGGAATCGTGAGCCGACAAGAACTTGATCATCATGGTACTCAGTTCGAATGGTGGCCTCAGGTTCCAACGCCGGGCAGTCGTCGCGCACCGCCAGACACCGTATCCAAGATTCGTTTGACATTAATAACTGTAGCCAGTGGTTCGACGGCCAATCGCCGCCCGACCTCAGATGTATCCTCGCACCAGAGCGTGTCGATCACCTTTGAATTGCTTTCCAGCAATACCAAGTATGCGGCGTGGCCAGGCTCGAACTCCGTCCCGAAGACCATTTGGCAGAGCAGAAGGCCCTGCGGAAGAGGGGTCCGATACTGCATATGCAGCCGCGCCATCAGAAAGAAACGTAGCCCGTCGCGCAGTGAATACGAACGAGGGCGCCCCCGACCGCGACGGACTCGCCGCTTGGCGTGGTATGGATCGCTGAAGCCACGAGAAGTCCATGTATGAATGTTCAGGATGTCAGTCTGCGCCAGCTCGGCGATCTGAGCTGCGCTATACACGGTGTCATCGATTGCCATTTGCACTGTGCTAATTAATATTTAGCACCATGCTAAACGTTTGTCAACTGCCGCCTAATCGCCCGAGGAGGTGACCTTCCTCGATGTTCCGCTGGCCGCAGAACTCCTGCACCTGATGTCGATGAGCATCACGCGCGCGGACCTGGTGCGCACGGGATAGCCAGAGCCTTCGAAGCGATGACGGCGAATGCGAAGAAGGGAGTGCGCAAGTGAAGAGGACCTGGTGCGAGGCGCGGGAGACGATTGCAATGCTGCTGGCGATGGGATGGCGATGACTGGCCGCCGTCGAAACTGTGCCGCAGCGCAGCTTCTGGGCTGGCCGGTTGCCTCCCGATATGAGGTGAAAACACTCGCCGAAGTCGGACCGCGACGCCCACCATGCACTGACTGCGTGGTGGGGACCCGAGTCAGCAGTTTGGCCAAACAACCCACGCGATGCCCGCAACAGTTTCCGAGTCGCCGACCGCACGCTCGGGACGGTCCGCACGGAGGCAAGATCGCAAATAAGGCAACTCGGCGCACTTGCTCACCACGGCACAAATTCACACAAGGGCGTCGCGCCGTGGTTAATATCAGTTAAGTAGATCCTCTTATCCTGTACGGAGGCTGCCTATTCCCAAGCGCCGCATTTGGATCGCGATCACGGCCATCGCCGCATGCGGGACCGCCGCGTCAATCGACCTGAAGGCTGGCTCCGCGGTTCGTTCCTGGCTCATTCTGGCGCCGCTGCCCGTAGCTGGGACCGCGCCCAACGAGGCAGCCGAGTTGGGAGCTTTCGACCGGGACGCGTTGGTTTCGCAAGGAGGTGAGACAGGCGCCAATCCTGCCGAAGGTCAGGTTATCGATCTGGCTGGACGGAAATACGCCTGGCAGCGCTTGGAGTCTTCCTCTGACAACGTCGATCTCGGACAATCGTACGGTGAGAAGCCTGCCATCGCCTACGCCTTTGCGACCATAGAGCAAGCCACGCCTTCCGACGCGCTCTTCGGCCTCGGTAGCGACGACGCCGTCAAAGTCTGGCTGAATGGCCGTCTGGTTCACCGGAACTGGTCGGAGCGCGCTGTTCGTTTGGATGACGACATCCTCCGTCTTCACTTAAACAAGGGCCCCAATCGGCTACTTCTGAAGATCCAGAATCGCGGCGGCGGCTGGGGCTTCTCCTTCCGAGGCATAGACTCCGCGCGTCTCCAGGAACGACTGGCGGAAATGGTGCTTGCCCGCGATCTGGATGGTCTGCGAGCGGCCGCGCCACTGGCGGGCGGCGGGGATAACGGCGGCAAGTACGGCCTGACGGCTTGGCAGTGGGCCACCGCACGTGGACATCGGAACATGACGAAGATATTGGAAGCGTCCGGCATCCATGGAAGCGCCCCGGGGGGCGACCCCGGCCTGGTAGTGGATTCAATGTTTCGAGACTATGTCCATCCGGGCGAACCCGGTGCAGTGGTTCTGGTCGCGCGAAGGGGAAAGATCTTGTTCGAAAAAGGGTACGGCTCGGCAGATGTGGAACACTCCCGGCCGATCACCCCGGCAACCTGCTTCCACCTCGCCTCCATCAACAAGCCACTCACCGCAGCAGCGATTCTCAGCCTTCAGGAAGAAGGCCGTCTGCGCATAGATGATCCGCTTTCAAAATACATTCCCGATTATCCGCGAAGTGATCTCATCACCCTTCGCCACTTGCTGACGCATACGTCTGGAATTCCCGACCGACTGGGCGGCCCCGGTCAACTCCCCGGCTTCTTCACACCGCCGAACCGGGACTACGTGATTGCTGCCTTCAAGTACCTGCCCCTCGATTTCGAACCAGGCTCGCGCTACGCCTACAGCAACTCCAACTACTATCTGCTGGGCAGAATCGTCGAGATGGTTTCCGGCCAGTCATATCTTGACTTCCTGCGCGAGCGGTTTCTTGTACCGCTGGGAATGACGCATACGGGTGTGTTCCGGCCGGGCGAGGCGGGCAAAGCAGAACCCTACTGGTACGCCGACGGACGACTCGAGCGGCGGCAGCACATGGTCGAGAACCGCTCTCCTTTGCTGCACGGCGGCCACGCGCTGCTCGATACAACGGCTCAGGACTTATACCGCTGGACCGATGCCTATTTCAACGGCCGGATTCTCCAGGAGGCGACCGTCGAGGCCGCTATAACGCCGGCTGCGAACGGCCGCTCCGTCAACACGCCCTTCAGACAAGGCGGCTACGGCTTCGGCTGGGGCATAGGGCGTCTGCGCGGTATGCGTGCCGTCTTCCACACTGGCGGCGGAGAGGGGTATTGCGGGGCTCTTTACTATTTCCCCGAGGCTGGATTCACGGTCATTATCCTGGCCAATGCAGGTGCTCCCTTGCCCACCTATGATGTCGGGCTGACTGCACGAACCATTGCCGAGCTCTACCTGCACGATGAGCTGGAACCGAACGATTCGCCGGCGGTTGATACGCAGGTCGATCCCGGGACCTACGATGCCTTTACCGGTTTGTACGACATGGGATCTTACGGAGTGATGCAGGTCACTCGTTCGGGAAGTCACCTGTACGAGCAGACCACCAATCACGGCCGCGTTGAGTTGTTCCCGCTTGACCGCAGCCGGTTCTTCGAAGACTGGAAGGTCGTGGACGCCGATGTCGAGTTTGTCCGGAATGCGGCAGCCAAAGTGAGTCATCTCGTTTTCTCACTCGATGCCGACGCCTTTCGGGCACCGCGGCTACCCGATCCGCCTCTCGCGCTACTCACCTCATATGCCGGGAAGTATCGGCTGTCGAACGGTCAGATGATCGAGATCGTACCAGAGAGAAACCTGCTGTTCGTGCGGGTGAATGGACAGCCTCGGATGCAGCTCTATCCGCGCTCCGCCAAACTGTTCTACTTGCTGGAAGCCAAGGTGACCGCCGAATTCCTGCAAGAGCCGAATGGCAGCGTGAACCGGCTCATTCTGAATCAGGACGGTCGCGGCGTTGAGGGACGGCGACTGGAAGCCCCTGCGACTTCCGACTCAGCGCCGGCCGTGCCCGGTGGGCCGGGTGCTCCTTCGCCGTTCCAACCCGAAATCAAAACGGCCGCGCCTCTCCAGGTGGTCGTTCTTCCGATGCGCGGCGCCTACGCCCAAACCGGAATCGCGCTGGAGCTGCTGACTGCTTTCCTGGCCGCGCGCGGTGTCGCACCCGCCGGAGCGCCCTTCGGCCGCTATTACGATGCTGCCGGTACCGTGCCTGACGCCGAGCTGCGCTGGGAAGTGGGTTTTCCGGTCGCTGGACCCCTGGTGGCAGGCAGTCCATTCGAGCTGCACACACTCGAAGACTCCAACATCGCTGTTGTGAAGGTGCTAGGCGAGCATTCCGCCACGAAGCCATGGCCGAAGCTCCTAGAGTGGATTGCCGAGCAGGGCTATCGTCCCACCGGCCCAAACATGGAATTCTGGCTGGACGGTCCGCGAACCGAACTGCGTATCGCGGTGGAGCGGGCGAAGTAGATGCCTTCGTGGAGTAAGTTCAGTGATCACTTGCCCCTCTTCGAAACCGCTTTCGGCGGCGATTTCGGCGCTCAAGCAGGGCCCCTGAGCGTGTCTCCGACGAATCCCTCCGACGCCTGAGTCGGTTGGTGGCCGCAGAACTCATGCACCGGAGGTACAGCTTGTGTCGATCGCTGGAAAGATGCGGCGGATTCACTTCGAGTAAGCTGCAGTTCTAGATCTGGCGGAATCCGCGCTCGATCTGCTCGAGCGTCTTCCCTTTGGTCTCCGGCACGCGCCGCAATACGAAGAGGAAGCCAATCACGCAGACCGCCGAATACAGCCAGAAGGTCCCTGCGGGACCGAGGGCGGCGTTCAGGGACGGGAAGGTAAACGTCAGCGCGAAGCAGGCGATCCAGAGGGCCGACACCGATACCGATACCGCGGCCCCGCGAATACGATTCGGGAAAATCTCCGAGATGAGCACCCACGTCACCGGCCCCAGCGTCATCGCAAAGCAGGCAATGGCGGCGAGCGTGCAAATCAGAACTGGCAGACCCTTCAGCCCGAAATGGTAAGACAGCCCGAGAAGGAAATGGAAAAGCGCCACGCCGCCGCAACCAGCCAGCATCAGCGATCGCCGGCCCAGCCGGTCCACAAAGGTCAATGATGCGAGAGTGAAAACCAGGTTGATGGATCCGGTGACGACGATATTGAAAAGGATATCGTTCACGCTGTATCCGGCGTTGCGGTAAATCTCTTCGGCATAGTTGAAGATCACGTTGATCCCGCTCCACTGTTGCAGGACGGCGAGAAAGACGCCGATCGCGAGCAACTTTAGCATGCCCGAGCCCAACAGTTCCGCCCATCTGCCCTCTTGCGCGTGCGGTTCCACCGTGGAGAGCACATCGGCGAGCGCGCTGTCCGCATATTCCTCGCCGCCGATTCGCGCCAGAGTGCGGCGGGCGCGATCCTTCCGGCCGTGGACTGCGAGCCAGCGAGGGCTTTCGGGAACAAACAGCGCGCCCACGAAGAAGATGAGCGACGGAGCCGTTACCGCGGTGAACATCCAACGCCAACCAAACTGCCCGTTCCACGATTGACGGATCATTTCCGCGGTGGCGCCAGCGGGGACCGTCTCGGCGATCATCCAGTTGACGACTTGCGCCGCCAGGATTCCACCCACAATGGTCAGCTGATTCATGGACACCAGGCGTCCGCGCCACGGCGCGGGACTGACCTCCGCGATGTACACCGGCGACACGTTGGACGCGATTCCGATGGCGACTCCGCCGGCCATTCGCCAGACGACGAACATGGCGAAGGTGGGAGCCCATCCGGTGAGTACGGAAGAAATCGCGAAGATCGCTGCCGAGGCAATCAGCAGGATCTTGCGGCCGAAGCGGTCGGCGGCGGCTCCGGCGACCAGCGAGCCCAGCAGACATCCGAGGAGCGCGCAACTATTGGCCCAGCCAATCTCGCGGGCGGAAGTGAGTTGAAAGAATTTCTCGTAGAACGGCTTGGCGCCGCCGATGACTACGAAGTCGTAGCCGAATAACAGGCCGCCGAGCGCGGCCACTATTGCTAGGAGCCAAACGTAGCGCGCGTTGTACTGTGATTGCGATTTCATCTATGGCTTCCAGATCGCGGCGTGAGCCGAAGAGCCCGTTGGACGGAGCGTGTGAAACACCCCTTCGAATTCCACGCGGACCGAGCGATCGCGCCACGCCTCCGTCGCGTCAAAGCTGCGGCGATACCTAGCCAGCCCACGATACGCGAAGTGCTCCGGCTCCATCTGCCAGGTGTGAGGGACGCGGACTTGCCTCCACCCCGCGGCCGGAGTATCGGTATCTAGCCGGAACTGCCACAGGCCATTCACCGAAGCGTCGTCGCCGGAACACCCCTCCTCAGGCACCGGTGCTTCCTCAGCGGAAGAGCCGGTCAGAAGCGGAACGGCGGTCGCCGCGAAGAATCGCCGGCGCGTCGTGAGATCAGACATGTATCGGCGCTCCATTAAACTCCCTTACCGCGTCGAACATCGCGATGATGTTGGCGACCGGCGTTCGCGCCTGCAGGTTGTGGATGGAGTTGAACACGAATCCTCCGCCCCCGGCGAAAACCTCACAGCGCTCCAACACCTGCTGGCGCACCTCTTCCGGCGATCCGAACGGCAGCGTGCGCTGCGTATCCACACCGCCGCCCCAGAAGGTGAGGCGATCGCCGAAGCGCGCTTTCAATTCCGCTGCATCCATGCCCACTGCCGAGCATTGCACCGGGTTAAAAATGTCGAACCCCGCCTCGATGAACGAGGGAAGGAAGCGCACCACCGAGCCGCAGGAGTGCTTGAAGCATTGCCACCGCGTGTTCTTGTGGATCCAGTCGAGGAGGCGAAGGTAGTATGGAAAATAAAGCTCGCGGAAGCTCTTGGCGGAGCAGAAGGCCGAAGTTTGCGAGCCGAAATCGGTGCCGCAGATGAAGACTGCATCCACCGTGTCGCCCACCGCGGCGTGAATGCGCGCCAGGTTGCCGATGGCGATGTCGCATTGCCGGTCGAAGATCTGGTGGATGTAATCCCGGCGGCTGCTGGTGGCCATGTACCACTCGGACACATCGCGGATTCCCTTGGGATGTTTCAGGAACGGGCCGGGGACCAGGGCTATATCGCCGAACG
>Ga0187847_10003617_pt1 | contig 11732 bp, 8 predicted proteins | sample June2016WEW_4_10_FD_132458 | JGI IMG/M metagenome (GOLD analysis project Ga0187847, IMG submission 132458) | Peatland microbial communities from SPRUCE experiment site at the Marcell Experimental Forest, Minnesota, USA - June2016WEW_4_10 | ecosystem: Environmental > Terrestrial > Soil > Wetlands...
GATCAGCAGCACAAACGCCAGGCTCACCTGGACCACCACCAGCGTGTTCCGCGTGCGATGTCGCTCCCGTCCCTCGCTCACGCTCCGCCCGCCTTCGCGCAGTCCCGTCCCCATCCGCGCGCTCGCATACCGCAACGCCGGAATCGATCCGAACAGCAGGCTGCAGAACAGCGACACCCCCACCGTGAAAGCAAGCACCGTCCAGTCAACGCCGATATCCTGCAGCCGCGGCAGACCCTGTGGTGCAATCGCAATCAGCAGCCGCAGCGCGCCGAACGCCAGTCCCAGGCCCAGTGCGCTTCCCAGAGCACCGATCACGACGCTCTCCAGCAGAAAATCGCTCACAATCCGCCACCGGCTCGCGCCCACTGCCGCGCGCACCGCCAATTCCTGGTGCCGTCCTTCCGCGCGTACCAGCAGCAGGTTCGCCACATTCGCGCACGCAATCAGCAACACCACACCGATGCTTCCCATCAGGACCCACAGCAGTTTTCCAACATCGCCCACCACATCCCTGCTCAGCGGCCGCACCTTCGGCCCAAGCTATGCCTTGTGAAAGAGTCCCACGCTGAAACCCGGCGGCGCGGGAAAGCTCGTCCACACCGTCGGAATCATGCGCGCAATATCGGTATTCGCTTCCGCCAGCGTCACGCCCGGCCGCAACCGCGCAATCCCGTCGAAACTGAACTGCCCCAGCACCGTCTTGTTCCGATCGAATTGCAATGGCAAAAACAGCTCCGGCTGCTCTCCATCCAGAAAACGAAAATGCTGCGGCATCCCCGATCACCTGCCGCGCCTTCCCATCTACCGTGATCGTCTTTCCTACAATCGACCGGTCGCTCCCGAAGCGCCGCTGCCAATAGCCGTAAGCCAGCATCACCGTTTCCGCCGCGTTCGGCGTCACATCGGCACGGTTGAACCACCGTCCCAACATCGGCGTCACACCCAATACCGGCAACACCCCATCCGTCACATCCAATGCCTGCACCTGCTCGGGACTGCCTTGCTTCGTCACCGCGACCGAATCGCCTTCATAGACCCCAATGTCCTGGAACACGCGATTCTGCTCGCGATAAATAAAGTAATTCGACGGCGCCATATTCACTTCGTCCAGGTTCAGTCCCGGTGCCGTATGCCACACTCCCACCAATGTCTCCGCATGTGGATAAGGCAACGGCTTCAGCAGCACCCCTTCCACTACGCTGAACACCGCAATGTTCGCGCCCACCCCCGCGGCCAGCGTGATCAGCGTGACAATGGTGAACAACGGCGCACGCCAAAGCCTGCGCAGAACCTGTTTCAATTGGCTCGTCACGGAATTCATTTTGGACGTCTCCCAGTTTGTTTCCCAGGTTGGGATAAGAGGCTGCCCCAAGGGGCAAGACAAGATCCGATGCATCACGACCGCAAACCGCGAGCAGCCTGCGACAGGGCTACGCGCCCCCGCAAACAAAAGTTCCGCCGCGCTTTTCTCGATCAGCAGAATTGTGACCAAAAGAATCCGGCCCCTCTCTATCTATATAGGTAGGTGAGTGCCCGGCCAGCGCCGGCAATCCATAAGGCACGCCGCGCCTGACATCGCACTCATTGTTCGCACCGAGCCCGCGCGGAGCCTGCGCAGCAAAGAGCAAATGCTCCTTTTATCGCCTCGCGCAAATCGGGAACGATTCTCGGCCTCATCCCAAATCCGTCCCGCCGCTCCTCTTTCCTCGCGCATTCATATCCATCCACTCAAGAAATGACCGAAGCCGCCGATCTCGTGAGCCAAAGAGGCAAATGCGATGACCCGGTCTCACTCAAACTCGTGGCTCCAATGGAAACTCCGTTTGCGTCTTCGTCTTCAGCCGACTCCGCATCTCCATCTGCGCCTTTGCACCTCACCCAACAGGCAATCGCCCGCCTCTTCGCACGAACCACAAGAACCAATCAAAGCCGACTCCTCAGCGTGCCTCGCAAATGCGAGCCCATCCAGATAGATCCGGTCCGGACCCCTCTCCGAGACAATCAGGATCACCCCGCCTCAGCCGGAAAACACCGTGCCCGTCCAGGACTCCCGCCCGCACTCCTCCTCGTCTTGACCCCCATTCGCAAACGCCTCGCCTCCCGCGAATTCTGCTCGGCGCAATCGTTGTTGCATGGGCCATCGCCGCCCTCACCATCGGTTGAAGGCCCTCCTTCAATCGCGAATCGATTGACTCGCAAAGGCCGCCACCGAATGCAAGACACGGGCCGCGTCATTGTCCGATCACTCTGACAGCACGACCATCGTCATTGGCGGTCAATGGCCACCCACACCTTACACGCGTCGCTCTGTCGAGCTTCCTCAGCGTGATGTCAATTGCCGAGTCACACTACTCCAACAACCAACAAGGTCGACTCTCGCATTTTGCATTCAATTGGCGGGTTCCTATATGCTGGGTGGCCGAAGAGGTTCACCCGTTCATGCTTAATCGATTTTCTGCATGGGTTTCGCGTGCTGCTCTTTTCCTTATCCTGTTAGCTTCCTCTCTGCCCGCGTTCAGTGCGGATTTCGCGATGCAGGTTGTCGACAACGACTACCTGAGCACCCAGGGCTTCGACGTGATGCTTTACGACAACACCTTTCATCCCGTGTTCGTCGACGAGAAGAATACCGCGCTGCAGATGATCCTTCATGGCGAACGCATCGCGACCGACGGCGATGTGCGCCTGATGCCCACGCCCGAGCAGTGGGACCTTGTCGCCAAGCTGAACGGCCGGCACGCCGACACGGAGCATAATCTCCTCAGCGCAGATCTCTCGTTTCTCACATATCAGATGGATTATCGCCTGGAAGTGGCGGCCGAGCCTGGCGGCATCTGTGTGAGCGTGAATCTCGACAAGCCGCTGCCCGAGAAGCTTGCCGGCCGCGCCGGATTCAACTTGGAATTCCTTCCCTCGATTTACATGGACAAGACCTATGCCGTCGACAACCGCATCTTCGGCGTCTTTCCTCGCAGCCCGCAGGAACAGATGCAAAGGGTGCCACCCTCGCCCGACGACCCGAAGAAGCTGCCGTATCAGGAGCAATGGGACCAAGAGAAGGGCTACACCCAGCCGCTCCCAATCGTCAGTGGCAACAGCATTCTCTTTGCGCCCGAAGATCGGTTGCACTCAATCAGCATCACGTCGGAGACCGGTCAGCTCTCTCTTTTCGACGGACGCAACCGCGCGCAGAACGGCTGGTTTGTGCTCCGCACGCTGATTCCTTCGGGCAAAACCGAAGGCGCGGTCGTCTGGCACATCCACCCGAACGTGATTCCCAACTGGACGCGTCCACCCATGGTCGCGCATAGCCAGGTGGGTTACCCGCCTAACTTCCCCAAGGTCGCTATCATCGAGCTCGATCCCAAATTCGACGCGCCCAAGACCGCAAAAGTGCTGCGCCTTGCAGACGACGGATCCTACAAGCAAGTTTTCGAAGGGCCAGTTTCTGAGCCGACACCATGGCTGCGCTACACGTACGCGAAGTTCGACTTCTCCTCTGTCAAGGATCACGGGCTCTACGCAATCGAATATGCGGGCGACCGCACCGCATTGTTCCCCATTGCCGCCGATGTCTACAGCAAAACCTGGCAATCTTCACTAGACGGATATCTCGCGGTCGAGATGGACCACGTCTCTGTGCGCGAAGGCTACCGCTTGTGGCACGGTGTTTCGCATCTCGACGACGCGCGCCAGGCCCCACCCAACACGCGCCATTTCGACGGCGCATGGATGGGACCGAACATCGATTCACCTTTCCAGCCCGGCCGGCACATACCTGGGCTGAACGTGGGGGCTTGGTATGACGCAGGCGATTACGACATTCGCGCCGAGAGCCAATATGCGGTCATCGAAAATCTCGCGCTCGCGTACAAAGAGTTCGACCTGAAGTGGGATGAGCTCACCGTCGACGAGGCCGCGCGTACCGTTGAGATGCACAGGCCCGATGGAGTTCCCGACGCAGTCCAGCAAGTGAAACACGGAGTGTTGGGCGTGCTCGCGCAGATCAAGTCTGTTGGCCATCCCTTCCCGGAGATCATGGAGCCGACTCTACGCGAGTACACGCATCTCGGAGATGCTGCTTCCAAGACCGATGGGCGCATCTACGATCCGCAACTCGATCCGCACGAGGTGAAAGGCGACTACTCCGGAGCTCCCGATGATCGTTGGGCTTTCACCACCAAGGAGCCTCGCCTGCAATGGGGAGCCGCGTCCGCGCTGGCAGCCGCATCGCAGACGCTCAAAGGCTGGGACGACCCGCTGGCCAAAGAATGCCTGGAGACTGCCATCAAGTTGTGGCAGGACGAGCACGCGCATCCGACCGTGACGCAGTATCCACCTGACTGGGGCTTTCCGACGAGTTGGGCAGGGGAGATCGCCCGCAACGAGGAAGGGAAAGCCACCGTGCAGTTGCTGATCGCCACCAACGGCGGTGAGGAATACAAGAAGCATCTCATCGAGATGTTTCCCGCGATGCAGAAGCGCTTCGGATTCAGCGGCTGGATGGCCGTTCTCGCGCTGCCCTACATGGGCGCGGACTTCAAGCAGCAAGTCGCAGCAGCCGTCCGCGCCTACAAAGCTGATCTGGACAAGGAACTCGCTGCCACTCCGTTTGGCGTGCCGCCGAGCCTGCGCAGTTGGGGAGGCTCGGAAGAAGTAGTCGATCTCGCCGTACGAATGTACTTCCTGCACAAAGCTTTTCCCGACATCGTTGGCCCTGAGTACACGCTGCACGCCGCCAACTACATTCTCGGCACCCATCCAGTCTCGAGCACGTCGTATGTGTCTTCGGTTGGAACTGTCTCCAAGCTGAAGGCCTATGGAAACAACCGTTCAGACAATACGTTTATTCCGGGCGGCGTGATTCCTGGCTACATCGTGATAAAGCCCAACTTCCCGGAGTGCATCGATGACTTCGGCTTCCTATGGTTCGAAGACGAATATGTGATCGACATCGCCAGCCGCTGGGTGCTTGCGGCAAACGCTGCGAATGCGCTGGCACAGTGAATCCACCACAAAGCATCGCCGCTTGCTTTATGAAGGGCTCATTCAATTCGTGAATAATTATTCGATCGAAGCGGCGGCACCGTGATCCGGATGAGAGGCAGGCGTAATGTCGTCCTCTGTTCGCGCTCGTCTATTCAAGTTCAGCAGGCGGAATTGAAAGACCGGCGTCTGCGATTGTGTTCCTCGAATCGTCCACCGTCGCGGATGACGGGGCGACCAAATCGGCAGGGTCGGGTTTGTCCGCCGTTTGAGCGCCGGCAGATTCAAGGGCCTGGATCGCCTCGAGTTCGGCGATGCGGTGGAGAAGTATGCGCTTCAGTTCAGCCATCGCTTCGGTGTCTTTGTCGGGCTCCACGCTCTGTTCGACCTTCAGGAGGGTTAGGCGCAGCGAATCGAGCGTCTCCTGAGCCGGTCGTCCTTTAATCGCAGCAACCACAGTTCTCGATGCAAGTAGCCGGTCAGATGCCCCTGGAAACGTGCCCTCTCCTTGGTCTCTCCAGAACTTGATGCGATTGACAAACTAAAGGAGGTCCAAACGGCCCGGAATGTCGCGGAGAGGAAGCCCCGCTACGGGCAGCAGGGATCCCATTCCATGCCGCGTCCGCCACGATTCAGTCGTCAGAACCCAGGCTTTAATTCATTCTCAGATTCGTTCAGAATCCACCGATGCGACCAATCCGATTCCAGCGCTTCAAGTTCGCGAAGCAAACAGAGACTCCTTGTTTGGACCTCGGCTCTGTGTATCAGAGCCTCAATCTTTCTATCCGGAGTGGTGAAAGGACAGAGAACTTCTCGTGCCAAGGTCGATTTTTCGCGCTCGCACGACGCTAGTTTGGCTTTGAGCGCCTGAATCATGAATAGGTGAACTACGTTTTCCATAGCCAGTCTGGGCCCCGTTACCGCCTGTTCGGGGGAGGGGTAACGATTTAGGTTCCCATGCAATGAAGTAGGCCGATGTGACGCTACTCACCTTATCGCGCTCGCGCGTCCTTGTTTCTCATAACCGACTTAAACCGCTCGATTCCGATCTAAACTGCTCGATTCAGATCGCAAATCGCGATCTGCTGACGGGCGACCCAGGCTCCCCCAGCCGGTCCTACGTTGACGCTATGGGCAGAAAGACGCGAACAAGAGTACCGTGAGTCTCCACGTCATTCTTGCTTTCAATCTCGATTTTGCCACCGTGCCCTTCGACAAACTGCTTCGCCACAAACAGTCCGATGCCCGTGCCCACGGTAACGCGGGTGGTGAAGAAAGCGTCGAAGACGTGCGGCAGATCTTCAGCGGCGATACCGACGCCGTTATCCTGTACGGTCAAGATAACTCCATCCGGCGCTCTCTCTGCATCTTTTACAGATAGGGAGAGAATGCCGCCTCCCGGCATCGCATAGATCGAATTCGCGATTAAATTCGAGATCACCTGCATCATTTCTCCACGACGCAGCACGATCTTCCTCGATGAATCGAGTCTCTTCCTGATCTCAATGCCGGCTGCCGCACAGCGCGGCTCGTAGATCGTGGTCGCGTGCAGAACCAGGTCCGAGAGAGATGTACTGCTCGCCGACGCAGTTTCCCGGTAGTAGCCCAGTGTTTGTTTGGCAATATGCGAGATGCGTGCCAGTTCGCTTTCAACGGTATCGAGATAGTCGATACCTTTCGAGTCGCTGATCATCGGGCGGAGAAGGTAGAGCAAGTTCACGACCGCTTCGAGAGGGTTGTTGATTTCATGCGCGATCGTCGCCGCCATGCGGCCAGTCGCCGCAATTTTCTCGGCTTGCACCAAGGATTTTTCCAGCCGCTTGCGCGCTGAAATGTCGCGAAGTATCTTGGACGCGCCGATTACCTGTCCGTGTTCGTCTCGCACCGGCGATACCGTGAGCGAGACCTCGACTAATTTGCCGCTCTTGGTGCGTCGTACAGTCTCGAAGTGCTCGACTCGCCGCCCGGCCCGGATACTGTCGATAATGGTCTTCTCATCGGAATGCAGATGTTCCGGAATGATCTTGAGAATGGACGCGCCCACCATCTCTTCCGCTGAATAGCCGAAGACACGCGCGGCAGCCGCATTCCAGCTGGCAATAATGCCGTTCAGGTCTTTGCTCAAGATCGCATCTTCAGAAGATTCGACGATCGCTGCAAGTTCACCGAGACGCTTCGCACTCGCTCGCTGCGCCTCCTCGCTGTTTTTGACGTGCGTGATGTCGCGTATCGTGCCAAGGATCTGTCCCGGTGAGGTATCAGTCTCTGATTGAAGCTGCCCGTTAACCTCGATCCAGCGCAGTGTCTTGTCCGGAAGAAAAATCCTTCCCTGAAAGTGGAATGCCTCTCCCGCTTCTAGAGTCGCTTCCATCGCGTGCTGAAAATCTCCCCGGTGATGTGGATGCACGACCTCATTCATGAACGCGAGTCCATTCACCGGTCCATCTGCCCGCGTCCGTCCGAAGATCTCGTACATGCGGTCGTTTTCCCAACTTGCCCGGTCTTCGGCGGTGTGCCACACAAAGACTCCCAGCTCCGCAACCTCGGTTGCAAGCTTCAGCCTCGTCTCGCTCTCGCGCAGCCTTCGAGCTCCCATCACGACTTCGGTTGTATTGCGGTAGGCATCGTAAACACCCGCAATCTTGCCGTTCTCATAGACAGGGATCAGGGAATAGTTCCAATAGTGGTCTTCGATCACTCCATTCAAGAGAATGGGGATGAACATGTTGTCTCGTACCGCGGTTTCGCCTCGATAAAGACAGCCCTCCAGATCGGCGCTCACCAGGTCCCACGCCTCACGGAAGACATCGCGGTACAAGGCGCCGAGCGCGCTGGGATGCTTTCCCCTCAGGGTGGGGATTCCTGCGTCGTTGTAAAGGAACACCATCTCCGAACCCCACGACAGAATCGTTGGAAACGGTGAATGCAACATCAGGTTCACGATCGCGACTAAGGTAGGGGACCACTCGTCGATGGGTCCAAGGGATGTCGCAGCCCAGTTGTGTGCGCGAATGCGCCCGGCCATCTCGCCGTCCCCGGTAATCAGGGTCGTTGGCTGGGCTGTGAGAGGGGGTCCATTCATCGGAGATCACCGCCCGTCATCGCACATTCTAATCATACTAATACTGGTTTCGGCGCATTGACCGCATGGCTGGTGACATCAAGAAAGCGCGCTTTCACTCCCGGATTGTAGAGCGCACGTCCCGGTACATCCGGATCGGCGGCACCCGGCAGCACATGCCGGAGCGCGCATGGTTCACCCAAATCACATCCCCAAGTGATGGGTCGCACAGCCTCAATCGATTTGAAGTTATCGAATAATGCCACGCCTTGCCCCCTCGAAGAGCGGTTCCCCCAGAGCCGTTCGCGCAGCAATCCGCACCGGAAGCATTCATGACGCCAGAAATTAGAAACTAAACGTCATCTCGCCACAACGCACTCGATGGAAGCAGCTAAGGGTGTTGGATGTTCGCTCACTTTGGGGCCATCGATAAAGAAATGCTCAAAGGAGTGCTCAAATGCGTAACGTCACGCTTGATAGAGTCGCTCGGGTTTGCCGCGTCAAGAGCCCCTTCCAGATCTCCGCAACCTTCCTTCTCGCGTTTTGCGCGCTGATGCTCTTTGGCAGCAAGATGGCCGCGTTGGCTCAGGACGCAAAACCAGATGCCCCGGCTCAGGACGCGAAAGCGGCCGCCGTGCCCACTACCCCGCCCACCGCTCCATCGCCCGGCAAGGCTCTCATCTATATCTACCGCCCGGGGAGATTCGTCGGTTCCGCCGCCCATGACCATCTCTTCATCAATGGCGTCTACGTGGCTTACTTGCTCAACTCTGAATACGCGTGGCTGGAGGTAGCGCCGGGCACCGCGGTCGTGACCGGAATGCCGGAGATGTACTATGGCGGGATTATTCAGTCGACCGGCGCCGCACTCAGCGAAGCAAGGAGGAAGGAGAATGAGAGGATTCGACTCGACGTGGGAGCGAACAAGACCTATTACCTCAAATGGACTTCTGGCACCATGGCCACCGGCATCAAAGTAACCCTCGAGGATCCAGGGGTCGGAGCCAAGGAGATGAGTAAGCTGCATCCTTCGAAGCCCGTCGTGCAACCGGACGACAAGACGAAGAGCGGGTGGAAATAGGCTCTCAATTTCGCCGCGGCGGCGGCGCACATCCGCCTCGCCCCTTCAGTGCGTTTCTCTGAGCTAGCCGTTTTCGACGCGCGCCTTGATATCCGCGTACGCCGCTTCGATGAGCCTGCTGAGCGCTGCGGCGTTCACGGTCGCTCCCGCTCTCAACTTCACATGACGCATAAACTTGCCTGTGCCTTGCAACAAGCGGGTCGGGTCCGCCAGAGATGCGCCCTGAAAGAACCCCACGTTGACGTGCGAGGTGAGCATTCACATAGCCGAAAGGCACATCGCCCAAACACGCAACCGGACAGCCGTCATGCACAAGCTCCCGGACTTCGTCCCCGCATTTGCGCATCACCTCAAACCACTGAAGCGCGAGGTCTCCCAATGCTCCGGCATGCGCCTTCATCCACGCATCGATAGCCGGATCCCGCTCGACAGCGCCGTTAAATCGCAGCAATGCCGTTGTCTTCACGGATCTTAATTTATCGCGAAACGCCTTCACGTTCGTCTGCCAATCTCCGCCTTGCCCGTCAATCAATCCGTTTCAAAACCAAAAATCTTGAGCCACCAGAAGCGACTCCGGTCTCCGATCGCTTCCTCGTGCACCAATTCCGTGCCCCGTCCTTTCGCGTTTTTTCTGGCGAAAAGTGCGAAGTCTCGCGGCCCGCGACTCTAGTGCGCAAAGGCGATTCCCCTGCCGAGGATCACGATATAGGCACTGCCAATCACCGCCGCAGCTATCCACCAGAGTCGGTTCTGGTGTACGACGAGAGTCTGCTCTGGCACGGTGCGCGGCATCAGGCTGTCCGCCCACAGCAAGCCTGAAGAACCACCGAAGTGTGCTGGAATAGTGGAAACGAAGAGTAGTTGAATCCCCAGCGGATCAAATGCGCCCGCAGCGCAACCAAAGAGGCCCGCAGCAATGTAGGCCAGCCTGCCCACGGAGTTGTATGCCGACCGATGCGGAACAAAGGGACGAACCGAGATTGCCAGCAGCCTCACAACAAAAATGTAGAGGGCAGCGCCAAAAATTGTCATGCCGACCCGCAGGGCCGCTTCGTGCGGCAGACCGAGAATGACCTGGTACCAGTCGCCGAACCCGAAGATCCCCGAGAACATGAAGTAACCGGCTCCTGAAAGCAGGTTCAACGCCGCAAGGATCCAGAGGAAATAGCGGATGTTCGCTCGCTCGCCCGCGACGTGACTCGCGAAAAGAGCGCCTGCTCCAACCATGAGGTTCACGATCGTCCCACCTGCGTCCACCCACCGATCTGGCCGGAGAGTGGAAAGGTGGTTGCTCGTAAGTTCCGTCACGATATCGCCACGCAGCGCAGCAGTGACTCCATGCCCGAGTCCCTCATGGAACACCGTCGCCAGGGCAGAAGCGATGATAGCCATACTGACAATCGTCGCCTTGCTGTGCCGATCGGGCATAAGCCCCACTCTATATCGTCTAAAGAGTAGATAAGTAAGTTTTCCCGGCAACGAACGTGGACCAAGAGTTCATTGCCCACTGTACGCCCACACTGTACGCCCAATCGATCGCTGCGCCGAAGGACGATTTCAGAAGATCGAGCTTGCTTCTCTGCGCCACGGACTGCGTTGCCTGTTGATCAAATAGTAGTCATTATGGTGTGACCGGCTCGATGCGCTAGTCGTGGGTTAGGCTGAGTTTGTTTGACGAACTACAGTCCAGAGCCACAAGCGGAGGGAACCGGTCATGATCGCGTTGGGAAAAGCTCGGAAGGGGAGGAGCTGACGAGGAGTCAGCGAAACCGCTTGATTCAGCCTAGCGGGTGTAAATCCCGTCTGACCAAAGTCGAGCAGACAGATCAGTAGCGAGTGTTGCCACTCACTGGGCGACTGGTGGGTGCGAAGCGTACACAGCGAGGAAGCAGGCCGTGAGGATCAGCACCGAAATCGGTTCTCGTTCCGATGCCGACGTTATTCATGAGGCGGAAGGCAGCATTCGGCAACAACCGCTAGGCGAGGGTGTGCTGAAATCGGCGGTGTCCCTAGCCCACGGCATGTTTCCGAAGAGGCTGGCCGGGAACCCAAGAGAGCTCCCCCATCTCCTTCGCCCCGGGAGGAACGCCTTCGAAGGGTTGAAGGAAATGTGCAACCAAGGGTCGACCGTAGGAAGCACGGAAGGATGGCAGAGCAGTCTTACAACCTCATAGTACCGATGAAAGTGGGGAACCGCAGGGCTTCCGCAAGGAGCGGCCACGAGACCCACTGGAGGGAAGGGGGAAGTGGACGTACGAATCTGTTGAAAGGAGACATAATCGAGACGCAGAACTCGAATCGTTATGTGCACAGACATCGACAGAATAGCTGAACTAGCCAAGGAAGATCCGAAGCGACAGTTTTACTCCATCGCTCACCTGATCACAGTGGAGAAGTTGTATGAGGCATTTCGGAGTCTGCGAAAGAGGCAGCTCCCGACGGATCATGATTATGCGGTTCCGGCAAGATCCATCAGGAAGGCAAGATCGGACCGACGCGGCGTGAACTTGATGCCTGGATCAAAACCCTCCCCCAACCCCGGATGATAGCCATGGAAGCGACGATCTTCACCGGCTGGATCTACGATCACCTGCTTCCGCA
>Ga0187847_10003619_pt1 | contig 11730 bp, 10 predicted proteins | sample June2016WEW_4_10_FD_132458 | JGI IMG/M metagenome (GOLD analysis project Ga0187847, IMG submission 132458) | Peatland microbial communities from SPRUCE experiment site at the Marcell Experimental Forest, Minnesota, USA - June2016WEW_4_10 | ecosystem: Environmental > Terrestrial > Soil >...
GCGTGCTTCAATGACTGCGCGGCGCGCTCCACGTCCAGCGTGCAGGCCCGCCCCAGCGCCGCCACCTGTGCCCAGGGAAACTCGCGGCTGATGGCATCCACCGCTTCGAAATCGCCTTCGGAGGCGATGGGGAAGCCAGCCTCCAGAATGTCCACGCCCAACTCCACCAACTTGCGCGCCATCCGGATCTTTTCCGGCACGTTCATGCTGCAGCCCGGCGACTGTTCGCCATCCCGCAGCGTGGTATCGAAGATGTAAACTCGATCGCTCATAGAAACCGCCGTATTGGGCCATTATGCCGGGGGCGGGGCAATTTAGCAAATTTATAATATTAGCGGTCCGTATAATCTTTTGTTATGCTGGAGTCGCATGGAATTGCACGCGCTCCAGGTCTTCCTGGCCGTCGCCACCGAGAAAAGCTTCTCGCGCGCCGCCGAACGGTTGTTGCGCACGCAGCCCGCCGTCTCGCTGGCTTTGCAACGGCTGGAGGCCGAACTGGGTGAAAAGCTGATCGACCGTTCCGCCAAAGATCTGGTTCTGACCGACGCTGGCCGTACCGTGCTCGAGTTCGCGCGCCGCTTCGAAAACCTGCGGTTGGAGATGGAAAACTCTCTGGCCGAACTGCGCGACAATTCGGCGGGTACGCTCACCGTGGGCGCGAATGAATCCACTTCGCTTTACCTTTTGCGGCATATCGAAAACTTCCGGCGCCTGCATCCCAAGATTCGCGTGCGGGTACGGCGCAGCCTCTCCAGCAAGATTCCCAACGAGCTGCTGGATGGCAATCTGGAGTTGGGAGTGATTAGCTACGATCCACCCGACGAGCGGCTGACATCCACCGTGATCTACACCGACTCGCTGTCTTTCGTGTTGTCGCCCAAGCACCGCCTGGCGGGCCGCAAGGCTGTTTCGATTTCCGATCTGGCGGCGGAGACTTTCATCGCGCACAACGTGATTTCGCCGTATCGCGACGTGGTGATCCGCGCGTTTCAGGAGCGCCGCGTGGCGCTGAATATGCCGGTGGAAATGCCCACGATCGAGACTATCCGCAAACTGGTGCAGAATAACCAAGGCGTGGCGTTTCTGCCGCGCATGTGTGTGGAGCAGGAGATCGAGCAGGGGCTGTTGTGCGAAGTGAAGGTGAAGGAGTTGCATGTGGAGCGCAAGATCCGCCTGATTTATCCTACGCGGCGGGTGCTGAGTCACGCGGCACGGGCGTTCTTGGAGGTAGTGCGGGGGAAGTAGTCGCCCATGGCGCAGGCACGCGCCCAATAGCCTGCGGCGAAGGCGCCCTTGGCGAAGTTCGTCCAGGCGGCGCATGGCGCCGCACTACAGAGTCGCGCTCAACGTCACTTCCTTCTTGTCGCGCACCACCACTACCGGGAACGTATGCTTGCCGCGTGCGGCGCGCACCAGGCTGGAGATCTCGTGAGTCTGCGTAACCGCTTCGCCATCCACCTTCACGATCACGTCTCCGGCGCGCATGCCCGCTTTCTCGGCGGCCGAATCCTTCCCGACGGAACGCACCAGCACGCCTTGCTTGACGCCGAAAAAGGCAGCCAGTTGCGAACCGAGAGACTCGCACTCGATGCCCAGCAGGCCGGTGCGCGTGGCACCGTAGATACGCGGCAACTCCGGCATTGGGGGCATCTCGGGCACGGCGGGCATTTCCGGCATGGGCGGCATCTCCGGCATGGGCGGGACCTCTACCGTCAAGTCGCTGTTGTCGCCATCGCCGGTATGGAAGGAGTACTGCTCCATACGGTGCCCGATGGTGGCCGTTACTGTTTCGGCGCCGCCATTACGCCACACCAGCAGTTTCACCTGGCGATCGACGGGCGTCTCACGCACCAGGCGGATGAATTGCTCGGCGCCTTCGATGCGCTGGCTGTTGTACTCCAGCACCACGTCGGACTCTTTGAGGCCGGCCTTGGCGGCGGGGCTATCATGGTCCACGCTCTTCACTTCGACGCCGCGCACTTCTTTCAGGTTGAGCGCCTTGGCGCGCTCGGCGTCGACTTCAGCCACGCCGATGCCGAGATAACTGCTGCCCGCCTTGCGGATAGCGATCACCCGGTTGTTGGCCGAGTGCGCGCGGGGCGCCGTATCCTGCGCGAAAGCGGCCCAGCCCAAAACGGTGAAACAAAACGATGTGCGGATCACGCGATGCATAAGCCCTCTCTAACGTTGCCTCTTGATGAATATGGTGCCGCCGGTGCCGGAGATCCGCAGGATAGGTCCGCCGCCGTTGACCGGACCTTCAGCCACCACCTGCCCGCCCTCGACCTTCACCGAGATTCCGGGATAATCGGAGACGATTCTGCGGATGTTGCCCGCCAGTTCGTTCTGCGCCCGGATGGTCACCCCCAAATTAGACGGGATGATCACGGTAATGTCACCGCCGCCGGTGGACAGGAAAGAATCGGACATGGGCTTGCCCGCCAGCAGGCTGGCGATGATGCTGCCGATGGCGGTGGATACGCGCACACTGCCGGAAATATTGTCGAGATTCACGCCGCCGCCGGCGTTTTCGCAGCGCACGCCTTCGGCCGAGCCGACCTTCACCGGCCCACCCGAGTTACGCGCGGTCACCACACCATGCGCCTGGCCCACGTCGATGGGGCCGCCGCCGGTGGAAGCAATCACCGCCGAGCCGGCGCTGCGAATCCGGATGCTGCCCGCCATGGTGGTGGCATGCACGAGCCCGCGCACTTCCTGCGCGGAGATATCGCCGCCGCCGGTCTCAAACGCGGCCTCTCCTTGCACCAAATTGGCGGTGATTTTGCCGCCCGCGGTGGTGCAGTTGGCATTGCCCCCCACGGCGCCGAGCGCGATATCGCCGCCGGCGGTGCGCACCATGATGTTGCCTTTGACGCGGTCCGCGGTAATGGCTCCGCCGCCCGTCTCCGCCTGCACCGCGCCATCGAGGTCGTAGAAAGCGACCGCACCCTCGGTAGTGGCGACGGTGGTTTCCGTTGCGGCGCGCGGCATGTTGACTTGCAGATCCGCCATGCCATCGCCGCGCTGAACCACCAGGTACATGGCGTTGCCGCCCTGTCTTGAAACGCGCACGGCGAATCGGCCGGCCATCCGCCGCGCCTCGTCGACGCTGGCGGCCTTCACCCGTATCTTCAAGGTGTATGACACCTCCGGATGGGGCCCCCCCTTGAGCGTGCCATTGATTGTAACCGGGCCGCGCGAGGTGATTTTCAAACGGGCCGAGGGCGGCATGGCCTCCGCGCCGGAGCGGACCTCTACCCAGTACTTGCCTTCGCGCGTGAGCACGGGTTCGGCGGCGAGCGCGAAGCTCAGAAAACCGGAAACGAAAATGGCGGGCCGGAGCATGATCATTGGTTTAAGCGCGCTTAGAACGTTCCGACCGAGGCATTCATATCCTGCAACGCCTTGACGCAGCGGCGGCGCACGTAAGTGTTGTCTTCCTTCTGCACGACGCCCTGCAGCAGGCCGACCATGTTGTCGTCGGCGTGCGCGGTGAGCGCATCCACGGCCGCGATGCGCACCCCCGGGTTGTCGTCGTCCGCCAGCACCTGCGCCAGCACCTTGCGCACTTCCGGGTCGCCGGTGAAAGCCTTCAGTCCGTCGAGCGCTTTCAAACGCACACCTGGATTGGGGTCTTCGGCGACGCGGTTCAGCAGCAGTTCCCGGACCTGCGAGGAATCCGAATGGCTCTTCAGCAAGTCTACCGATTCCCAACGCACGCCGGGGTTGTTTTCATCGTGCGCGGCGGCCAACATCAGACGCTGGATGTTGCTGTCGTTTAGTTGCCCGGAAATTACGCGGCGGCGGGTTTCATCCAGCACGATCTGCACTTCGCCGGGCTGGGAACCATCGTGGGCCGGCTGCACCGAACGCACGGAGGAGACGACGTTATCCGGGGTAAGGGACGCGAAACTGAACGGGCCGGCCGCGCCCGGCGCGGTTAGGCGAGCGGCGATGAAGCCCAACGCGAGGAGGGCGCTTGCACCCAGGGGCATGCGCCATGCGCCGAAAGACGGGAGCCACCGCGGGACTGAAGTCCCGCGCGGGCTAAAGGCCGCCCCCCTGCTAAATCCCGCCCCCCTCAAAATGGGGACTTCCTGGCGATAGACGGCGCGCATCAGATCGTGCCGGCATTCGGCGAGCAATGCGGCGGACGGCTGCATCGCGCGGCGGTCGAGCGCGGCGGACAGGGCCCGCTGCGACTCCGCCTGGCGGGCGCAGGCCGCACAGGTATCCAAATGCCGTTCGAGAAGGTCTTCCTCGTCGGGCGGCAATTCGCCGTAGAAATACAGCGGAATGATTTTGGTTACGGATTCGCAGTTCATTGAAAATCTCCCAGCACCGCGCGCATTTTTTGGGTGGCGCGGAACAAACAATTCTTCGCGGCTTCCTCGCTGGTGCCCAGGATCTCGCCGATGTTGCGCAAGCGCAGACCCTGATAATGCCGCAACTCGAAAACCATGCGCTCGCGGGGCGTGAGCCCGACAAGCGCGCCTTCGATCCTTTGCCCAAGCTGAATATTCCGCAGGTTGCGCTCGGGATCGGCATGCGCGGCTTCCTCTTCAAAATCGTTCATGCGGTCGAGCGGCCCCTCGGGCGTATCCACCACCGCCGGCTCTTCCTTGCGGACTTTGCGCTTCCGCAGATAATCCAGGCAAATGTTCGTCACGATGCGGTAGAGCCAGGTATGGAAGCTGCAATCGAACCGGAACGAATCGATGCTGCGGAACACGCGCAAAAAAGCCTCCTGGAAGACGTCACGTGCGTCTTCCTGGGACCGCAGCAAGTTCACAGCGAGCCGAAGCACACTTTGATCGTAGGCGCGGACGAGTTGCTCGAAAGCGTCCTGATCGCCGCGCTGGACGGCCCGGATCAGGCTGGCTTCATCTAATTTTGGGCTCAACCTGGCACCGGCGGCGGCAGCGGCGTCCTGGGCCATAAGTTCCGGCTCTGCTGTAGCTTCCAATCATCTCTACGTATAATCTGACGTACTTGTGGCAATTATGTCACGGTGTGCTGTTCAGATTCGGACAGTGTCCGGTTGTGGGCGGGGCGACAAGGCCAAGCCAAGCTATTTTTTTCAATGGCGTACAGCGCCTTCAGTGGGGCAGGCTCGCAGCCTGCGCGGGCCTCGCAGGCCCGCTTTTGGGGCGAGCGAAGCTCGCTTTTGGGGCGAGCGAAGCTCGCTTTTGGGGCGAGCGAAGCTCGCTTTTGGGGCGAGCGAAGCTCGCTTTAGCGAGGCTTCAGCCCTGCCGAGCGAAGCTTCAGCCCCGCCGCGGCGGCGCATGGCGCCGCCCTACGAACGTCGCCTATATCGACAGGACCACATCGTCGAACAGGGGGTTCTTCCGGACCGCCTCAGTCGAGTGGAAATTACTATGCGCTTCCAGTTCCGCGACCAACGGCTTGCGCGGCACTTCCGTGCCCGCGCTCACGCTGCCGTGTTTTCCCGCCTTGGTGGAACACATCGTTTCCAGGCGCGCCGCGCCTTCCCGGTCTTTGTGCTTGAACAAACCCCACAGCGACTTGGGCGTCGCATTCAGGCTGCCGTGGTGCCCCACCTTGTACAGATTCACATCCGCCAGCAGCTTGCGCCAAGCGTCATTCTGCAACGCATAAGACCAGTTTTCGATCTGCGCGTCGCCGGGAAACAGCAGCTTCTGCCCGCCGATCTCCATCAACAGGATCACGCTGGTGTTGTTCATCACACTGTCCAGGTCGCGCACCAATTCCAGCATCTGGTCGGCATGGATGGCGAGGGCCTTCTTGATGAACCAGCGCAGGCTGGGATCGTAATCGGCTTCCGGTACGGCGCGCGCATTCAGCAGCGGCAGATGGTCCACCTGCCGCGCCGCGGCTGCCGCAGCCGCGCATTGCACGCCCCAGAATTGGCGGAATTGCCAGAACTCGCTGGGGTCCCGCGCCCGCTCCGTGCGGATTTTGTCGCTCTGCTTCAATGTCGGCGGTCCTAGAACGGTAATCTTGACTCCCGGCAGCAGGTCCTTGGGCAGTAACTTGTCGAGCTGCATTTCGGCGTTCACATAGATGGCCGTCGCCTGCTTGCCCATTCCCATCAGATTGGCGACCGCCGAGAGATTCTTCAGGTTGTCCTCTCCCAGAAATTCGATTTCCCCCGTCTTCTTCTTGCCCGCCGCCAGCGTGCCGCCCTTGGCCAGCTTCCGGACCGAATCGGCCACCGCGTGCATATCCTCGAGCGTGGCCAGATAGTGCCCGGTCATGGCCTGGAAATTGGCCTTGCCGTTGGTATACACGCTGGCCTTGGCCTCTTTCGCCGTGGGCTGCGCCTTAGGATCTTCGGTCCAAGGTTGCACCACCACGTCGGGATGCAAGTCGCGGACGATCTTCCCCGTGCCGTCGCCGTCCGTGGCAAAGCCGCTGATGTGATCGCGATGGCGGTGCGTCACGACGACCATGTGCAGCTTGTCCCCGCATGTGGCTTTGATATCCTTGGCGACCTGGGCCATGTAGTCTTTGCCAAGCTTCTTGGGTCCCGCGGTGCTGCCGAAATCTACGAGGACGTGACGCTCGCCGCCCGCGTAGCTGAACGTCAACAGGAAGCAGTCGCCGAACCCCACGTTGTACATGCGTACGCGAACCGCGGTGGGACGCGCACCCGGACTGGCTGTAGTCTTTCCTGCCGGTTTCGCCGTCCTGGCTGTACTCATCGCTATACCTCCTCCCCCTGGGGCCGCCGCACGTCGCTGAACCATTGCGAGCCGCGTATGCGATGCATGCGCGAGAACGCCTGCAGCTTGGATGCGCCTTTGCGGAAGTAGCCGTGCCGCCAAAGATAATCCAGCCGGTTGCTCTGCAGCTCGGGTTGGGCGTTATTGATAATGGAGTTGCCGATGTTGTATTTCAAGTGCCCGTACTCATCGAAGACCACGGCGTTTCCTCCGAACAGAACCACCGGGGTACCGTCGGGCATTTCCTCGGGCTTCTTTACGCCGATGGCGCCCAGTTCCCGCGCGGCGAGCTCCAGGCGCTGGTGATACTCGACCACCGTTTCACGGAGCACAAATCCGTCGCGTCCGATGCGCACGCAGGGCCGCACCGAAAGTACGTGGGTGAAGGCCTGTTGGTTGAGCTTGAACGCGTCCTGATTTTCCCACAGGAACCGGAATAGTTCCTCGGGGTCGCTCTTCATGGCTTCGAAATGCGTGCGGTCGTAGAAGAACTTGAGTTCTTCCGGCGGCGCGTCCCAGGCGCCTTCCTGCCCGTCCGTGCGTTTCGAACGCGGCTCGATTCCGTAGGCTTTAAAACTCTCGAGCAAGGTCGCGCGAATCTGGTACTTATTGTCGCGCGGGTTCAGTTCCCAGTCGGCGGTGAGCACGGCGCTGGCGAAGTCGCAAAACTGCAAGTCGGTGGGCGGGCAGTAATCGATCGCGCGAATGCACATCGTGAGCAGCCGATCCGCCAGTTCCGCGCCTTCTTCGACCACGCGCTCGCGGTCCAGCCTGGGGGAGTCCGACATCTTATCGAGACGCCTCACCCAGGTCTGCAAATACGCGTTCATCACCGCCGCGACCAGCACTTCTCCGCATTGGTGCGGCTCCTGATAATCGGGCGAGTTGAGATAATCGCCGGGCGGCAATTCCACGGACCGGCGCAGGGCCTGCCCGTGCATTCCCGACAGCGCTTCGCCCATCTGTGCGGCCAATCCCAGCAATGCGGAACTCTTGAGCGCCTTGAGAGTCACCGCGGACTTATCGATCATGTTCGATTTGTTGCCGGGCAGCCCCAGGTCGAGCGCCTTCTCCGCCACTTCCGGCGCGGAAAGGATGGAAAGCAGCGCGACGATGTCCGCGAAGCCTTCGTGGAACCCGGCCTGCTGCGGCGACGAGGGGGCGGTGTAGCGTTCACGCAGCCCGTCGAGCAACGCGTGCGTGGTTTCGTGGGCCACCACTTCGTGGGAAAGGCACGCGTAAACCATCTCGCGCGTTTTCGAATCCGGAAAATATCCGAAAAGTAATCCTTTCGCGTCATCGGTGTAGAACGCATTGGCATCCGCGAACGCGTGTGGCGCCACCTGGATCTGCGGGCCGTCGAAAGACCAACCTACGCGGCGGCCCAGCGCGTATTCGAAGCGCGCCAGCGTTTTCATGACAATGCCGTAGACCATGAAGGAATGGAACGCGGGGTCCGCGATCAGCTCATCGGTGGGCTTGCCCGCGAACGGGTCGTCCGGCGGCGCATCGTCCCGATTGGCAGTCTTCGGGATGACTGTGGATTCATACAGCACCTTGTGGCTGGCATCGAAATCGATCACGTGCACGCGGTATCCGCGCGGGCCGTTTTGCAGAAATTCATTGGGGATTTCGATCTGGGTGGTTAGTATCTGGCCATTACGCCTGACGCCGGGATCGAGCCCCAGGATGGTGAGCTTACGCGTCGGAAAATAGGGCATGACAGTTCCCAAAGTAGTATGCACCGGGATTCGGGAAAATACAAGGATAAAATCGGGCTGTAAAATCGGATGCTCGGGTCGATCGCGCACGGTCTACCGAGCCGCGACCGTCAGGGACCGGTGAATCGTGAGACAATACCGCAGTGTCCGCAATTTCCAGAAGAGCGTTTTTCAAGAACACGGCGATAGGGGCCACGGTGGCCGGAATACTACGCGCCAATCCGTTGGGCATGCCGATCGGATGCCAGACCTGGCCCGTCAGAAAAATGATCGCCAAGGATTTTCCCGGCGCCGTTAAGGCCCTTGCCGCGGCCGGCTTCGAGACCGTCGAGCTGTGCTCGCCGGTGGGTTACGCCGATTCCGGATTCGGCGATCTGGCCAAATATAAAGGGCCCGAACTGCGCAAGATGCTGGGCGATCTGGGGGTCAAGTGCGAGAGTTCGCATTTCGGCATCGAGGAACTGCGGAAAGATCTGGCCGGCCGCATCGCCTGGGCGAGCGATCTTGGCCTGACGCAGATGATGGTGCCCAGCCTGGACGGGCCGCGGAAGCCGACGATGGACGATGTGAAGCGGGCGGCCGACGAATACAACAAGATGGGCGAGCAATCAGCCAAGGCCGGCATCCAGCAGGGGCTGCACAATGAGGGGTTCGAGCTTTCGATGGTGGACGGCAAGCGGACCTACGATTTGTTGTTCGACCTGCTCGACCCCAAGCTGGTCAAGTTCCAGTTCCAGGTTTCGACGATCAGCCAGGGCTATGACGCGGCCGGGTACTTCATGAAGTACCCCGGCCGGTTCGTCTCGATGCACGTGCAGGACTGGTCGCCGGTCACTAAGAAAGAGATGGCGGTGGGACAGGGTACGCTGGACTGGACGAAGATCTTCACCGCGGCGAAGACCGGCGGAATCAAGAATTACTTCGTCGAAATGAACCTGGATTTGATGAAGGCCAGCGTTCCGTTTCTGCGCCAACTACAAGTTTGAGTATTAGTGGGGCAGGCTCGCAGCCTGCGGCGGCCTCGCAGGCCGCCTTCTACTTCGTCAGGCCCGCCACATACACCCCGCGATACCCCTCGACCTTGGCTTCAGTGCCGATCACTTTTATGATGTGCCCCATGTGGTCTGACCCGGCCGTGCGAATGTCCACGCCGCCGTCGCGCCGCGGGTCGTGTTCTTCGGGCATCAGCATGTACAGCGTGCCATCCTTGGTCAGCAAACCGATGGGCTGGCCGTTCTGGGCGCACTTCTGGCCGCAACCACGGTGCTTCTCGCCGTGTTTGCCCAATTGCAGGTAGCACGAAAAGTCCACTACCTCGCCCACCAGCGTGACCTCGTGGCCGGGTTGAGGCTTCTTTTCCACGCCGGCCGCGATGGTGGTGGCCGACCAGGCTTCCTCCGAACTGTGACCCAGCGTGGCGGCCGGCGCGTCGAATGTGCCCGTCTCCACCTTCATTTCCGGATGCAGGACGGCGCTTTGGGCCATCAAAAGGACCGCCGCGAAGGTGATGACGGCCCCGGACAGAACAGATCTTGAAACGTTTCGCATAGTTCCACCAGTTTACAACGGCGGCGGCGGGTCCAGGGGGACCGGGTGCATAACACTGTTGGGGAGTGAGGGTCGGCCCACTCACGATACAATAGTCACCGTGAAAGCATCGGCGCTCATCACGCTGCTGGCCGCGGCTGCCGCGGCGCCCGCCCAGCAGCCCCCGGCGCACCAAGTCGAGCTGCTGTGGCCGGCCGGCGCTCCCGCAGCCGTCGGCGCCGAGGACGCCGACAAGCCCAGCCTCACGGTCTATCGCGCACCTGCGAAGTCCGCCGTCGAAACGGGCGTGATCGTCTGCCCCGGCGGCGGGTACGGCATGCTGGCCAAGGAGCACGAAGGCGATCAGATCGCGCGCTGGCTCAATTCCCTGGGCATCCAGGCTTTCGTGCTGCAATACCGCATCGCGCCGCGCTACCACTATCCGGCGCCCTTCCTGGATGCGCAACGCGCCATCCGCTGGGTACGCGCGCACGCCGCCGGTTACCACATCGCGCCCGCCCGCATCGGCATCTGGGGATTCTCAGCGGGCGGGCACCTGGCATCCACTACCGGCACGCACTTCGACGCCGGCGACGCGCAGGCGGCCGACCCTATCGAGCGCCTCGGTTCCCGCCCGGATTTCATGATCCTGGCCTACCCGGTGATCTCTTTCACCACGACTTACACCCACCGGGGATCGATGCATAATCTGTTGGGTGACAACCCCGACCCCGCGCTGGCCGCGAGTCTCTCGAACGAAACTCAGGTGACGGCCCAGACGCCGCCGACTTTCCTGTTTCACACCGACGCGGACAACGGCGTGCCGCCCGAAAACAGCGTGCTGTTCTATCTGGCCCTGCGCAAGGCCGGAGTGCCGGCCGAGATGCATATCTACGAACGCGGCCCGCATGGCGTGGGCCTGGCGTCCACCGACGCCGTCCTGGCCACATGGGCCGCGCGGCTAAAGGATTGGCTTGAGATTCGCGGCCTACTCCAATAGCGCGTCCCTCGAAAACGGCGCCGCGCTGATTTCGCTGCCCAGCCTGACGCCCGCCGGCGTCATCGACATCCTGGTGGTCGCGTTCCTGATCTATCAAGCCCTGATGATCGTGAAGGGCACCCGCGCCGGCCACATCCTGATCGGCATCCTGATCATGGTGGCGCTGTACGTGGTGGCGCTGTATACCGGCCTCGAAGCGCTGCGCTCGGTGCTCTCGTATATCGTGCCCTACCTGGCGCTGGCTGTGATCGTATTGTTCCAGTCCGAGATCCGCCGCACGCTGGCGCGCCTGGGACGCAAACGCTGGTTCGCGCGCGGCTACCAGCGGCCGGAGTTCACCGAAGATATTTTGATCGCGGTGCGCCGCCTGGCCGCCGATAAGACTGGCGCGCTGATCGTGGTCGAGCGGGACATCGGACTGCGCACTTTCATCGAAAGCGGCGTGCGGCTGGACGCCCAATTATCGAGCAATCTGTTGCTGGCCATCTTTCATCCCGGCGGCGCGCTGCACGACGGCGCGGCCATCGTGCAGAAGGACAAGGTAGTGGCCGCCAACTGCTTTCTGCCGTTGACCCTGAACCCGGCGGTGTCGTCCAACTTCGGTACGCGCCACCGCGCGGCCATCGGCATCACGGAGGAAACCGACTGTCTGTCGTTGGTGGTTTCCGAAGAAACGGGCCGCATTTCCGTGGCGGCTTTCGGAGAACTGACTCCCGGCCTGAACCTGCGCGAGGTGGATGAAAGGATCTGTACGCACTTCGGCGTGCGGCGGAGC